>Ga0066710_100002728_pt1 | contig 14481 bp, 16 predicted proteins | sample GraSoiAngelo_159_FD_79666 | JGI IMG/M metagenome (GOLD analysis project Ga0066710, IMG submission 79666) | Grasslands soil microbial communities from the Angelo Coastal Reserve, California, USA - 14_1009_16_40cm | ecosystem: Environmental > Terrestrial > Soil > Grasslands | place: USA...
GGCTTCTCGAGCAGCGAGGGCATCATCGGGCTGGCCGCAACCAACCAGGCGGACGTGCTCGACAAGGCACTCCTGCGGCCCGGACGCTTCGACCGCCACGTGGTGGTCAACCTCCCGGACAAGACCGGGCGCGAGGCCATACTGAAAGTCCACGTTCGGCGCGTGCCGCTCGCGAGCGACGTGAGCCTGGCGGACCTGGCCGGGGTGACGCCGGGGTTGTCGGGCGCCGATCTCAAGAATCTCGTCAACGAGGCGGCGCTGCTCGCGGCGCGGCGCGAGGAGAACGAGGTGCACCAGAAGGACTTCCTGGACGCCCTGGAGAAGATCGTGCTCGGGCCGGCGCGTCCGCTCCTCTTGAGCCACGCCGACAAAGAGCGCATCGCCTACCACGAGGGCGGACATACTATCCTTGGCCTCGTGGTCCCCGGCGCCGACCCGGTGAATCGTGTGACCATCGTGCCACGCGGACGGGCGCTCGGCGTGACCTATCAGCGCCCCGACAGCGATCGCTACAACTATCCTGAAGCGTATCTGCGCGCGAGGATCATCGGCATGCTCGGAGGCCGCGCCGCCGAGGAGATCGTCTACGGCACCAAGACCACCGGGGCGGAGAACGACATCGAGCAGGCGACCGACCTGGCCCGGCGCATGGTCACGCGCTGGGGCATGAGCGACCGCGTCGGAATGGTGCAGCTCGCGCCGCGCGAAAACCCGTACCTCGGCGGCTCGGGCGGCTACGCTGGCGAAAGGCCGTTCAGCGAGGCGACCGCCGAGGCCATCGATGGCGAGGTCGGCAAGATCATCGGCGATAGCCACGAGGAGGCCAAGCGGCTGCTGACGGCGCATCGCAAGCAGCTCGATGCGCTCGCCCAGGCACTGGTGGCGCGCGAGACCCTCAGCGAGCAGGAGATCCTTCAGGTCACCGGGCTCCCACCGGCCCCCGTCCTCGAGACGGGACCGATGCAACCGATCGCGCGCCGCAAGGGGGTTGCAGCATCATGACGCTTCACTGACGACATCTCCCGCCGTGTTTCCGCACTGACGAGAGCGTGTCACGCTTTCGTCGTCGCGCTCCTTCAGAGCCCACGTATCGAGCCCGTGCGTGAGGAGCCCGCCCTGGGCAGGATCGACGAGTGACGTCGAACGTAGACTCTCTCGGTGCGCTGACCCTCACGCCTTCGAAAGCTTATCGATCGGGAAAGTGTTACTGCGTCGACCTCGAATTTCGCAGCGGCAGACGTTCCAGCTCGTACGGGCGGCGCGATCGCCGCTCTCGGTTATCTCCGGTTGCCGGCGGGTGCCCGAGACGTCGGAGGGCGAAGTGCGGAGAAGAGAAGAACCTTTTGCAGTGCTGATTCGTCCTCCGCCAACGTTCGGCGTGCTCCTCGGGAGCGCCGGCGTGCGGCATGCCTATCTAGGGTAGAGTGTAGCTCGATCTACTTAGGCGTCCAGATTGAGCACCAGCCATGCGGGCTAATCTTACCGTCGACTACCTTACAGGAGGCGGGCGCGACGAAGTTCGAACAGCCAGAGCACTGGTGCCCTCCTTTTGGAGAGTTCTGATACTGAACCGTCTGCTTGGATACCTTTTGTTGCGCATAGGCAGTTACAGGAAACAGGTGCAGCAGGAGGGAAGCCAGGGAGAGACTCACGAGGCCTGCCCCGAGAACTTCCCGACGCGAACAATAGTGTTTCATGGAGGTCTTCCTTTCCCTCTAGACTGGACCACGAGGCGCTTGAACTTCGACAACCGAGGCGCCTCGAGCTCCGTTCTCCGAACACTGCAGCGGCCTTCGGCCACCGTCGTGTGGCCGACGAACCTGATCGAAGGTTATCGAGAGGTGGTAAGAGATCGATGAGACATCAATGAGCCAGCTGTGGCTTGCCGGTGTTGCCAGCGCAGGTATGAGCGCAGGAACTACATGCCCTGGACAGAGCATGGAGCCGACAGGACCGTCAGCGGTACGCGATGGGTACCGGCGACACGGCTGCGGGGAGGGGGACCGTGCCCTCAGTCACGGAAGACGACAAGACCACGCTGAACGTCACGCGGCCCCAACCGGCTTCGACGTCCGTGAGTCAGCCGCTCCGCTCGTCGTCGACTTTCGGCTTCTACTTGGAAGCGCACGCGATCGATGCCGACCGCCGATTTGTGTTTGGAATACGCGAGGCGAGGCAAAGCTAGCAGCGAGGCGGCGGGGCGGCGCTTGGCATGCGAACACGGCTCCACATGTTCACGACGAACAGCGCCGTCCCCACGACCTGGCCGACGCCCCCGGCGGCGATAGCGAGCCGCAGCGCCGGCTCCGGCGTGAAGCTGCCGGCGATCTCCGCCGCCGCCCGCAGGGCCGTCGCTGCGGTCATCGTCCAGTAGACAGCTTCTGCCAGCTCAGGACGATACCGGGTGTCGTCGCGCGCCGGGCGGGGAAACATCCAGGTCGCCACGCCCATCACGATCATCAGCATGAAGCCGACGAGTAGCAGATGGACGTGCGCGGTGACGAAGAGCCGCGGCGGGTAGGCGCCGAACACGAACTGGCGCACGATGAGCCACCCCCCAAGGAGCAGTCCTGCGAGCAGGAATGCGAAACTCGTCTTAATGTAACGGCGGATCAGCGGTGGCACACGCCGATGATAGCCGAGCAGCGCACGGCGCGATTCCGGATCGCTTCGCCATCGCGCCCACAGCTGTGGCAGTCACGCTCGGCCAACCCGCCGACGCGTTCAGGAACTTCGCCACGATGTCATGTCTCGTCCGCGCGACCCCCTCTACGTTCCACAGCTTCCAGCGCCCTCAGCCGCTTCCGGAGCGCCTGCTCCTGCTGCCACCGTGCGCTGACGTCACGAACGATGGCCCACGGCTCCGAGCACCTGTCCGTCACGATCCGTCGGCAGGATGATGGAGAACTCGATGGAGATCTGTGTTCCGTCGCTCCGGCTGGTGGGAACCGCCAACACCTTCCGACCGTATCGGGTGACGCCGGTCCGCATAACCGTGCGATAGCCCTCCCAGTGTCGCTCGCGCCAGCGCTCGGGAATGATCAGGTCGAGCGTGTGGCCGAGCGCGTCCTCCTGACGGTAACCGAAGATCGTCTCGGCGCCCCGATTCCAGAGTCGGATGATGCCGTCGCGGTCGGAGTACACGACGGCTTCCGTCATGGCTTCCACGATCCACCGGAACATCTCGTCTGGCAGTCCCTGAGTCATCGATGACCTCCTGCGCGGCCCATTTCGACGCCTGAGGCGAAAACGTGACGTCGTTCGGGTTCGTCTGCCCCAGGGAAATTCTCGGCGAAGTCTCATCGATCGTTTAGCCGGCCTCGATAGGCTCGAAGGCATGTGAAACGTAATCCAGGATTCGGCGAGACGTGGAGCTGAAAACACGAAGGAGACGACATCATGAGTAGGCTCTGGTTTCGGACGGGGACGCTCACCCTCATGCTCACGGGCATCGTGATGCTCACGCCGCCCGTCCCGGCGCGCGGCGCCGAGGTGCTCAAGATCGGCGCGCCGCTCGCCGCCACGGGCAAGGACGCGCGCGAGGGAGCGCTGGCGAAGCAGGGCTACGACCTCTGGGCCGAGACGGTCAACGCTCACGGGGGACTGAAGATCGGCTCGAAGACGTACACGGTCAAGATCGTCTACTACGACGATCAGAGCAAGCCGCAGATCTCCGCGGAGCTCACCGACAAGCTCATCAGTCAGGACCATGTGAGTCTGCTGCTCGGGCATTACGGCAGCCTGGCCACGTTTGCCGACGCGGCGATCGCCGAGAAGTACCGTGTCCCGATGGTCGAGGCGAACGGAGCCGCCCGAAAGATCTTCGCCCAAGGGCTACACGTATACGTTCGGAATCCTCAGCCCGGCCGACGAGTACGCGACGGCGATGCTGAAGACCGCCCTGGCACTTCGGCCCGCGCCCGAGACCGTGGCGATCCTCGCGGCGGACGATCTCTTTTCTCTCGAGGTCGCGACCTCGGCTCGTGACTGGGCCGAGCACCACGGCCTGAAGGTGGTGTACTTCCAGAAATATCCGGTCGGGGTAGCCGACCTCAGCGCCGCGCTCACCAGCATCAAGACACGACGGCCGGACATCGTTCTCGGATCGGGTCACCTTCAGGAGAGCCTGCTCATCGTGAAGCAAGCCCAGAGCCTCGGGGTCGAGACCAAGTTCATGGGCTTTACCGTGGGCCCGACCACGCCCGACTTCGTCACGGCGCTTGGGCCGGCGGCCGAGAACATCTTCGCTTCGTCGCAGTGGAGTCCTGACGTCAAGTATCACGGGCCGGTGTTCGGCACCGCCCACGAGTACGCACAGCTGTTCGAGAGAAGGTACGGCTTGGTCCCCGACTACCACGCAGCCGAGAGCAGCGCTGCCGGCGTCGTTCTGCAACTCGCGCTCGAGAAGGCCGGGAGCGTCCAGCCCCAGAAGGTCCGCGACGCGCTGGCGTCGCTCGACGTCACGACGTTTTACGGACCGGTCAAGTTCAGCGCGACGGGCTTGAACGAGGCGAAACCGATGGTGACCGTCCAGGTGCAGCACGGCGCGGTCGTGACGGTCTGGCCTGCGGACATCGCCACGGCTCGCGCGGTCTACCCGCGGCCGTCGTGGCTCTCCGCGCGATAGCCGCCGGGGAACCGACACCTCCGTGCCGGTATGAGCGACACCGTCGCGCTGGCTCTCCAGGACGCCGTCAACGGGCTGCTCCTCGGGGGCATGTACGCGGCAGTCGCCGTGGGGTTCTCGCTCGTCTGGGGCATTCTGAATATCGTCAACCTCGCCCACGGCGCGCTCGTGATGCTGGGCGCCTATGTCACGTACTGGCTGTTCACCACGTACCACGTCGATCCGTTTCTGGCGCTGCCGCTGGCCGGCTGCCTCCTGTTCTGCCTCGGCTACCCGCTCCAGCGACTGGCGATCAACCGCGTCATTCGCGCGCCGTTACTCATCACGTTCCTGTTCACGTTCGGCCTCCAGCTCCTGATCACTGATCTGGCACAGATCGCGTGGACCGCCGACCTGCGGTCGGTCACGACGGCATACTCGGGCCGAAGCCTTGTCGTCGGGCCACTGACCGTGCCCGTCGTCCGCCTGGCCGGGCTCGCCATCGCCCTCGGCTTGGCCGAGCTCATCCAACTCCTGATGACACGCTCACGGCTCGGCAGCGCCATCCGCGCTACCGCGTCCGACCTCGAGGCGGCGCGACTCATGGGGATCCCGGCCGCCCAGGTCTACTCACTGACGTTCGCAATCGCGGCGGCTACTGCGGGCATCGCCGGCGGTCTCATCAGCCTCAGCTTTCCGATCTTTCCGGCGATGGGGCCGACCTATACGCTGATCGCGTTTGTCGTGTGTGTGCTGGGCGGGCTTGGCAGCGTTCCGGGCGCGGTTGCGGGCGGCATGACAATGGGGGTCCTCCAGACGTACGCCGCGGCCTGGCTCGGGCCGAACTACGACGACATCGTCGCCTTCAGCGTGCTGATCGCGATCCTGCTCCTTCGTCCGGGCGGCCTGTTCGGGCGGGCCCGCCGCTTCCGCGCATGAGGGCAACGCTCGGCGTTCTGGCCCTGGCTGTCGTGCTGGCGTTCCCGGCGTTCGCCTCGACCTACTACATCCGTGTTCTCTCAGGAGTCTGGATGTTCGCTGCCCTCGCGTCAGGGTGGAATCTCGTCGGCGGTTACGCAGGGTATCCAGACTTCGGCGCGGCGACCTTCCTCGGAATCGGCGCCTACACCACCGGCATCTTCATGACGCGTCTGGCCGCTCCCTTTCCGGTAGCGCTCGGGGCAAGCGGCATCCTGGCTGCGACGATAGCCGTCGTGATGGGCGCCATCCTCCTGCGCCTGCGCGGCCACTACTTCGCGATCGCAACGCTCGGCTTCATGCTCGTCGCGCAGCAGGTGGCGGCGAACCTCGAGATCACCGGCGGAGGCTCCGGCATGAACCTCCCCATCGCGCAGAGCTTTACAGCGTTTTACTACTGGATGCTCGGTGCGCTCTGCCTGACCCTGGTAATCGGAACGGTCTTCCTTCGCTCTCGCGCCGGCTACGCGATCGCGGCCATCCGCGAGAATCAAGACGCCGCGCGCGCCCTCGGCATCGCCCCGCTGCCCTACAAGGTTCTCGCCTACGCCTCGAGCGCGTCCGTCTTCGGCGTCGTCGGTGGCGTCTATGCGTACTGGTTCACGTTCATCGACCCGCCGACGGTATTCGACTCCGACTTCACTATCCAGGCCATCGTGATGGCACTGTTCGGCGGCGCAGGGACACCCTTTGGCCCCCTCATAGGCGCCATCGTCCTCAAGAGTCTGGACACCGCGCTCACCAGCGCGTCCGTGTTCCTCCACAACGTGTTCTTCGGTGCGCTCGTCTGCGTGCTCGTGGTGTTCGCCCCACGCGGGCTTGCTTCGCTGACCGACGGGAAGGGCTCCATACGCGAGGCGATCCGCCGCGATCTTCGCGAGAGCGGGATCCGATGACGCTGTTGGCGGTCCGCGGCGCGACGAAGGTCTTCGGCCGTCTCGTGGCGCTGGACGGCGTCGACCTCGAGATCGGCGGCGGCGAGATCGTTGGCCTGATCGGTCCCAACGGCGCAGGCAAGAGCACGCTGGTCAACCTCATCTCGGGGTTCGAGACGCCGACAGGCGGCACGCTCAACTTCGACGGCCGCTCGCTGGTGCACTTGACCCCGTCGGCGATTGCGCACCTGGGGCTGGCGCGGACGTTCCAGATCGCCCAACCGTTCCGGGGAATGACCGTTCGCCAGAACGTCGCCGTGCCGGCGCTCTTCCGCGCGGCGCGGGCGCCTTCGGTGCGCGCGGGACTCCGCGAGGCTGATAAAATCCTCGAGCGCGTCGGGCTCGGGGCCAAACGTCTCGTTCCCGCGCAAGCGCTCACGACGCCGGACCTCCGGCGGCTCGAGCTCGCCAAGGCTCTCGCACTCCACCCCCGGCTGATCCTGCTTGACGAGGTGATGGCGGGGCTGACACCCATCGAGGTTGAGGAAGCGATGGCCCTGCTGCGCGGGGTGAACAGGCAGGGGATCGCTCTCCTCGTCATCGAGCACGTGCTGCGTGCGGTGATGGGACTGAGCGCACGGGTCGCCGTGCTGCACCATGGCCGAAAGATCGCCGACGGGCCTCCGGCCGACGTGACGGCGGATCCGGAAGTGGTCCGCGCCTATCTCGGCAAGGAGCAGTCGTGCTGAAGGTCGAAGCGGTGGACGCAGGTTACGGGAGCGTGGACGTCCTTTGGGAGGTCTCGATCGAGATCCGGAGGGAGGAGATCGTGGCGCTGATCGGCCCCAACGGCGCGGGGAAATCAACGCTCCTCCGCGTCGTGTCCGGGCTGCTGGTTCCGCGTCGCGGACACGTCATGTTCGAGGGAGGCGACCTCGCTGGACTCGCGCCGGAACGGGTCGTACGGCTCGGAATCTCCCACGTCCCGCAGGGCCGGCGCTTGTTCGCCGACCTGTCGGTCCGCGAGAACCTCTTGCTGGGCGCCTGGACCCGTCAGGATCGCGGCCGCATCGCCGCGGACCTCGGCCACATCCTCGAGCTCTTCCCCGCGCTCGTCGAGCGGCTGGACGTCCCGGCGGACCAGTTGAGCGGTGGCGAGCAGCAGATGACGGCGCTGGCACGCGGGCTCATGGCGCGACCACGACTCCTCCTCATCGATGAGCCGTCGCTCGGCTTGGCGCCGATCGCGGTGCAGGGGCTCATGGAAGTCGTGGGCCGGTTGCGCGCGGAGGGGACGAGCATTCTCTTGGTCGAACAGGACGTCGCGGTCGCGCTCCGGCACGCTGACCGCGGCTATGTCCTCGAAACCGGACGGATCGTCCTCGCGGCCGACGCGCGGGCCCTCCTCGGGAGCGCGCGCGTGCGACGCGCCTACCTGGGGTTGGGCGTGGATCGATCTGCTTAGGCGTCCAGATCCAGCACCAGGCCATTGGGGTTTCTGTTTAAACGGGGCCGCGAGCCGTTTGTACTTCGACAACCGACGCAAACTCTAAGTTGGGCGCTGGGTCGCGATAGGCTCCCGTGTACCCGAGAGTTCCTCCGATTACCGGCCCTCTTCCGTATCGGTCCTCGCCCGACGGCGGCTGCCGATCGGCGTCCTCGGCAGCTGCGTTCAAGAGGCTCAACAGCGGGTCGAGGGTGACGTGATTGAGCGCGGCGTACTTCTCGAGCGTCAACTCGTCGTATCGTACGTGGAGCTCGCCGCGCTTTACAGTGAACATCGGACCGTACTGAAGGAAGATCGATCCCGTCGCAGGATAGCGGATGAGGACGTCGCGAATCGTCTGGTCCGGGGAAATCCGCATGTTTGTGCTGGTCACCTTTCTGACCGAAGGCTATCGAGCGGGCGTACGAGACCGATGAGACGCCGATGAGAGATCTGGATGCCCATGCCTTTAAGACGATTTCTCATCGAACAGTCCTGACCGTAGTCAATGAACCCGGGTCACGCTCAACGACAATCCTAACGCTGCCAGTGCGATGGATGTTCGTCTCAGATGTCGTTGATCGACGCTTCGAGGCCGAGGTATACGCTCTCGACAGGATCGGAGGGTTCCTTCACCTCTATCTCCACACCCAAATCCGCCGTGACCGATAAAGGCGAATGTCGCCGGTGCCCGACGGACACCGGCGACAAAGGATGGCCGGGGAGCGACGCCGGACCTACTCGACTTTGACCAGGAAGTGAGCCCGCCGGTTGCTCGACCAGCAGGACTCGGTGTGCTCCGTACAAAACGGACGCTCCTCGCCATAGCTGATCAGATTGATCCGGCCTGAAGCGACGCCCTGGGCGACAAGGTAGTTCCTGGTAGCCTCGGCGCGGCGCTCGGCCAGGGCGAGGTTGTACTCGTCGGTCCCACGCTCGTCAGCGTGACCCTCGATCAGGATCAGCGCTTTCCCGTTCGCCTTCATCCAGCTCGCGTTGTCGTCGAGAACCTTGCGATCGCCCGCACGGATATCGGCACGGTCGAAGTCGAAGTGGATGTCCGCCAGCTTGCCGGTCGGTGCGAACTCCGACGGCGAGGGCGCTTTGGCCGTCGGGGCGGCGCCGCCGCCCGAGCGGTTGCGAGTCGCTGCACTCGGCGGCGCCCCGCTGTTGGGCCCGGCGCCGCTCGACGCGCCGCCGGACGATGAGCCGGTTGGTGCGGGCACAGCCGCTGCCGTGACCGCCGGACGGCGTGCGCACCCGAAGGATGCGAGGGGGAGCAGCACCGCCAGCGCGATGAGGGTCATAGGGCGGAGATTCATGGCTTCGTTGCCTCCGTGTCGAGCGTGAATCGAACGATCGTGATCTCGCGTGCGACGAGGCGACCGTGCTCCATCCGGGTCACGACCGTCGCGTGCTCGCCCGGGCGAAGGTCGGATGCCGCCATCGGCATCTCCTTGAACCCGCCTGGCCACTGCCCCGGGGCAGCCGCTCTCGATCGCTCGACCTGCTCGATCTTTGTCGCCGGTGTCAGCTCGATCGAGCGCCGGACGAGGCCGGACTGCTTCGAAGTCCAGGGCCCGATCTCCTCCAGAGTGATCGTCTTGGCGTCTGCGCCGATGATCGTCCCTGAGTGTTGCCGCCCTCGGGACTCTCGGCTCTGATCTGCGTCGACCGGCGGCACCGCCGGGCCGATCGCGAGCAGCAGCGCGATCGCGACTACCGCTCGCCCCCAACTGCATCCGAATACGTGTCGACTGTTGTGCTTCATTTTTGTCCTCCACGCTGCAAGCGCCTGGTCCTTTTCCGGGAGAGGGAGATGGAGTCCAGCCGCCGTCTCCTCGCGCCCGACCGCCTGTGCGGTGAATGGTCGGATCTGATCGAACAATGAGGGGCGACGCTGAGAGCTGGATGAGCGTGGTGTAAAAGTTGCCTGCATCTGTCAGCGACACTGATAAGGCGGCGATGGGAGCGACTGACGGCGTCTGTCGGCAGTCAGCGGCGGCGCGGTCCACGAAGACCGCGGGCTTCTTATGGTGATGTCATCGTTCTTTCAGCCTCGCCTGCTAGTGTGCATGACGGACACGAGATCAACCGATACGAGGTCAACCGAGAGGAGGTGAGGAGCGAATGTCGATGAAGCGAGCACTCAAGTCGCTGGCGATCGCACTGGCGCTGGTCTCCGTCGCGGGACCGAGCATGACGTTCGCCGCGCAGGACACGCCCAAGGAGAGAGTGAAGCACCTGACCGGGGCCGTGGTCTCTGTCAACCAGGATGCGAAGACGCTCACGGTCAAGCGGATGGTGAAGCAGAAGGAGCACGAGTACACCTTCGCCGCGAGCAAGGACGCAGCCGCCACGCTGACGCAGCTCAAGCCCGGCGAGCAGGTGCGGGTCAGCTATGTCGAGGCGGCCGGAACGATGACCGCTGAGTCCATCGCCGTGGTGCCGATGACGAAGCATGCAAAGGCACCGGTGAAGACGGACGCGTCGGCGTCGAAGACGGAGGCGTCAACGTCGCAGAAGTAGCGGTCCTGGTGACGACGTGGGGGCCTGCCGTTGGGGCCCCCCACGCGTACCTCAAGCTGAGCGAACTTGCGAGGAGCATTTCATGACGGTGACTCCGCCGATGACCGCCGAACACAATGGCTGAGGCGTGGGCACCCGGATGGCCCGGCATCCCGCCGCGCTGGACCTCCAGCGCCAAGGACGGGATCGGGACGGCGCTCGGCCGCGAGAGCCGCGTCTGGTTCACGCTGAGCCACGGGATCCTCAACGAGATCTACTACCCTCGCATTGACCAGGCCTGCACTCGAGACATGGGCCTGGTCGTCACTGATGGCGCGGACTTCTTCTCGGAGGAGAAACGTCACGCTGTTTCACAGACGGCCTGTCCCTACGAGGGCGTCCCGGCCTACGAGATCGTCAGCACGTGCCGACAGGGGCGCTACCGCATCGAGAAGACACTCATCGCCGATCCCGGACGCGACGTTGTCCTCCAGCGAACGCGATTCGTTGCGCTGATCGGCGACGCCGCAGACTATCAGCTGCACGTGCTCCTCGCACCCCATCTCGGCAACCGGGGCAGCGGGAACACCGGTTGGATCGGCGACTACAAAGGGGTGCCCATGCTTTTCGCCGAGCGCGACGGGCGGGCCCTGGCGCTGGCGTGCTCGGCGCCCTGGAAGAACCGGTCGGTCGGATTCGTCGGCGTCTCCGACGGCTGGCAGGATTTGAGCTGCCACCGGCGCATGACATGGAATTACACGCGAGCGGAAAACGGCAACATCGCGCTGACTGGCGAGATCGACCTAGCTGCCATCGAGCGGGACTTCGTGCTCGCGCTCGGCTTTGGTGGCAACGCGGCCGAGGCGGGGCAGTTCGCGCTCGCGAGCCTGCTCGATGGATTCGAGTCGGCGCACGCCCGCTACCTGGAGCAGTGGGTCGGCTGGCAGACGGCGCTGCGTTCGCTGAAGTGCCAGAGCCTCGCCCGTGACCTTTATGCGACGAGCGTAACTATGCTGCGCGCTCACGAGGCTAAGCGCTTCCCGGGGGCGATCATCGCCAGCCTCTCGGTCCCCTGGGGCTTCGATCGAGGCGACGACGACCTTGGAGGTTATCACCTGATCTGGCCACGCGACCTGGTCGAGGCGGCCGGTGGTCTCCTGGCCGCCGGCGCCGGTGACGACGTCTGCCGCATCTTGCACTACCTCGAGGTCACCCAGGAGGCCGATGGCCACTGGCCGCAGAACATGTGGCTCGACGGGAAACCCTACTGGCGTGGTCTGCAGATGGATGAGGCGGCGTTGCCGATTCTTCTGGTGGACCTCGCTCGTCGTGAGGGTGTCGTCGACGCGCAGACTCTCCACCGGCTATGGCCGATGGTCCGCCGTTGCGCCGGATTTATCGCCCGCAACGGCCCCGTCACGCAGGAGGACCGGTGGGAAGAGGATGCGGGTTACACGCCGTTCACACTCGCGGCCGAGGTTGCCGCCCTGCTCGTCGCCGCCGACCTGGCCGAGATCGAAGGGGAGGGGGCCATTGCCACGTATCTTCGCGAGACCGCCGACGCTTGGGACTCGAGCATCGAGGAGTGGACCTACGTGACGGGCACCGAGCTGGCCCGCGCGGTGGGCGTCGACGGCTATTACGTGAGGGTGGCGCCCCCAGAGGTGGCGGACGGCGCGTCCCCGATGCAAGGCTTCGTGCCCATCAAGAACCGTCCGCCCGGAGAGCGCGCGGCCCCGGCCGTCGAGATCGTGAGCCCCGATGCGCTTTCACTCGTGCGCTTCGGTCTTCGCTCCCCTCACGATCCGCGCATCGTCAACACGGTGCGAGTCATCGACGCCCTCCTCCGGGTCGAGTTGCCTGGTGGGCCGGCCTGGCATCGTTACAACGGCGATGGTTACGGCGAGCAGGCCGACGGGTCCGCCTTCAACGGGCAAGGCGTTGGGCGAGTCTGGCCGCTCCTCACCGGCGAGCGGGCCCACTACGAGCTGGCCGCGGGCCGACCGGAGGTAGCGGAGTCGCTCCTTCGCGCTCTCGAGTGCTTCGCAAACGACAGTGGCTTCTTGCCCGAACAAGTCTGGGACGCTGCCGACGTTCCTGCGCGTGAGCTCTATTTCGGACGTCCTGCGGGCTCCGCGATGCCGCTGGTGTGGGCGCACGCGGAGTACGTGAAACTCCGCCGCTCGCTCCACGACGGCCGGGTCTTCGACATGCCATCGCCGACCGCCAGGCGGCGCGTGGCCCGCAAGACGCGGCCTTCACACACCGTGTGGCGCTTCAATCAGAAACGGCGGAGCATGCCGGCGGCCACGATGTTGCGCCTGGAGGTGCTCACGCCCGCGACCGTCCACTGGACGGCCGACGCCTGGCGTACCGCCCGCGACGTCGAGACAGTTGACACGGGGCTCGGCGTCCACGTGGCGGACCTGCCGACAACGACACTGACGCCTGGCGCCCGGGTGAGCTTCACGTTCCACTGGCGGGGCGCGCAGCGCTGGGAGGGGGCGGACTTCACGGTGGCGGTCGGGCCGCGCCGCGCGCGCCAGTTATGAGATGCGGGAGGACGACGAGCGGAAGCTCGCGACGTTATCCAGAGCGCGGCCGGTGGCCGTGCCGATGCTCGATGGCTTCGTGAATCAGCACGACGCCGAACACGACGGTGACCGCTGCGCTGGCGCCGACCGCTGCCATCTGCACCGCGCTCACAACGTGATGTAGGGCCCACGGCGCCACCACGACTGCGATCCCGAGCAGCATCGATGCAACCCCGATCAGAAGCTCTGTCACGGCTCTGTCCTCCACACTGTCAGCGTAGCCGACTCGGTTGAGCCGCGTGTGAGCGGGAGGTAAGAACATCTCCGCACAATGCTCGTCTAATTTAGTTCTCAGCGTGCTCTTATGGCGGACGCTAGTGTGGGAGGCGCGAAGGGACATCCCGCGCGGCGTCGCGACCCTCGGCTACACTCAGCGCGGCTCACGCTGCGCTCACGGCCGCCCGGTACGGCGACGGACCCTGGCGCCGGCGACGACGTCCACGACCCGGCTCGCCGGTCACATTTCAGTCGCTGAGCAGCCGATAACCGACCCCGGGCTCTGTCCGCAGATAGCGCGGACGGGCCGGATCAGCCTCGAGCTTGCGGCGCAGCTGGACCATGAAGACTCTCAGGTACTGGATCTGGTCCTCCGCGTTCGGTCCCCAGACCTCTCGCAAGAGTTGCCGGTGCGTGATCACATTACCCGCATACCGTACCAACACGGTGAGCAGCTTGTATTCGATGGGCGTGAGGTGAACCTCGACGTCATCGACGAAGACGCGGCGGCGCAGAAGGTCGACCCGGAGCGGGCCAAGGGTGAAGTCGGGCTCGCTTTGCCCATGAGCGCGCGCGGCATGGCGTCGGGCCGAGCGCATCCTGGCGAGCAACTCGCCGACGGCGAACGGCTTGACCACGTAGTCATTGGCGCCGAGGTCGAGCGCCGCGATCTTGTCCTGCTCCTGGTCGCGGGCGGACAGGATAACGATGGGCACCGACGACCATTCGCGCAGGTGCCGGACGACCTCGAGGCCGTCCATGTCGGGAAGGCCGAGGTCCAGAATGACGATGTCCGGCTGCCGGGAGGCGGCTTCGGTGAGCCCCTCGGCTCCGGTCGTCGCCTCGAAGACGCGATAGCCTTGGCTGACCAGCGTGGGGCGCAGGAGCCTCCGAATCTGAGGCTCGTCCTCGACGACGACGACCGCGGGCCCGCTCGTGAGGCCGTGGGCGGCGCTGGAAGGGGCCGGGCGCAGCATATCAGGCATGTGCCGTCTCGGGCTTCTGGCGAGAGGCGTCGATCGGGAGGATGAAGCGGAAGACGACACCTCCCTCCAAACGATTCTCAGCCCAGATGCGACCGCCGTGCGCCAGGACAATGCCGCGGCAAATTGCCAGCCCGAGCCCGGCGCCCCCCGGGGCGGCGCTGCCGCCTCGATAGAACTTCTCGAAGGCCCGTTCTTCGTCGCCCGGTGCCAGCCCGGGGCCCTGGTCCGCAAC
>Ga0066710_100002729_pt1 | contig 14480 bp, 16 predicted proteins | sample GraSoiAngelo_159_FD_79666 | JGI IMG/M metagenome (GOLD analysis project Ga0066710, IMG submission 79666) | Grasslands soil microbial communities from the Angelo Coastal Reserve, California, USA - 14_1009_16_40cm | ecosystem: Environmental > Terrestrial > Soil > Grasslands | place: USA...
GCTGCTGCTCGAGGGCCGGTTTGGGAGCGCAGAATCCCGCATCAGAAGCCAACCTGCGGCGCATCTGGCGCATCCGTAGGTGAGCTCCCTAAGCATCAGAACGCGTCAGTTTACGGGCCTGCATGACCACCCGTCCGGCCATTGTCCGGCCAGATCAGTCCAGGTTGTCTGGAAGCTCCCCGGCCACCGCTCGGGGTCGGCGGGCAAAGCTAGTCAGCGCTTTGAGAGCGCCACTGCTCGCCTCTGCGTAATCGCTCGAAGCCGAGCCAAAGCGTGTTCATGGCGGTGGCGACCAGTCGCGCGCGCGGGACACGCGGGTGTTCGTACCACCAAAGCGCCAGCCCCTGGAGCACCGAGCGAACCGACTCCCATGCCATCTCGAGCTCCTCGTCGGCTGAGCCGGCGATCTTCTTCACGCCTGGCTCCTCGGCGAAGAGTGGCATGAGCGCTGCGCGGCTCTCTATCTGAACTTCGCGGTGAAATGCACGGACCTCGGGGTCGCCCGTGGTCTCTCGAAAGAGCATGTTCCACGCGTACGGGTGGCTTTCGACGTACCCAAACCACGCATCGAAGGCAGCGGGAATCCGCTTCTCGGGAGGGTCGCCGCCCGCAAGGTGGTCGAACCAAACCTGGCGGAGCTCGGCGTAGTGGCGCTCGAGCAAGCGGCGGTGGAGGGCTCGCTTTGACTCGAAGTGGTCGTAGACGACGGGTATGGAGACGCCAGAGCGCCTCGCGACCTCCTCCATCGACGCCCCGTGAAAGCCGCGCTCGGCAAAGAGTTCCGTAGCCGCTTGCTCGATCAGCTCGCGGCGTGCCTCCGCTGTCAGTCGCTTGCGGGGCTTCGCGGCCTCGGTGGCTTCGCTTGACAACCTAGTCATTACTAGGTAATTTACCAGTAGTTACCTAACCAAGGCTAGGTTTGTGGAGAAGGCGAGGAAGGCGCGAAGCGGTGGGCAATCGGTTCGATGTCGTGGTCGTGGGAGCACGGTGTGCCGGCGCGCCACTCGCCGCCATGCTCGCGTCCCGCGGCATCGGGGTCACGGTAGTCGAAAAGGCCGCGTTCCCGCGCGACACGCCTTCAACCCACGTCTTCGAGGCCGATGCACTGACCTTCCTCTCTCGGCTTGGGTTGACGAAGCAGCTCCTCTTGACCGGTGCGCCGCTAATCAACCGAGCCGACAGTCGCATAGACGATCTGCGCTGGTCAGCGCCCTGGCCGACGCGTCTAGGCGAGGTTGGCGGTGTAATGTCCGTCCGGCGCTTCGTGCTCGATCCGATCCTTGTCCAAGCGGCCGAGCAAGCCGGCGCCGAGGTCCGCATGGCGACCAAGGTCACCGCCTTAGTTCAGGAGGGCGGTCGCGTAGTCGGTGTCAGGACGGACAGTGAGGTGGGCAGAAAGGAGCTGCGGGCGCGGCTCGTAGTCGGAGCGGACGGCCGAAATTCGACCGTCGCTCGCCTGACGGGAGCCCGCAGATACAACGTCGTTCCCAACAAGCGCGCGCTCTTTTGGGGCTTCTTTGAGAACGCTCGGATGGGAGAGCCGACGTTCGTCTTTCACCGCTGGGCCGACCGGATGGTTCAGGCCTGCCCAACCGATCGCGGCCTCTACCAGGTCGGAGTGTTTGTCGAGCTGGCACAGCTTGACTGTTTCCGTAGCGGTGTCGATACGCACTTCTTCGAGCACGCCAACAGCTGCGAGCCAGTGGCGATCGCCCTGGCCGGCGCCGAGCGAGTCGGCAAGCTGCGCGCCATGGTGCGATGGGAGGGCTTCTTCCGCGAGGCATCAGGCCCGGGCTGGGTACTGACGGGAGACGCTGGACATTTCAAGGACCCGGCACCCGGTCGTGGCATCGGCGATGCGTTCCTGCAAGCCGATCGGCTCGCGCCTGCGATCGCCTCCGCCCTGAAGGGAAATGACAAGGCCGTAGACAAGGCCATGTCCCACTGGGCCCGTTGGCGCGACAAGGAGTTCGCGGAGCATTACTGGTTCGCCAACGACCTCGGAGCCACGGGCCCGCTGCCAGAGGTGCTCCAGGGGGTGCTCCGCAATCTCCATACCCAGGGCAACGCAAGCCTGGCGTTGGAGATCAGTAACCACCGCCTCAAGCCGTCGCAGCTCCTCACGCCTGCGCGACTGCTGCGAGCGATGGCAAGCGCGCTCGCGCAGCGTGGCGGGCACCGGCTCGAAATTCTGCGCGAAGTGCGTGGCCTCCTCACGCAAGAACTTCACCGGCGCCGACTCAGGTGGTGGCCAGATTACGGCTCGACGGCGCCGAGCGGCCGAGCAGTGATTGAAACGAAAAAGGTGGTCGGCGCACCACGCCACGAGCTAGCGAAGTGAGGTTCTCCATGAACAACGCACCAACAGTGAGCAGGAGCGCTGTCGTCGCTGGCGCCGCGGGCGCGGTAGGCGGCGCCACCTGCCGGGAGCTTGTGCGGCGAGGCTGGCGCGTGTTTGGCGGTGTGCGCAGCGAAGCAGCCGCCGAGCGGCTCGACCAAGCGGAGGGACGGATCGTACCCGTCGCATTCGACGTCACGGACGAGGCGTCACTGGCCGCTGCCGCCGAGCGGGTCGAGCTAGAGCTGGGCGGGAGTGGCCTCCACGGCTTGGTCAACGCGGTGGGCATCGTGGTTCGCGGCCCGCTCGAACTCGTTCCTCTGAGCGCCCTACGAAGGCAGTTCGAGGTCAACGTGTTCGGACACGTCGCGGTTGTGCAGGCATTCCTGCCGGCGCTGCGGCGAGGGCGCGGCCGGATCGTCAACGTGGGAGCGGCTTCGGGACGGGTCACGATTCCATTCCTGGGGGCCATCTCGGCTTCGAAGACAGCGCTCGAGTCGATAACCGATGCCCTACGCATGGAGCTCAAGCACTTCGGCATCGCGGTCTCGCTCGTCGACCCGTCTCACTTGTACACGGGGATCTTCGCCAAGGCAGACGCAGCTGCGGCGCGCGACGGCTATGCCGGGACGCCGGCTGTACTGGACCTCTATGGACCAGCGCTCCAGGCGACCCGGGAAGCGATCGCCAAACAGAAGCGAAACCCGGTTGAGAAAGCGGTCACGCCGATCGTCAAGGCACTGACAGAACGGCGGCCGAGGACGCGGTACCTCGCGGGCCGTGACGCGCACCTGCTCGAGATGGTGCGTCACCTGCCCGACGGTGTGCGCGACCGGATGCTGATGAGCAGCATGGGAATGAAGAAGGATCTGTTTGTCACCCCGACGACTTCTCGAGATAGCGAACCATCAGCGTTGGGCCGAGCCGTGCAGCGCCCCGATTGACGGAGCTCCGCTCATCACCGGCCGCGCGCACTCGTGCGTGTCGGCGCGCGCTGTCGATAGCAGACGGGGTCTGGCTCCTCCGCGGCGGATTCCCGAGGCTCGTCAATGTCTACCTCGTAGCCGACGAGGGCGGTGTCCTGCTCTTCGACGCCGGCATTCGCTCGATGGCGAAACGGCTGGTGACAGCTGCCCGAACCCTTGGCGGGATCACTCGAATCATCCTCAGCCATAGCCACGTCGACCACCGTGGTGCCGCCCCGCAGCTCGGGGCACCGGTCTTGTGCCATACGGCTGAGCGCGCCGACGCCGAGGGGGACGGGGGTATGAGCTACCTCGACCTTTCCAAGCTCAACCCGATAGCGCGACAAGTCCTGCCGCGACTGTGGCGACGCTGGGACGGCGGCCCGGTTTGCATCGCGGGCACGCTCGAGGAGGGTGAGGAAGTGGCCGGCTTTGAGGTCGTTCATGTGCCCGGTCATGCCCCTGGCGAGATCGTCCTTTGGCGCCGATCCGACCGCCTTGCGCTCGCTTCGGACTGCTTTTTCACGATCAACATCGAAAGCGGGCGCAAGGGTGCAGCGCGCTTGCCTCCGGCTGTGCTTACCAAGGACAGCGAGCAGGCGCGGGCGAGCATGGTCAAGCTGGCGGCGCTGGAGCCAGCCGCCGCTTGGCCGGGTCACGGCGATCCGTTGCTCACCAAGGTGCGCGCCCGGCTCGAGTACGCAGCCGCGGCGAGTTGACGGGACGACACCCATGCCGTTGGCCCTGACCGCGGACGGCACAAGCGTCTACTTCGAGCGGCACGCTCCGCGCGGTGCGGCCGACTCTCCGGTGATAGTTGCCCTTCCCGTCATGGGGACAAGCGGCCAGCTGTACGCGAACGCGGTACAGCCCGGAGTCGAGGCCGGTTACAGCGTGGTGACTATCGATCATCGGGGGAGTGGACGCTCCGGATGCTCTCAAAGGCCCTGGAGCACCACAGTCGGAGCGGACGATGTCGTGGCAGTGCTCGATGAGATGGGCGTTAAGCGCGCGCATATCTCGGGCGCATCGCTGGGCGGGATGGTTGCTCAGGAAGTCGCCCTCCGCCATCCCGAAAGAACCGCCGCCCTCGTGCTCTTTGCGACCACCGGTGGTTGGCCCCGATTCGATCTGATTTCTCCTTTGGCCATTCTCAGGCTCGCGCGCAGCATGTTCCGCTTCGCCCATCGTCCGCAGTCGATCGACACACGCGTCGAACGCGCTCTTCGCATGTGGTTCTCGGCCGGCTTTGCCCGAAGGGCGCGGCCGGGGGTGCCGGCGTGGGAGGCGCTGCGCTCGGTGTTCGAGGAGATGGAGGAGGCGTCACCGCGCTCGCGACGGGCGCAACTGATCGCCGCCCTCCGTCACTCGACTTGGCGACGCCTACCGCAGATCGGCGCGCCAACGCTCGTTCAGCATGGGGCCGCTGACAAAGTGATCTCTTGGCGCGCGGGCGAGGTGCTCGCGCGGATGATCCCGCGGGCCGAATTTCATCGCTGGCCTGGGGCCGGTCACGCGCTCGGCCTCGAGATTCCCGGCCGCAGTTATCGGCTCGCCTTGCACTTCCTGTCTCAACATGATCATCTGATCGATTTCGAAGACTCACCCGACACTGGGCGCAGGCGCGCTGTGGCGGGGAGTCCTCGTCGTGGAGCCGCAAAGCCAAAGGAGCCCGCAATGACGAGTGAGGAGAGCGAAGTCCGAACTGAGCACCGAGACGAATCGAAGCCGCCCGAGGAGCTCCTCTACGAGGAGGACGATCAGGTCGCCCGCATCACGCTCAATCGACCGAAGACGCGCAACGCACTATCGATGCAGCTTTCCGGGGAACTGCTCGACGCGCTCGTGCGCGTGGGCCGATCGACAACGCTGAAGGCGCTTGTCATCACGGGTGCTGGAGGCACATTCTCGGCGGGAGATGACATCACCGAGATGACGCAATGGGGCGACGCAAACGAAGTGATGCGGCGCGTGCGTTTGTACCAAGAAATGGCAAATCAGATCGAAGAGCTCGACAAAATGACGGTTGCTGGCGTCGATGGCTACGCCGTGGGCGGAGGACTCGAAATCACGATGGCTTGTGACTTTGTAATCGCGACCGAGCGCGCACGCTGGGGAATGCCGGAGATCGATTCCGGCATTACCCCCGGTTGGGGGGGAACGACGCGAATGGCGCGATTGATCGGTCGGCGTACGACCAAAGAGATCAACTTCATCGGCGCGCTTCATCCGGCGCGACGGGCGGTGGAGCTCGGTCTTTGGAACCGGGTGGTGCGCGACGATGAGCTTGACGAAGAAGTGGCGGCCCTGCTCGAGGTTCTCTTATCTAAGAGTCAGCAGGCGCTCCGTCAGCTGAAGCTGATCATCAACAAAGGGGTTGAAGCCGACCTCTACACGGCGCAAGGATTCGAGGTTCTCTCCGCCGGTCTGACTAGTGCTGTGAACGGAGCATGGGAAGTCGCCGATTCGGACAGTGGAATGGGCATCCAATCGTTTGTCGAGAAAGGAGAAAAGTGGCGAAGCCGTCGAGCTCTCGCACGCGATTTCTGGGTCGATTGATCCCGACCACGGGCGACAGCGCGACAGCGTGAGTCAAAAGGGCCGCGGGCTCGGAGGGCAACGTGACCCAGCAGTTCCACCTCGATCCAGATACCTACCTCGAGCGGATCCGCGCCGCCTTGCCCGGCTACGACGAACTCCAGGATCGAGCGGTCGAGGCGATCCCGTTCGAACCTCGCCACGTGCTCGAGCTCGGCATCGGGAGCGGCGAGACGACCAAGCGGCTACTGGACCGGTTTCCCAATGCCCAAGTCACTGGCATAGACGTCAGCTCTGAGATGGTTTTGCGAGCGCGTGAGCTTGGGGTGAAAGCACGAGTCGCGCGGATCGAGGATCCGTTTCCTGAAGGCCCGTGGGACCTTGTGATTGGCGTGCTGTCCGTCCACCATTTGACAAGCCAGCAAAAGCGCATCCTCTTTGTCGCGACCCGGGAGCACTCCCGGGCACTAGTTCTCGGCGACCAGGTGAGCGCCGAGGAGCACGCGCTTCCGCCTGAGCCGGGAATCGATTTCGTTGAGGATGCGGAGGATTTGGCCGCATGGTGCGGCGGTGAGGATCGTCTGGCGTCGCGATGACCTCGCGGTGGTCAGGGGCGTCTATCTCTGACTCGCCATACCGTCGGGTGAAAACGAAGTCGCGTCCGAGACACTGCGGCTGTTGGCGGAGGTGTCCGTCCCTCGAGTCGCTACTTCCTGCTGCACGCCGTATCGGCCAGGCCAAAGCTCGCGGTAGATCTCGGCGGCCGCGGTGACAAAACGCGGCTTTCTCGATGCGAGCGGCCTTCGATTTGCGGACCCGCAAGGTAAGACGAGCGACAAACTTTCCGGCCGCCACGCACAGCAACAGGTTCATCAGTGGCCCAGGCCGGCATCGCCGTGGCTCTAAGCGTCTTTAATTAGGCCGCAAGGATTTTTGTTATCACGGCTGTTATCACGACCACTAATTCAACGTGGTCGCGGAAGCAGAAGTGCCTCATTTGCAGGGCTTTCATGCGCCCGAGAGGACTCGAACCTCCACCCGGTAAAAGCCGGACAAGGCCCTCAACCTTGTCGGGCGTGTGATCGAATCGACCGTACTGTCCATATGCAGGGAATTTTCGGCGGCGGCTGACGATCTGGACGCATATGGCAAGGCGTTTGTTATCACGCCGGTATCACGCGACGGCGGATCGGAATGGTTGAGCGGGCTGGTCCAAGCTGGATCTAACATCGCCGCGGCATTGAGCCCAAGGCCGTCCGTGAGTCGAGCGCGACCCCTGATCAGGTGGATGGACGTCACGGACGCGAACCTGGCGGGGTTCGTCCACGGCGGTACGGTCATGAGGCTGTGCGACGAGGCTGCTGCCATCGCTGCGAGCAAGCACGAGTAGGCGAATTGCTCTGCTGCAAAGCTCAGGTGAACGCGGTCTGGCGCACATCGATGGAGGTTGGGGTGCGGGTCGAGGCGGAGAACCCACTGACGGGCGAGGTTCGCCACACGAGCACGGCGTACCTGACGATGGTCGCGATCGACGATGAGGGACGCCCAGCGCCGGCACCCCCGTTGCTGTCCGAGTCGGAGATCGAACAACGGCGCAGGCGCGAAGCCGAGCTCAGGCGCCGGAACAGGTTGAGCGAACGGGAGCAGATACTCGCCGATCGCAGACCGAGCCGACTGCCGGGCAGCAGCTCGCAGTTCAGAGGCTTCTTAGCCCGGCGAGAGTTGGAAAACGGTCATAGGAATAGTGAACCGCTCGACGAGTGGATCGACCAGGCCCCTCTCTTGCCAGTCGGCGCGGTCTCCCGTTCGGATCGCGATCAGAAGATGATCAGGGGCAAATTGCCTTATGGCATCCTCGAACGCCGTGAGAGGGTCGTCGGCGCCGACCGCGCCCCGCGCATCAGCGCCCATCTCGTCCAGTTGCCCGAGAATCGTGCGAAGGCGCTCGTCCGCCTGCTGCCGAGCTTTATCCGTGGCCGACACCAGCCACTCGAACCGTCCCGGGAGAGAAGGCGCTATGACCAGGATTTCCTCAGCCGCGTCGATCAGCGACTGGACACTTGGAGGAATGTCCTCTGGCTTCGCGGCGGCTTCGCCTGCAGCTATCAGCAGTCTCTGAGTCATCCGGTCGCCCCGAGACTACATCAGCATTTGGGCGTAGGGTGATCACACCAGGTGTCGTAGACGCTCATATCCCTCGCTGATGGGGGCACTTTCCCGAGCGCGGATGCCCGGCGATGGTGCCTGGGCCTGCCTGCGCCTAGCAGTCACTACCGGTTCCGTCGTACGGTCAGGCGTAAAGCGCGGCAGGCGAACACCGGGCGGGACGATCACGACCGGAACAGGTGCACGCGCGGCGAGCCTGCGCGAAACCGAGCGGCGCCGGGCCTCGGCAGCGCGCATGCCGACGACGAGGAGTCGCGCGCGGCTCCAGGTCGCGACCTCACTCAGAGTCGCCGCCGGGTTACCACCCGTGATGTGGAGGACGTCACCATCCTCGCCGACGTCATGTGAGTGTGTCGCGAAGACGGGAAGGACGCTGACTCCGAGCCGGTTGGCCAGCTCCGAAGCAACGACGCGTGCTCGGTCGGAGCCGGGCGACCCGTCGACGCCGCAGACGATTGACCCGGTCTGTGCCTGGTGCTCCTCGAAACGGCGGCCGGCACCACGCGGGACGACCGCCACCGGGCAGGCGCTCTGGCTCGCAAGCCATGCGGTGGGACTACCGGCCGGCCCTCCGAGTAGAGCGCCCACGACCGCGTGGCGTGGCCGCGACCCGACCACCAGGAGGTCCGCGCGCTCCCCGCGCGTGAGCATGGCGAGGCTGCTTGCCAGTCGGTCTGTTCCGAGCTGGCCGATCACGACTCTTCTTTCTGCCGTCTGTTCGTCGATCTCGTCGGCGACGGACTCGAGCAGGTCATTGCCGGCGTCGAGCACGTGTCTTCGCTGCACGTCACGGTGCCTGCGGTCTCCGTAATGGAAGACATTCGGATCTGCCGCGACGTGCGCAAGGACGAGGTGGCGATCGAGGCTGCGGGCTAGGGAGGCGGCGACAACCGCGGCGTCAGTGGACTCGTTCGAGCCGTCGACCCCGACGATGATGGAACGGCCCATGATGATTCTCCTTTGTCGATTAGGTAACGGTTCCATCATGCGTCTGGGACGCGTTCGCGGGAATGGGTACAGGCGTGCATTTCGAGCCGTGCTTCGCCCCATTGCGACTTGCCGCAGGTGCTAATCGGCCTCAGTGCCGTCGTCGCTGGGGCGATGGACTACTAACGTGGGCCGGTCGGTGTGATGGACGACAGCCCTGGAGACACTTCCAAGCAGGATCGACCGGACGCCCGTCAGTCCGCGAGAGCCCCCGCGCGCTCGATGGCGTACCTGGCGTCTTCAGATCCGTCGTAGCAGATGAGCAGTGGGCCGTTAGGACCGGTCGTCATCGAACCCCTCTCACGGTTAGTTGGTCGTGAACAGAAACTCGAAGCAAGTTTCGATTCGAGCCAGAAGAAGTCGGCACTCCGCCGACTTGACTCAGTTACTTAGCGTGACTTCGGCTGCCGTTCTTACGAAACCGACTGCTTAGGGAGAGTGGGTGGCGTAGCGCATACGGATCAAGTTCTCTTGCTGCCGTCCTCCGGGAGCTCCGATCGATCCACCGCACGCGCGAGATATTCGGGGCTCGCAATCGCGAAGACGCCGAGCACGATGAAAGCGAACAGAAGCATGATTCCGGCGGCAAGTGTCACCGCCTTTTCGAAAGCAAAAAGCAGACCCGCACCGAGAATGAACGAGGCTAGGGTGGCGGCGATGAGTGACCGGCTACGCACAGTCAAGCCTGCGTCCTGTCGTCTCCCGCGGTGAGCGGGTGGAACTCCGTATCCAGATCGCCGCGCAGTACGAGTCGAAACAGGTATCGAAGCGATGGCAGTAGGACGAGCATCCCTACCGCCACGCTGATCAGCAGCACCACCAGAGTGGCGTCGCTCGCGGCTGCCTGGTCTAACGTCAGCTCTCCGGGGAGAAGGTCCGGACGCTGGGCAATCGCCCAGCCGGCGACGATTGACCCGACGGCGACGGCGGCCGTGTAGCGGGCCAACTCGAAGCGGTTCCGCCACTCCAGGCCTAACGTCACGAGGCCGGCGAGTCCCGAAGCGAGCACCAGCGCCAAGCCGCCGCCGCTCGTAAGGCCGTCGAAGAGGGAGCGCGCATCCTCGCGAACTACCAAGAGCCCCGCTATCGCCAGTGCGCCCGCCGCGAGGCCTGATCCCAATGCTCGGGTGCGGAACGTTCGCACAAGGTCGGGCTGTCCGGCGCGAACAGAATCGGCGGCGAGGAAGACGGCCGCCAGGTGGGCACCAGCGGCGACAGTCAGAGCGCCCACGATCACGGACGTTGCGTTCCACCAGCTCGTGAGAGCGTCTCCGCTCGCGTTCCCGACGGGGACGCGCCCCGACGCTATTCCGCCTACTGCCGCTCCCAGGAAGAACGGCACGAGAACAGAGGAGAGAGCAAAGGCCGCCCCAAGAGCTCGAGCCTCTGCGATCGTGGCCGCCTCGCCGCGGAGCGCAAAAGCTGCTCCGCGGAAGATGATGCCCACGGCGGCGGCGAAGAGCGGCACGTACAAAGTTGAGGTGACCGAACCAAAAGCAACCGGGAAAGCCGTCCAGAACACGACCAAAACGAAGATAAGCCAGACATGGTTGGCCTCCCAAACCGGCCCCATTGCGATCTTGATCATTCCCCGCACCCGCGCGCCGCGGCGAGCTCCGCCGGCGGTTAGGTCCCAAAAACCCGCGCCGAAGTCAGCGCCGCCGAGAACGAGGTATGCGCTCAACCCAACGACGATGGCGGCGGCGGCCAACTCTGGCAGCATCACGAACCGCCCACTCGTCGTTCGGACCCCCTGACGGCTGTTTCCCGGTGCGGCTCGCCGGTATCGATCGGCCGACGGGCAAGCCTGCGCAGCATCACGAAGGCTACGGCGCCCAGACAGAGATAGACCGCCACCAGGAACCCATAGCCAACCGGAATGCCGTCCGCCCCCGTCACGGCCTCCGACGTTCGCATGATCCGATAGACCACCCACGGTTGGCGGCCCACCTCGGTTGTTACCCATCCGCAGATAAGGGCGACGACCGACAGCGGCCCAGCCGCCACCACCGCCCGGTAGAACCAGGCCGAACGCGGTAGGCGCCGCTTGCGCCACCACACGGCGAGGTACAGGATGCTTAGCGCGGCAAGGCCCGTGCCGATCGCGACCATCGACTGGAAGCTGAATCTCACTACGTTCACCGGTGGGCGGTCCTGCGGTGGAACTGCTTCGAGTCCCTGAACAGTGGCGTCCGGATCATGGAATGCCAGCAGTGAGAGGGCCTTGGGGATCTCGATCCCGCTCTTTACCTTTCGTTCATCCTCGTCGTAGATGCCGCCGATGTGGATCGGTGCGTCTTTGGTTGTGGGTCCAAGTCCTTCGAGCGCCGCCAGTTTGGTGGGTTGACGCTCGGCCACCGTGCGCGCCGCCCAGTCGCCAACGAGCACCTGTGCTGGGGCGGCGAGGGCAGCAACGCTCAACGCGACGACGAGTGCCGTCCGGTGGTAGCGATCGTGCTTCCCATGCAGCCATGACCATGCGTAGACGCCGGCTACGACGAAGCCGGCCACGACGTACCCCGCGAGGTACATGTGCACGAGCTCGTGCCAGAGGTTGTCGTTGAAGAGCGCCTCGAGAGGCCGGACGTCGATCACCAGCCCGTTCTCGATGCTGAAGCCCGTTGGGTTGTTCATCCAGCTGTTGACCGCGATCACCATCATCGAGCCGACAAAGCCGGTGATCACGGTCGGGATCCCGGTCAGGAAGTGGGTCCGCCGGGGGAGCCGATCCCATCCATAGACGTAGATGGCGATGAAGATCGCCTCGATGAAGAACGAGAATCCCTCGAGCGCGAAAGCGTCGCCGAAGACCGCGCCGAACGTTGCCATGAACTCGGGCCAGAGCAACCCCAGCTCGAACGAGAGGATCGTCCCCGTGACGACGCCGATCGCGAAGAGGATGAGCATCACCTTCGACCATCGCTTCGCCAGCGCCTTGTAGAGAGGGTCCCCGGTTCTCAGGTAGAGGCCCTCGACGAACAGCACCATCGCCGGAAATGAGATACCGAAGCACACGAGCGGGATGTGAACGGCGAACGAGAGCGCCTGCATCTGGCGGGCCTCGAGCAGGTACTGCTGGTCGACGGGGTGGCCGAGCACCCTGTCGAGGGATGACGCGGCGAGCCAGAGGAAGGAACTCAGAGCGCTCGCCCTCCTGGCGAGTCAAGCGCTCCGTCCAGGTGTCCTAGCGCCAGCTCAAGCAGGTTCCACACTCCGGGCGAGACGTGAGCATCTCGGGTCGAGGCAAACATACAGCTCACGAAGTCAGGGGCGTCACGGTTACCGTCACTGCTGCTACCTCGGCTGTGATCGCTCGTCGCTGTCCATCTCCTTGAAGATCACGGCAAGAAGGACTCCCGTGGCGCACAACATGTACAGCGCGCCAAGCGCCACCATCCACCAAGTGTCGATGATCGATACCAAACCGACGATCGGAACCACCGCAACGCCGGCCACGGAGAATGTGATCAGAATCCGCAAGCCAGCCAGGACCCCCGGCTTGTCGGCTTGGGGCGGGTTCATGCTTCCTCCTTTCCTTCATCATTGATACTGAATCCCTGTGCGGCGAGTTGGGCTCGCAGCTTGTGGCGCGCGTCATGAAGCGTCTTGTACAGCGCCCCTCTTGTTGAGTTGAGCCGGTCGGCGAGGACGTCGATCGGCACGTCGTTCATGGTGATCGCAACGAGCACCTCGCGCTGGTGCGGCGTCAGCTCATTCGAGATGGCGTCTTGAATCGTCTCGAAGAGTTCGCCGCACTCAGCGCGAGACTGGGGGGAGGGAGTGCTGCCAGAGAAGAAGGACCAGGTTTCCGGCTCGAGGGGGATCTCACGTCCCTGCCAAGCCCGTCGGTGAAGCTTTACGCCCGCCTCGATCAAAGCGAACTTGTAGGCCCAAGTGGTGAACTTACTGTCGCCTCGATAGCTGTCGAGCTTCGAGAGCACAGCGACCAGCGCATCGTCCGCGCTTTGCATCGCGAGGTCATCGAAGTCGTTCCCCCGTAGGTGAGGCATCGCCGCGCGACGACGATTGACCTCGAAGCGCGCCGCTCCGAGCAACAGCTCGTGGAGGCGGGCGACCGCCTCCTCGTGCGGCCGACCCGAATCCTGCAGGTCCGTGATCCAGGCGCGCGATTCGGCATTTGGCCTGCCAGCGCCGGCAATCTGGTGGTCGCTTGGGACTGTTGCGCTGGTGGTCATGTCTGCTCCTCGCGTTCGGATCGGTTTCATCAGAATTTCGAGGCCGCACAGACGCGGCGTCGTCTTCCTGAAGCTTCAATCCCAGCGTGCCTTCCGACCATGGGTACATCGCCCCATTTGCCTGGTGTACCTTGCTCATTTGCACGAGATGCACCTGACCGGCAGGAGCCTCCCGATACCGCCATGAAGCGCGCTCAGGCACTGCGTCAGCTCTCCCGGGATCACCACAAGGCGCTGGTCGTTGCCCAAAGGCTTTGCCGTGCGGAAGAGCCCGACCGTGAGGCGCGGGCAATCGAGTTTCTCGACTTTTGGCGAGAACACGGACACCGCCACTTCCAGGTCGAAGAAGAGGTGCTCTTGCCGGCGTACGAGCGAGTCGCAAGCGCCGAGGAGGAGCCGGTGGTGCGGGTGTTGACGGACCATCTGACGATCAGGCGCCGCGCTGCCGACATAGAGGCGGGGGAGAGGACCGTCGGCTTCCTGCAGGAGCTCGGCACGATTCTGGAAGGGCACGTTCGCCACGAGGAGCGTGTGCTTTTCCCGCTCATAGAGCAAGCGTTGCCGCCTTCCGAACTGGATACTCTCGCGCGCGCGATAGCACGAGCCGAAGGGGAAGGGCCCTAGCGGGCTTGTGCAGCCCCCTCGCGCAAAGGGTAGAAATGGTCGGGCAGGTGCACCGCGAAGTGCCACATCGCGGTGCCCGCCATGACCCATTCGAATATGGCCAACATCGGATCCTGCTCCTTTACGCCGCTTGGAGCTCGGCGCTGCGTGGACGTGCCGACCGCCTGACCTCACGGTTCGGATCGACCGCGAGAATCCGAAATCGCATCCTGCCGCGTGGCGCCTGCACTTCGAGGACATCGCCGGTTCGCCGGCCGAGCAGCGCCCGACCCACGGGCGAGGCGACCGAGAGCCTGCGATGGGCAGGATCCGCTTCGATGGAGCCCACGAGCTCGTACTCCGACTCTCGCCCGCGGTCGATGTCTCGGAGTTCGACGCTCGTGCCGATCCCGATCGTGCCGTCGCGGGGCGGTTCATAGACGACCCATGCCGAGGCGATCGCCGCCTCCAGCGCTGTGATCCGGCGCTCGAGCAGATCCTGATCCTCTAGGGCGTCGATCAGCTCGAGGTTGTCTGCGAGCTCTCCCCCGTCCTGACGTGCTGCACGCAGCCGTTCGGTGATCTCCGCGCGTGCGGTAGCCGTGAGCGTGGCGAGTTCTTCGTGCAACCGCTCGTAACGCTCGCGCGTGTTCCGAACTTCGTGATGGCCGCCAACTGGCGCTCTCC
>Ga0066710_100002730_pt1 | contig 14480 bp, 16 predicted proteins | sample GraSoiAngelo_159_FD_79666 | JGI IMG/M metagenome (GOLD analysis project Ga0066710, IMG submission 79666) | Grasslands soil microbial communities from the Angelo Coastal Reserve, California, USA - 14_1009_16_40cm | ecosystem: Environmental > Terrestrial > Soil > Grasslands | place: USA...
CCCGGGTCCTATGATGCCACAGACCCGCCGGCCCCGCGCGCCTCGGGCGGATGCCCCGCGGCGGCGCGCCCCCGTGCGACGTCGACCCGGAGCAGCAGGATCAGGCCCAGGGCCAGGAACGGCAGAAGCGATAGCACCGCCCGGCGATCGCTTCCGGTGTGCGCCGCGACCCAGCCGTACACCAGCGGCCCGATGATGGCGGAGATCTTCCCCGTGAAGGCATAGAACCCGAAGAACTCGGCGTTGCGCCCCCGCGGGATCAGCAGGCCCATCAGGCTGCGGCTGGCCGCCTGCGTCGCGCCCATCACGATCGACGCGGCGGTGGCCACGGCGAAGAAGACCGGCACCGAGCGCGACAGGCTGGCTCCCGCCACCACGCCGCCCCACACGAAGAGCGTCAGCACGATGGTCGGCTTCGCGCCCCAGCGGTCGACGAGGTGGCCGGTGGCCAGGGCCCCCGCGAAGGCGGTGACCTGCATGACGATGAACAGCAGGGTGACCTGGTCCACCGTGAAGCCGACCGCCTGCGTGGCGTAGATGGCGGCGAAGGAGATGACCGTCATCACCGTGTCGTTGTAGACGAAGAAGGCCACGAGGTAGAGGAACAGATCGCGCAGCCGCCGGACCTGGCCGAAGGTGCCCGCCAGGCGGCGGAAGCTCTCGCGCACCGTCGCCCCCAAGGCCGCCTGGCCGCGCGGGGCGCGCTCGCGCAGCACGAAGAAGATCGGCAGCGCGAAGGCGAGGTAGAAGAGCGCCACGGCGGGGAAGGCGAGCCGGTAGCGGTCGATCGCCTCGGGGCCCAGCCCGGCGCGGGTCAGCGGGCGCGTCAGCACCAGGGCGGCCAGCCCGCCGAGGTAGCCGGTGGCCCAGCCGTAGCCCGACACCCGGCCCATCTCCTGGTCCGAGGCGATCTCCGGCAGGAAGCCGTTGTAGAAGGTGTGCGCCCCCTCGTAGCCGATGTTGGCGAAGATGAACAGGAGCATTCCGGCCAGCAGATCCCCGGGGCCCACGCTGGCCAGGAGGGCGGTGAAGACGATCGCCGTCAGCGCGAACGCCGCCAGGAACGCCTTCTTGCGGCCGGAGACGTCCGCCATCGCCCCGAGCGCCGGGGAGGTCAGGGCGACGAGGGTCATCGACAGGGCGATGCACAGCCCCCAGTAGAAGTTGGCCTTCGCCCCGAGATGGCCGGCCACGACCGAACGGAAGTAGAGGGCGTAGGCCACGGTGACGATCAGCGTGGTGAAGGAAGAGTCGGCGAAGTCGTACAGGCACCAGGAGGCGATCTCGGCGCGGCTGGCCTTCGATGACATCGGCCTTCCTCCCCGGAAAGGGGCGGCGTGGCGCGGCGCCCCCGGCGAAGCGGTGGGATGGTAGCAGGGGAGCCGCCGGCGCGCCAGACGGCGGGGCTCTGGTATAATCCGGCACCATGCACGAGGAGAGCGACGCAGCGCGCGAGCCCGGGGAGCCCGGTGCGGAAGCCCCCGGGGCCACCGGCGGGCCTCCCAGGACGACCAACTTGGCGGTGGTGGCCGGGGCGGTCATCCTGATCGGGCTGGTCGCCTTCGCCTTCCACCGCATGCGCGCCACGTCCGGGCCGGAGGAGCCCGCCCAGCCCGGGTCGCCGTCCGGGGCGCCCGGATCGACGCCCGCGCCCGGGACGCCCATCACCGCCAAGATCCCGTACCACCTGACGCCCGAGGCGAGCATCGTGGCCGAGAACTACCGCTGCGTCTGCGGCTGCCCCGACCGGTTGAGTGTCTGCACCTGCGACAAGCCGAAGGGATCGAACGAGATGAAGGCCTACCTGCAGGGGCTGGTGAACGAGAAGAAGACGCGCGCCGAGATCGATGCGGCCATGGCGGCCAAGTACGGCCCCGCGGTGCTGCTCGGCACGGAGCCCACGCAGGGTTCCCCCTCCTCCGCCGGCGCCGCCTCGCGCCCCTGATCCGCTCCCGCCCCGCGAGCGCTCAGCGTTCGCACCAGTGCAGCTTGTGGCGCAGCACCTCGAAGTAGGGATGGCGGTCCTGGCGCCGGACCATCAGGACGGGGTGCCGGCCCCGGCGGACGCGGACCCGGTCGAGGGGGCGCAGCGGGTGCCCCACCTGCCCGTCCAGCGTCAGGTAGACCTCCGAATCGTCGGTCTTGAGGATCATCTCGATCCGCGATGAGTCCGGCACCACCAGCGGACGCATCGTGAGGGTGTGAGGACAGATCGGCGCGATGAGCAACGCCCCGAGGCGCGGGTGGATGATCGGGCCGCCGGCCGACAGGGAGTAGGCCGTCGATCCGGTCGGCGTGGCGACGATCAGACCGTCGGCCTTGTAGGTCGTGACGTACTGACGGTCGATGGCCAGCCCCAGGTCGATGATGCGCGCCAGGGCGCTCTTGGTGATCACCACGTCGTTGAGGACCGACTGGCGCGCGAGAGTGCGCCCCTTGCGCACCAGCGACACCTCCAGCGCCATGCGGCGATCGATGCGGTAGCGTCCTTGAAGCACCTCGTCCAGGACCGCGTCGATCTCGTCCAGCCCGGTTTCGGTGAGGAACCCGAGGCCGCCCAGGTTGACTCCCAGGATCGGCCGCGGCCGCGCCGCGAGGGCGCGCGCCACCGACAGCAACGTGCCGTCGCCGCCCACGACGATGTACAGATCCGCCGGACCGCCGGCGCGGCCGAGCAGGCGGCCGTCCTTGCGGCGGCCGAGGGCCGCGGCGGTGTCCGGGTCGAAGCGCGCCGCGATACCGCGGCGCGCCAGCCGCCGGGCGATCCGGCGCACCGCGGCCAGGGCCGCCGGCCGGTGCCTCTTCCCCACGATCACCACACGCCTGATGCGCTCAGGCCGTTTGCTGTCGGCCATGCACGATCCCTCCCAGAAGCCGCGTGAGGTCCGCCCCCGACCGCCCGGCCGCGCCCGGGGCCAGGCGCAGGAAGAACTCCCGGTTCCCTTCGGCGCCGGGCAGCGGCGAGGCGCAGGCGTCGAGCACGCCGAACCCGGCCGCCATCGCGGCGGCCGCCACCGCCTCGAGGGAGCCCTGGTGCTTCGCCGCGTCGCGGACCACGCCGCCCGGGCCGACCTCGCCGCGCCCGACCTCGAACTGCGGCTTCACCAGCGCCAGCACCTCGGCGCCCTCTCCCAGGAGCGGGGGCAGCGCCGGCAGGATCAGGCGCAGCGAGATGAAGCTGACGTCGACCACGGCCAGGCCGACCCGCTCCGGCAGTCCGCCCGGCCCGAGGTAGCGGGCGTTGCGCCCCTCGAGCACCACCACCCGCGGGTCACGGCGCAGCGACCAGTCGAGCTGGCCCTCGCCGACGTCGAGCGCGTAGACGCGCGCGGCGCCGCGCCGCAGGAGGCAGTCGGTGAAGCCGCCCGTCGAGGCGCCGACATCCAGGGCCACCCGGCCGGCGGGGTCGAGGCGGAAGGCATCGAGGGCCCCGGCGAGCTTCACGCCGCCGCGCGACACGTAGGGGTGGTCGGGCGCCGCGACGGTCACCGCGGCCGTCTCCGGCACCATGGATCCGGCCTTGCCCGCCGGCCGTCCGTCCACCCGCACCACCCCCGACAGCAGGAGGGCCTGCGCCCGCTCCCGGCTCTTCGCCAGCCCGCGCGCCACCAGGATCCGGTCCAGCCGCTCGCGCCGCGCCTTGCCGCCGCCAGCCCCCTGTGCGCGGCCATCGCGATGTCCCGCGCCGGCTCGCACTAGTTGATCCGCTCGAGGATGAAACGGGCGAGATCGGCGAGCGGGCGCGCCCGGACCCCGAGCGGCCGCAGCGCCGCGATCGCCTCGCGCACGGCCGCCTCGGCCCGGCGCCGGGAGGCGGGGATCCCCAGGAGAGCGGGGAAGGTCGCCTTGCGGGCCCGCAAGTCCTTGCCCGCCGTCTTCCCCAGCCGCGCCGAGCTCCCCTCGCGGTCGAGGATGTCGTCGATGATCTGGAAGGCCAGGCCGACGTTCTCGCCGTAACGCCGCAGCGCCCCGAGCGTCGCCGGCCGGGCGCCCGCCATGATGCCTCCCATCTCCACCGAGGCGCTGATGAGCGCGGCCGTCTTGCCGCGGTGGATGCGGGCCAGCGTGCGGTACGAGTAGGGGCGTCCTTCGGCCTCCAGGTCCATCACCTGGCCGCCGATCATGCCGGTCACCCCCGCCGCCCGCGCCAGGAGCGCCGTCGCCCTCACCTTGCGGGAGTCCAGGCCGCCTCCCCGCGGGTGCGTCGCCACCACCTCGAAGGCGTGCGTCAGGAGCGCGTCTCCAGCCAGGATCGCCATCGCCTCGCCGAAGACGCGGTGGCTGGTGGCCCGGCCGCGACGCAGATCGTCGTCGTCGAGGGCCGGCAGGTCGTCGTGGATCAGCGAGTAGGTGTGGATCATCTCGATGGCGCAGGCCGACGGGAGCACGTTCCGCAGCCTGCCCCCCAGGGCCCGGCAGGCGGCGATCGCCAGGATCGGGCGCAGACGCTTGCCGCCGGGGAACAGGGAATAGAGCATGGCCCGCCGCACGGTGGGCGGGACGCTCCCTGGACGCGGCAGGCAGCGGCGCAGCGCGCGGTCCACGAGCCGCCGCGGGGCGGTCCGATCGAGTCTCCGCTTCATCCGCGGTCCGGTCCCTCGTCCTCCGGCCCCGGCCCGCCGGGCGCCTCGAAGGGCACGAGCTTCAGCTCTCCCCCCTCTCCGCGGCTGAGCATCTCGATCTTGCGCTGCGCCTCGTCGAGCTTGCCGGCGCAGTAGCGCGTCAGGCGCACCCCCTCCTCGAACAGGCGCAGCGAGGCCTCCAGAGGCAGGTCGCCTCCCTCCAGGTCCTTCACGATCCGTTCGAGGCGCAGAAGCGCGTCCTCGAAGCCCGGTTCCTTGCCGCCCTTGCGACCGCGTGTCATGGTCACTCCCCCTGGCCGCCGCCCTCGTCCACGCTGCGCACCTCGCACCCGAGGCTGCCGCGGTGCAGCCGCACCCGCACCGGCGCGCCGACGCGGACGCGCCCGGCCTCCTTCAGGACCGCATCGCTTCCGGCCTCGAAACAGATGGCGTAGCCGCGCGCCAGCACCGCGAGCGGCGAAAGCGCCCCGAGGCTCTCGGAGAGGGCGGCCACCCGGTCGCGCGCCCGCTGCAGCCGGGCGGCGGCCGCCGCCTGCAGCATGCGCCCCAGCGCCAGGGCGGCGGCGCGGCGCCCGGCCAGCCGTTCGTCGAGCCGCCGCGGCGTCATCCGCTGTCCCAGGATCTCGAGGCGGTGGCGCGCCGCCAGCGCCCGGCGGTCGAGGCGGTCGCGCAGGCGGAAGGTCAGATCGTCGACCCGCAGCATGGCATCGCGCAGGCGGGAGCGCAGGATCTCGAAGGCGCGCTCGGCGCCGAGGTCCCCCAGCCGCCGGCGCAGGGCGGCCAGGCGCAGGCGGGCCGCGGCCAGGAGCCGCGCTTCGGCGGCCGCGATGCGCTCCGCCAGCTCCTCCCTGCTCCCCACCACCATCTCCGCGGCGGCCGAAGGGGTCGGGGCGCGCAGGTCGGCCACCAGGTCGGCGATGGTCACGTCGGTCTCGTGCCCCACGGCGGAGATCACCGGGATCGCGGAGGCGGCGATGGCGCGGGCCACCGCCTCCTCGTTGAAGGGCCACAGGTCCTCGAGCGATCCGCCGCCGCGCGTCACGATCAGGGCGTCCAGGCCGGCCAGCCGGTTCAGGGCCGCGATGCCGGCGACGATCTCGCCCGCGGCCTCGGCCCCCTGCACGCGCGCCGGGGCCAGGACCACCCCCAGGCTCGCGAAGCGCCGCGACAGGACCTTGAGGATGTCCCGGATGGCCGCGCCGGAGGGCGAGGTGACGATGCCGATGCGGCGGGGAAGGAGCGGGATCGGGCGCTTGCGGGCCGCGTCGAACAGCCCCTCCGCCAGGAGGCGCGCCTTGAGCTGCTCGAAGGCGAGCTGCAGGGCGCCCAGCCCCGCCGGCTCGAGCGCCTCGACGATGACCTGGTAGGCGCCGCGCGGCTCGTACAGGCTCACCCGGCCGCGCGCCAGGACCTTGAGCCCGTCGCCGGGCCTGAAGCGCAGCGCCGCGGCGCTGCCGCGGAACAGCACCGCGGCCACCTGCGACTCCGCGTCCTTGAGGGTGAAGTAGGTGTGGCCCGAGGGGTAGCGGCGCAGGTTGCTGATCTCCCCCTCGACCCAGACGGTCCCCAGCCCCTCCTCGAGGAGGCCGCGCGCCAGGGCGTTCAGCTCGCTGACCGTGAGGACGGGGTGGTCCTCGCGCGGACGGCCGGGCGCCCCGGGAGGCGGGGGAGCCGCCTCGTCAAACAGGCTGCGCATCGGGCCTCCCTGGGGACGCGGGGCTCTCGGGGCGGAGCTGGAAGCGCTCGATGGCGCGCGTCTTCCCGGTGGTCTCGTCCACGTCGAGCAGGACGCCGCACAGGCGCGGGTCGCGCTTGGCGGTCGCGTAGCGCACCGGCATGCCGGTCAGGAACCGCTTCAGGGCGAGCTCCTTCTCGATGCCGATCACCGAGTCGTAGGCGCCGGTCATCCCCAGGTCGGTGATGTAGGCGGTGCCGCCCGGCAGGATCGTCTCATCGGCCGTCTGCACGTGCGTGTGGGTGCCGACCACGGCGCTCACGCGGCCGTCCAGGTGCCACCCCATGGCACTCTTCTCGGAGGTCGCCTCGGCGTGCATGTCCACCAGGATCACCCGGGCGCGCTCGCGCAGGCGCGGGAGCGCCGCGTCGATCGTCTTGAAAGGGTTCTCGCAGGGCGGCATGAAGACCCGGCCCATCAGATTGACCACGGCGACCGGGACGCCTCCGGGGCTCTCGCCCACGTAGGCGCCGGAGCCGGGCTGGCTGTCGGGATAGTTCAGCGGCCGCAGCAGCCGGCGCTCGCCCGGGATGTAATCCATGATCTCCGCCTTGTCCCAGATGTGGTTGCCGGAGGTGAGGCAGTCGAGGCCGCAGTCGAAGAACTCCTCCGCCAGGTCGGGGGTGACGCCGAAGCCGTCGGCGGCGTTCTCCACGTTGGCCACGGAGAAGTCCACCTGCCGCTCGGCGACCAGGGAGGGGAGCCGCGCGCGCAGGATCTGCCGCCCGGCCTTGCCGTTGATGTCGCCGATCAGGATGATGCGCATGCGCGGCCACTCCTGTCGCCCGGATGAGGCTCCTAGCGGGCGTAGTCCACGGCGCGCGTCTGCCTGATCACGCTGATGCGGACGGTGCCGGGGTACTCGACTTCCTTCTGGATGCGGGCGGTGATGTCCTTCGACAGCCAGATCGCGTCGCTGTCGGTGGCCGACCCGGCCTCGACGATCACCCGCACCTCCTTGCCGGAACGCATGGCGTACGCCTTGCCGACGCCGCTGAAGGAGGCGGCGATCTCCTCCAGGTGGCCCAGCCGCTGGATGAAGACGTCCAGGTTGTCGTCCCGCTCGCCCGGCCGCGCCACCACGGCGCGCTCCGCGGCCTTCAGGAGGACACCCTCCACCGAGAGCTCCGGCCCGCCCTCGTGCAGCGAGCGGATCGCCAGCACCACGCGCGCGTCCTCGCCCGAGCGGGCGGCCAGCTCGGCGCTCACCAGCAGGGGATGAGCGGAGGCCCCCTCGCCTTCCTCGACCTGCCCGATCTCGTGCAGCAGCCCCGAGCGCTTCACGACCTCGGCGTGGGCGCCCAGGAGGGTGGCCATCTGGTGGCCCAGCCGCGCCACCGCCAGGGAGTGGTCCAGCAGGTTGTACCCCATGACGACGCGGTATTTGAGCTTGCCCAGGAGGCGCGCCAGGCGGGGTGGAAGCCCGGTGATGCCGAGCTCGAAGGCGGCCCCCTCGCCGGCCGTCTCGAGGCCTTGCTCGACCTCGCCGCGCGAGCGTTCGACGACTTCCTCGATGCGGGCGGGGTGGATGCGTCCGTCTTCGATCAGCCGCTCGATGGCGGTGCGCGCCACCGCGCGGCGAAACGGATCGAAGCTCGAGAGCACGATCGCCTGCGGCGTCTCGTCGACGATCAGGTCGACGCCCGTCGCCATCTCGAGGGCGCGGATGTTGCGGCCCTCCCGGCCGATGATGCGGCCCTTCATCTCTTCGTTCGGCAGCTTCACCACGGTCACCACGTTGTCCACCCAGGCGGAGGTCGGCAGGCGCTGAATCGCCTCGGCGGCCAGGCGGCGGGAGCGCCCGACGGCCTCCTCCCGCGCCTCCTCCTCCAGCCGGCGCACGATCTGCGCCGCTTCCTGGCGGGCCTCCCCCTCGATCTCCTTCACCAGCTCCCGGCGGGCCTGCTGCGCGCCCAGCCCCGCCAGCTTCTCGAGCCGCTGCCGGCGCTCCTGGATGAGGGCCTGCGCCTCCCGCTCCCGCTCCGAGGCGGCCGCCTCGCGCCCCTTCAGCCGGGCGTCGCGCTCGTCCAGCTCCTGTTGCTTCTGGGCCAGCAGCTGCACCTTGCGTCCCAGGTTGCGCTCCTGCTCCTTGAGCCGCTCGTCGAGCTGCTGCAGCTCCTGGCGCTTCTTGCGCGTTTGGGCCTCGAACTGGGCCTCCGCCGCGGCCTTCTTCTCCTCCACCTCCAGTTCGGCCTCCTGGAGACGGATCTGAGCCTTGCTCTCGGCGTCCTGGGCCAGGGAGCGCGCCCGCTCGCGGGCGCGCGACAGGACGCGGCGGGCCGCGCCGCGCAGGCCGAAGGCCAGGCTCGTGCCCGCGGCCACCGCCAAGAGCGCGATCAGGATTGTCTGGATCATGTCCGGAAAGGCTCCTTAGTCCTCGCGCGGCCGGCCGGGCCGCGCCTGCGATGCTTGGAGGAGGGAGCGCTCGGGAGGGGACCGGGCGGCCCTGGCCGGGGCCGGCCGCGGCAAGCGTGCGACGGATAAAACAAACCCCCGCTTGGCCGTGAGGAGGGATCTATTTGAACCTGGCGCACCAGATTGGGAACCCTGCCGTCGCTTCAGGCCTCCCCGCGAGGAGGAAGCTCACCGCGATCGGACCCGGGCTCCCGTTCAAATAGTGTTGGCTCAAAATTACCCGTCCAACACAAACCGCGCAGGGGAGTCGGATTCCACCCGCATCGTACGGCTCCCCGTGGCGCGCGTCAAGACCCTCCGAGAGGCCCTCCCATCAAGCTTCTCCGAAGCACCTCTCGAGCATGTCGACCAGGCGCGCGACGCGATCATGCCCGCCCGGCACCAGATCGGGATCGGCCGTCTTGCCCTGCCGCGACTCGTCGGCGATGTTGAGGGCCGCCAGGATCGCCACCTTGAGGGAGTCCACGGTGGCGGTCGCCTCCGAGACCTCGCGCATCTTGCGATCCACGTACGCGGCCAGGTCCTGGATGTAGCCGACCTCGCCCTCGCCGCGCAGGTTGTAGGACTGCCCGTAGATTTCCACCTGCACCAGGTGGCTCTGCTGTCGCTCCATGGCCGTCCCTCCGATGCTAGTGGTCCCGCCGCGCCTCGGCGGCCCCTTCGTCGATCCCGGCGATCAGCTCCAGCATGCGGCTGACGCGGCCGCGGATCGCCTGGCGCTCCTCGCGCAGGACCTCGAGCTGCTGGGTGGTCTCCTCGAACTCGCGCCGCTGCTTGTCCGAGCCGGCCGCCTCCTCGCGCGCCTGCGTGAGCGCCTCCTGCGCCTCGCGCAGCTTGATCTGCAGGGCCTCCTTGTCGCGGCGCAGGGTCCTTATCAGCTCCGTCGCCTTGACGATCTTCTGCTCCAGGAGGTCGATCTGCTGCAGGTCCACCACCACCTTCTTCCTCTCCATCGCCACCTCCCGTGCGTCGCGCCCGCCGTTCCCTTCGCCCGCCTCAGTCTCCCGCGGCGCCCCGCAACCGGGCCCCGAGAGCGCTCTCGAGCCGCTTCACCATGGCCTCCAGGGCCGCCTGCACCTCGTCCGCCGCCAGCGTGCGATCGGGGCTCTGGAACGTCACCTGGATCGCCAGCCCGACCTGCCCCGCCGGGATCCCGGCCCCCGCGTACCGGTCGAACACCTGCACGTCGGCGATCGGCAGAGAGTCCACCGAGCGCACCACCCGCTCGATCGCCTCGAAGCGCACTTCCCGGCCGATCACCAGCGCCAGGTCGCGGCGCACCGCCGGGAAACGGGGCAACGGGCGGAAGCGGCGCTCCGCGCGCGGCGCCGCCATCAGGGCGCCGAGGTCGATCTCCGCGCCGAACACCGCCCGCTCCAGGCCGCAGCGCTCGCGGCCGGCGCGCGCCACTTCGCCCATCACCCCCAGCGGCAGCCCGCCCTTCGAAACCCGCAGGGAACGGCCGGCCGCCAGAAAGGGGATTCTATCCGAAGAGAAGGTGAGTGGGGAGAGGCCGAGGCGCTCCGCCAGCACCTCGACCGCCCCCTTGAGGTCGTAAAGGTCGACGTCGCGCGCCGGGAGGCTCCAGTGCGCCGGCAGGCCCCGGCCGGCCAAGACCAGACCGACGCGGACCGGCTCCTCCGGCCTGTCCCCCGGGACGGGCCTGAAGACCGCTCCGATCTCGAAGAGGTGGCAGGCCGGCAGGCCGTGGTTCAGGTTGTGAGCCACGTTGCGCAGCAGGCCCGGCAGGAGGCTCAGGCGCAGGCAGGGGGCCTGGGACTGGAGAGGGTTCTCGAGTTCGAACGGCTCGGGCGCCGGGGCGGGATCGGCGAAGAGCAGGGCCTCGTCCCGCTCCACCATGGCGTAGTTGATCGCTTCCGTGAGCCCCGCCGCCAGAAGCGCCTGGCGGATCGTGCCGCGCAGCCGGTCGCCCGGACCCCGGCCGCCCCCTCCGCTGGCGAAGCCGGCCAGGACCGGCAGCTCCGCGGGGATGGCGTCGTAGCCCCGATGGCGGGCGACCTCCTCGATCAGGTCGACTTCGCGCTCGACGTCGCGCCGGAAGGACGGGACGGTCACCTGCCAGGAGCGTGGCGCGCCCGCGCCGGGCCTCTCCTCGACGCGAAAGGCGCGCCGCACCATGGCCTCGCGCAGGGTGGCCTCCGGCAGCGCCACGCCCAGGAGGGCCGAGGCCCGCTCCGGGCGGAAGCCCACCAGGCGCGCCGGCAGGCGTCGCGGGTAGAGGTCGAGGGCGGGGTCGGTGGCGCGGCCTCCGGCGATCTCGGCGATCAGGCGGGCGGCGCGATCGAGGGCCGCGACCGTCCCCTCCGGGTCGGCGCCGCGCTCGAAGCGGTGCGAAGCGTCGGTGCGCAGACCAAGGGCGCGCGCCGTGCGGCGCACCGAGACCGGCTCGAACCAGGCGCTCTCGAGCAGCACGTCGCGGGTGGTGGCGGCGATCTCCGTGTCCCGGCCGCCCATGACGCCCGCCAGCGCCACGGGCCGCCGCGCGTCGGCGATCACCAGCATCTCGGGCAGGAGCGTCCTGTCCGTCCCGTCGAGCGTCGTGAGGGTCTCGCCCGGACGGGCGCGTCGCACCACGATGCGGCGCCCCTCCAGCCGCTCCAGATCGAACGCGTGCAGGGGATGGCCCATCTCCCAGAGCACGAAATTGGTGGCGTCTACCACGTTGTTGATCGGCCGCTGGCCGATCGACTCCAGCCGGGAGCGCAGCCAGGCGGGGGAGGGGCCGACCCGCACTCCCAGGACGCAGCGCGCGCTGTAGCGCGCGCACAGGTCCGGCGCCTCGATGGCGACGGCGGCGGCGCCCGAGGTGGGGGATCCGCCCGGCGGGAGCGCCGTGTCGGGAGGCCGCAGGGAGGCGGCGGTGAGCGCGGCGTATTCGCGGGCCAGGCCGAGGTGGTTCATGCAGTCGGGACGGTTGGTGAAGATGTCGAAATCGTAGACCGCGGCGTCGCCGCTCCCCTCGATCCCGTCCAGCGGCAGGCCGGCCGCCGTGAGACGGGCCCCGACGCGGGCCGGGGGCTCCTCGACCTCGACGTACTCCTTGAGCCAGGCGTGGCTGAATCTCATCCTGCCACCGCTGCGCCGTCGCGCCTCACGCGGGGAACTGCCCGAGGAACCGGAGGTCGTTCTCGTAGAACAGGCGGATGTCGTCGATGCCGTGCTTGAGCATGGCGATGCGCTCGATGCCGAGCCCGAAGGCGAAGCCGGAATAGCGTTCCGGGTCGTACCCGACCTTCTCGAAGACGGCAGGGTGCACCATGCCCGCGCCGCCCATCTCGATGAAGCCGCTCCCCTTGCAGCGGCTGCAGCCGCCGGTGCAGAAAATGCAGGAGATGTCGTACTCCGCCCCCGGCTCGACGAAAGGAAAGTAGGAGGGGCGCAGGCGGATGGTCAGATCGCGCTCGAAGACGCGGCGGCAGAAATGCTCGAGCGTCCCCTTCAGGTGGGCGAAGGTGATCCCCTCGTCCACCACCAGCCCCTCGACCTGGTGGAACACGGGGGAGTGGGTCACGTCCGAGTCGCGGCGGAACACCGTGCCCAGGGCGACCATCTTGACCGGGGGCCGCTGCTTCTCGAGCGTGCGGATCTGCACCGGCGAGGTGTGGGTCCGCAGCAGGAGGCCGGCCTTCGGATGGAAGGGGTGCGGCTTCAGGTAGAACGTGTCCTGCATGTCGCGCGCCGGATGGTGCGGCGGCATGTTCAGGGCCTCGAAATTGTAGTAGTCGGTCTCGATCTCCGGCCCCGACTCGAGGGCGTATCCCATCTCCAGGAAGATCTCCTCGATCAGCCCGCGCACCTGGGTGATCGGGTGGGACGTGCCGGGCCGCTGCGCCCGGCCGGGCAGCGTCGGGTCGAGCTCCTCGCCCGGCGCGTCCTCGGAGCCGCGCCGGCGCGCCTCGGCCTCCTCGAGGCTGCGCTCGAGGTGCGTCTTCAGATCGTTGACCGCCTTGCCGGAGGCGGCGCGCTTCTGGGGGGACAGCTCGCGCAGGTCCTTGAGGAGGCCTGTCAGGAGGCCGGCCCGGCGGCCGAGGTAGCGCACGCGGATCGCCGCCAGGGCCTCCTTGTCGGAGGCGGCGGCGAGGTCGCGATCGAAGGCCCGGCGGATTTCCTGGACGCGGGTCTCCACCGTCGTCGGTCTCCCCCCGCTGCGGCGGTTCGTTCAGGCCAGACCGAGGGCTGTGCGCGCGCTCTGGGCCAGCGCCGAGAACCCCGCGGGATCGGTGACGGCCAAATCGGCGAGGATCTTGCGATCGAGGGCGATCCCCGCCTTCTGCAGGCCGGCCATCAGGCGGCTGTAGGACAGCTGGTTCTGGCGCGCGGCCGCGTTGATGCGCACGATCCAGAGGCTGCGGAAGTCGCGCTTGCGGGCCCGGCGGTCGCGGTAGGCGTAGCCGAGCGACTTCTCGATGGCCTCCTTGGCGGCGCGGTACAGCTTGCTCTTGCCGGTGTAGTACCCCTTCGCCAGCCGCAGCATCTTCTTGCGGCGGTGGCGTCTCTTGGTCCCTCTCTTGACTCGTGCCACGGGTCTCTCCTAAGGGCGGCCGTACGGCAGCATCTCGCGCACGCGCCGCGTGTCGGACTTGCTGATGAGGCTCTCCATGTCGAGGTGCCGCTTCCTCTTGGTGGTCTTCGAGGTCAGGATGTGGCGCTTGAAGGCGCGGCTCCTCTTGATCTTCCCGGTCGCCGACATACGGAAGCGTTTGGCGGCGCCCCTCTTGGTCTTCATCTTGGGCATGGCGATCTCCCTAGTGGCGGCGCGCTGCGGGCTGTCCTTCGCCCGGGGCCGGCGGCGCCGGCACGGGGGAAGGGCCGCCCCACTTCTTCGGCGCCAGGATCATGTCGAGGAACGGGCCCTCCTGCCGCGGCTCCGACTCGACCGTGCCGACCTCGCTCACCTCCTGGCGGATGCGGGCCAGGATGCGGTAGCCGATGTCGCGATGCATGTTCTCGCGGCCGCGGAAGATGACCGTGGCCTTGACCTTCTTCCCCTTGCCGAGGAAGCGGATGATGTTGTTGCGCTTGAACTCGTAGTCGTGCTCGTCGGTCTTGGGGCGGAACTTGACCTCCTTGACCTGGATGACCCGCTGCTTCTTCTTGGCCTCCTGGGCCTTCTTGTTGAGCTGGTACCGGTACTTGCCGTAGTCCAGGATGCGGCAGACCGGAGGACTCGCGTCGGGCGAGACTTCGACGAGGTCCAGGCCCTGCACCTGCGCCTCGCGCAGCGCCTGGTCCGGCGTCATGATCCCCAGCTGGCCGCCGTCCGGCCCGATGACGCGGATCTCCCGGGCGCGGATCTTGTCGTTGACCCTCAGCTTCTTCTCGATGGTCTATCCCTCCCACCCCCGTCCACGAGGGGTCGTGTGCGCAGGGCTACGGGCCGACGGCCCGCTCCGCCTGCATGGCAAGCATCCGGTCGCGGATCGCCGCGAGGGGCGCCGGGCCCAGGTCGCCCTCGCGCCGGCTGCGCACCGACACGGTGCGCGCCTCCGCCTCGCGGTCCCCGACCACCAGCATGAACGGGATCTTCTTGAGCTGGGCATCGCGGATCTTGGCGCCGATCTTCTCGTTGCGCTCGTCGGACTCGCAGCGCAGCCCCGCGTCGAAGAGCTCCGTCCTGACCTGTCGCGCGTATTCCTTCGCCCGGTCGGTGATCGGCAGCACGATCGCCTGCACGGGGGCGAGCCAGAGGGGGAAGGCTCCTGCGTAGTGCTCCACGAGCCCCCCCA
>Ga0066710_100002734_pt1 | contig 14477 bp, 9 predicted proteins | sample GraSoiAngelo_159_FD_79666 | JGI IMG/M metagenome (GOLD analysis project Ga0066710, IMG submission 79666) | Grasslands soil microbial communities from the Angelo Coastal Reserve, California, USA - 14_1009_16_40cm | ecosystem: Environmental > Terrestrial > Soil > Grasslands | place: USA...
TCCAGTCAGTCTGAGCCATGTCCTCCTCCGGCGTCTCCCGGGACACTCGCGCCCGGGAGTCACAAAGGGCGGTGCTCCTGTCCCGTCCCGCGGACACAGCAAGGGGGGTGCCAAGCCTCGGCGCACCCACGACACACGCACCACGAGCTCCAGGTAGAACGCGCCTCGAGCGCTCGGCGTTGGGCGCCGTGGCCCCGATGGCTCCGCGAATCGCCGTCAGCTCACGCCAGCGCAATCGAGGCAGACGTCGGAGAGCGGCGGGGCAACTGGAGGGCCGTGTCAACTGGAGTTGACTGACAACCGGACACGACAGGCGAGCATTCTCGGCCGCCTACTTGGTCCGAAGACCGTACTCCTTGATCTTCTTCTGGAGCATCTGCCGGCTCAGGCCGAGTAGCTTGGCCGTCCGAGCGACGTTTCCCTCGTTACGACGCAGCGCCTCGGCCAGATACTCCCTCTCGAACGCGAGACGGGCTTGCTTGAGGGGTCCGGGCGCCGAGGCGAACGGCACGTGGACCGAAGGCTGGCCGAGAATCCTCTCCGAGAGGTGCTGGGGCGTGATCGCAGCCCCGTCCGAAGCCAGGGCCACGCCCCGCTCGACCTCATTCCTCAACTCTCGCACGTTGCCGGGCCACGGGTACCGTGTGAGGAGGTCCAGCGCCTCGGGTGCGATCCCCGTGACCTGCTTGCCCAGTCGCGCGTTGCTCTGCGGGAGGAAGTGGGTAGCGAGCAGGGGGATGTCCTCGCGCCGCTCGCGCAGGGGCGGCACGCGAATCGGGAAGACGCTGATTCGATAGTATAGATCCTCTCGGAAGCGGTGCCGCCGGACTTCCTCGGCCAGGTCGCGATTCGACGCGGAGATGACCCGGACGTTGACACGCCGGACGTGGGTCTCCCCGACCCGGCGGATCTCCCCCTCCAGCGCCCGTAGCAGGTGTTGCTGGAGGGCGGAGCTCGTCTCGCCGATCTCATCGAGGAAGAGGGTCCCCTGGTTGGCGACCTCGAAGAGTCCGGGCGCGTCGTTCACGGCGCCCGTGAAGGCGCCCCTCTTGTGGCCGAAGAGCTCGCTCTGAAGGATCGTCTCCGGCAGGGCGGCGCAGTTGATCGCCACAAAGGGTTTGTCCTTGCGCGGGCCCTGGGTGTGAATCGCCCGGGCGATCAGCTCCTTCCCCGTTCCCGTCTCGCCCTGGAGCAGAACCGTGATGGGCGACGGGATCGCGCTCTCCATCAGCTGGAACACCCGTAGCATGGCCGGCGCGGTCCCGATGATTGCCTCGTACGCCCGACGGCCGCCCACGTACCGCTGGAGCGCCGTCACCTCCATCTTCAGCCGCGCCTCCGAGAGCCGGACACTCTGATAGAGGCGGGCGTTCTCGATGGCGATCGCGATGGGCCCGGCGAGGGCGTCCAGCACCGTGAGGTCTTCCTGAGTAAAGGTTCCCACTAGCTTGTTCCGCAGCCCGAGCGCGCCAGTGATCCGACGCTTCGTGCGGAGGGGGACGCAGATCAGATCGTGGGTGTGCAGCCCGGTCAATCGGTCGACCTCAGGATAGAAACGCGCGTCCTGGGTGACGTCCATGACAAGCGCCGGGATGCCGTGCGTCACGACCCAGCCGACGATACCGCGATCGGCGGGGAAGCGGATCTCCCTGAGCCGCTCCTCCATCTCGGGACTCACATCGCTCGTCACCGGAAAGTGGAGCTCGTGACGCTCCTCGTCGAACAGGAGCAGCGCACAGCTCTCGGCCTGGAACACTTCCTTGGTACTCGCGATCACCTGTGGAAGGAGCTCGTCGAGCTCGATCAACGCGTTGAAGCCGCGACTCAGCTCGAAGAGCAGAGAGAGCTTCTCGACGTCCAAGACCTCGTGGGAGGCGCCCTTCTCCAGGTGCTCGCCGGACGCGCTCACCATGCGACGCCAAGGCTCGCGCGTGAGCTCTCGTTCGTTTGAGCCCGAGGCTGCCGGACGAGGAGCCCGGCGGGAGAACTGACTACAGGCGCGACGCGCCACGCCGAGGCCAGGTCCATGGAACCCTCCGACGCGGAAGTGAGCGGAAGCTACAGGCCACGGATTGTATAGCCCTTGCGCCTTGGGCGTCAACGCGCACGGCCCTCGACTCCTCGGCATCCAGCGAGGTCTGCGCGATCGGCCCCACGAATTCGGACCCCTGCCCGAGATCTTGGCGATTCACATCGGTCTCAACAGTGGACCCGTGGTCGTCGGCAAGATCGGCGATAACCGCCGCATGGACTACTTCTGCAGTACGTAGAACCGGACGCTGCTCTCCTGAGTGAGGCGACGCAGCGACTGGTGGAAGGCTACGTCGGAGTAGAGACCGTCGAGGCCCTCTCCATCAAGGGCAGGACTGAGCCGATGCGCGGCCCTTCGCCTTGTCGGTCTGGTCACCAGACGATCGCGGCCGACCCCATCAAGATCGGCTTCGGCATGGGGCTGAGGGGGCTCTCCGCCAACGGCAAGTAGGCGCTGCTGGCCGTCCAGATCTCGAAGGACGACTCGGCCGTCCGGTGGAGCTCGTCTACTACGACGGCCAGACCCACCCGGCCACGGTGCCCCGGATTTACACGAAGCTGCTCGACGTCGACAAGGTCGACCTCGTCATCTCCGGCTACGCCACCAACCTGATCGCCCCCCTCAGCCCGTCGCGATGGAGCGCAAGGCGACCATCGTGGGTATGTTCGGGCTCGCCGATAACGAGAGGTGCGCCCACCTCGAGGTTGTCAAGGTGTCGAGGCTGTCAAAGTCGAGGTTGTCAAAGTCGAGGCTGTCAAAGTCGAGGTTGTCGAGGTTGTCAAAGTCGAGGTTGTCAAAGTCGAGGTTGTCAAAGTTGACCCCTCTCCTCGCGCGGGCTAATCTCGGCGCACTTGCGACCTTACCGGCCCGGCCGCCTGGAGGTGCCGGTGTGAAGTGTTCCCGGTGCCAAGCACGAGAGTCATCTGCAGGCGATCTATCTTGCGTACATCGCGGCGCTCACATGTAGCTGAATGGACGTGCGTTTCCGTCTGGAGAAGACGGAGGCGAAGTTGAAGGAGTTCCAGCATGGAAGCTGAAATTGGAGAAGCAGCAGGCACGATCTGGCAGTATCTCGACAAGCACGGCGAGACGACACTGAGCAGACTTAAGCGAGGAGCGAAACTACCCGAGCAGGTTGTCCTCCTTGGCGTCGGCTGGTTAGCCCGGGAGGGAAAACTGAAGCTCGTGAGAGACGGCAGGACCGTGAGGGTCGACCTCAGAGAGGGCCGCGCAGCATGAAGACCTCAGGGCTATCTCGTTCCAGGAAGATCCGTCTGTTTGGCATCGGCAAGCTTGACTCGTCCGAGGGTGGCCCGTAGAGTACCGGCTACGAAACTTCAGGTCAGCACGCGCTGGAGACGGCCTGCAGCGCGTCGGCCGGGGGAGGGGTATGGGAAGCAGGCCCGTTCGATCGCTGGTATTCTCCGGCCTGCTGCTCGCCGTGTCGCCTGCGTTCGCGCACACGGCATGGGCGGTCGAGGCCGGGTCGCCGGAGCAATACCTCGAGCAAGGGTTGCAGGCCCTCAAGCGCGGCGCATTCGAAGACGCGGTGTCGAGCTTGAGTGAAGCCGTGCGCTTGTACGAACGGGCGGGGAGGGCCGACGCCCAGGGCGCGGCACTGATGCACCTCGCCCAGGCCCATTCCGCGCTCGGCCAGAATCGACGAGCGATCCAACGACTCGAGGCCGCCCTGGCGCTTGCCGAGAAATCGGGCCGGCCGGCGCAAACGTCGGTCGTCCTGGCGGGCCTCGGTAACGCCGCCGTCGCGATCGGGGAGCTGCAGCCGGCTCGGACCTACTTGACCAAGAGCCTCGACCTGGCCAAGGCCGGCGGCGACGCCGCGCTCGAAGCGGCCGTCCTGAACGACCTCGGCAACCTCTGGGCGATGGAAAAGAAGTACTCCGAGGCCATCGCTGCCTATCGAGAAAGCTCCCAGGTCGCCAAACGCGTCGGCCACGGCGCGCTCACCGCTCGAGCACTCAGCAATGCGGCAGTCGCGTTTCGGCGGAACGGACAATGGCGCGAGTCCGAGACCTCGCTCGACGCGGCATCAGCTGAGATCCGGTTGCTGGGCCCTTCTCACGACACCGCTTTCTTGTTGATCGGTCTCGGTCTGGCCTACCGCGACCTGCGTCCCTCGCTCCCTTCCTACGGTGACCGCCTCTTGCTGCAGGCCGCGGGGGCGCTCACCGAAGCGGTGCGCGTGGCCGAGAACGCGGGCGATCGGCGGGCGGCGTCCTATGCCTGGGGCTATCTCGGTACGCTCTATGAGGATGACGGACGATACGGTGACGCGCTGCAATTGACCCGCAAAGCGATCTTCGCGGCCCAGCAGGTCAATGCCCCGGAGTCGCTCTACCGCTGGCAATGGCAAGCCGGGCGTGTGCTGAGGAAGTTAGGCGTCGTCGATGACGCCATTTCCGCCTACCGGCACGCCGTTCAGACACTCCAATCGATTCGTGCCGAACTGTCGGTGGGGTTTGGTGGCGTTCAGACACCGTTCCGGGAGTGGGTGGAGCCGGTGTACCTCGAGTTGGTTGACCTTCTCCTTCAACGGGCGGCGTCCTTGCAGAACGCCGCGCAGATTGGACCGTACCTGATCGAGGCGCGGGAGGCGGCCGAACTCCTCAAGGCGGCCGAACTTCGCGATTACTTCCGGGACGATTGCGTCGATACGCTGCTTTCGAAGATCACGAGCCTCGACGTCCTGGCCCAGACGGCGGTCGTCGTGTACCCCATCCTTCTGGCGGACCGCACGGAGTTGCTGGTCAGCTTACCCACTGGGTTGAAGCGGATCTCCGTCCCGGTCGGGTCCGAACGGTTGACGCGTGAGGTGCGGGAACTGCGTCGCAAGCTGGAAAAGCGGACGACGCGCGAGTACTTCCCGCACGCGCGCCAACTGTACGAATGGTTGATTCGGCCGCTGGAGACGGACCTCGCCCCCCTACGGATCGAGACTCTGGTCTTCGTCCCGGACGGGCCGCTGCGAACAATTCCGATGGCGGCCCTGCACGACGGCAGGCAGTTCCTGGTGGAAAAGTACGCGCTGGCCGTCACCCCCGGACTCAATTTGACCGATCCGCGGCCGGTCAATCGGCGAGACATGAAGGTGCTGGCGGTCGGGGTGACGGAGGCTATCCAGGGATTTCCCGCGCTGCCGAACGTCACGGTCGAGCTCGACGTCCTCCGCAATCTGTTCAAGAGCACCATCCTCGTCAATCAGCAGTTCGTCGTCGCCCGCCTGGAAAAGGAGTTGAAGGAGGAACCGTTCACGATCGTCCACGTCGCCTCCCACGGCCACTTCGGCGGTGACGTGAAGGACACGTTCCTCCTGGCCTTCGACGACAAGCTGACCATGGACCGGCTGAACGACCTGATCGGGGTCTTCAAGTTCCGTGACGACCCCCTCGATCTCTTGACCTTGAGCGCCTGCGACACGGCCGCCGGGGACGACCGGGCCGCCCTCGGGCTCGCCGGCGTCGCCGTCAAGGCGGGAGCCCGCAGCGCCCTGGCGACGCTCTGGGACATCAACGACCGGGTGTCGGCAGACCTCGTGGCGGCGTTTTACCGCGAGCTCAAGGAATCGTCGTCGGTCTCCAGAGCCACTGCCCTCAGGCACGCGCAGATGAAGATTCTCACCGATCCGCGATATGAGCACCCGGGCTTCTGGTCGCCATTCCTTTTGATCAACAATTGGCTGTAACCTCGAGCGTTATCATCCGGTTCCTCCGTGACCTCGCGAGATCTGAACTAGCGGCCACCGGACTCGTGGTCATTCTCGCCGGCGCTGGGATTCTCGGCCTCCGAAGCGCCGGGGTTCTCGAATCCGTCGAGCTCGCCGCCTATGACTGGTACATCCGCCTGCGGCCCTTCGATCCGGGGCCGGATCGGCGGATTCTGCTCGTGACCGTCACCGAATCCGACCTTCAGGCTCAGAGCGGCTGGCCGCTGTCCGACCGCGTCGTCGGGCGGATGCTGGAAATTCTGGCCCGGTCCCGACCCCGTGCCATCGGCCTCGACATCTATCGCGATGTTCCCGTGCCGCCAGGGACGAATCAGCTTCACGCGGTGCTCACCCGCGAGCGTCGCATCATCACCGTCATGAAGTTTGGGGAAGGCTCGTCAGGAGGAGTGCGCCCGCCGCCCGTACTGCGGGACACCGACCAAGTGGCGTTCGACGACGTTCTCGTGGATGCCGGCGGGACCGTACGCCGCGGATTGCTGTTCCTCGATGATGGCACGAAGACCGCCTACTCGTTCGCCCTGCGCTTGGCTCTGCTCTACCTCGAGGCGGACGGCGTCCGCCCGCAAGCCAGTGAAGAGGACCCTGGGCAGCTCCGACTCGCCCACACGACGATCCGGCCGTTTGAGGCAAATGACGGCGCCTATGTCGGCGCGGATGCCCATGGATATCAATTCCTGCTCGATTTCAAAGGGGGAAAGGGATCGTTCCCCGCGGTGTCCTTAACGGCGCTGTTGTCCGGGGCGGTCAGCCCTGAGACGATCCGCGACAAGGTCGTGCTCATCGGCGTCACCGCCGAGAGCGTCAAAGACTACTTCTTCACTCCCCACAGTCGAGGCCTCGGCGTCCAACAACAGATCGCCGGCGTCGCCCTCCACGCGCAGGTTGTTAGCCAGCTCCTCCGGATCGGCCTGGAGGGTGCGTCTCCAACGGCGACGGCGAGCCGATGGCAGGAGGTTGTCTGGGTTCTCGTGTGGAGCGCCCTCGGTGGGCTGGTTGGACTGCGAGTGCGGTCGGCCTGGCGGTTTTCCTTGGCCACCGGCGGCGCCGTGGTGGGGCTGGCTCTCGTCGATTTTCTCGCCTTTTGGGCGGGATGGTGGCTGCCGCTCGTGCCCGCGGAGATGACGTGCGTCATTTCCTCCGCCGTCGTCACCGCGTACATGTCGCACCGGGAGACGGTGCAGCGAGCGATCCTGATGCAACTTTTCTCCCGGCATGTCTCCAAAGAAGTGGCCGAAGCGATCTGGCAGCAACGGGACCAGTTTCTCGACGGCCGACGCCCCCGGTCCCAGCGCCTGACCGCGACGATACTCTTTACCGACCTGACGGGATTCACGACGGTATCGGAAAAACTCCAGCCCGAGGCGCTCATGGAGTGGTTGAACGAGGGCATGGACGCCATGGCTCGGCAAGTCAGTCGCTACGGAGGGGTGATCGAACAGTATGCGGGAGACGCCATCGTCGCCGTCTTCGGTGTCCCCGTGCCTCGCCAAAGCGACCTCGAGATCTGCCAGGACGCCATCAACGCCGTGAATTGCGCCCTGGCCCTGGAAGACACCCTGCGCGAGCTCAATCAGCGTTGGCGGGCGGCGGGACGGGCCATGACCGGGATGCGCATCGGGATCTTCACCGGTGCGGTCGTCGCGGGCACGCTGGGCAGCGCCGAGCGGTCGGAGTACGTCGTCGTGGGCGACACCGTCAACACCGCCTCGCGGCTGGAGAGCTTCGATAAGGATTTATTCCCGCCGGATCCGGAGAAACGCCCGTGCCGGATCCTCATCGGCGAACGCACGCGGCGCTGCCTTGGCGAAGAGTTCGAGACGGAGCACGTGGGCGACGTGAGTTTGAAGGGGAAGGAGCAGAGCGTGGCGGTCTACCGGGTGGTCGCCCGGGCCGGAGCCTCTTCCCGGGCGCTCACTGAGGAGGGACGAGGGTGAACGGCGTCAGGATTGCCGCGGTCGCTTGTCTTTCCACACTTGCTCTCGTGGCGGTGATCTCCCGTAGCGAAGCGCAGGAAACGAAGAACCCGCCGCCGGCTGCTAATCCGGGCATCCCGGTCTATAACCCCCCGTTGCGGGGGGCGCCGGGAGGACGGGTCGGGGGCGGCACGCGGGGCGCGGGGCGTACGGGGCGTGAGGTCTTTGTCCTTTCCGCCCTCGCGCCCGATCATCCGGGGCTCACCGTGAACGAGCAGCCGTCTCTCTATTGGTTCATCTCGAATCCGAGCTCCGTCCCTGTGGAAGTGACGGTGGCGGACCCCGCGGGCACACAACCGCTCTTGGAACTGCAGCTGCCACCGCCGGTTCGGCGGGGCGTGCACCGCATTCGGCTCGCCGACCACAACGTGCGTCTGGCCCCCGGTGTGCGGTATCGATGGTTCGTCGCGGTCGTTGCGGACCCCAGCCGGCGATCCCGGGACATCCTGGCGGGAGGGACGATCGAGCGTATTGCGCTTCCCGAAGGCCTACGTCTGAAACTGGCGCAGGCGGGCAAGGCTCAGTTGCCGTTCCTGTACGCGGAGGCAGGGCTCTGGTACGACGCCTTTGGAGCCATCTCCGAATTGATCGAGGCCGCTCCGAACGATCCGGAGCTGCGCAAGCAGCGGGCCGCATTAGTTGCTCAAGCGGGTCTGCCGGAACTCCCCGAGTACACCACGCCGTGACGGCAGATCCTTGCGAACGGCCAGGCTCTCCCTCCTCGGGCGGGAGCCGAGCGCCGCCGGTGGCGGCACCTCGGAATTCGACGATGGCTGCGTCCGTCACGGTGGCGCCCGCGGTACGAGGGATCGGGCGTTCTGCCCGGCACGGGCGCGGAAAGATGCCGAGCCGTCGCGGCGCTCTGCACCTCCAGCCGAGAGCAAGCCCTGAGAAGAGAGAAACTTTAAAAGGGTCCGCCGGTCATCGCAGGCACGGTTCAGGCAAGAGAGTCGTGGATGATAGGACAGGGCGCCGACCCGGGTTCTCGCAGCGTCCAACTAAGGAGGACAAGCATGCGATCGAGCAAGATGGCTGGGGTGATCTTCTTTTCCGGGCTCGCCGCGCTGATCGCGGCGTCACCCGGCCGAGCGCAAGAGCCCAAACAGACGGAGCAGACCCAGCCCTCACAAGGGCAAAAGGCCACGCCCGCGGCGCCGCGCGAGGAACCTGAGCCTCAAGCCCAAGCATCGACGGCGCCCGCCGCTCTGCCGACCTATCGACCCCCGCTCCGCGGGGCACCGGGCGGGCGGGTGGGCGGTGGCACGCGAGGAACCGGGCGCGAGGTGTTCCTTCTGTCAGCCCTCGCGCCGGATCACACTGGACTGACCGTCCACGAACAACCCACGCTCTACTGGTTCATTTCTCGCCCGACTACGTTTCCGGTGGAATTGACCGTGGTGGATCCGCAGGGGACTCAGCCCGTCCTCGAAGTCAAGATTCCCTCGCCAGTCCAGGCCGGCGTCCACCGCCTCCGACTCGCCGACCACGGCGTCCGGTTGGCTCCTGGCGTTGCCTATCGATGGTATGTTGCGGTAGTTCCCGATCCGGACCGCCGATCCCGAGATATCCTGGCCGGGGGAGCGATCGAGCGCGTGGACATCCCGGACGAGCTTCGCAAGAAGCTTGCCCAAGCGGAAACCGGAGCGGTGCCGTTCCTCTACGCCCAGGCGGGCATGTGGTATGACGCGCTCGCGGCGATCTCGGAGTTGGTCGAGGCCGAGCCCAACGAGCCCGCGTTCCGGCAGCAGCGGACGGCGTTGCTGGCCCAGGTCGGCTTGGCGGAGATTGGCCAGTAAGGCTGCGCCTAAAATGCCGCCAGGATGAACTGGAGGTGAAGCCCCATGTCCTGGAGGTTTCCGCCCGGGGTCTTGAGGTTTCGAAGGGGGACCCCCCAATAGACTTCGAGCTGCGGTCTCACAGGAAACGGCACCCTCACGGTCGCCGCCCACCGGAGTCCAATGCCGACGCTGGCAATGTCGAGAACATCAGGGGTCGGCTGACTCGTTTGCCAACCCCTCCCGTAATCGACGAACGGCGCCAGCTCTAGGTAGTCCGCCCAGCGGGAGGCGCGCACGAGCGGTACGCGGGCCTCTAGAGACGTGAGAAACGCATTGTCTCGCACCAGGGTATTCTCCCGGTATCCCCGCACGCTGTAACGCCCACCCACGGCCACCTGCTCCAGCACGAGTAGGGGGTTAGCGGAGAGTTGAAGATCTGATCGAAAAATCAGCTGCGTGTCGAGAAGGGGGAGACGCTGCACCCACTGGAACTGCCCCAGCCAGGCGAAGAATCTACTGTCCGGGATGCCGTCGTGATTCAGGGTGGCCCCTAGCGCGTCAACGCCGAGCGAAAACCGCGATCGAACTGCGAGAACTTGGGCCTGGGTCCGATGGATCCACTCCTGAGTTGCCCGAATGGCCGTCGCGACCTCTTCCCCGTTCTGGGCCCCCGGAGACAGGCTGAACGGTCGTCCCAGCAGCGACGTCTCGTTGGAAAGGCGCTCGCCGGTGAGCTCCAGCGCCACCTCATCGGCCAACGTGCGCAAGACGGGTTTCCTCAGAGTGACGGTGTAGATCTCGGAATTGCTCTCGATATTCAGGGCCTTGAATTGCTCCTCGATGACGGTGAAGGTGTTTCTCCGATACTGAAGACTCAGCGTCGTCTCTCGAGCCGTGAACGGCAGAGAATATGTGAAGTCGAGAAGTGGATCGACGCCCTCCGATTTCCCATACCGTAGCGTCAAGATATCGCCGTTACCAGTAAGGTTCTGGTCCTCGAGGGTGGCGGTTCCCCGTTCAGCCCCGACCGAGGGGGATTGATAGTTGTTGAATTCGAGGTAGAGCTTGAAGGGAGACCGGTCCTCGACCCGGACGTCGAGGTCGCTCTCGCCGGGCCTGAGGCCCGCCTTGAGGTCCGCAGTCAGCCGCGCGATCCTCGGGTCCTCCAGCAAGAGCTGAAGCTGCCGCTGCAGGGTATTGACGTTTAGTGGCGGCCCGGCCCCGAGCGAGAGCCTCCTTCGAAGATAACCGGTGCGAAACCATCGGTTGCCCTCGATGGTGATTCCCGTCAACTCGCCCTCGATGATTTGATACCTAATGATCCCCTCGCTCACGGTCTGATCCGGCAGGATGGCCCCGGAGCTGAGATAGCCCTGGTTGACGTAGAGCAGGGTCAGCGCGACCCGGAGCGCCTCGAGGTCTTCCGCCGTGAGGGCCCGATTGATATATGGCGCCGCGACTCGGGAGAGCTCTTCGGCGGAGAAGACCGTGCTCCCGACGATACGGATTTCGCGCACGAACACTCGCTCGCGCGACAATGGGAGCTCCCGCGTCGGTGGAGGAGGTGGCAACGGCTGCAGAATCGGGGGAGGCGGAATCGGCCGCGGCTCCTCGCGCTGCAATGGGGGAGGTTCGCCGGGGCGCCCAGTGGGCTCGCCGAAGGGGGGCGCCTGGGCGTGGAGCACGCCGCACGGCGCTCCAATGAGCAATAGGAGCAGGCCGAGGGGCAGGGGGTGGGCGAGTCGCTTCACCTCGAGCACATAGGGGCGAGCACCGCTGGCGAGAACCGGGGAAGCGTGTCCATCACGTGCCCCTCGTTCCGGGCGAACCCGGTGTCCGCCAACCCCTCCGCGAGGAGCGGGCTTGGCATCAAATCGCCCGGCTCGAGCGGAAGACCGCCACGCCCGCTCACCACCAAACTGCTCGCCTTACCTGCAGTGACGCGAGCCGCACACGCGGCACGCAATAGTGTTGCCGCCTGCAGCAGAGATTCCGGCAAGCGCGCGAGGGTGCTGCTGACATTGGTGGTAAACGCCTGGATGTCGATCGTCCCGGGCGTGCTGAGGGCCGACGACGCGGTGATGAAGCTGTCCGGAGCTCCGGTGCAGGTCCCGGGAGAGCACAAAAGGGTACCCGCCACGATGGCGATGTTGCCGCCCGGGCCACCAATGGCGTTGGCGCGGATCGCGCTGTTGTCCAAGACGAGGAAATCGACCGGGTGTTGCTGAGCCCCGATCGTGATATTCCCTCCTGTGCCTGTCCCACTCTCGACGCTCGTGGTGATCTGACTCTTGACCAGCTGGATGAGGGATCCGGCAGTGGTGATGGAGATATTGCCGCCATCGACCACGGTCGCCTCCGTCGTGATGCTGCTGCTGTCCATCCGAAGGGTGTTCACGCCACGGATGTTGACATCTCCAGCGCGGGCGACGGCGGAACCTGTACTCTTCGCTGAAATGGTGGCGTGGTCGGTGAGCAGGATTTGGCCGGCGCTGATGTCAATATCGCCACCGGGCGCAGTCGCCGAGGTGCTGCTCGCGATCTGCGCCCCTCCCGTGAGTGTCAAGCGCCCCACGGTCACGGAGATGTCGCCCGCTGCACTAGCTCCTGCGGTGCTCGTGTTAATGAATCCGCGATCCATGGTCAGCGTTGACGGTGTAGAGATCACGACGCGTCCCGGCTCGTGATCGACCGCTTGACTGCGCGCTTGACTGGAGATCCCGCTTCCGCTGGAAATGACCACCGGGCCCTCTGCGCTGACCGTCACGTTGCCGCCTTGAACTTGGAGATCGCCACTTTGAATCGCGGCACCCTCCGTGAGCACCAACGTTCCAATATCGAGAAGCGAGATCGCGCCGGCTGGGCCCGCTTGGGTCCCATTGCCTCCCTGGCTGAAGATGCGGCTGCCAGGGCCGGATATGGCGACCGAGTTCGCGTCATGCACGGTAATGTTCCCGCCCCGCCCGTGGGAATTCCCGGAGACGCTCTGGATCCTGGCGCCACCCCCGATGCTCAAGTTCCCAGCCCAGAGGTCGATATCGCCACCCTGGCTACTCAGGGTCCCCCCCGCGCCGTTGATCGACCGTACCCCGCACACCCCGGCGCAGGGGCCTATGATGTCGAGGGATCTGGTCGCCGTTACGCTGATCGCTCCCCCCTGACCGCCGTTGAAGTTCTGGCTTTGGATGAGAGAGTCTTCGATTGTCAGCGTGTTCGCCCTTAGCGAGATGGCCCCCGCGCGGCCCGTGGCGCTGGGGATCAATGACGTTTGTGTGGCGATCAGCGTGCCGCCGCGGATTACCATGTCGTCCGCCTGAAGGTCAATCCCGAGGGCGGCGCCATTAACATCGGTGGTGTTTGAAAGAATTCTCAGGGGTCCTCGGAGCGTACCACTGTCCAGGACGACCTGGCCTCCGCGGATGAGGACCGTGCCACTCCCGACCGATCCGGTGCCGTTCGCATCGATGGTCGAGGTTCCGGAGATGTCGAGCCGGCCCAGGCGCATCCCTGTAGGGACGCTCAGATCGGGGCTCACGGCGACTTCCCCGGCCGCGCCCGCACTCACGATCTGGACCTGACCGCCCGGGGCACTCAGCGTCGATCCTTTGACGCTGAGCCCGCGGTCCGACTGCCCCGGGAACGGCGCGTCGCCGCCAATCAACGACAGAGTTTGGCTTTTCGCCACTTGCAGAGTGCTGCCATCGACGGAGATCCTGACGGGATTCGCGGTCAGGAATCCAAAGGCTGCCGGGGTATCGGCGGTCAGCACGCTCTGCCGAGAGGGATCGACGAAGAACTTCAACTTCGTCCCGTCATCCGGACCCAGACAGTTGGCTCCGGCAGCGCGAAGGCATCCGGCGGTGCTGACGCGGAAGGCCCCGCCAATGTTGAGGCTCGCCCCTGCGCCGATCAGGACGCCGCTCGGATTGAGGAGAAAGAAATTCGCAGCCGGCATGTCAGTCTTCGAGTCAATTCGACCGAAGATGGAGGACGGCTCCCCCCCTGTGACTCGGCTGATGACATTGGTGATAGAGGCGGGCCCCTTGAAGGTGGCTGTCTGGTTGCTCGGCACATTGAACTGTCCAAAACTGTGGAACAGGTTATTCCCTTTGCTCTCTCCCGCTGAAAAGGGAATAACAAAATTCGGACCCGTCAGCGGCCCGCTCTGCGCCCCGGGCTTAATGGTGCCGTCGAGCGTGATCTGAGCCTGAGTGGTAGCGGACTGGAGGAGGAGTCCCACAGCGACCAGGGTTCCCAGGAGACGAGCGCCCGCATGACGCGAAGGAAGAGAAGCAGCCACGGTTGTCTCCTTCCGTATTCGCAGCTTCGATCGACAGGACACCGAGAACACCCGCCTGGAAGAGGATCGACCCTGGTCGGTCGCGATCCGTCGACTGCCGGGCCGCCCCGCGCGGGCGCGGGCCATAACCTCCGGCGCGGCGCGCGGCGTTGGCCCGAGACCCGGGAACCCAGAGAGCCCGACCGGCACGGCGGTTCACGACAGCGTGTCACTACGCAACCTGACGCACGCCGCCGTGCCGTACTCGGCTATGTGACGACTGGCCGCAGTATCGCGAACTCTCGACTGTTTCCCGACCTGCTTTACTCCTCCTCCTCGTCTTCGTCCCGCTCTGCGTGTCCGCGCGTAATCCTGGCTTTGACCCTCGTGCCGCCGTGATTGTCATTAATGGCTATGTCGACGGCCACGGGGTTCGCGGCGCCAGTCAGGTTCACGCCTTTGGTGTCGACGGCAAACCGGACGGCGTTGTTGGCGAGGGGGATGACAACCACCTTAAGCCTCACGCCCTTCACTTTCCCCCGGAAGAAATGAAACGAGACGCCGTCGTCCGTTCGCACGGTGAACTTGTCCGCCGGAATCGTGGCCGAGTAGGCGTTTTCAGGGTCCTGCGGGTCTCCGATCGTGAAATGGACAAACTGGAGAGGCTCGA
>Ga0066710_100002735_pt1 | contig 14477 bp, 15 predicted proteins | sample GraSoiAngelo_159_FD_79666 | JGI IMG/M metagenome (GOLD analysis project Ga0066710, IMG submission 79666) | Grasslands soil microbial communities from the Angelo Coastal Reserve, California, USA - 14_1009_16_40cm | ecosystem: Environmental > Terrestrial > Soil > Grasslands | place: USA...
CCGGTCTGGCTCCGTTACCGCAGGAGGGACCATCGCTCCGGGTTTGGTGGGCTCGCTCGCCAAGGATGCATACGATATACCGAGACAGCGTCGCGCTCCTGAAGGTGACAAGGACCTCGCTACGGATCGACCTTGCCCGGCGTGCACGAAACGCGACCGCGGGGCTGGTGAACACGGGACTCGCTTTAGTCCTCGCGCGACGCGGCTACGCGGTTCTCCATGGCGGGGCGCTCGCGCGAAACGGAGCGGCGGTGGTGCTTCTGGGATCCCCGGGCGCAGGCAAATCGAGCCTTGTGTTGGCATCGGCCCGCCGGGGCCTCGAAGTGATTTCCGACGAAATCGTCCCAATTCGCATCTATGGCGGAGCCGCTCGGTGCCCCGGAAGCAATCCGCACATTCGAGTCGATCCCGCGCTGATAACGCGCGACGAGCGGGCGCTTGAGGAGCCGACCACCGACGGAAAATGTCTCCTAGACGTTCGCGACATGGGCCTAAGGTGCGTCACGAGGCAATCCGGCATCCACGCGTTTGTCTTCCTCGACCCGAGGCATAGCCGCGGAAAGCCCTGGCGAATCAAACAATTGGGGTCAGCGGAGGCGTTGACGAGGCTTCTGGATAACCTCTACACGAGGCGGGTTTTGTCGCACGCCGAGCGGCGGAAGCATTTCAAACTTCTGGCGCGGGCAGCCAGGCTCACCCCATCCTATACGCTGTCCGTGCGCACGGGAGTGGGCAACCTCGACTCGGCATCGGGTGCGTTAGAAAGATTGCTCGCCCCCGAGGCGGCACCGAAAGGAAAGGCCGGCGAACGCGCGAGCACGCGGTAGTCCCGCGTCCCGTCCCCCACCGCTTTCCCATCCACTTCCACCCAGGCGTGCGCGTCGAGGGAATCTCCCGGGGCCTTCACACCGATCGCGAGTCGCGCGGGATGACCCAGGCTCCGGAGAAGCCCCACCGACGCGAGCGACTCGCGCAGGCAGGAACGACGAAGCGGTAGGAGGTGGGAGACGCGCCGCACCGCCGAGCGCGCGGTCGAGGCCGCGATTGCTGATCGAGCACCGAGCCGCCGGCTTTCGACTCCAGCGACCAAGTCACCGAATCCCAGCCACCGCCGCTGCCATTCCACGACGATTACCCACCTGAGCGCGCGGAGGGCGAGCGCGATCCGCCACAGCCTCACGAACAGACCCTCACGACGAGCTGAAGCCGCTCGAGCTCGGTAAGCAGGGCCTCTAGATCCTCTGCGAGAACGCTTCGCTCGACCTGAAACATCGTCGAGAGCGCGTCGGTAAGCCCAGGCAGATCGACTGGCTTCCCCAGTTTCTCCCAAGCCCGGGCGGCGACCTCGTTCAGCGTGTAGTACACCCCCGAGCGGAGGTTCAATACGACTGCCGCGTCCCCGAACGATTCGTGCGCCACCTCGGGGGCGATCTTCCAGCGCTCAGACGAGCTTGGCATGATCTACCTTCCGCTGTGTAAAGAGGGGTCCGCCGGACGCCGCGCGCGACAGAGAACTCCCGAACCGCGTCACGCGGGCGCGCAGTCGCAAGCCGCCGTCGCGCGCCCCAGACCGGAAGAGGTACCGCGCCGTGGCGGCGAATGGGAGCAGAAAGCCCTCCAACCGAAGCGGCGAGACGAGGACGTTCAGATAGCGCCCGCGAGCCTCCACGGATAAATGCGCGCAGGACTCGAGCCATGGGAGAACAAGTCGTTTCGGGTGGCGATGATCGAGAACGCAGGAGCGCACGCCGAAAACACGGCAGACGAGGATCAAGGCGAGAGCGACGCCGTCCCGGGCCCGCGTGCGCTTGAATCGTGCCTCCACCCCCGGCATCGCCTCGTCGTACCGCCTCACAAATGCCGCGAAGTCGACCAGCGCCTTGAGGCTCATGCTGTGGTGCCAAAGATGCAGGCAGAGAAACGCTCCGAGCAGATCGGCCGGAACCTCGGGCGCGCAATCGCACATCGCGCCACCGGGCGCCCGCGCACCCGGCGCGTGCCAGAAGTCCTCCTGCCCGAGTGAGATGAGCATCGGCACCTCCAGCTCCCAGTGGAGGTCCACGAAGTATGGAACCCGCCTGTCCCCCGTAGACTCGAGCGTGTACGCCTTGGCGTCGGTGTCGTCGGGACCTCCGGACGTGGGGTCCGCCAGTCGGAATCCGCGGACGGCCGCCACGTCCATCGCGCCGTCGAGATCCTCACGCCGGACCAGAAGATCGATGTCGGCGCAGGACTTGGCCCCGAGATCCGAGTAAAGCAGCTCCGACAGGTACACCCCTTTGAGAACCCGGCAAGGAATCCCTGCTGCTTCCAAGGCTGAGACCCAGGAGTCGGTCTCGGCCTTGAGGAATAGATTGCGCGCGAGGTTTTCGCGGTAGATCCCGGCCGCGGCTGTGTGGACCTCGGCAGGAGCATCCAGCGCGAGAAGCTCCTTCGCGAAGAGGGGACCCACCTCGAGCCGGCGCGCTCTGCGGAGCGCCACCTCGAGGTCATCGCCGGAGAGGGACGCGATCGCCTCCGCGACTGCCATCCGCTCCTCCGGGTGAAAACGCAGGCGCAGCACCCGGAAGACAAGCGAGTCCGTGGCGGAGAGTGACGTCCGAAGCGGTTTGGGGCGGCGCAGATCGTCCATGACTTCGCGAAAGCTTGCACTCCTACCCCGTGGGGCGCAAGCCGATTTACTACCCTCAGAGTCTGAGCAGTCACGCGTGTCCTCGGCGAGGAGATTTCGAACGACGCTACCGTTTGGAGATTGACGGTCGGGTCACCTAACCCCAAACTGCCTTGACGGGCTTGTGACGGATTGTCTGCTTCGTGAGGACAATTGAGTGCCCCCGCTGCGCTGCGGATGGTCGGTTCGACGATGCGATTTCGTTTCACCTCCACGTTTCATACCAGATGAAAACGCGGTTCCACCACCGGAGCCTTCGTTACACCACGAAATGGAAAATCCCCGGGCAGAGTGGGTGGCCGGGGACAAGCCGGTATTGGAAGGGGAGGAGGAATGCAACTACGAATTCTCATTGTACCGATGGCAGCAAGCGTTTGGTTTGGTAGCGCTCTAGGTTGCTCTGGCAGTTGTGCGTTATGGGCCATGAAGAACGGGGATTTCGTCGTCCGCTACTTTTCTGGAGATCAGGCCGGATACAGCTCTGCTCTTAGCTATGTCGGAACTTCGGGGATCATCCAGATCAACGCCGGATGCTCAGGGATCGACATCGGCACGCCTGGCGATAGCGTCGTCGTCCTGATGAAGTCGCAGGGGGCCTGGACGATCGCCCGTGGACCGGCACCAGACGGCCGCGCCACGCTCGAAGTCATTTCAAAGGCCAGTAATCCAAACGATCCGACGCTGGGGCTGCGACCGAAGGTGAATGACGGCCGGACCCAAATCTCATGGCTGGCAAGGAACCCGCCGAATCTCGGTTACCGTGCCTATGGCTCGATCACCGCCGCCGGAGTCAACGGCGGAAATCCGACATCGTACATGTCTTGGTACACTTCACGAGACACCCTACAGAGTGGTCTGCAGAAACGCATGGACATGGGCGCGGACCAGGACCCGAGTTTTCTCAACTGGGTTAATTTCAAGAACGTCCGCTACTATTCGCCCTCGCTTAACGCCGGGGGCTTCACACTGGCGATCCTCGAATCGCTCATGTACGCGGCGGGTGACACGACAACTTGGGCGGGGCCGATTATCTCGTTGGCGCCCAGAGGCCAGATACATTGGCGATCTAATGCTTTCCCGTGGACCACCTATCCGATGTTCCAGAAGGATAATAAAAACAACTTCTTCATCGCCGATGTGAACACGCCCAGGGTGATCATTAGCCCGAACGGGCTGAGCGCCGCCGTTTTCACCGGCATCAGCGGTACCCCAGGTGTTCGTTGTGGGGATGCCGTAGCGCCGTCCAGCTACTACCGCCTCGAGGTCGGTGGCTCCGGAACTGGAGCTGGAAATCTCAAGGTTGAAGGTGCGATCCATTCCACCGGCAGCACGTTCGCCAATCTGGGTAACGTTCTCTCAGGGAGCCCAAACGGGACAATCATTTATTGCTCGGACTGCACGAAGGCTACTCCGTGTGCGGGGAGCGGAACGGGCGCGATCGCCAAGAGGATCAACGGGGCGTGGGACTGTAACTGAAGTGACGCCGAAAGACGAAGACGAGCGGGCCCTCGACCAGCTTAGCACCCTCTTCGAAGAGGGCGGCGCGGGCAGAGTCGTCTCCTTCATCCAAGGGACCGCGGATCCCGAGCAGAGGCGGAAGCTCCACGGCCTCGTGAGGCGGGCTCTCCCGGAGCGGAGCGACGCGAAGCGGAGCCTCGACGATGTAATCCGGATCGCGCGCGTGGGTATCGCCGAGGGGCTCCGGCAAGCGGAGCTGGCCCGGGCGAGGTCCGACACCGACGAGGCCCGCGAGTGCATCGATTTCGCGAACCGGCTTTCGTATAACCTCGCCGCGGACCTCGCCGAGTGCTGGCCGGGCGATGATTCGCTCCGCGAGCGACGCCATTTCGAGGCAGGACTCCGTGCGGCGTACGACTGCATCGTGTGGCGCCAGGAGCTGGGGAAACCGCCCGATCGCCGCGGGATGGCCTACTGGGCGGCGGGAATGCACCAGCTATCGTTGGGAAACCTTGTGGAAGCTCTGTCCGGGTTCGAGGCCGCCCTCGGGCTCGCCCTCCAGGCGGTCGCGGCGCCCGCCACCAAGCCGGACGGCTACATCAGGCCCGGAGGCGATTTCGGCGTCATCCTCTACTATGGCTACAGGGGGATCGGGCGCCACCTGCTCGGCGAGGCTTCCGGCATGCGCCAATTCGAGCACGCGCTCGCCGCGTTCGAGGAGACGGTGGGCTCCCAGGACGAAGAGGCAGCCGAGGACGCGAAGTTCGGCTTGGATCAGCTGCGGTGGGTGGGGCTGAGGTTCATGGGCGCCGGCGTGGGAGCCGGACCTCAGCGGTAGGTCCGGCCGCCCTGGCCACGGCTCAGCGATAAAGCCCGAGCGCCGCCCGTATGCGCCCCACAATACGCCCGGACGCTTTTCCGTCCCCGTAGGGATTCACGGCGCGCGCCATGCTCGCGTACGCGTCCTTCGAGTCCAGCAGCTCCTTCGCTGCCGATACGATCGCCGCCCGGTGTGGGCCCACGAGCTTGACGGTGCCCGCCTCGACCGCCTCCGGCCGCTCCGTCTCATCCCGCAGAACGAGGACCGGCTTCCCGAGCGACGGTGCTTCCTCTTGGATGCCGCCGGAATCAGTGAGAATGAGATACGACTCCGCCATGAGGTCCGCGAATGCCTTGTACTCGAGCGGGTCGATCAGGTGGACGCCGGGCACGTGGGAAAGCTCCTTCCGGACGGGCCGATCGACGTTCGGGTTCCGATGCACCGGGTAGACGAGATCGACGTCGGGATAGCTGCCCGCGAGATCGCGAATCGCCCCCGTGATCTCAAGCAGCGGAGGGCCGAAGTTTTCGCGTCGGTGCGCCGTGACGAGGACCATCCGAATGCCGCGTAGCGGGAGCTTGGGGGCGCGCGAAGGCTTCATCCCCACCACGTCCAGCAGCGCGTCGATGACGGTGTTTCCGGTCACCACGATGCAATCGTCCGCCACCCCCTCCGCAAGGAGGTTCCGCCGCGCGCGCTCGGTGGGCGCGAAGTGATGGCGTGCGAGCACGGACGTGATCCTCCGATTCACCTCCTCCGGAAAAGGATACCCGGGATTCCCCGTGCGGAGACCCGCCTCGATGTGTCCGACCGGAACGCGCGCGTAGAAGGCCGCGATCGAAGCCGCCATCGTGGTCGTGGTGTCTCCCTGCACCAGGAGGAGATCGGGCTTCACGCGCGCAAGGTGGCCCTCGAGCTCGGTCAAGGCCCGCGTCGTGATTTCGGCGAGCGACTGCCCGTCGCGCATCAAATCGAGGTCTTCGTCGGGACGGATCGAGAAGAGGCTCAGCACCTGGTCGAGCATCTCGCGGTGCTGGGCGGTGACACAAGTGAGGGACCGGATATCCCGTTCGCCGGCCAAGGATTTCAAGACCGGCGCCATCTTGATGGCTTCGGGGCGCGTGCCGAAGACGCTGAGGACGGTCTTCACGCGTCGGAATGTCGTATGGGAGGCGGGCTAAGTCAATAGCCCGGGGACGCCCTAGGGCGCGATCAGATCGCGCGCGCCTTCCCCGGCGGAGTCTTCCGCGGAGGACGCGCTCGTCTCCCTTGTGCGCGGGAGTGAGAACGAGAAGGTCGAGCCCTTACCCATGCTCGACTCGGCCCAAATCTTTCCGCCGTGCTGCTCGACGATGCCCTTCGAGATGACAAGCCCGAGTCCGGTGCCGCCCGCTTTCCGAGTGGTGGAGGAGTCGAGCTGGGCGAAGCGCTGGAAAAGCCGGCTCATGTCGCGCTGGGTGATTCCTTTGCCGTGATCCCTCACGTCGACAATGACCTCGCTCTCGGTCCCGCGCACCCAGACCTCGATCTTGCTCTTCTCGGGCGAGAACTTGATCGCGTTTCCGAGAAGATTCGTGATCACCTGCGCCACGCGCATCGGGTCTGCCTCGATCACGCCCGCGGAGCCCTCCACGTGGACGTCGATCGCGACTCCCTTCATCGCGGCGAGGTTTCGAATATGGTCCACCGCCTCCGGCACGATCTTGCCGACCGCGACGCTCTCGAAGTTGAGAGAGAGCTTGGAGGACTCGAGCTTCGAAAAGTCGAGGATGTCGTTGATCAGGCTGATCAGCCGCTCCGCGTTCGCCTGGCAGATACTCAGAAGCTCCCGTTGGGGAGGGGGGAGCACGTGGAAACGTTCGTCCCCCAGAAGCTCCAGGGACCCCTTGATCGACGTGAGCGGCGTGCGCACCTCGTGCGAAACGACCGCCACGAACTCCGACTTCATGCGGTCCAGCTCCTTCGTCCGCTCATAGAGGATGGCGTTCGTGACCGCGATCGACGCCTGGCTCGCGAACATCGTGAGGACCTCCTGATCGTCGGGCGTGAACGCGCGCCCGCCCCAGTTGAGGGCGGTGATCGTGCCGAAGACGGCCTCGTTCGAGCGCAGTGGAACGACGAGCACGGAGGAAACCTCGAGCTCCGAGAGGAACGGCTCGACGCCCACGGTCTGGCCGACGTTGGCGCAGCGCACCGGGGAGGCGTTGCGCACCGCCTGTCCGTGGAGGCCGACGCCGATCCCAAAACGGAAATCCCTGAGGCGTTCCTGGGGAACGCCCGCGCCCGCGCCCGCGCCCGCCTCGGCGACATATTCTCCCGCCTCGGTATCGTAGAGGAAGACGAGGCTCGATTCCGCGTTCGCGAGCCTCGACACCTGGTTCACGATGACCGCGAGCGTTGCCTGCCGGTTCAGGCTCGTGCTGATCTCCTTGCCGGCCTCGTAGAGCGAGGTAATCCGTCTCGTCGCTTCCTTCACCAGGCGGCTCAGGATCTCCTCGTGCCGTTGAAGCTCGTCGTTCGCCTCCTCGAGAATCGTAACGAGGCGGCGGTTTTCGATCACGAGGAACCGGCTCTCGAGACCGCGCTCGATCGCCTTCGCGGTCTCCCAAAGATCGAAGGGCTTCGTGATGTAGTCGTAGGCACCCTGACGGAGCGCATCGATCGCCGTCGTGGTGGAGGCGTATCCCGTGATCAGAATGACGCAGGTATCTTTGTCGGCGGCCTTGGCCGCGCGGACCACCTCGAGCCCGTCGACCCCGGGAAGGTTGATGTCGGTCAGCACGAGATCGAAGTGGCCGGTCGTCACCTTCACGATGGCGTCGTCGCCGTCGGTGCTCGAGACAACCTCGTACCCCCGCTGGGCCAGGAGGTCCTGGAAGATCTGGACGACGTGGGGTTCGTCATCGACCACGAGGATTCGGGGTTGCGGGCGCGGCTCCTCGGCAAGCCCAGACTCGCGCGGCCGGACCCGGGACGCCGCCGGGCTCTCCGCGGGGGCGTCCGCCGGAACGGGCGCGGCCTTTCCCTCACTCTGGGGAGGGTTCTGGGTCATGGCTCGCGTTTCAGCGACCTCAGTTGATCGTGTTCGCTTCCGCATCGAACGCCGGAGCCGGCACCGGCTTCAGCGTGCCGCGCCGCGACTGGTAGAGGGCCTGGTCCGCCCGGACGATGAGCGCGGTCGGCTCGTTCGCATCCACCGGGAACGTGGCGATTCCCACGCTCACGGTGAGCCGCTTCCGGCGGGGGAACGAATGCGACTCCACGATGGACCGGAGCCGCTCCGCCGCGCACTTCGCTTCCTTCGCGTCGGTATGCGGCAGCATGATCATGAATTCCTCCCCCGAATAGCGGGCGACGCAATCCGTGGTGCGGGCGAACTTTTTCAATAGTTTGCCGAAATCGGAAAGCACTTCGTTCCCGACCGGCTGGCCGTGCCGCTCGTTCAAGGCTTTGAAATTGTCAATGTCGAGCACCATGACCGAAAGCGTGTGTCCGTACCGCCTCGCCTTTTCGATCTCGGCCCCGAGGCTCAGGTCGAAGTGACGCTTGTTGTAGAGCGACGTGAGATCGTCGGTCGTCTGGAGGCGCTCCATTTCCCGGCGCAGGATCACGCGATTCACCACGCCCGCGATCTGGTGGCCCATGAGCGACAGGAGCTTCTGGCTTTCCTCATCGAAGGCCTCGGGGCGCGAGTGACTGAGGTTGATGACTCCCATCGATTCACCCTGGAGCACGATCGGCACCGAGAGGAACGAGCGGACCGAAGGGGCGCTCGTCCCTCCTTCGCGGTGAAGGTCGTTCAGGAGGACCGGCTTCCGCTGCTGCGCGACCCACGAGGAGAAACCCCTTCCACGATCGAAGTTGACATGACCGATGAGATCGATCGGCTCGCCCACGGTCGCGACCGGCTCGAGCTTCCCCGTCGCGCGGTCGGTGACGAACAGCGTGGCGTTCTCGAACGCGATTCCCTCGCGCATGCGGACAAGCATCTGCCGGAGCGCCTCCGGGGGATCCTCGACCGTCTGAACCACCCGGCTCATCTCGTAGAGGACGTCGATCGCCGTGGCCTTGGCGGCGCGCGCGCCGGCCTTCGAGCCCGACAGAGCGGCCATCAGCTTCTTGTTGATCGCGATCGCGCTCCCGAAAACATCCGAGGAGCGCTTCTTCGACGCGGAGAGATCGAGATCCTTCGCGAAATGCTCGCAATCGGCCTTGCGCAAGATCCGGCGGGCGAACAGGACCTCGAGGAGCTTCTGCTCGGACCGGATGAACCGCTGGGTAGCCTCGACGAGACGCTTCGACCCCGCTCCATTACGCTGCTTCATAACCCCCTCCTTGGACGCCCCGACGCGCCTTGGGCTAGCTCGGCCGCTCCTCGTATCCGGGCACCACGGCCGAATCGACCGTGGTCACGGATGACGAACCTTCTTGAGTCCGGTCGCCCACCCGCGCGAGCACGAGCGGGGGGCCGAGATGCTTCACATAGACCGGGAAGGTTTCCCCCGGCTTCCAGTCCGGCGCGCCGTTCGCCATCAGCGTGTATCCGTGGAAGCGAAGGAGCGTGCGGCCCCGACCGAGGATGCGCGTCACGGTGAGCGGCGCCACCTCCCCCGACTTGAGCGATGCGTAGAGCGAAGCCCCGAGTCCCGGCTCGAACCGCACGCGGATCTCGAAGGTGCGCCCCCGGCGTTTCGTTGCGGCAACCGTCATGTCTCTGCCTCCTGCGGGTCGCGGAAGTGGCGGAAGAGCTCCTGCTCCCGCTCCACGGCGCGCCGGATGAACGGGACGAGGTCTTCTAGCAGCGCCTCGCGCTCCGCGGCACCCGGCTCAACGCACTCCCAGGCGTACACCGAGATCTCACCGTTCTTCCCCTCGAGCGGCCAAGAGTTTCCGGTCCGCCCGGCGAGGGAGTCGGCGATGTGAACGAGCGACGTCAGCTCCTGGTTGAGCCGCGCCTGCTCGGGCCGATGGTGGCAGGCGATGGCTTCCACGAGATCGTCGGGCAGTCCCCAACGCTCCGCCAGCCAGCCCCCCACTTCGGCGTGGTCCGAGCCCAGAACCCCGCGCTCGGCTTCCACCATGGAAATCCCCTGGTCCCTCACGAGCGCCATCGCGGCTTCGAATCGCTCGGGGTAGTTCTGACGAAGCGCGACCTTGCCGATGTCGTGGAGCACGCCGGCCGCGAAGGCCTCGCCGTCGAGCCGGTAGCGGCACCGGTCGGCCAGGGCGCGCGCCGCCACGCCGCACGCGAGCGAATGGCTCCACAGGCCCGTCAGCGTTCGCCACGTCGGGTCGAGCGTCTGGAACACCGCGGCGCTCAGGACGAGGTCGCGGATCGTATCCCGCCCCAGGACGACCACGGCCAGGTCCACGGTGCCGACCTTCCGCGGGAATCCGTAGAAGTCGGAATTGGCGAGCTTAAGCGTCCGCGCGGTGAGCGAAGGATCCAGCGCGATGACCGCGCCGATCTCCTCGGAGGAAGCCGCATCCGGATCCGCGATCGATTCGAGCAGCCTGGAGGCGACCAAGGGGAGGGTCGGCAGGGCGACCATCGCCTCCGTCACCTTTTTCAGATGCACGCGGTCCATGGATTTCAGGTCGGCGGTCTTCATCGGACTAGAGCACCCGCCCGAGACGCGCCTTCAAGGTCTTCACGGCGCGTGTGTGGATCTGGGAGACGCGGGACTCGGAGATGTGGAGCGCTTCTCCGATCTCTTTCAGCGTCATTTCCTCGTAGTAGTACAGGGCGACCACCAGCCTCTGCTGTTCGGGCAGGTGGTCGATGGTGTCGAGAAGGACCTCCCGCGCTTCGTCGGTCTCCATGACCTCCAGCGCGTCCTTATGGGTGGGGTCGTCGACGATGTCCTCGAGCTGGATGTAGTCCTGGTCCTCGTCCCCGGACACCGATTTCGACAGGGAGAGAAGCGCCGTGCCGTGGACCTCGTCCAGGAGCCGGGACAGCTCGGTCGGGCTCAAGTTGAGCGCGTCCGCAACCTCCTCCTCCGTCGCGGCCCTTCCCAGGCGCTGGCCCAGGTCGCGCGCCACCTCCTCGACGTTTCGCGCCTTCCGGCGTATCGAGCGCGATGCCCAGTCGAGGGACCTCAGCTCGTCCAGGATCGCGCCCCGGATCCTCCAGATGGCGTAGGTCTCGAACTTGGTTCCCTTGGATGAATCGTATTTCTCGAGCGCGTCGAAGAGCCCGATGATCGCGGCCGAGATCAGATCGTCCCGCTCCACCGATTTCGGCAGATGGAGGGCGAGCCGGTCCACGACGTACTTCACGAGCGGCGCGTACTTGCTGAGCGCGGCTTCCTTCTTGCGCTCCTTGCGGTTCTTGGAGCGCGGGGCATGGCCCTGCAGTCGATGGAGCACGGAGGAGCTGGATGACATGATCGTGAGCCTCCCGCCTAGGGTTCCGACCGCGGCCGCGATTCGGCCTGAGCCATCCGCCATTGTTCGTAGTAGCGCCGCAGCGCCGTGCGCATGAGAACTAGGCCAGCGCCCCATCCGGCCAGGACGATGATCCCGAGGGCGAGCCCCGCGCGCAGGGTGAGGAGGGGCCACGGCGTGCCGGACATCCACTCCGTCCCGATCACGGTCACCGTGACCGCGGCGGCCGCGATGGTGGTCCATTTCTTGATCAGCTCACGCATCGCCTAGACCCCCTCCGGCACTTCGTCCGGGGTCACGGGCCCCTGGGGCCCGGAGACCGGCTGCCCTTTTCTCTTCGGGGTTTGCCCCAGGACGCGGCCGGCGAGCCGGTAGATGCAGCTCGACGCGGGTGAATAGGGATAGGTCGAGAGAAAGGGCTCCTGGCGCACGACCGACTTGGGGACGGATTCGTCGGCCAGGACGAAGCCCCAGTACTCGATATCGAGATTGAGAAAGCGCTTCGCCACCGATTGCACGCGGCGGGAGACTTCGAGCGCCTCGTCCTCGGAGTTCGCCTGGTTCACGAGCAGGGCGGGCGTGCACTTGAGCGGGCGTTGAGAGAGCACCTTGATCATGGCATACGCATCCGAAAAGGCGGTCGGCTCGGGCGTGGTCACGACGATGATTTGGTCCGCGGCTTGAGAGAGCGAGACGGCGTGCGCGCCGATTCCGGAAGGCGCGTCGATCAGGATCATGTCCACGTCCTCTTCGACGTTCGCGAGCGACCGGAGCACGCACTCCGTTCGGTATTCGTCCAGGTTCGCGAGCTCCTCGACCCCGCTGCTGGCGGGAACGATCCGGATCCCGTCCGGCCCTTCCAGGACGATGTCCTCGATCGCTCGGTCTCCCAGGACCAGGTCCTGAAGGTCGTACTGAGGGGCGATTCCCAGAAGGAGATCGACGTTCGCAAGACCGAAGTCGCCGTCCAGCACGAGCACGCGCACTCCCTGCCGCGCGAGCGCGATCGCGAGGTTCGTCGCGATATTCGTCTTGCCGACGCCTCCTTTGCCGCTCGTGACCGCGAGCACCTTCCGGCGGGGACGCGATTCGGGCGGCGGCTCCGCTTGCTTGCGCGCCGCGGCCGGCGTCCGGGGCGCCTTGCCTTCCGGTCGCGCGTTCTTCGCGCTCCGTGCGCGGGCGCGGCGTTTCGCCGCTCCGTTCGCGGTTCCTTCGCTCGTCATGAGCCTGAGTTCCCCTGGTTCGCGTGGCATGGCTGGTCTATCGAGCAAGCGTTGTGCCGTGGAGATAAGCCCCTGAATCCATGAGGATTGAGCTCTGACGCGTCCCATTCCACGCGGCCAGATCTGCGGCGACGGGCGGGCGACCGCAAAGAATCCGTCCGGCGGCGCCGCGTGCTCGGGTTGAACCCGCCCTCACGAGCTTCTCCGTCCTCGGCGTAGGCGGTCCGCCTTCAGGGCTCGGTTCAACTCGGCGTCGATGGTCGAAGCGGGATCCTGGCTCTGGGGGGCTCGCCCCAGATCGGCGAGCGCGGTCCACTGCCCCCGGGTGAGGCCGAGCAGGATGCGTCGCCCCTCGAATTGGACGAGCACCAGGGAACGCCCGGATCCGACGGCCGTACGGCTCAGGACCTCGATGCGCGGCGGCTCCGGGAAGGTCTCTCCGTCCCGCGCGTCGTCCGAGCGGCGGCCAAAGAAGCGGATCGCCCCAAGGAGCGTCGCCGAGGCTGCGAACGCCGCGATCGCGTACACGAAGTAGGCGTTCATCGCGGATCCCTCTCCACCGCGGATCCCGGCTTCGCGAGCGTCTCGATGCGCACGCACAGGCGTCCCTCGCTCGCGACGAGGTGTCCATGGGCGATCGTCGTTCCGTTCGCGACGACCTGGACCGGGTCGCCCGGGGCTCCATCCAGCGGCAGAAGCGCGCCGGGTGTGAGGGAGGGCAACGCTCCGAACGGGATCTCGGCGCGTCCGGCCTCGATCACGATCCGGAGCCGCTCCGTCGGAGCCGGCACCATGGGGCCGCTGGCGAGGAGCGCTTCGATCTCGGCATGGCTGAGGAGGCGTGACATCGTTCTATCGCGCGGCGCGGGCGTAGGCCCCGTTCACGATCGCGCGAACGAAGGCGAGGTAGCGCCGGTTCTTGATCTCTTCCATGACCCGCGCGTCACGGAGCGCGGGTGCCTCTCTCCGGTTTCGGTCCGACTGCTTGCGGCGTGGCTTGGTGCGAGACATGGGCCCCTCCTTGTCCTCGTCCTCCCCCGAAACATCCCCGCGCGTCCGGACCCCGAGCCTCGATGCCTCGGCGGCGAGACGCGCTCTCACGCAGGCAAAAGGCAACGCCCGTGCCGGCCGCGCACAGAGCCACGGCAAACATCGTAAGATGCTAAATCAGAATGGGTTCAGGAAGCTGAGGTAGGGCGGGGACAGCCCCCGCTTGATCGGCAGGTCCGGCAGAAACTTGAGCGAAATGCGAGCGACCGTGCAGAACGAAACCACCCGCTAGATCACGAACATTGCATCGCCGTAGGAATAGAAGCGGTACCCCTCCGCGATCGCGACCTCGTAGGCGTGGAGGACCCGGTCGAGCCCGGCGAGGGCACAGACGAGCATGAGGAGGCTCGAGCGCGGCAGATGGAAGTTCGTGACCATGCCGCTCACGACGCGGAACTCGAACGGGGGAAAGATGAAGAGCCCCGTGTCGCGCCACGCCCCCTCACCGGGCTCGCCGTCCCGCGCCCAAGACTCGAGCGCCCGCACGCAGGTCGTCCCGACCGCGACCACGCGTCCGCCGAGCGCGCGACTCTTTCGAAGGGCGGCGACGGTCTCCGGCGGAATGCGGTAGGGCTCGGGATCAAGCGCATGCCCCTCGGGATGCTCCGCAGCGACCGGCCGGAATGTCCCCGAGCCGACGTGCAGGGTGACGAAGGCGATCTCGACCCCGCGCTCCCGCAGCGCGACCAGGGTCTCGTCGGTGAAATGGAGCGCCGCCGTGGGCGCCGCGACCGAACCCGGCTCGCGCGCAAAGATCGTCTGGTAGCGCTCCCGGTCTTCCGGTTCGTCGGGACGATCGATGTAGGGCGGAAGCGGCACGTGTCCCACGCGCGTCAGCCAGGCCTCGAACGCGGGGGCCTCGGCG
>Ga0066710_100002736_pt1 | contig 14475 bp, 12 predicted proteins | sample GraSoiAngelo_159_FD_79666 | JGI IMG/M metagenome (GOLD analysis project Ga0066710, IMG submission 79666) | Grasslands soil microbial communities from the Angelo Coastal Reserve, California, USA - 14_1009_16_40cm | ecosystem: Environmental > Terrestrial > Soil > Grasslands | place: USA...
ACCCGCTGTCGTCGAATCGGCCCGAGGCATGGGGATGACCGACAGCCAACTCCTGTGGCGGGTGGAACTGCCCCTAGCAATGAGCGTGATTCTCTCCGGCGTGCGCGTCGCCGTGGTGATCTCCGTCGGGCTGGCGACGATTGCAGCCGCGATTGGAGCGGGAGGACTAGGCGAACTTATCTTTCGCGGCCTGGCGATGGTGAACAACCAACTCATTCTGGCCGGAGCAATTCCCGCTGCGCTGCTGGCCGTTCTTGCCGACTTCAGCCTGGGTTGGGTGGAGAGGCGCCTGCGTCCGCAATGACTGTCCCGACAAAAACAACGAGAGAGCCCAGGCAGCGCGTCGCCTCAGGAATGCAATTCGCTGAACTCACAGACCATGTTGCGTACCTGCGGTTGCTCGTAGCCGTGCTTACGACCTTCCTCTTCTTGTTTTCGTCTTGCTCGTCCCGCTCCGACCGAATCGTCATCGGCTCCAAGAATTTCACCGAGTCATTGATCCTCGGCGAACTCATGGCACAACAGATCGAAGTCCACACAAATCTGAAAGTCGAACGCCGCTTTTACCTCGCCGGCAGCTACATCTGTCATCAGGGGATGCTCGCCGGAAGGATTGATATCTACCCGGAATACACCGGCACTGCGTTGACAGCGATCCTGAAGGAGCTGCCCCAGCGCGAGCGCCAGCAGGTTTACAACCGTGTGAAGACGGATTATGAGAACAGATTCCAACTCACGCTGGCGCCCGCCTTCGGTTTTAACGATACGTTTGCGATGGAGATCCGCGGAGAAGACGCCCGCCGTCTGGGCATAAAGACGTTGTCACAAGCAGCCGCCTACGCGCCAAAATGGCGTGCCGGATTCGGCTACGAGTTCATGGAACGCCCCGACGGCTACAAAGGCCTGGCAGCCACATATGGCCTGCACTTTGCGGCGCCACCGCGCATTATGGATTTGGGGTTACTGGCTCGCGCTCTGAAAGATCACCAGATCGATCTCGCCGCTGGAAACACGACCGACGGGCTCATTCCAGCTCTCGACCTGTTTGTGCTCGAGGACGATCGCCACTACTTTCCACCCTACGAAGCCGTTCCAGTGATTCGGGACGAAACCCTGAGCCGGCATCCAGAAGTTCTCTCAGATCTTGCCCAACTCTCCGGCAAGATTTCCGACCAGGAGATGCAGCAACTCAACTACGCCGTGGATGGCCAGCACCGCGATGCGAAAGAAGTCGTCCGTGAATTCCTGAGCAAGAAAGGATTGCTCGCAGCAAAAAACTAAACTGCATTATCGATCAGCAGCGAGCCTTGCAGGGTCAGCACAGCTTTTCCTTTGATGATCACACGGTCTCCCGCGGGCTCGCACCAGAGTTCTCCCCCGCGCTCCGATACCTGTTGCGCGTGCAGACTGGCCTTTCCCAGAATTCGCGACCAGTAAGGCGCCAGCGAACAGTGGGTCGACCCCGTCACCGGGTCCTCCGGGATGCCATAACTCGGCGCGAAGTAGCGCGAAACGAAATCAGCATGTCTACCCGGCGCCGTGATCGCTACTCCCGAGGGATGCAACGCTTCGAGTAATGCAACGTTGGGAACGACTCTCCGAACCTCCTCTTCCGATTCGTAAACCGCAAAATAGTTGTCCTCGATCTGCAACACCGAGACGGGAGACAAACCGTGTCCCAATCCAATAATCAACTCCGCCGGTGGCTCTGGACACGCCCACGGCGGGAGAGCCGGGAAGTCCATCGAGAGCAGGTCTCCCTCACGCTGAACCGTCAGCATGCCGCTGCGGGTCGCGAAGCGAACAACCTCGCACGAAGGTTCGAGAATGGTCAGCAACACGAATGCCGATGCAAGCGTGGCATGTCCACACAGATTGACCTCGCACTTGGGCGTGAACCACCGCAGCTGGTAATGATCGCCTTCGGGTACGAAAAATGCCGTTTCCGAAAGGTTATTTTCTGCTGCGACCGCACGCAGTCCGTCGTCATCTAACCAATTCGCAAGCCGACACACTGCCGCCGGATTGCCGCGAAAAGGCTTGTCCGTAAAGGCATTGACGTGAAACAGTGGTAGGGACATTACCCTATTCTGCCATTAATGGAGAATCCGGTAGAATCTTCAAGTTTTGCCCGAACCGGCTTTCTGCTCGAATTCAACGGGTGACGGTTCGGCTCTGATTGAAGCTACTCTCCCTGAGAAACACGTCGCAGGGGGTACCATGCTCGTTGCCCAAAATCACGAAGTTACCGTTCCCCAAGACCTGCTCTTACGTCTGGCAGATGCACGCCAGCGTACTGACGAACTCTTCCACCTGGTCAAGTCTGACTCCCTCTATGAGCGTCCGATCCCCGAGCGTCATCGCATCATCTTCTATATCGGTCACGTCGAGGCTTTTGACTGGAATCTGCTCGGCAACCGCGTGTTTGGTCTAAAGAGCTTCCACCCTGAATTCGACCGCCTGTTCGCCTTTGGTATCGATCCAGTCGGCGGCGGTTTGCCAGATGACAAGCCTGCGGATTGGCCGGCCCAAGATCAGGTTTACGGGTACGCCGCGAAGATCCGGCAACTTCTCGATGGGCATCTGCGCAAAGAGACTTCCCCTGCGGGTCTTGACGAATTTTCTCTGAACACGCTGTTGAATGTGGCCATTGAGCACCGGCTGATGCACGCCGAAACGCTGGCCTACATGCTTCACCAGTTGCCACTCGATCGGAAGATGGCGCCATCGACGGGTCGCTCCGTGATCACCACCGAACCCGTTCGACCGCGAATGATCGAGATTCCCGCTGGGCCGATCACACTCGGACTTGAACGCAGCCGCACTGCCTTCGGCTGGGACAACGAATATGACGCACACACCGTCGACGTCCCCGCCTTCGCTATCGATCAGTACAAGGTCACGAATCGTCAATATCTGGAATTCCTGCAAGCCGGAAGTTATCAGTCGAAAGACCTCTGGCCTGCCGACGGCTGGAACTGGATAACCGCCAACAACGTTTCTCATCCCATTTTCTGGAAGCGTTCCGGCGACTCATGGCTGTACCGCGGCATGTTCGACGAGGTCCCACTGCCCCTGGACGCTTCGGTCTATGTGAGCCACGCCGAGGCAAAAGCGTATGGCCGCTGGGCGGGCAAAGATCTTCCCACCGAAGCAGAATGGCAAAGAGCAGCGTACGCCACAGGCGACGGCAACGCCAGCCAGCGTGCTTATCCGTGGGGAAATGCAGCGCCCAACGAGCGCTTGGGTAACTTCGATTTTTCCGCGTGGGACCCAACTCCGGTGAATTCATTCCCCGATGGCAACAGCGCCTTCGGCGTCGCCGATCTTCTCGGCAACGGATGGGAGTGGACCTCAACCCCCTTCGCCCCATTCGCTGGATTCGAGCCTTTCCCGTTCTATCGCGGATACTCCGCCGACTTCTTCGATGGCAAACACTTCGTCATGAAAGGCGGCTCCGCACGGACAGCCGCGTGTATGTTGCGGAGTTCGTTCCGCAACTGGTTCCAGCCGCATTACCAGTACGTATACGCCGGATTTCGCTGTGTGAGCCGCTAGTACTCAGGAGGACACCACCATGCTGACCCAATCCATTGTCGCGAGTCCCACTTATGAATTCGCCGCGGACGTTCGCGCCGGCCTCACCAGGCCTCAGCAGAAGGAACTTCTCTCCAAGTATCTCTACGACGATGTCGGCTCCGCGCTGTTCGAAGTGATCAGCTTTCTCCCGGAATACGGTCTTACTCGCGCCGACGAGCGTCTGCTGCGGCGTCACGCCCCCGATGTCGTTGAATTCCTCCCCGCGCCGGTCGCGGTCGCAGAACTCGGCAGCGGCAGCGGCAAGAAGACTCGCTGGATCCTGGAAGCACTCTGCCGCCGTCAGCGCACTTCGTATTACCCAATCGAAATCTCACATACCGCGCTGGCCATGTGCGCCCGCGAGTTAGGCGACATTGATTCCATCAGCATTCTGGGCTTCGAGCGCGAATACCTCGATGGCCTCCTCGAAGTTGCCGCGCAACGCCGCCACGGCCAGCATCTTCTGGTTTTGTTCCTGGGCAGCACGATCGGCAATTTTGATCGTCCCGCTGGAGTGAACTTTCTGCGCGAAGTTCGCCACATCCTCGTTCCCGGGGATGCGATGTTGCTGGGTACAGATCTCATGAAGTCCAACTCGCAGCTGATCGCTGCCTATGACGATCAGCTCGGCGTCACCGCCGCGTTTAACCTCAACCTGCTGGCTCGCATCAATCGCGAGCTCGATGCCGATTTTGATCTCAGCCACTTCAAGCACGTTGCCCGCATCAATCACGAGGCGCGAAGCGTTGAGATGCATTTGCTCTCGACCGTCCAGCAAACCGTCACGATTCCGGGCGCCGAACTGCTGGTTGAGTTTCTCGAAGGCGAAACCATCTGGACCGAAAGCAGCCACAAATATTCCGCTGACGAAGCCTTCCAGCTGGCGCGGGAGTCCGGCTTCGTTTGCCGCGCGCAGTGGATTGACGAGGAATGGCCCTTCGCCGAGAGCCTGCTGATCGCGGAATAAGAACACGAACGCGCGACCACTCCGAGTTCCCGCATTTTTCTTCTTTGTCCCACCTTTGTAAAGCTTTGTATTCATGCGGGTAAAACTTTGTAAATCGTGGACGCTCGCGTGCCCGCCCCATGTAGATTAGAGATGGGAACATGCACTCCACCAAAACATTAGTGTCGATTGCTCTTTGCCTGGCCAGTTTGCGATTGGCCGAAGCCTTTGCTTCGCCAATGAATCCGCAAGCGCAGGAAGCAGCGCCGAGCGCCATGGCCAAGCGAATTGGCGCGATCAAAGCCATCGAAGGCAGCACCCTCACGCTAACGCCAGATTCAGGTTCCGATGTAAATGTGACCGTGTCCGCGGCCACGCGGATCGTAAGAATTGCGCCCGGTGAGAAGAGTCTGAAGAACGCGACTCCAATCCAAATGTCAGACCTGCAAGTCGGCGATCGCGTTCTCATCGGCGGCAAAGCCTCGGACGACGCCAAATCGCTCGTGGCTGCGTCCATCGTAGTAATGAAGCATTCCGATCTGGAGGCGCGCAACCAGCAGGCAAGTCAGGACTGGCAAAAGCGCGGCTTCGGCGGGCTGGTCACCGCCGTGGATGTTTCCGCCGCAACGGTGACCATCTCGGTGACGGGCTTTGCCGGAACAAAGACCATTCTCGTTCGCGCGTCGAAAGATACAGTGATCCGCCGCTACGCTCCCGACTCCGTGAAGTTCGACGACGCCAAACTCAGCACTTTGCAGGACCTGCATCCTGGCGATCAATTACGTGCGCGCGGGAATCACAGCCCCGACGGCGCCGAGCTGACCGCGGAAGAAATTGTCAGCGGCTCGTTCCGCAATGTAGCCGGAATCGTGAGTTCTGTCGACACTAGCGCCAGCACCATCATCGTTCAGGATGTATTGAGCAAGAAACCGGTACAAGTGAAAGTGACCTCTGAATCGCAACTTCACAAGTTGCCGTCCGAGATGGCGCAACACATCGCCATGCGCTTGAAGGCTACTGTCGTGGCTCAGCCCAGCAACGGAGCAGCGGCGCCATCGAACTCGACCAGCTCGGAAGCAGGCTCCGGTTCGAGACCGGGCGGCGGAATGGGAGCAGGCTCAGGAAACGGCATGCGCTCCGGCGCAGCTCCAGATTTCCAGCAAATGCTGAGTCGCCTGCCCCCAGTTACTCTGAAAGATCTGAATAAAGGCGATGCGGTCATGATCGTCACCACGCCGGGCACCGCCTCGGGTGCTGGCACCGTGATTACGCTCATAGCAGGGGTTGAGCCAATCCTCCAGGCGGCTCCGAGCGGCAGTCAGGCCATGATGTTGTCCCCCTGGACGCTCGGAGGCCCCTCGGGTGATTCAGGAAATCAGTAAGCGCTGCGGATATCTTTTCAATCGAATGGGAAAGGTGGCATGAAGTTTCAGATGTTCTTACGTCGTGCATTTCTATCGCTGTCCTTGTTGTTATTCGCAAGCCTTGCCCTCGCGCAGTCGGGCACAGGAACTCTGCGTGGCCAAGTCACCGACCCCTCCGGCGCCATCATCACCAATGCCGACGTCGTCATGACGCCAGCCAATGGCTCGCCCATAACCACCCAGACCAACTCTCAAGGCATGTATGAGTTCAAGAATCTGTCCCCGGGAGAGTACACGCTCAACGTGGTTGCTCCCGGTTTCGCCCTGTATGAGAACCATAAAGTCGTGATTGCCGACCAGCCTTTGCGCCTCAATATTCCAATGACCATTGAGGTTCAGGAACAAAAGGTGCAAGTCTCCGACACCGCGCCGACCATCGACGTGAATCCTTCCAGCAACGCCGGCGCGATCGTCATCTCCGGCAAAGAACTCGAGGCCCTGCCCGACGATCCCGATGAGCTGCAATCCGATCTAGAAGCCTTGGCCGGACCCTCCGCCGGGCCGAATGGTGGACAGATGTACATTGACGGCTTCACCGGCGGCCAGCTTCCACCCAAGTCGTCCATTCGCGAGATTCGCATCAATCAGAATCCGTTTTCCTCCGAGTACGACAAGCTCGGTTACGGCCGCATCGAAATCTTCACCAAGCCCGGCACCGAGAAGTACCACGGCCAGCTGTTTGCCAGCGGCAATGACTCTGCCTTCAATTCGTCCAACCCCTTTGGCGGGGCCAAACCCGGCTACTACTCGACCCAATACAGCGGCAACCTTGGCGGCCCGCTGGGAAAGAACGCTTCCTTTTTCGTAAATGTCGAGCACCGCAACATCAACGACATCACCGCGGTCAATGCGCAGACGCTGGACCCGTCCACTCTCCTGCCGCTGTCGACAATCGAATCGATCCCGAACCCCCGCCGTCGCACCAACATCAGTCCGCGGCTGGACTACGCTCTGAACAAGAACAACACGCTGACTGCCAGATACCAGTATTACCGCGACTCCGACAACAATAATGGCGTCGGCCAGTTCACTCTGCCCTCGCAAGCCTACAACTCAGATTCGTCCGAGCACACACTCCAGGTAAGCGACACGCAGGTTATCGGGTCGAAGATCATAAACGAGACAAGATTTCAATTTCTCCGCGAGCGCGACAGCCAGAGTGCGCAGAATACAACGCCGGCCGTGAATGTCCTCGGAGCCTTCGATGCCGGCGGTAACAGTCAGGGCACGATCATCGACCGTCAAGATCACTACGAACTGCAGAACTACACCTCGCTGATTCACGGCAACCACATCTCCAAATTCGGAGGACGCCTCCGCTCAACGCGCGACGCGGAGAGCACCACATCCGGCTTCAACGGCACTTTCATCTTTTCGTCGCTCACGAATTTTCAGGCTGTGGAGTGTGCTCTCGCCTCTAGTCCACCCCCGGCGTGCTCGACCTTGCCGCCTGGGCAGACGCCCCAGCAACTTTCGGTCACGACTCCGGCGAAACCAGGTGCCTCCAGCGCCCAGGTCACCTACTTCGACGCCGGCCTGTATGCCCAGGATGACTGGCGCCTGCGCCCCAACATCACCGTCAGCGGCGGCCTGCGCTTCGAAACTCAAAATGGCATCCACGATCATGGCGATTGGGCGCCACGGATTGGAATCGCCTGGGGCATCGGAGGCCGCAGTTCACCGCCCAAACTCGTCCTGCGCGGCGGCTTCGGAATCTTTTACGATCGTTTTCAAACCGCCCAACTCCTGCAGGCACAGTTGCTGAATGGCCTGACGCAGCAGAAGTTCGTCATCAACAATCCGACCTGCTTTTCCGGGATCGGCCAGCCTTTCGACCTCTCGGCATGCGGCACGTCCACCGCGACCACGACGTCAGCTGTGTATCAGATAAGCCCCAGGTTGCGCGCCCCCTACACGTTGCAATCCGCGATCAGCGCCGAGCGCCAACTCACCAAGTCTGCCACTCTGTCTGTGACCTACTTAAACTCGCGTGGCTTCGACCAGTTGCTGACGCTAAGTCTGAATCCCCTGATGCCCGGAGGGAACCGCACCTACCAGTATGTTTCCGAAGGCAATTTCCTTCAGAACCAGCTCATCGTAAACAGCAACGTACGGCTCGGAACCAAGCTCCAGTTGTTCGGCTTCTACACGCTGAATTACGCGAATAGCGATGCTGCGGGCGCCTCCGGCTTTCCCTCAAATTCCTACAACATCAGCCAGGATTACGGCCGCGCCTCGTTTGACACCCGCCACCGTCTTTTCCTCGGCGGCACAATTGGATTGCCCTACCTGTTTCGGCTAAGCCCGTTCATGGTCGTGAGCTCCGGTTCGCCCTTCAACATCACTTCGCCCAGCGATCTGAACGGCGATTCCGTGTTCAACGATCGTCCAATTCTCACGCCGGGAGCCCCCTGCCCCGCGCCCGGTTCCGGCACGAGTTCGGTGTATTGCACTCCCCTGGGGACGTTTACCGCCGCCCTTCCATCATCCAGTCAGAGCGTTCTTCCCATTAATTACGCGACCGGGCCTTCGCACTTCGTGCTGAACCTGCGCCTGACGAAGACTTTCGGATTCGGATCCAAGGCGAAGAGTTCCGGCAATCAGGGTCAGGGAGGTCCCGGTGGCCCCGGCGGAGGCGGTGGGCGCGGCGGAGACCGCCACGGTCCTCTCTTCGGCGGCGGCCCCGTAGGCATGTCTTCCAACTCCGATCGCCGCTACAACCTGATCCTGGGGGTTAACGTGCGCAACGTATTCAACAAGGTGAACACGGCCAATCCAAGCGGGATTCTGGGATCGAGCTTCTTCGACATTCCAAACGCGCTGCAAGGCGGACCCTTCTCCAGTTCCTCAGCGCCACGCCGCATCGATGTGCAAGCCACCTTCAGTTTCTGAGCAGTCGCGAACCGCTCCTGTCATAGCAGAAGGTAGCCACTCGGGTTATGCTGAACTACTGAGACTCAACTGCACTGAGTAACGCTCGAAACCACGTGACCCCACGCTCGTTCACCAGGCGAAAGTTTCTTGCTCTAGCGGCAACCGCCGGAGTCGCCGCCATTGCTATCGACTCCGCATTGCTCGAGCCCAACCGCCCCCGCGTAGTACGCCGCGACGTACCACTGCGGCGCTGGCCCGAGCCTCTTGACGGCTTCAAAATCGCGGTGCTCAGCGACTTCCACTACGACCACCGCTTCTCGGTCCATCCCATTCACGCCGCTGTCAAGATGGTCAATGAGCTCAATCCCGACCTGATTGCTCTGGCGGGCGACTTCGTCTCGATTCCAATCTTCGATGACGACCAGCGAAGGGCTGCTCTTGCCGCCGAACCTTGTGCCAGATTGCTGCACCAGATGCAAGCTCCCCACGGCTCGTGGGCAGTGATGGGAAATCACGATTACTACACCAACCCCGCCCACGTCACCGCTGCTCTGCAGGCCGAGGGAATTCGAGTACTGGCTAACGAATCCGTACCCATTGAGACGAACAGCGTGCGCTTCTGGCTCGCGGGTGTGAATGACGTCACGGGTGGATCCGCCGACCTCGGCAAGACTCTACACGGAACTCCCGCAGACGAAGTGACCGTCCTGCTAGCGCACGAACCCGACTTCGTGGACGAAGCGTCGCGCTTCCCCGTCGACCTGCAGCTTTCCGGACACTCCCATGGCGGCCAGGTACGGATACCCTTTATCGGCCCACTCTACTTGCCTCCGTTGGCCAGAAAATACCCTTGGGGGATGTATCGAGTCGGTGCTCTTTCTCTTTACACCAACCCTGGCCTCGGAACCGTCGGTCCTCCCTTTCGCTGGAACTGTCCGCCCGAAATCACGCTGTTGACCCTGCGGCATGCTCCCGCGTCATCATAAGCGGCCTTCAAAATTTCGGGGCTATGTGAAATCACTTTCCACTTCGGCTTCTCATTCGCCTCATGTATGTCCTGCATGTAACTGAGAACAGGCATGTTATGTAGAGTGCGCAATGGGCGCTCACTTGCCACGCAACAGGCAGGGATTGGTGTCGCGACCGCAAAGGATCGAACGTTCCATGCTCCGTCTCTGGCCACTCATTCTTGTCGGCATCCCAGTGCTCGCCGCCGTAACCGTCTCCTCATCAGGTCTGCCGGAGCGCAACAGAGCGTTGCAACAACGCGAGCGCAAGGCATGGAAGGCTCTCACTCACAACTCCCAATTCATCGATGTTCCCCACCTCAGCACGCGGTCGAGTTGCGAAGAAGTGCAACCGCCGCAGGCCCTCACCACACCTTCCCCGCTGTTAACTACATGGCGCGAGAGAAAGATCAAGGTCAGCTTCATCATCGGCACCGATGGCCGCGTGCACAGCCCGCTGATTCTCGAAAGCGCCGGTCCGACCGGCGATCGACGCGTTCTGCAGACCGTGCGCACGTGGAGATATCGCCCTGCAACCTGCAACGGAGTCCCCACCGAAACTGAGGGCAAAGTCGAGTTTTCCAGCCGTTGAGCAGCAACCGTGGGCTAGAATTACGGCAGGTGATTGAGTTCGTGGACAATAAAGACAAAGAAAAAGACAAGAAATTTCCCAAGCCGGCGAGCTTAGCTCCGCCGGACTCCGAATCAGACCTCAGCACCGACCGTGACGAACTCCATCGCGGGCTGCAGTCTGCGATGCGGCGTCCTAAGCCGAGTAACGATGCCATGGCCGCCGCCCTGGAAGTGGTTCAACGCATGGCCGCAGAGATTGACGCCGAGGATGATGCCGACGACCTGGCGGAAGCGACAACGGGTGCCGCCTCCGGTCAAGTATGCCGCGTCTGCGGACACCGGAACCGCGAGGGCCATAAATTCTGCAGCATGTGCGGACTCCCAGGGAACTCCGATGACGAACTAGAAGCCGATACTTCGCCAAGAAGCAGTCTTCGATCTCAGCCCGCGAGTCTTCCGCAACCTGCGTACGAAGAACGCGAGCCCGATCCCAGGTCGATCGCACCGCGAGGGCCCATCCTTGCCGAGACCCACCACTATCATCATCACTATCATCACCACTATTTCCCCAGCGGACAGGAGAGCACGGCTCCACGCATCGCCACAGCCGACTCTGAGCGCGAAGCCGACAAACTGCGCGCCTCCGCGGCCCTGCGCGGAGAATCCATGAGCCGCGCCGAAGCGGCGGTCCGCCGCGTCACGCAGGAATGGGTTCTGGCCTGTAACACCAAACATCTCGACGACCTGCTCGACCTCTACGGTGCCGACTCGCTCGTGCTCCGCACCAACTACCCTCCCATCCGGGGCGCGTCTGCCGTTCGCGAATTCTTCTTCGGAGGCCTGGATGCCGGATTGGGTGAGGCGGAAGTTGAGCCCATCCGCGTCGAGATTGCCGGAGACATGGCCTACGAAGCTGGACGCTGCAAAGCTCTGGTTCCCGGAGCCGCAGGCAAGCGTCGTGAGGAACGAGGAAAGTACGTCTGGGTTCTAATGAAGCAGAGCAATGGAGAATGGAAAATTGCGGTCGACTGCTGGTCCAGCGATCTCACCTTGACCGCTCTCGAATCCGATATCGCGCCCACTTCGGCCGCAAAGCCCGGCACGCCTCGAAAAACTACCTGACGTTCTCTACAAGACCACGCCGATCGCTTCCAAGTCCGTCTTCCACTGATCGAGAGTCTGCATTTCGATCGTCTTCATGCCCAGCCTCGAAGCCTGTTCGAGGTTGAGAGCCCGGTCGTCGATGAAAGCGCATTCTTCAGGAGCGATCTGGGTCAGGTCGACAGCCAGGCGATAGATATCGCGCTCCGGCTTGCGGAACCCTACAAAGCACGAGCTTACGAAAATACGAAAGATCTTCCGCAACCCATACTTCTCGATGCGATAAAGATTCAGTTCCCGCGATTCATTGTTGAGCGTCCCCATGAAATACTTTCTCGAATCCGCCAAAGATTGCGCGAACCTGAGCACGTCAGGCATCGGCTGCGACAGCGAGAACATGAACTCCTTGAATGCCTCCCGAGTGAACGGCCGCGACCGGTAGAAAACCGTGCGGTCGAGGTACTCATCGAGTGTGATCTTCCCGCGCTCGAAAGATGACACAACCATCTCGTGACGATCGTGAAACTCTTCTTCATCCAGATGAAAATGCTCGAGCGCCTTCATCCGCTGCTCGCGATCCCACGCATTCGAAAGCAATACCCCACCCACATCCCAGAAAAGAGCTCGAATTTCAGGCAAGAGGTTCTCCTTACACCGAGATCAACGGACCGGGCGCCGTCTCACAAAGCTGGAAAAGCACGGCCTACTTGAGATTTTGCTTTGAAAGGGCGCGGCTTCCAGCCGCGCCTAAATACCCCCAAAGCAAGCGCGGCTTTAGCCGCTGTGGGACATTCTTAGTGTTTGTAAAAGGTCGTGTCCGGATGATAATTCCGCCAGTCAAACCAGTAATCCTTTAACGCCGGAACCCGGTCCAGACACTTCCCAGACGCCGGCCCGGCCGTCGCGCACCCCTGAAAATTCCACTCGCTTGCCGTCGCCGTATCCAGCAAGACCCAATCTTTTGTATCGCCCTTGAGAAAGAATTCCGCATCCTTCCCGTCAATGCGGCTCACGAAGACGCGAAACGATTTCCTGTCCGGCCCAACCACAATCAGAAGCGGAGTGCCATGCACGTGGTCAACAACCGGCGACTGCTTAACCAGAGTGTCCCAGGGATACGCCCGTGCCATTCCCTCGATCGTGACTCCCACGACCACATCGCGCGACTTCAACTCCGTTCCCGGAAAGCTGATGACCACCGGCAGCTTGGCCACTTCAGTTTCCCACTTGCTGTCATATTCCTTCTCGTACTTCGCCACCGGAACCAGCACGCGCCCCGTCGAGACTTCTGACTTCCATTGTCCAAAGCTCAATTCATCGTTCGGCACCAATTCCAGCGACGCGCCCTTCAGCGGCCCGTACACAGCCTTGCCCGTAATCTGCTGCCACCACGAGCCGGTTTCCTTATCTCGCATGAGAAAGTTCTGGTTATTAATTCCGGCGAGATAAAAATGCAGCAGCCTTCCGTTCACCGTTCGTTTCCACACCAGACCGGTGTGACAAAGCGTTCAATAGGTGACGGCGACCGGGACTCCTCCCACCCAGTCATTCAGCACGTGGTGATATGCCATTTCGCTGATGGGATAGGCACGCGCGTCGCTGCCGAAGCGGACCGCCATGATCATTTCGCCAGCATCCAGCTTGCTCTGTGCCTCGCCGATGAACTGCGCGCTGTCCAGCGGATGAAACATCCACTCGAAGTAGTTCAGCCGCGCCATGACCGCGGTAAAGCCTACAAGCAGCATCGCAATCGTGAGCACGGTCCGTCCCCACCGCCGTGAGTTTCTCCACAGGAGAAGAGCAAACACCAGGCAGAGGAGCGTGGCAAACAACGTCCACCGAGGCGCCCGGTCGTGCACCGCCATCGCAAGCCACAATGCGCGCGGCGACTGGTAGCGAAACGGCCGGATGATGAACGCCGGTACGAAAAACAGTCCCGCACCCAAGAGCGCGCAGACCGCGAATGTGGCCCACAGCCCACGCGAGCTACGCTGATCCGAATAGTACATAGATGTATGAGTAGGATTCTACAACGTATCCGGCGTCATCCTGAGCGCAGCCGAATTTCAGGCGGAGCGAAGAGCCTGCCCTGAGTGTGCATGGGCCTTTGGCCCACCAAACGAAATGAAACACCTGAAGCCCGGCCTTCGGCAGAGTAAGGTTCGTATCAGGGCATGGCTTTAGCCGTGCCGGACTGGCGCGCGTTCTGATGTGCCTTCAGGCGCTGGCAGGGGCTGAAGCCCATTCAGTTTCACATCAGTCGGCACGGCTGAAGCCGTGCCCTGATACGAAACCCCTCTGGATAACCAACGCTCACAAGTGGAGTTTCGACAGAGCGAAGTCGAAGGGATCTCGTGCTAATCGTCCGTGTACTAGAAGCCACGTTCATCGTTCCGCAACCCCGTCACGAACTCCGTGTTACTCCAAAACTAAAACGCCCCGATCCGCGGAGCAGGACCGGGGCGGTTGTTGGTTAGGTTGTGGGTTTACTGTGGTGTGAAGTTCTGGTGATAGCTTAGACTCACGACGTCCTGAAACATCGGTGTGCCCGGAGGCAGGTTGTTCGGGTTCAGGAACTGCGTGTCGAAAAAGTAGTTTCGAGTCGGAGGAGAGTACACCGAAGTACAGCACTTGAATATACCCGTGTTGTACTGCGAGTAATACATGCTGATGAGCGAGCCGGTGTAGTTCACGCTGGCCCCGTTAGCCCCGCGATTCTCAAGGTAGCGCAGGAAGTTGTGCATGCCACCGTCGGTCCCGAAGTCCTTCAAGCCGGCCGCGGTAGCCCAGCCCGGCTCGAGGAATGGAACGCTCTTGCCGGCCGCAATGGCCATTCGATAGTAGCTGGTATTGCCAGGCCTGTTGTTCTGCAGTGCTGGGTTTGCGAAGCTCTCAGCATCCGTCCAGCCCGTGTGTGTTTCTGGTGTTGTGTTTCCTGCCGGTGGGTTTGACAGTAGCGTAACTGCGTTGG
>Ga0066710_100002738_pt1 | contig 14473 bp, 14 predicted proteins | sample GraSoiAngelo_159_FD_79666 | JGI IMG/M metagenome (GOLD analysis project Ga0066710, IMG submission 79666) | Grasslands soil microbial communities from the Angelo Coastal Reserve, California, USA - 14_1009_16_40cm | ecosystem: Environmental > Terrestrial > Soil > Grasslands | place: USA...
AATCCTGTACGGCTGTTCCTCCGTGTCCACCGTGTCCTCCGTGGTGGAGTGTTTTATCACTCAGATCGCCTTTGCCGGCTGTTCGGGTACCCGTCGCAACTCCTCGGCCTGCCGTCCGTGCAGGCCCTGCGTGATCGCGAACGCGGTGTCCATGCGTACGACGCCGGTATCGAAGTCCAGCTCGGGGACGCCTTCCAGACAGCCAGTCGGGCATTCCTCGATGCAGACGCGACAGCCTTTGCAGTAGTCGACGAGGATCTTATACAGACCGTTCGAGCGATCCTGCCGGATGATGCACGGCTCCGGACAGACCAGGTAGCAGTTGTCGCAGGCGTTGCAGGTACCGCAGCTGAAACAGCGTGCGGCTTCTTCCATGGCCTGCTCTTCGCTGTACGCGAGGATCACTTCATCCTGCGTCCGCCGCCGGCCCACGGGCGGCAGCATCGGCTGCTGCACGCGCGCGAAGTGCGGGAAGTACGTCATGTTCATCCGGGCGAGGTCGGTGATCACGTCAACGGCGACGGTCCGCTCATGCAGCGGCTCTCCGCGGACGACTTTGTCGAGGTTGAACGCGACACGCTTGCCGTCGCCGACCGCATTCACCACCATCAGCGGCTGACCGGTTCCGAGTTGCACGACGTCGCCGGCGGCGAAGAACATCGTGTCGCCGAGCCGGCCGAACCGATCGATTTTGATGGTCCCTCGCTCCGTCTTGAACTCGTCGGGCAGCCACGTCAGCGACGCATGCTGCCCGACGGCGATGATCACGTTGTCCGCAGCGAAGCGCGCGGCCGGCGCCTCGCGATCCACCGCGATCGGCGACGCATTGATTGCGCCCGTGAATTTCGCCGGATGCAGCTGCAGCGCGTCGATCTTGCCGTTGCCGAGCATAGCCGTGACGGCGAGCCCGTGCATCAGCTCCACGCCTTCCTGCATCATGTCGTGGAGATCGTCGGGCACGGCGGGCATCTCGCTCCGGCTGCCCTCCACGGTGATCATCGTCACTTCTTGCGCGCCCTGGCGCAGCGCCTCGCGCGCGCAGTCGATCGCGGTATTGCCTCCCCCGATGACGGCGACCCGTGGCCCGAGCTTCACCTTCGACGTGCCCATGCCGATGTCGCGCAGGAGCGGCAGCCCGTACAAGACGCCATCCTTGTCTTCGCATTCGGCTCGGCCGCCGTTCCCCTCCGTGAGCGCGACCGCCAGGAGACATGAGTCGTAGTTGTTCTTCAGATCGCCCAACCTCGCGTCGTTGCCACCGTCGGCGTTGGTCTTGATCGTGCCGCCGAGCTACTGGAGTCGCTCAATTTCGCGATCGGGCAAGTGCTGTGGAAGAACCCAGTCCGGGATTCCGCCGCGATTCAGGCCGCCGGCCTTTGGCGATTTCTCGAGAATCGTCACCGCGTATCCGAGTCGCGCGAGCTGATAGGCGGCGCTATGCCCCGCAGGGCCGGATCCGACGACGGCGACCTTCTTGCCGTTCGGCGGCCCGGCTTTGACGACGTCGCGCGGAAGCGCCTGGCCGAGGTCCCCGAGAAAACGCTCGACGGCACGGATCGAAATCGCTTCGTCGTACTTGCCGCGGTTGCACGCCTGCTCGCAGGGGTGATAGCAGACGCGGCCGGTCACCGACGGAAACGGCATGTCTTCCTTGATGAGCGCGTAGGCGTCGAGATATTTGCCACGCTTCACCAGGTCGAGATACCCCTGGATCTTCTCGTTCGTGCCGCACGCGTTGTTGCACGGCGGCATCTTGTCGCGATACACCGGCCGAATCGCGCGCCAGTTGCCGGTCGGAAACAGATCCTGCCCCTTCTGCGACGGCGCCGGCGTGATCCCGGCAAACGGAACCTGAAGCCAGTCTGGAATATGAGTGCCCTTGGTCGACATTTGATCCCTTTTTGAACCACAAAGCCCACAAAGCTCACAAAACTCACAAAGATTCGAACACAAAGCTCACGAGTGCTTTGTGCTCTTTGTGATCTTTGTGGTTGGTATCTTGTGCTCTTTGTGGTTCATGTTTTGTGCTCTTCGTGGTTCGTTTAAGCCGCCACCACCGGATTCAGCGGCAGAATATGCAGCTCCTCGAGCGCGGCGTGGAACGCGGCCTGGTTCGCAATCATCGGTTCGATCGTCTCGAGCTTCACGATTCCGGTCGTCTTCACCACCGCGGCAATCAGCGGCGCGGCGATATCGGGGGCGATCGCCTTGTTCCGCTCGGCTGCGCCTTCCGTCGACAAGCGATCCAGCCCCAGTTCACCGAGCCGGTAGTACAGCCATTTGTGATCCGCGAGCTTCGCGGCGTCCACGCATACGAGCTGCGCGAGGCGCTCGGGGCCGGGCACGAAACGGAGCATGTAGTCCGGTGTGTAATGCGTGTTGATCACGAGCGTCCCACCCGGCGGCATTCCTCGCATGTAATCCCACCCCTTCACCATCGTCTGCTCGACGAGTACGACGATGTTGGGGTGTTCGTTCTCGTAGGTGAGCGCGTTCTCGATCTCGCTGTCGCTGATGCGGCAGTACTTGCGCGTCGGCGCGTTGGTCCGATCGGGGTTGTCGACGTAGTTCTCCATCGCCTGCGCGAACTTGCCTTCCAGACGCGCCGACGCGGCGACGGAGTTTACGATGTCGCGGCCTTCTTTGTCCATGATGATGCCGCGGGTCCACACAGTCAGTTCGGTGTATGCCATGACCGGCACCTACATTGCTGATTGCAGATTGCTGATTGTCGATTGAACGACGATTTCAAAATCGCTCCGCGTCACTGTGAACGGCGCCGCGCGCGTGCCGTTCTGAAATTCGGCGATCGCCAGAAGCGTCGCTTTCTTGCACAGGCTTTCGAGGTCGGCGCCGGTGAGGCCGTCGGTGCGGCGCGCGAGGTCGTCGACGTCGACGTCCGCCGAGAGCGGCACCTGCCGGCAGCACAATCGCACGATCGCGCTGCGGTCGGCGGCGTCCGGCCTCGAAAAACGAACGATATAGTCGAATCGTCCGCTGCGCAAGAGCGCCGGCTCGATCCGTTCCGGGCGATTGGTGGCGGCGAGCAGGATGACGCCCTTCACGTCCCGCAGGTTGTCGATCTCCCGGAGCAGTTGGCTCAGAATCCTCTGATACACGTCAGCGGTCGGCGTGTCAGCGCTCGTCCGCGGCGCGACGGCGTCGATCGTGTCGAAGAACAACAGACACGGCGCCGTACGCCTCGCCTTCTTGAACACCTCGCGCAGCGCCTTCTCCGATTCGCCGAGCCATTTCGAGTAGAGCTGCGGACCGTCGATGGCGATGAGCGGGATCTGCTTCTCACCTGACAACGCGCGGGCCATCGCCGTCTTGCCGGTGCCGGACGGTCCGACGAGCAGGATCCCGCGCGGCGGCGCCAGCCCCACCTGCTCATACAGGGCATCGTGCATGTGCGAGTGCTCGACCACCGAGTCGAGCAGCCGCTTCACGTCGCCGAGACCGCCGAGCGACGCGAAAGTGGACGTGCTCTTCTCGATGAAGAACTCGCGCGTCGCGCTCGGCTCGACCTCCTTGAGGCCGGCGAGGAAGTCGTCGTGGGTGACGTGCAGTTTTTCGATGTCGCCGGCAGACGCAACTCTCCACCACGGAGGACGCGGAGGACGCGGGGGGCCGGCTGTAATTGATTTGTCCTCTGTGTCCACCGTGTCCTCTGTGGTGGAGAGTTCGCTCGAATCGTGCGCCGCATTCTGACCGAGCGGCGCGGTCAGCAAGAAACGCCGCAGCGCGATCATCCCGACTTCCTGACACAACGCCTCGAGATCCGCGCCGACGAACCCGTGCGAGTGCTCGGCGATGTCGTCGAGATCGACGTCCGGCCCGAGCGGCATCGCGCGCGTGTGGATCTTCAGGATCTGCAGCCTCGCCTGAGTGTTCGGCACGCCGATTTCAATTTCGCGGTCGAATCGCCCGGGACGCCGGAGCGCAGGATCGAGCACCTCGGGGATGTTGGTCGCGCCCATGACGATGACCTGCCCGCGCGAGACGAAGCCGTCCATCAGACTGAGCAGCTGCGCGACGACCCGCTTCTCGACCTCGCCCACCACCTCGGCGCGCTTCGGCGCGACGGCGTCGATTTCGTCGATGAAGATAATCGCCGGCGCGCGACGCGCGGCTTCTTCGAAGACGTCGCGAAGCTTGGCCTCGCTCTCCCCGTAGAACTTCCGCATGATCTCCGGGCCGTTCAAGTGAATGAAATGCACCCGTGTCTCCGCGGCGACCGCACGCGCGAGCAGGGTTTTGCCGGTGCCGGGCGCGCCGTAGAGCAGCACACCCTTGGGCGCGAGAACGCCGAGACGTTCGAACAGGCGCGCGTGCTTGAGCGGCAGCTCGATGATTTCGCGCACCCGCGCGACCTCGCGCTCGAGGCCGCCGATGTCCTCGTACGAGACGGAGGGCGCGTGCACGACCGTTGCCTCGCCCTCGACGACGCGGATGTCGGTGCGCGGGCCGATCACGACCGGGCCTGCCGGAATCGTGCGCACGACCTGAAAGTTCACCGCCTTGGCAAACGTCGGCACACGAACCGCGCTGCCGGTCGTCACCGGGACCCCGACGAGATCCTGGAGGATCCGATCCGGCGCGATGATCGCCGGCGCGGCGCCCGCCCAGAGCGGCGCGAAGCGGACCGCAACCGCCTGCGCCGATTCGACGACCGACGCCGTCACCTGCTCCTCGAGGCCCGCACCGCAGTTGCTGCGCAGCGTCCCGTCAATCTGGATGCGGCCGGCATGGTTCTCGTCGCCGGCTTCGGCGCGCGCGACCGCGGCCGTGCGTCCGGTAATTTTCAGGATCGATCCAGGCTGAGCGCCCATTCGCGCCAGATCGGCGGGAGCGACGCGTGCGACGGCGTGCGCGATGTCCTCCACCCGCGCCTCCGCAACGCGAAGCGTGACCGTCCCGGCGAGGGAGGAGGCGATCGACTCGGTCATGACACGGAGTCCGTTCCCGCCAGATGCGTCTGCAGCTGACGCGCGAACCGATCGAACACGGCCGCGAGTCGTGCGCGTTCTGCATGATCCGGTGGATCGGCAACGACAGCGACGCGCGTGGCGTTCTCGCCTTCGGCCGTCAAGGTGATGGTGCCGAGGTTGGTGTGCTCGATGGCCCAGCCGTCGCTCTTCACCGCAGTAACCGCCATGTTCAGCGTCGTCGCGCTGCTCTCCCACGGCACGACGAGAGCGGTGACGTTGCCCTGCGTCCGCGCCTGCTCTTCGATCGCCGCTGCGACTGCGCTCGGCGCACCGACGGTCTTGAATTGAACGATTCGCGTCACGAATCCCTAATCCCTAACCCCTAATCCCTAACCCCTATGCTACACTGGCCCGGTGGTCGGACCAGTTAAGGGCCGCAGTCTGACATCCGCGCCGCGGCGTGTCAAGGTGCCGGCCGCGCTCCTGCAGCCGATAAAAAAGACGCGGGTTGCCGAAGAGATCGCCGATCGGATCCGGGTGCTGATCCTCGACGGCACGCTGCCGCCCGGCCGGCCGCTACCCGGGGAACGCGTGCTCGCCGCCCGGTTCGGCGTCAGCCGCGGATCGGTGCGCGACGCGTTCCGCATGCTCGAAACCATCGGGCTCCTCGAGACGCGTCACGGTCAGGGCACGTTTCCGCACGAGCTCGACGTCAACCGGCTGGTGGCGCCGCTCGTGTCGGTGCTGACCTACCGCCGCGATCTGCGCGAGGAGCTGCTCGACGTGCGGCGCATGTTCGAGCCCGCGGTCGCGCGCGCGGCGGCGTCGCGCATCACGGACGAAGATCTCGCCGACCTCCAGCGCATCCTCGACACGCATCGCCGAAAGCTGAAGAGCGGCGGCTCCACCATCGTCGAGGACACCGCCTTTCATGCGGTCCTGGCGCGTGCGACCCGCAACCGCGTGGTGATGCGCGTCATGGAAACGCTCAACGATCTTCTGATCGAATCGCGCAAGCTGACGTTGAAGCAGAAAGGCCGGCCCCAGCGTTCCATTCAAGGGCACGCCGCCGTCGTCGCGGCGCTGCGCCGGCGGGATCCCGACGCCGCGGCGCTGGCCATGCACAGGCACATCGATCAAATCGCCGAGTTGTTGAACCAGCCCGGTCACCGTTCATGACCGACACGACGCTCCGCAATCAGCGCGACGCCGCGCTTGCGCTGCTGGACCGGCTGATCCGGCGCGGGCGCGAACTGCTCGACCGTGCAGCAGCCGACGCCTACGACCTGAAAAACGCGTCGGTGCGAGAAGCTGACGTGCGACTGTGGCAGGCGGACTGCGCCGCAGCCATCAACGAGCTGGCCGGCGGGAGCAAGGCGCATTGGCTCTCGCGCGCCTACAGCAGCGCACTGCTCGTGCGGTCGGCTGACGGTGGCGCGCCGGTGTCCGCGCCGCTCGCGGAAATCGTCATGCGGATCCTCGACGTTATTGAACAAGCGGTTCATTCGCTGTCGACGCTCGACGAGGCGGCGATCTCCGCCTCGATCGATCAGCCGCAGCCGCGGCGCTTCGAGTTCGTGCACAACGCGCAGCTTCGACCTGTGCTCGAGCAGGCGTTCGTCGAGACCGATCAGGCATTCGCAACCGGCGATTTCGAGCGGGCGCTGATGACGTCGTGCGGCATCATTGAGGCCATCGTCACGGACGCGTTGGAACATGTCCGGCTACCACCGTCACGCGACGACGTCAGCCAATGGTCCTTCGACGCTCGCATCGCCGCGGCGGAGGCGGCGGGGCTCATTCGTGGCGGCTGCGCGCGCCTGACGGCGGTCGCCCGAGCGTACCGCGACGCCTCTCGCCCGCCGGTCTCCGAGCGCGACGCGAAGCTTGCCGGGCAAGTGCTCCGCATCGTGATGCGCGACCTGGATCCGGGCAGATAGCGACACGGGTATACTCCCTTCTCGAGCACGAAACGACTCTATCGACATATAAGGGGTCAGACCCTTTATATGTCGATACATGTCCATACGCCGCGGCGCGCTCTACGGAACTTCGCGCGCGAACCGATATGCGGCGAGTGCCCAGCGCTCGAGCTCCGGACGCGGCCGGTCCGGACGGAACAGGAGGAACTTCACCCAATCATCGCCGAGCTCCGCCGCCTCGCCGCCGGTCGCCAGCGCGATCCGCCGCTCGGTGGCGTCCACGCGGTAGTAAATGACGTTCATGCTGGACGCCCCGCCAAACACGATCTCGTTGGCCACGGCATACGGTGCCCGAAAGATCCGCAGATCGCCACGGAGCTCGTAGTCCTCGAGGGCTCGAAGAGAACCGATGAACAGGGTTCCCACCTCGTCGCGGGCGTAGCGGCGTTTGAAGAATTCCTCTGCGTCGGGATTGCGCATGTCATGTCGCGCCGCAGACGCGAGCGCCGACCGCCGCTCTTCATACCGTCGAGTCAACGTGTAGCGCCGGCAGGATCGATTATGGGCTAAGCTAACGCACTCATACCCAAGGGGAGCGGCTCCACGATGGCCCAGACGGACCTCTCAGTTGCGCATATTCCGGTAAACCGCTGGATCCAGCTGGTGGCCGGCATCATCTGTATGGTGATGATCGCCAACCTTCAATACGGCTGGACGTACTTCGTCGATGCGATCGACGCCAGGCACCATTGGGGCCGCACCGACATCCAGATTGCTTTCACCGTCTTCATCGCGACCGAGACGTGGCTCGTCCCCGTCGAAGGCTGGTTCGTCGATCGTTTCGGGCCCCGGCTCGTCGTCATGTTCGGCGGCATCGTCGTCGCGCTCGCGTGGGCTCTCAACTCGGTTGCCGCGTCGCTGCCGGTGCTCTATATCGCCGCGGCGCTCTCCGGTGTCGGCGCTGGCGCGGTGTACGGCACGTGCGTCGGCAATGCGCTGAAGTGGTTCGCCGATCGCCGGGGATTCGCGGCCGGGTTGACTGCTGCGGGATTTGGAGCCGGCGCCGCGGCGACGGTTTATCCGATCATCTACGTGATCAAGACGTACGGTTACGAGAGCGCGTTCCTGTGGTTCGGTCTCGGACAGGGCCTCGTGATCCTCGTGTTGTCGCAGATGCTCAAGGCGCCGGCGCCAGGCGAAGCGCCAAAGGCGGCGCGCAAGCTCACTCAGACGCTGCGCGATTACGAACCCGTCGAGATGGTGCGGTCGCCGCTGTTCTGGGTTCTCTATGCGATGTTCGTTCTCGTGGCGGCGAGCGGTCTCGTGGTGACGGCGCAGGTCGCGCCGATCGCGAGGGACTACAAAATCGCGGGGCTGCCGGTGAACTTCCTCTTCATCACTTCGACCGTGCTGGTGCTCGCCGGCATCGTCGACAACATCCTGAACGGGCTCGCACGGCCGACGTTTGGGTGGATATCTGATCACATCGGACGCGAAAACACGATGGCGATCGTGTTCGTGTGCGGCGCCGGGGCCTACTGGGCGCTCGGCACGATCGGGACGTCGCCGTGGGCGTTCATCCTCACAGCTGGACTCGTGTACTTCACGTGGGGCGAAATCTACAGCTTGTTTCCGGCGCTCTGCACCGACACGTTCGGATCGAAATACGCCGCTACCAACGCAGGACTTCTGTACACCGCGAAAGGCACGGCGTCCTTCCTGGTGCCGGCGGCAAGCTGGCTCCAGAGCTACGCCGGCAGCTGGCACGCGGTGTTCGTTGTCGCCACGATTACCAACCTGGCGGTGGCGGTCACGGCATTCTTCGTCGTCAAGCCCATGCGCGCGGCGCTTCAGGCCGGAGTCGGCGCCGTGGAGTTGGCGTCCGCAGCCGACTGAGCGCGGCCGAGCGCGGGCTCGCGTGTCCGCCGCATACGCCGGTCGACGTTCGATTCATTTGACATGCTATTTACAATCATGTGATAGTCGACGTGTGGCCACGATCATCGCCGAGCGTCCGCCGGCGTCCGAGGCGATAGAGCTGGTCGAGCGCGGCCTTGCATGGGGCAACGTCGAGGCGCTGGCGGAGGCGCTTGGCATTACGTTGGAGAAGCTGGCCTCGCTGCTCGACATCGCGCCGGCAACGTTCTACCGCCGCAAGCGCGCCAGGCGCCTTTCCAAGCACGAATCGGATCGGCTCATGCGCTTCGCGCGCCTGTGGTGGCTCGCGTGCGACGTGTTCGAGACGGAGAAGGGCGCGCGGATCTGGCTGGCAGCCGCGCAATTCGGCCTCCGCGGCGCAGTTCCTCTCGAATATGCGTCCACCGAGACCGGGGCCCGCGAGGTCGAAGATCTACTGCGCCGCATCGAATACGGCATCCTGGCGTGACGCAGACGTTCTGGCGTGTCGAGAAGGCGAAGTACGCCGGGGTCGCGAAAACCGGGGAAGGCGCCAGGCTCGCGGGTGGCCGATGGACGTCGCCCGGCCAACGCACAATCTATTGTGCCGAGCATCTGTCGCTGGCGATTCTGGAGGTGCTGGTCCACGCTCCCGATCCGACCCAGCGTGCTGGACGTATCCGTTTTCACATTCGGTGCGATCGGAGGCTGGTCGAGCGGCTGGCCAACAGCCCTCTTCCGCCCGATTTTTCACCGCGGACACCGTACGCCGTTACACGAACGCTCGGAGACGAATGGCTGCAGCGCGGTCGTGCGCCGGTGCTCTCGGTTCCGAGCGCGATCGTCCCGACCGAGAACAACTATCTTCTCAATCCCGACCATCCAGCTTTCGGTCACCTCTCGTGGGATCCCTACGAGGCAATCACTCTGGACGACCGGCTGTGGACAGTTGGACAGCCGCGCCAGCTGAGCTCGCGCCCCCCGCACAGCGCAACGATAGAATAACCGGTCGGTTTCACGACCGACTCGAACCACAAAGATCACAAAGATCACAAAGCTCAGAAAGAAGCAGCGAATGCTTTTCTTCGTGCGCTTTGTGTGCTTTGTGGTTATGAAGTTTGGTTCCGATCCTCTATAGGTTCTGGTCAAAAAATCGGTGCTTTACCGATCCGTTTTCAGCGTGTGTGTCGCACTGGGCCTTTGCTCGCCGGCGGTCGCGCAGGTGTCTTCACCGACACCCGCGCCAGCTCCGTGGTTCGAGCCTCACGTGCTCACGCTGTCCACCCGCTACCGGTTTGTCGAGACGAGCGGCCAATCACGACGAGCACGTAACGCGAAATGGTCGTTCGTCGTTCGCGGTTCGTCGTGCGTCGTTCGCGTTCGGCGAACGGTTCGGTCGTTTTTCTGAGGCTGCATTTGGTATCGTCACCTTGTGGTGCAACATGGCGGCGCGCCTCGAGCTCGTTGGCTTTGCATCGTGATCACATTGTGAGTACGGCCGCGGGCATCTGCGATCTCGGCGCGGTCGAACTGGCGCGCTTGATCCGCGCGAAGGACCTCTCCGCGCGCGAGATCGTTGCCGCGCATCTCGAGCGGATCGAGCAGGTCAACCCGAGGCTCAATGCCATCGTGACGCTTGTTGCCGACCAGGCGATGGAGCGCGCGCGCGCCGCGGACGACAGACTGGCGCGCGGGGCGGCGATCGGCCCGCTTCATGGGCTGCCGATCGCGCACAAGGATCTCCAGCCTACTGCAGGCCTTCGCACGACGTTCGGATCGCCGATTTTCAGCGATTTCATTCCCGCTGAAGATTCGCTGCTCGTCGAGCGCCTCGCGAACGCCGGCGCAATCGTCGTCGGCAAAACGAACACGCCGGAATTCGGCGCCGGCTCTCAGACGTTCAACCCGATCTTCGGCGCGACCCTCAATCCGTACGATCAGACAAAGACCTGCGGCGGCAGCAGCGGCGGCGCCGCCGTCGCTGTGGCATCAGGCATGCTGCCGATCGCGGACGGCACCGACATGGGCGGCTCGCTGCGCAACCCGGCGAGTTTCTGCAATGTCGTCGGGTTCCGTCCGTCACCCGGCCGTGTGCCGACGTGGCCGGCGCGACTCGGATGGTCGACGCTCGGCGTCGAAGGTCCGATAGCGCGAAAGGTCGAGGATGTCGCACTGCTCCTGAGTGCGATGGCCGGGCCCGACGCACGATCGCCGATCGCACTCGGCGATCCCGGCAGCCGTTTCGCCGCGCGGCTGGATCGCGATTTCGCCGGCGTGCGCATCGCCTGGTGGCGCGATCTGGGCGGATTGCCCGTCGATCGTCGGGTGCGAGCGGTCGTCGATGCCCGACGCAGGGACTTCGAGGCGCTCGGCTGCCGCGTGGAGGAGGCGGAGCCCGACTTCGGCGACGCGGACGAGATCTTCAAGACGCTCCGCGCGTACACCTTCGCCACAGGGCTCGGGCCCCTCGTCTCCGATCATCGTGACCAGGTGAAGGACACGATCCTGTGGGAAATCGATCGCGGCGTACGGCTGACGGCGAACGACGTCGGCCGCGCGGAGTCGAAGCGCACCGAGCTGTATCACCGGATGCGACAGTTCACGGAGCGCTACGAATTCTTTGTGCTGCCAACCGTGCAGGTACCGCCCTTCGACGTCACGCAACCGTACGTCACCGAGATCGAAGGCGTGGCGATGGAGACCTACATCGACTGGATGAAATCCTGCTACTACATCTCCGTCACGGGGCATCCAGCGATCTCCGTGCCCGCCGGATTCACCACCGGCCATCTGCCAATCGGCATTCAGATCGTCGGTCGGCATCAGGACGACTGGGGCGTCCTGCAGCTTGCGCACGCCTACGAGCAAGCGCGCACCCAATGACAGCGCCGTTCGACGTTCGCGGTTCGACGTGCGGCGTTCGCGTTCAAACGACGAACAGAACCTGAACGGCGCCGTTCGACGTTCGACGTTCGACGTTCGGGTTCGACGTGCGTAGTTCGAGGTTCCTCGTTCGCGTTCCCTGAACGACCGACGCACGACGAACGACGCACGACGAACGACGAACGACGAACGATGCACGTCGAACGACGAACCACGAACCTGAACGACGAACGACGAACGTCGAACGACGAACGATGCGGTTCGCCTAAAGGATAGCGCCGCCGCGCCGAAATCGCCCGATGTCATCGGGGCTGAATCCGGCGTCGCGCAGCACTTCGTCCGTGTGCTCGCCGAGGAGCGGCGCGCGGCGCGACACGTCGGGGGGCGTGCCGCTCATCTTGATCGGCGATCCGAGGGTCTTGAGAGGCCCCAGCGTTGGATGCGTGACGTCGACGACCATCTCGCGCGCCACGATCTGCGGATCGGCGAAAACCTGCGCGTAGTCGTTGATTGGTCCGCAAGGTATGTCGTTCGCCGCCAGGAGCGCGAGCCAATGCGCGGCCGATTGCGCGCCCAGGATCGACTCGATCCGCTCGGCGAGCGCGGCGCGATTCTTCACACGACTCGCGTTGTCCGCGAACTCCGGCATCTGACACCACTCCGGATGGCCGAGCACCTCCGACAGTCGCCCGAACAGACGCTCGTTCGCCGCGCCAATTGTGATGTAGCCGTCGGCGCAGCGGATCGCCTGGTAGGGCGCGTTCATGCGGTGAGCAGATCCGAGCGCCGCCGGCACGCCCACACCGGAGAAATATTCCGTGGCCTCCCACACCGAAAGCGCGACGCCGGCGTCGACGAGCGACGTGTCGATGTGCTGGCCGGCGCCGGTCCGACGCCGCGCTTCGAGCGCCGCGAGCACGCCGACGAGCGCGAACAGGCCGGCGCCAAGGTCGGTCAGCGGTACACCGGCCTTGACCGGCGCGCGACCCGATTCGCCCGTCACAGACATGATCCCCGACACGCCCTGTGCGATCAGATCGAACCCGCCTTTGTGCGCATCCGGTCCCGTCTGGCCGTACCCCGAGATCGACGCGTAAATCAGCCGCGAGTTCAGCGCCGAGAGCGTGACGTAATCGAGCCCGAGCGCCGCCATGACACCAGGGCGATAGTTCTCGATTAGGATGTCTGTCGCGCGTGCGAGGCGCGTGACGATCTCGCGTCCCTCGGCTTGCTTCAGATTGATCGCCACACTCCGCTTCCCGCGGTTCACCGCGTTGAAGCTCGGGCTGTCGGCGCCGACCGCGCCCGGCATCTGCCGCGTCGAATCGCCGGCAGGCGGCTCAATCTTGATCACGTCGGCGCCGAGATCCGCGAGCACCATCGCGCAGAACGGGCCCGCCATCACCTGGGTGACGTCGAGCACACGAACGCCATTCAGACACTTGGCGAATTGGTGAGTTGGTGAATTGGTGAATGGACTCGACATGTCTACGAACTTCGAAACCGACGGGCCGCTGGCCATCTTAACCTTCAACCGGCCGGAGGCGCGCAACGCGATGACGTGGGAGATGTATCAGGCGCTGGTGGACGCGTGCGATCGCGTGGACGCGGATGCCGGCATCCGCGTGCTGGTACTGCGTGGCGCTGGCGGAAAGGCGTTCGTCGCCGGCACCGACATCGCGCAGTTTGAGAGCTTTCGCGATCGCGAGGACGGCATCAAGTACGAAGAGCGGCTCGACCGCGTGCTCGATCGGCTCGAGCGCGTGAGCAAGCCTACGATCGCTCAGGTCCAGGGCGTCGCCGCGGGCGGCGGCTGCGCCATCGCGCTCACCTGCGACCTCCGCGTCGCCACGCCGGAATCGACCTTTGGCATTCCGATCGCGCGAACGCTCGGCAACTGTCTATCCGCTGCCACCTACAGCCGTCTGCTCGACGCGGTGGGGCCGGCGCGCGCGAAGGATCTCCTGTTTACCGGCCGCCTGATGCCCGCCTCGGAAGCGCAGACATTCGGTCTCGTGAACCGGCTCGTCGATGGCGACCAGCTGCAGCAAGCGGTCCGGGAGCTGGCGTTGGAGATTGCGGCACACGCTCCGCTCACGATTCGCGCGACGAAAGAGATCGTGCGTCGCCTTGCCGCCAGGCGCCGCCTCGTGCCGGGCGAGGACGCGGACATGGTGGAGCTCTGCTACGGGAGCGCCGACTTCAGAGAAGGCGTCAACGCGTTTCTCCAAAAACGGAAGCCCAAATGGACAGGACAGTAGTTGGTGAGTTGGTGAGTTGGTGAATTGGTGATTCGAATTCACCAATTCACGAATTCACCAATTCACCAACTTGAAACGCTCGCTCAGGATGCATGCGAGGGGCGAGAAAAGCGCCGAGCAGCAGGAACGCGAGCGATCCCGTAAAGGGAAGCTGCCAGTTCCCGGTCCTGTCGATGATGATCCCGAACGCGACCGGCGACAGAATGGCGGCGAGCGCCGACCCCGTGTTCATCATTCCAGCCGCTGTCCCCGAGAATCTCCCGGCGATGTCCATGGGAATCGACCACATCGGCCCGATCACGATTTCGGCGAAAAAGAACGCGCTGCCGAGCGACAGCACGATCGTGACGAGATCGTGGGTGAGAAACACCGGAACGAGACAGGCGAACGAGCCGAGAAAGCCGACCATCACGACGTTGCGGCGCGCTTTCTGAAGATCGCCGGTCCTGCGCAGAATGGCGTCGCTGACGATGCCTCCGAGGTAGTCGCCGACGACGCCGGCGAAGAATACTGCGGAGGAGAAGAGCGCCGAACGCGCAATATCCACCTTGTATTCGTGCAGGAAGTACGACGGCAGCCA
>Ga0066710_100002739_pt1 | contig 14473 bp, 13 predicted proteins | sample GraSoiAngelo_159_FD_79666 | JGI IMG/M metagenome (GOLD analysis project Ga0066710, IMG submission 79666) | Grasslands soil microbial communities from the Angelo Coastal Reserve, California, USA - 14_1009_16_40cm | ecosystem: Environmental > Terrestrial > Soil > Grasslands | place: USA...
CCCGCTAAACTCATGATTCCAGAAGATCACACCGGGAGGGTATACCGATATTTAAGGCCCATCGCTCAGCAAACCCCACAAAGTGACCAGCCCGTGGCCATCCTCCGGTGCCGCCATCTTTCGCCCCGCGGCCCTAAGCGCGCCAGGCATCGGGAACCCTGATTCGCAAGCCGGCAAAAGTTTCCCCTAACGCGCCATGCAGGACTGCCGATCATACATTCAGCCGGACGCAGCCACCCGGCAGCCTTCCAATCCATAGCAGGAGATCAGCATGTCCTTAGCAGGAATTTTGAGCAGCAGCATCTCTCAAACGAACACCAACAATGCGCAGAATTTTTGGCACGAACGTCGCGCCGACGTGCGCCAGCTTGCATTAGCCCTCAAGTCGGGCGATTTGGACTCGGCAAAACAGGCATTCGATTCCCTGAGCTCGCTGGCCCAGGAAGCGCCGTTTCGCAGCGTCACTAACTTTACGCCGTTTCAAATTCCCCGGCGCGCCTTGGACTTTCTCGCCATCGGGAACGCTCTGGACAAAGGGGACCTGGACGGCGCCCGCCAGGCGTTCGCAGTTCTTCAGAACGATCTGGCCCACGCTCACGCCGCGCAGAATCAGGCGAGCAATCTGCTCGATATAGTTTTGCATTTGAGTGGCCTGGGCACCCAAGGAGACAATGCAAATACCGCGACCACACCAACAACGAATGGGAACCCGGCGCAGCAATCCGATTCAACCCAAGCCAGCTCGACACAACAAGATTCTGGCCAGACCAGTTCCACTCCTCCAGCTGCATCCAGTACAACTGCCAGTACAACTGATGGAGGCGCCACGTCAACCAGTACCCAGAACAGTGACACGTCGACGGCTGGTTCTACGCCCGAGATCGTTCTCAACTTGGGTGGGAACTCCAGCCCTCAGATTGTGCTGAACCTTGGCAGCGGCTCAGTTTCGGAGGTTGACCTAAGATTTGGCGGCACAAGCGGGGGCGGCACAGCCGCTCGCGAAATCGTACTCAAGTTCGGCGATCAGGCGCAATCGCACACCCTCGAAATTGACATTCTGGCTTGATCGATCTCGCCGCCGGCCTTGTGTAGGTCGCGGCTGCTGGTAACAGGCGCCCGGTTACTGACGATGGTAACTATCGTGATCTTGTTCTGTTCACGTATCCTGTTCCACTCTACTTAAGGTACGGGTGAGGGTACTCGGGGGCGTGTCTCCGGCTTATGACCAACGCCAATAGTTCTGGTACGGGCGCAGACTGGACACAGCTGTTGGCGGACCCGGAACTAGCCAGCCACCTGGGGGAACTCCTTCAATCTTATCGGGAAGCTCCACCCGACAAGCGCGACGAAGCTCTGCTTGCCGCCATGCGGCGCATTAAAAATGGAGGCTCGGCGTCAGCAACGGCGGAAAGCGCTCCGTCCGCGCAGGCTCAGCCGGAGGCCACACCAGAAGCAGCGTCCCCGGTCACCATGGAACCGGAAGCGTCTCCACCGTTTGAACCTGGTATTTTCACGCGGTCGTTCGGCGACGACCGGCGCCGCTTTCCCCGGCTAAAGTGTTTTGTAGCAGTCGAACTCAAAGTGGGGGGGGCAAGTACTCCGATCTGGGGAAATCTGTCAAACACCAGCATCGGTGGATGCTTTGTGGAGACCCCGACACCCGTTCCCTCCGGTTCCACCGTTGAAATCGGACTATGGCTGGCGAACGGCAAGATCTGGATCAAAGGCGTCATCTTGACCGGCATTGTTACGAAGACCAGCCCAACATTTGGAGTGCGCGTCAAATATTCGGACCTTGAACCTTCCGCACGTGAAACCCTGCGTCAGTTCCTTAGATTTGTGGAGAGCGCGACCAAAGAGCATCACAGCGAGCAGGCCTATCTTACCGAATTGAAGCGCTGATCTCTTGTGTCAATTTAGTTTGGCTTGAATCCCACCCCTCGTAATCTTCATCAGAAAGACATTGAGGCGTTGTTGCATCGAGCAGCAGTGCCTGGCAGAACTTGATAAACTGCCTTTGAACTAATTCCCGCTCCGCACATTTGTAAGCAACTCCGAAAAAGGGAGCCCCCATGGCAGTCAGCGAGCAGACTTTACTGAGTGACAAGCAACTCGATCTCCTCGCCATCAATACCATTCGAACCTTGGCGATTGACGCCGTGCAGCAGGCCAACTCGGGGCATCCGGGAGCGCCCATGGGCCTGGCACCCGTCGCGTACTGTTTGTGGCAGCAGTTTCTGCGTTACGACCCTGAAGACCCTGCATGGCCCAACCGCGATCGTTTTGTGCTCTCCAATGGGCACGCCTCCATGCTGCTTTACGCCATGCTGTATTTGTCTCAGGTGCGGGGCATAAATCCGGAATACCAGCAACGCGGCGAATTTGCAATCACACTAGATGACATCAAGCTTTTCCGCCAGATTGACAGCAATACTCCTGGGCATCCTGAATATCGGCTCGCCGCCGGCGTTGAAACTACGACTGGGCCATTAGGTCAGGGCATTGGCAACAGCGTCGGGATGGCGATCGCTTGCCGGTGGGCGGTTCAGTACTTCAATCGACCAGGTTTCGATGTCTTCAGCTACAACGTGTACGCGTTTTGCGGTGATGGCGATCTGATGGAAGGCGTGGGCAGCGAGGCCGCGTCCTTGGCCGGCCATCTCAAGCTCTCGAATCTGTGCTGGATCTACGACGACAATAAGGTCACTCTCGATGGACCAGCCGATTGGTCGTTCAGCGAAGATGTGGGTGGACGTTTCCGCGCGTATGGGTGGAATGTAACTCATGTCACCGACGCGAACGATCTCGACATGCTGTCGAAGGCTTACAACAATTTCCTTCAGACCAAAGATCGCCCCACCTTAATTATTGTGAACAGCCACATCGGCTACGGCGCGCCGCACAAGCAGGACACCAGTGCCGCTCACGGAGAACCGCTCGGCGAAGAAGAAGTAAGGCTCGCAAAAAAGAATTATGGCTGGCCGCAAGACGCCAAATTCCTGGTTCCGGAAGGAGTTTTAGAGCACTTCCGAGAAGGTATCGGGCGCCGTGGGCGTGACATTCATCAGCAATGGGAAGAAATGTTTTCCGAGTATAAGAAGCAATATCCGGAGCTTGCAGAAGAACTCCGTCGCATGCTGCATCGCGAGCTACCCGATAATTGGGACAAGAACTTGCCTGTCTTTCCCGCTGACCCCAAGGGAATTGCCACTCGAGAAAGTTCAGGCAAGGTGATCAACGCTCTGGCTGCGAATGTACCCTGGTTCGTCGGCGGCTCAGCCGATCTAGGTGGCTCCAACAAAACACGGCTGACCTCGGGCCAGGACTTCCAAGCCGGCAAATACGGTGGGCGAAACCTTTTCTTTGGTGTGCGAGAACATGCCATGGGCTCGGCTCTGAATGGCATGTGTGTATCGAAGCTGCGCCCGTTTGGCGGAACGTTCCTGACGTTCAGCGACTATATGCGACCTCCGATTCGCCTTGCCGCGCTCATGGAGATCCCTACTATTTTCGTCTTCACCCACGATTCCATTGGCTTAGGTGAAGATGGCCCCACGCATCAACCCATTGAGCACTTGGCAGCGCTGCGGGCAATTCCGAATCTCGTGGTTCTGCGGCCCGCGGATGCAAATGAGGTAACGGAAGCGTGGAAGATCATCATGCAACTCCGCGATGAACCGGTAGCCCTGGCTTTGTCACGCCAGGCGGTCCCGACTTTTGACCGCATAAAATATGCCGCATCATCGGGCGTAGCCAAAGGCGCTTACATCCTGGCCGATGCTGAGGGCGGCAAGCCGGATGTAATTCTGATGGGGACGGGCAGCGAGGTGCAGTGGTGTGTGAATGCGTATGAGCAACTCAAGGCCGAAGGCGTAAAAGCTCGTGTGGTCAGCATGCCTTCCTGGGAGATCTTTGAGAAACAAAGTCAGGATTACAAGGATCAAGTGTTGCCTCGGGCTGTGAAAGCCCGAGTTGCGGTTGAACAGGCCACAACTTTTGGTTGGGAACGCTACGTTGGATCAACGGGGACAGTTATCGGGATGCACGGATTTGGTGCGTCCGCTCCGCTGAAAGATTTGTTGAAGAAGTTTGGTTTTACTACCGAGCACGTGGTCAGCGCGGCGCGCGAAGTGCTCGCACGTTCAAAATAAAGCCCAGTTCGCAGATAAAGTGAGGTTTGAATGCACCCGGTTGGAACCCTTGAAACCGCCAAAGCCGTTAACTCTCTAAAAGATCTTCAAAAATACGGCCAATCCGTCTGGCTTGATTACATTCGGCGCAATCTCATTACCAGCGGCGAACTGCAACGGTTGATCGATGAGGATGGCCTGCGCGGCATCACGTCGAATCCTTCGATCTTCGAGAAAGCTATTTCGGGCAGTACCGATTATGCCGATTTGCTCCAGTCCCTTCGTTCGCGTACAGACCTGGACGCCAAGGCCCGCTACGAAATTCTCGCGATTCGCGACATCCAGGACGCCGCCGACCTTCTCCGCCCCGTGTACCAGAGCACGAATCGTCGCGACGGGTATGTGAGCCTGGAAGTTTCGCCGTATCTCGCCCGCGACACGCAAGGAACTCTGCTGGAAGCAAGAGCGCTGTGGAAAGCGGTCGGCAGAGAAAACGTGATGATCAAGGTGCCGGGAACGGCGGAAGGCATTCCCGCTTTTCAGCAACTGATCAGCGAAGGCATCAACATCAATGTGACTCTCCTGTTTTCGCAGAAAGTCTATGAGCAAGTAGCGGAAGCCTACATTGCTGGTTTGGAGCAGCTCGCAGCTCGTGGCGGCGACGTCAGCAAGATGGCCAGCGTGGCCAGCTTCTTCATTAGCCGCATTGATACTTTGGTGGACTCGAAGGTAGCCGCCCAGCTCAAAACTGCTACCAGCCAGCGCGAGCAGGAACAGCTGAAGAGTGTCTTGGGAAAAGTGGCGATTGCCAATGGCAAGCAGACCTACGAACGCTACCAGCGCATTTTCGGCACTGAACGCTGGAAGAAGCTTGCTGCAAAGGGTGCGCAGACGCAACGTGTTCTCTGGGCCAGCACGAGCACAAAGAATCCCAGCTACAACGATGTGATGTACATCGAGGAACTCATAGGGCCGGATACGGTAAACACCGTTCCCCCAGCGACTCTCGATGCATTCCGCGACCACGGCCGTGCGCGCCTCACATTGACTGAAGGGCTCGACGCGGCTGCACAGACAATGAAGACCCTCGCCGAAGTCGGGATCGCGATCGATGAAGTCACCGACCAATTGACAGACGATGGCGTCCGCCTCTTCGCAGAAGCGTTCGACAAGCTGCTCGAAGCGGTCGAAAAGAGCACAAGATTGGACTCAACTCCGCAGGTCAGCAAACAAAGTTACAAACTCCCGGAATCCCTCGCCACGACGGTTAAAAAAAAAGTAGATGACTGGCGGGCTGCCGGAAAAGTACGCCGTCTCTGGCAACGCGACGCATCGCTCTGGACCAACACGGACGAGGCAAACTGGCTCGGATGGTTGGGCATAGTTGAAGAGCAAATCGCGCACACCGCGGATCTGCTCCGGGTAGCCGAGGAAGTTAAGAAAGAGGGTGTGACGGACATCCTCTTATTGGGGATGGGCGGTTCCAGCTTATGCCCCGAAGTTTTGAGAATGACTTTCGGCAAGATTGCTGGATTCCCTGAGTTACACGTGCTCGATTCCACGGACCCTGTACAGATCAAAGCCTTTGAACAGAAAGTCGATCTAGCCAAGACTCTCTATATCGTCTCCAGTAAGTCTGGGACAACGCTCGAACCCAATATTTTTAAGCAATACTTTTACGAGCGGGTGAAAACGGTAGTTGGCGCCGAACGTGCAAGTGATCGTTTCATCGCCATCACGGATCCGGGCTCACAGTTACAGAAAACCGCCGAGTCCGATCGCTTCCGTCACATCTTCCATGGTATCCCGAGCATCGGTGGACGCTATTCTGCGCTCTCCAATTTCGGCGTGGCGCCTGCCGCCCTCATGGGGCTCGATGTAATCAAGTTCCTTGACCGCACTGAAGAAATGGTGGAGGCGTGCGCGTCGTGTGTTCCTGTCGAGGAGAATCCAGGTGTAGTCCTGGGAATCATTTTGGGTAGCGCTGCCGTAAGCGGCCGAGACAAAGTCACCATCGTGGGTTCCCCAAAATTATTCGACTTAGGCGCGTGGCTGGAGCAATTGCTCGCTGAATCGACAGGCAAACAGGGCAAGGGAATTGTTCCTGTCGATCGCGAAGCATTGGGCGCGCCGGATGTCTATGGAGATGACAGACTTTTCGTGTATGTCAGGCTCAATTCCGCACCCGACCCGGAACAGGACGCCAAAATCGCCGCGCTTGAGCAGGCCGGCCACCCGGTAGTTCGAATTTCGGTCGCGGACATCTATGATCTGGGCCAGGAATTCTTCCGTTGGGAAATTGCGATCGCCGTAGCCGGCTCTATTATTGGCATCAATGCGTTCAACCAACCGGACGTTGAAGCCAGCAAACTCGAAACCCGGAAGTTGACGCAGGAGTATGAAAAGACCGGGGCTTTGCCAACGGAAGTCCCTGTGCTTGAAGAGAACGGCATCAAGCTCTTCGCCGATACAAAAAACTCGCAAGAACTTGGGGAAATCGCGGCAAAGGACAAGAGCTTGCGGGGATATCTGCGAGCTCATCTGAGTCGCTTAAAACCCGCCGATTATTTCGCCGTGCTCGCTTACATTGAGATGAATCCTGAAAACGAAGGAAGGCTGAAGGAAATACGCCATTCGGTTCGCAACACCAAGCGAGTAGCGAGCTGCCTGGAATTTGGCCCCCGCTTCCTGCACTCCACGGGACAAGCATATAAAGGCGGACCGAATACCGGAGTGTTCCTGCAGATCACCTGCGATGATGCAGTTGATTTGCCGGTTCCCGGACAAAAATATAGTTTCGGCATCGTCAAAGCAGCGCAAGCGCGCGGTGATTTCCAGGTCTTGGCGGAACGCGGACGTCGCGCCCTGCGTATTCATCTCGGGAAAGATGTGCAAGCTGGCTTGGGCAAGTTGACCCAACTATTTCAACAGTCCTTGCAGTGAGCATGATGTGGCGCGGGGTGCCTTCGCCCGCGCAGGAGCACAGAATGCGATTAGGCATGGTTGGGCTGGGCAGGATGGGCGCCAACATGACGCGCCGATTGCTGCGCGGCGGGCACGAAGTCGTAGTCACGGACCTTAACGCAGAAAATGTTCAGCGCATCTCTGGGGAAGGCGCGCTCTCATCCTCGTCCCTTGATGACTTCGTCTCCAAACTGGGCAAGCCACGCGTGGCGTGGCTCATGGTGCCGGCAGGCGATGCCACCGAGAAGACCGTCCAAGCTCTGGCTCAGCGAATGCAGCCAGGGGACATTCTTATAGATGGGGGCAATTCGTATTTTAAAGATGACGTCCGCCGCTCCAAGCAGCTAAAGCAAAGAGGCATCCATTACGTCGATGTCGGAACCAGCGGCGGCGTCTGGGGATTGGAGCGCGGTTATTGCATGATGATTGGCGGCTCCAAAGAAGCCGTGCAGCAGCTCGATGCCATCTTCAAAACGCTTGCCCCCGGTCGCGGCGACATTCCGCGAACACCTGGCCGCGAAAAGCTGCCCGGAACTGCGGAGGATGGGTATATCTATTGCGGCCCGTCGGGCGCAGGTCACTTCGTAAAGATGGTTCACAACGGGATTGAGTATGGCTTGATGCAGGCCTACGCCGAGGGCTTTGATATTTTCCGTAACGCAAGCAGCAAGGAGCTTCCGGAAGAACACCGCTACGATCTGAATCTCGCCGACATTGCCGAGGTATGGCGTCGCGGCAGCGTGGTGAGTTCCTGGCTGCTCGACTTGAGTGCCATCGCACTGGCGGAAAACCCCACGCTCTCCGAATACACTGGTTTCGTGCAGGATTCCGGCGAGGGGCGCTGGACGATTCAGGCGGCCATCGACGAGGCCGTACCCGTCGATGTTCTTTCGGCGGCTCTGTTCACACGTTTCCGCTCCCGCCAGGAACACACGTTTGCTGAAAAGGTGCTTTCTGCCATGCGGCAGAAGTTTGGCGGTCACGTCGAACCTAAGGCTTCGGCTCGGAAACTGGCTTAATTTTTTTAAGAAACGTAAATCCTATGGCTCAGGTCGCCCAACCCGAGATCATTCCCATCACCCGCCAGCAACGCGTGGGGAGACCCGCCGATCCCTGCACGATGGTAATTTTTGGCGCTGCCGGCGATCTTACCCGCCGAAAACTGATTCCCGCTCTGTACAATCTCGCCAAGAACCAGTTGCTCTCTCGTGAATTCGCCATCGTGGGTATCGCCCGGCGGCCCATTTCCACTGACGATTTTCGCAACAAGGTTTCCGAAGACATCAAGCAGTTTGCTACTGACCAGGTAGAACCTGACATTTGGGAGTGGTTCCTCCGCCGCATGTATTACCTGAGCGGCGACTTTGGCGACAAGAAGCTATATCCACAATTGAAAGAGCTTTTGGATAAGGTCGATAAAGACCACTCTAGCCACGGCAATCACTTGTATTACATGGCTACTTCTCCGGATTATTTCGCGCCGGTCGTGAAACAACTCGCATTAGTTGGCCTCATGCAGGAAAACAACGGGCAGTGGCGGCGGGTAATCGTCGAGAAGCCGTTCGGCCATGATCTGGAAACCGCCAAGGCCCTGAATAAACAGCTCCTCAACGTTGCCGGTGAACAGCAGATCTATCGGATCGACCATTATCTCGGCAAAGAGACGGTTCAGAACATTTTGGCATTCCGCTTCGCCAACGGAATCTTCGAGCCCATCTGGAACCGCCGCTACATCGATCATATTCAAATCTCGGTGGCTGAGACCGTGGGAGTGGAGCAACGTGGCGGCTACTACGACCAGGCTGGGGCATTACGTGACATGGTGCCCAACCACATCATGCAGCTCATCAGCCTCACATCAATGGAACCTCCCATTTCCTTCCGTGCTGATGCGGTGCGCGATGAGCAGGCCAAAATCCTGCACGCCATCCAGCCGATGAGCTCCGAGGAAGTCCTTACCAAGACCGTGCGCGGCCAGTACGGCCCTGGCGTGATCAACGGAGAACGTGTGCCCGGCTACCGCGAAGAACAAGATGTTCCTCCTGAGTCCCGCACCGAGACATTTGTCGCGATGAAGCTGCTGATCGACAACTGGCGCTGGGCCGATGTTCCCTTTTATCTGAGAACCGGCAAGCGCCTGCCCGGCCGCAGCACACATGTGATGATCCAGTTCCGCCGCGCGCCGTTTGTACTCTTTCGCGATACCCCGGTCGAGAACCTGATGCCCAACCAGCTGGTCCTGCACATCCAGCCGGAAGAGGGTATCTCCTTGCGTTTTGCTGCAAAAGTTCCAGGCCCGGCCATGCGGCTTGGCGCCGTCGACATGAATTTCGAATATGAAGATTACTTCGGCACCCAACCGAGCACCGGTTACGAGCGCTTGCTGCACGATTGCATGATCGGAGACGCAACCTTGTTCCAGCGCGCCGATATGGTTGAGGCGGGCTGGTGCGTGGTAAGTCCCGTTCTCGACGTGTGGAAAGCTCTACCGCCTCGTCACTTTCCTAACTATGCCACCGGAAGCTGGGGACCGAAGGAAGCCGAAGACCTGCTGGAACGTGATGGCCGCCACTGGAGGAACTTCGAAAAATGATTCCTTTCAGAAAAGTCTCCAGCCGAATCAGGCTTTGAGAATGCTTTCCCAGCGTGAAGTCCGGATTCTTGACACTCCAGAACATCTCTTCCAGGCTGCGGCGGATGAGTTCGAGTCATTAGGGTCTAAGGCTATTCAGAGATCGGGAAGATTCACAGTAGCCCTCTCGGGTGGTTCCACGCCACGAAGTCTCTACAGCTTGCTCTCCACCAAGACTTCAATCGGTTGGGATCGAGTCTGTTTTTTTTGGGGTGATGAGCGCCACGTGCCTCCTCACCATCCCGAGAGTAACTATCGCATGGCGCGTGAGGCCCTGCTGGCAAAAGTACCCGTGAGGCCAGAGAATGTGTTCCGGATTCCTGCTGAGGAACCAGATGCCGCAACCGCAGCCGCTAGATATGAACAACAAACCCGCGACTTCTTCGCGCTCGCTCCCGGCCGGTTCCCGCGATTCGACCTGATGCTTCTCGGCCTGGGTCCTGATGGACACACGGCTTCGCTGTTTCCGAACACCGCGGCTCTCAACGAAAACAACCGGCTCGTGGTCGCAAACTGGGTAGAAAAATTCAACACTCATCGCATCACCATGACTTTTCCGGTCCTGAATCACTCGGCATGTGTGATGTTTCTGGTTAGCGGCAAAGACAAAGCTCTCGCCTTGAAGGAAGCTCTTGATCACAATTCCGTAAGTGTTCCGGTAGCGCGTGTGCGTCCGCTTGATGGCAGGTTGCTGTGGCTTGTTGATCGCGAAGCTGCATCTTCCCTGTCCGCCGATCAAAAACGCGGAACCTAGAAGACAGGCACCAGGTTGTGTTTCTTCTGGTAAAGTTTGCGGTCTACCGCCCGCAGACCCTCTTCGCAATCCGTACCCGTGACATGCGGCGCGAGCGCCCAGGTAATCGATAGCTCAAAGTTTTTCTTGCTGTTCAGATTCCATTGCTCCACTTCCTGGTGCAGGCGCTGCATGGGATAGTCAGCTTGCTCTTCGCTCGTATCGGGCATCACGACCAGGAACTCGTCGCCACCCTGGCGAAAGATAAGGTCGCCTCCGCGGAAGACTCGCTTCAGAATTTTCCCGAACTCCATCAAAAGTGTGTCTGCTTCAATCGCGCCGAACTTTACGTTGATGTGCCGGAAGCCATTTATGTCTATCGTCAGGAAGGTCAAGCTGTTGCCCAGGCGGTTGGCCCGCGCAGCCTCGCGGGGAATCAATTCATTCATCGCGCGCCGATTCGGAAGCTGAGTCAAAGGATCGATCAACGAAAGGCTTTCCAGCCGCTCATTCAATACCAGTTCGCGGATCAAGGCGTGGCGGGTGGCATTCAGAGTATTTTTCTGCGAGAGCAGATAAATGTTGAACAGCACGATCAGGGAGATCAGTCCGAAAACGAGTTGCGGCAAATACGCGTGCTCAATGCGTACTACACGCTGTGCCCACATCAGGTTGGGAGTAATAAACGCCAGCAGCCCTGCCGTCAGCGTCAGAATAACCAGGATTCCAATCGACCACAGTTGCAGGTCGCGCCCGGAAAGTTGCTGAATCTGCTGCTGGATGTCGTCAGCGCGCGTCAACATGGAATTCGATTGCGCACGCTCTTCCTTCGCCGAAGGCATCTGCCCTCCTGTTCCGCACACCTCTCCATCGGCGCGGAAACACTGGTCATAACATTGTCGCTTTACCGCGGATAAGGAGCAGTACTGGAAAGCAGAGTTTTGTTACGTCAGTAATCCTGGGTTGGGAATTCTTCGCTCACCCGGGCGAGTTCAAGCGTAGTTCACATTCACCAGAACGTTGTAGCCTTCGGCCTTGCGGAAGGTGATCTCTACTTTCTGGCCGACTGGAAGGGCGTTGCGCAAATCTCCCTCGAACACCAGCAGGTTGGAAGAACTCGCGCCGTTGGAGAGCGTGACAATGGACTTGTTGGGTTGGCCGACATTGGATTCGTAGAAGGTAACACTCTCTACTCTGCCGCGCTGGCTCAATCCGTTCGAAGATCTCAATGTCGGATTCGTTGCACTCTCCGTCTCGCCCGTGGAGCGGTGTTTCAGCTCTAGAAGCACATTCAGGCCGAGAATTCCGGACATGGCCGCAAGAATGAGGGAGGTAAACAAACCGTCGACGGTGGTAATCGACCCGTACATCAGAATCCAACCGATGCCAAGCAACGGCAGCAACGCCAAAAGCAGCGAGACGAGAAGGATCATGAGTTTATAGCGCAGGTGTAACGGTCAACAGATTAGCAAAAATGGGTGGGAGTGTTCACCTGTAAGGGGTTTCGATCTGGGTTCAGGCGCAGGTGTCGCGCCAGTCGCCAATCTCTTTCAGGCCTTCGGCGCGGGTCTGCTCGAATAGGCGCACACGATGTCGCGAGTGTTCAAACTCGTGGATATCAGCCCATACTTCGGCTTGCCAGGGTTCGTCGTGCATCGCGGTCTCACCGCAGGTTGCGCATCGGGTATGAAGCTTGCGGACAATGCGTACCGGTACAGAGGTCTGGGGCAATTCAATAAAGATGCAGCGCACTTCTTGGATTTCATCGTTCTGGCCAATCACATGTTCGTAACGCAGCAGGTATCCGAACCCTAGCTTCCGGGCTTCCGATTCTGCTTCGGCCCGCGTGTGAAACGGCCCGTATTCCGCCCGCAACTGCTCCGTCGAGTCGCAAGCCATCCAGAAGCATTCTTTGTAAGCCATTTAACCTACCCTCAGGTGGATCCTGGTCTCGGCAGGGACCGAGTGTTGTCGGGGGAGTTATGACAGTGCAATTTCGATGCCGCTGGCTTCGCCCTAAGCCCCTTGAGACGACGAGTTTGCGGCGACGTGATGGGCGATGGACTGCAAGCTTTTGCAGCCGTTTTCCCGTTTTGGAGATGAAGGCCTATTTGTTAGAGGCAAATCGCGGCCAATAAGAATGTGCATGAAAAGGTGCAAAATATGAATCACTGCGTATGAGCTGCAGGCGGGTTAGACGGTTACTTGGGCTTCGACCGTGGCTCGGGCATGCAAATCCGAACTAAGGCAACGCTCAACCGCAGCGGAAAGATATAGATGATGAATGGGCTTGGTCAGGTAATCTCTCGCTCCCAAAGTCACGGCGCGACGCCTCTTGCTTGGGTCGTCTACGCCTGAGCACATGAGTACTTTCAGATCGGGTCGCAATTTCAGAAGCGAACGCAGAGTTTGCAGACCGTCCATTCCCGGCATCTGCAAGTCCAAGAGAACCAGTTCCGGGTGGGAACCGGAACGCAGTCTTTCTAAGGCCTCCAAACCATTACTGGCACTCTCAACCTGATAGGAATCCAGTTCCAACATCGTGCGGAGATAACGCACCATGGCGGGAGAATCATCAACCACCAGAATCGTGGCTTTCGGCCTGTTCGATGCGGCAGGAAACATGACGCGGATGTGAGGCGTTTTACACGGCTACATGGCCCGACTAGCACCCTTCATTGGCCACAATCCGTGCCAATGAAATGGTGCAAAACAACTACGCTTGCTGTTTACGCTCCTTGAAATGCTAAGTCAATCACGTCGAGCTACATCTAACACTTGAAGATTTAACAACATGCGTCTAGTCCACATGCTGGTGCACTAACTTATGTGCGGCTGACGCGGAAGGGATTACCGCCACTGGCGTCTTCCTTTCGCAGAAGCGGCTTCTGCGCCTTTCAAGCCCGTTGGCCGAACGGATTCGCCCCGCGTTTATGTGGAAAAGTTGGCCGAAACCGAAAAGACAGTCCCCAATCCAACCCCGAGCTGTGGTGCACTCAGGGTGCGCCTTGAAGTTTAGCCTGTGCCGGAGGTTCGCCCAGTGGGGGCGCGAGTCCCCTCCAGTTTGCTCCCCCATGCGCGGCCACGTAGAGTGCGAGTTCCAGGCGGCTCCAGAGTCCCAGCTTGTCAAACGTACTGCGCAGGTAGTTCTTTACCACCTGCTCAGTTGTGCCCAAAGAACGGGCTATCTCGCGATTTGTAAGGCCCTCCCAAACGAGGCCCGCCACAGTGAATTCTTTCGGTGTCAACCGGTCACGTGGTTGCATGTTCGATCTGCTCCTTGGCGAACATCGCGGTCGCCAGCTTAACGCGTTTCCGTCCATCACGAATTCCCGCCCGCAAGAACAGTGTTCTCAGGTGCTGCTTCACAGTGCGAGGACTGATCTTCAGTTGCGCCGCGATCTCTTTGTTGCTGCAGCCCTGAACTAACAAGGAAATGACCTGCTGATCACGAGGTGTGATCTTGATTCGAGTGATATCCATAAACATCTCGTCCTATGACTTCTATTTCAACTCACCCACGCCTTTCGTGAAGCAAATGCTTCGCCAAAGCTTCGCCCAACTCACACTGTGATTCAAGTCCTTGCTATCCAGTCTTTTGTTCGCGTATATGCTGGGTCTGGTTTGCTGCTGCGGCCTTTTTAAGGAATGCTTTCCAAAATGGGCTACGGTGAGCTGTCATGCCGCCTTTCTCTCATCTAAAGAATAGAAGTGGGTTGCAATGCGATTGTTAATCGTAGAAGACGAAGCGAGGTTAGCGGAGAACATTGCGCGTAGCCTGCGCGAGACTGCGGCCTATGCCGTTGACGTAGCCGCGGATGGCGAAGCAGGCCTGAATGCCATTGAATCCAATCCATATGACGCAGTGATCTTGGACCTCATGCTGCCAAAACTCGATGGCATGCAGGTGCTCGAGCGCGTGCGCCAATCCGGGCGGCGGACTCCCATTCTGGTACTGACTGCGCGCGACGATAAAGAGTCCGTGATCGCCCTGCTGAATGCCGGAGCGGATGA
>Ga0066710_100002740_pt1 | contig 14465 bp, 9 predicted proteins | sample GraSoiAngelo_159_FD_79666 | JGI IMG/M metagenome (GOLD analysis project Ga0066710, IMG submission 79666) | Grasslands soil microbial communities from the Angelo Coastal Reserve, California, USA - 14_1009_16_40cm | ecosystem: Environmental > Terrestrial > Soil > Grasslands | place: USA...
CGTGCTGGAGGATGGGAAACGGATACGGACGGAGGAAGGGACGCCCCAGGGCGATAGTGCCTCGCCGCTGCTGGCTAACGTTTACCTCCACTACGTATTCGATCTGTGGGTCCAAGCGTGGCGTCAGAAGCGGGCGCACGGCGATGTCGTCGTGGTGCGATTCGCGGACGACATCGTGGTTGGATTTAACAGCCAAGCGGATGCCGATCAGTCTCGGGCGGAGCTCACGGAACGCATGAGGAAGTTCCACCTGGAGCTGCATCCCGAGAAGACGCGACTTCTGGAGTTCGGTCCGTATGCGATCGACCAACGGCAGTGGCGTGGAGAAGGGAAACCGGAGACGTTCAACTTCTTGGGCTATACACATATCTGCGTGAAGAAGAGGAGCAATGGGCGGTTCACGGTGTTGCGGCAGACGATACCGAAAAGGTTGCAGACGAAGCTGAATGAGGTCAAAGCCGAGCTTCAGCGACGAATGCACGAACCCATCCCTGAACAAGGCAAGTGGCTGCGGGCGGTTGTGAGTGGACACTTTCGATATTATGGAGTGCCCATGAACCAACCGGCGCTGGGGCTTTTTCGGTTCCGAGTCGGCTGGTATTGGCATCGCTCGCTGTCGCGGCGAAGCCAGAACGGCCGCGTCCTCTGGGATCGCATGCGGCGCCTCATCACTCGCTGGCTGCCTTTGCCTTCTGTCTGTCATCCCTATCCTCTGCGGCGCATGGGCGTTATTACCTAAGGCAAGAGCCGGATGCGGGAAACCCGCTCGTCCGGATCCGTGGAGGGGGTTGTGAGCAATCACGATCCCTACTCCGACTCAGGAATATCGCGGAACCAGAAAATTCAGTCTCGTGGATAATCGTCCGCCCTTGCCGGCAACGACTCGCCCCGATCGGGAACCATGAAATACTGCGGACGCGCTTTTTCCCACTCCACCATGCTGAGGCCGGAGGGATCGTACAGAATGCGTCCAGCACGAATCGTCATGCGGGCCATCAATCGTACATTTGCATCCATCCTGGCGACACCGCAATCAATGTAGCTGAAATGCCCCTTCATCAGATCCAGCACGGCAATGTCTGCGTCCTTGCCGATTGACAAGGTGCCTAACTCCGGCCGGTGGATCTCGCTCGCGGGATTGACGGTTGACCGGCGGATGACATCGTCCAGCGGTACCCCCATCGCTAGGAATTTTGACATCACATTGTTCATACTGACAGTCGTGTAATCGCCGGTGTGCAAATCGGTGGACATGGAATCGGGGATGAACCCCTGCTTTGAAGCGGGCACTGCATTTCGGAACCAGAAACTGCCGGCACCATGCCCCACATCAAAAATCACGCCTCGGGCACGGGCCTCTCCGATGGCGGGGTTGAGCTTGCCGTCGGGGAGGATAATAGGAAATTGCTGGGCGAAGACGTGCGTGTGTATGTCGCCCGGCCTCATTTTCTTTAGTATCAGGTCCTCGTAAGTTCTCTCCGGTCGCGGCCAAAAATCGAACATGACCGGAAGGTTGGTCACCGTGGCACATTCAACCGCCCGGTCAACCGCCACCCAGGGCACGTGTTCTGCATCCCAGGCTTCCTTGGTCCAGTAATGGGCGGTTTTTACTCCCACAATGAGGTCTGGATATTTCTTGATGGTGTCGGCACAGAGCTTCGCATCCATCTGGTCCAGGCTTTGTTCGAGTCCACCGCTCATGCCATTGGCCACGATGTTGAGGAAAGCCAGCACTCGCACTTTGGCACGGTCAATGACTTCTTCCTTTTCCTGGAGGAAAGTCTCCGCACCGGAAGTGCCCGCGTCCACTATAGTGGTGACTCCTGACTGCAGCGCGAGATCTGCCGGAACTCCAAGTGGCAAAGCATGCGCTCGCGCTTCAGGAGCGAACCAGTTCAGTGGCGCCCCTCCATGACCCACATGAAAGTGAATGTCGATGAGCCCGGGTGTAACGTAGAGCTTCGAGGCATCCACAACTTTTCCTGCCTGGTCAGCCGGGATATTTTTTTCGACGGCAGCGATTTTGCCCTGGAAGACAGCGACGTCTCGTACCTCATCGATGTGGTTAGCAGGGTCAATCACATGACCGCCCTTTAACAGCAGGTCGTAACGAGGCGCTTGGGCAAACATCACGACAGGAGATCCGAGGGCGATTGCGATGACTGCAATTATTGCGAGTGGCATCTTGATCCAGTTCTGCATAGGGACCTTCCGTTGTTCGTCGAAGCGAAAGTGTATCTAGTGGGAATGAGATTGTCACCATTCCTCGCAAATCGAGGTCAGCCAGGGTTGTAAAGAAGATCGCCGCTAGCGTAGTCTGGTCGCTGTTTTTGGTTCGATCGGGCTGTAAATCGAGAACCGGCTCATGGATCGCCGCACTTTCGTCAAGGCTGGTTGCATAGGAAGCGCCTCGCTGCTGGTGGAGGGGCTTGATCCGATGGTCCGAGCGGACGCCGCTCCGCCTGTAGCACCGCCCGTCGAACTCCACGGACTGCCAGGTTACAAACCTTCGCCCCTTGGTATGCCCGGTCTATTTCCCGGCCGGGTTATCGAGATCCGCGATCCGAGCGCTATCGTACGCAATCGCGTTTCACAGCCGGTTGTGAGCCATATGTTGGAGCACGCGATGAAGGAGTTGACGGGGGAAAAGTCCGCGCGGGCGGCATGGGCAAAGTTTGTTGAATCCCGCGACATTGTTGGAATCAAGATTAACCCATCGGGTGCGCCAGCTTGCTGCTCCTCTCCCGAAATCCTGCGTGAGATTATCGGCTCAGTTCAGTCTATTGGCGTTCCCGCGCGTAACATCCTGGTCTATGATCGGTATTCGTATGAAATGGACATCGGCAGCTATCAGGCGCTGCTGCCTCCAGGCGTTCGCATTGTAGGCATTCAGGACGCCTTCGTGGATGCTTCCGGGTACGATCCGAATGTGTATTGCGCGGCCAACTTTTTCGGCGAGTGGGAAACCCGCTCCTATGCGGCCAGTATCGTGTCTCAGGTAGTGACGAAAATTATCAACGTGCCGACCATGAAGGACCATTCGGCATCCGGTGTCACCGGATGCCTCAAGAACCTGGCCTACGGGACATTTAACAATGTGGCGCGTTCCCATCGTGCGCCCCATTCCTTTACGAACCCGCTGATCGGGCTGATGTGCACAGTCGAACCCTTACGTTCGAAGGCTGTGCTGCATATTATGGACGGCATGCGGCAGGTATGGCACGGCGGGCCGCTCACCCAGGTCCAGGATTTCATCGATCAGCCCGGCATTCTACTAGTGGCAACGGATCCTGTCGCTCTCGACACCATCGAACTGGAGGCCATTGAAAAGAAGCGCCGCGAACGGGGCTCACCTTCTCTGTGGCAACACGATCCGAGCACCATCACAACAGACAACAACGAGTTTTTTCACGACGCCTCGAAAAACTTGTTCTTTCGCCAGCCTGGACATATCGCAGCGGCTGGGAAACTCGGCCTTGGCGTCGCCGACCTGAAGCAGATCGATCACCGTCCACTCTCGGCCTGAATGATGACGACGGAAACAGCTAAGTCTAATCCCGGAGACTGGCCCACCCTGCTCAAAGATAACGCCCGCACGGGAGGCCAGGGGCAATATCGGACACGTTCGCCGGGAGGAGCGGTCTGGCAGTTTCGTACCGGCAGTTCTGTGCGTTCCGCGCCTGTGCTTGAGGACGGCATATTGTATGTCGCGTCTGTCAGCGGCGTACTGCATGCCATCGACGCGGTTACAGGCAGATCAAAATGGAAATTTCAGGCGGCGGGTCAAATTCATTCCACGCCCTCGCTTTCCGGAGATCGAATCCTGTTCGGGTGCGATGACGGGAAAGTCTACTCCCTTGATCGGCATGCCGGATACAGGCTGTGGGAAGCGCCGAGCGAAGCTGAAGTCTGGGCCTCTCCGGCGGTTCGCGGTGGAGTCGTCTTTTTCGGGAGTGCGGACGCGCGGGTTTACGCCGTTGACGCAACGAGTGGGCGGACACGGTGGGTCCAGGAACTTGGCGGGAGAATCTATTCCACTATTTATGCCGCCGAGCAGCAACTCTATCTGGGATGCGGAGACGGCAAAGTGTATTGCCTGGGCTCGTCATCCGGAAAAACATTGTGGAGTACACCCACGGGCAATGGCATCGACTCATCTCCGGCCCTGGCTGGTGACCTGCTCCTGATTGGCTGCGAAGATTTTTTTCTATATGCGATGAACGCTAGCACCGGAGAGGTCCGCTGGAAGTACGAAACCGGATTAGGCATCGCGTCTTCACCGGCAGTTTCGGGTGACCTGACAGTCATCGGCAGCAAAGACGGCTTTCTATACGCGTTGGAAACGCAGACTGGCCGCTTGCGCTGGAAGACCGCCGTAGGCGAGGTGGTGACCGCGCCTCCAGTGATCGGCGGCGGGGTTGTCTGTATTCAAGCGGGAGGTACTTTCGCCCTGGATAGCGCGACGGGCAAGGTTGTCTGGAGAGCTGCCCTGGCGGGGGCAGTCCAGTCGGTCCCAGTGCTCGCGGGTGACACTATCTATCTGGCGAGCCTGAGCGGTGAGGTTTATGCCCTGCGATAAGCGACGAGCGGCAGCGCTGATCAGCTTCTTCTTGATCGCTTCTTTTGTCCAGAGCTCGAAAAATCAAGTTCTTGTTTACAAAAAGAAGTACATCATGGGCACGGTTTTCGAAATCGCTGCCTATGATCAATCATCCGAACATGCCTCAAACGCGATCGAGAAGGCGTTTCGGGAAATCGTTCGCCTCGATGATCTGCTGAGCAACTACAAACCTGACAGCGCCCTGAGTAACTTGAACCGGTCCGCTCACTTTCACGCCGAAAAAGTTCCTTCCGACTTGTACCGGGTCATCGATCAGGCCCTTGAGTTTTCCAGGCTTTCAGATGGAAAGTTCGACATCTCCATCGCGCCTCTGGTGAATTTGTGGAAGGCTGCGCTGCGCGGCGAGGGTATGCCTTCGCGGGCGCAGCAAGAAGAAGTTCGAGGGTGTGTCGGCTACGAGAAGATCGAATTAGCTTCCCCAGACCGGATCAGTTTTCGTTCTTCCTGTTTGCAGCTGGACTTGGGCGCCATTGGCAAAGGCTACGCCGTAGACCGGGCGGCTGAGGTGCTGCACTCTCTGGGAATCCGCAATGCTTTGATCAACGCGGGGGGAAGTACGATTTTTGCAATGGGATCTCCTCCTGACCAGACGGCCTGGCTTGTACACTTGAGAGATCCTTCGAACAAGATAGATCCCCAGGTCATGCTCAAGAATGGGAGTGTGTCCACGTCGGAGCAGACAGCGCCTAGTTTGTTGGGGAACGATTTAGCTGGCCATATCATTGATCCGGATACAGGAACGCCTCTAAAAACGGAATTCGCGGTCAGCGCCGTCTCAAGAACCGCGACGGAATCGGACGCGCTGTCGACTACCTTGCTGCTGCTTGGTCCGACGAAGGGCAAGGCGTTGATCAAGAGTGTGCCAGACGTCTCAGCGATTTGGATTTCCCATGAGGCACGAGTGGAAATAGTGATTGGAGGTCCGCGGATTCTGTTTGGCAGAGGTTTGCACAGTTCTATCAGCCTGGGCAGGATTCCATGAGCATTTGGAACACATTTCTCGTATGGGTTTTCGTCCTAGTTTCCACCTCTGCTTGGAGCAGCGTGTTCGTGTATTGGACCGGCTCAGCGTTGCCCCCAGCAAAGGAACTCGGCTTGAACGACCTGGTGCTCTCCTGGAACGACAGCTTTTCGTCGCAGGTGAAAGCAGCCCGCAAGCAAGGCTATCGAGTGTATGTCGAGGTTTCGCTTCATCAGGCTGCAGCTGCAGCTAAAACCGGCACAAGCGGAGTGGAAGGTATCGTCCTCACTGTTCGTCAGTCCGAACGCGCAGAGCTAGAGAAGTCTCTGCCAAAGTTACGATCGGCTCACCCGAAGCTCAGATTCCTAGTGCTCAACCCCGATGCTAAGCAACCGCAGATGCGGGGCAGTCTGGTGGTCAAGCGAGACTCCGTGCTTGAAGTATCGAGTCCCACCGCCCAACCGTGGATTGATACTAACCTTGCCCTGGTCAAGATTGAACAAAGGTCTCATCAAGGGCAAGTTCCGCTGTACACCTTCTCGTGGGGTCTTTCGGACCCCCGTCAGCAACAACCAGCGGCTACAGCGATGGATTACTTGCTGGCAGTGGCTGAGGCAGGCGCGTTTCATGCTGACTTAATCCTGCAGCTTGATGAGCGCCTGCAGAAAGCTCTCAGCAATCATGACGCGGAGGCCTGGACGCTCTGGAACCAGGTTCGGTCCTACGCGAGGTTTTACTCAGACGAGGGCGGACAACGGCTGGAAGCCACTGCCAACGTCGCCGTTGTGGTCGATGATCTCGACACAACTGACGAAGCGATGAATCTGATGGCCCGTCACAACATCCCATTCAAGGTTTTGCTGCTCGCAGACTTGAAATCAGGGAACCTTGAAGGCTTCAACGTGGTAGTGGTGTTCGCAAAGCCGGACAGAGGAGTTTCTGAGCGAATCGCCGACCTTGCAGCTCACGGCGAGACTGTCGTGCTGGTGGATGCGCACGGATCTTACCTATGGCAGAACCGTGATGCTGTCCGGTTGAATGAACACGCGGTTGCCTATGCCGTTGGAAACGGGAAAGTGCTTGAGCTCTCGGAGCCTGTCACAGATCCGGAGATGTTTGCCCAAGACATTCGTCGGCTGCTCGGGAAGGAAAGTGTGCTGCTGAGTCTTTGGAATGGGTTGACGACCGTCGCTGTACCCTATAGTGAGCATGCCGGAACCCTGAAGGTGCTCGAGTTTGTCAACTACGCAGAAGAGCCGCTTCGTTTGCAAGTGCAGGTCAAAGGGTCATTTGCTTCCATCCGTTATGAGACACCAGAACATGAATGTTGCGAGTCTCTCTCGCCCGTAAGACACAACGGATTCACCGAGTTCGTAATCTCGGACTTAAAGATTGCGGGACGCGTGCGTCTGGAATCTAACCGGGCGCCGGATTCCCCAGCAAGTCGCGAGTGAGTGCCACTCATTGGGCAATTGTTGTGCTCCGTGAACAGGGTAACGCCGCGGCTTACCGATGAATGATAAAACTTTGTTCGACCACTCTTTCCGATTCTGGTTTTGTGTCAAGTCTGCAGCGGCGCGAGGCTGCCTCTTATCGCTACGTGCGCAATCACTTACGATTCCCTGAAAATCAGCAGTGTCAAGAAGAACTGTTCAAATTCTCTCTCCCCGACCAAATCCGCAAGCAGTTTATTTGGCCAGTTCCGATGCCCGGGGTCTGAAGCAGCATCGGGGCTCCCGACGTTGCGGAAATGCTAAATGCCCTCATCGCCTAAGGGCAGTGCTGGCTGCTGATGCGCCTACACACAATTGGCACCACACCACCTGGAGTCGAAGGAGGGTAGTTCAACCACGAGTGCACCCAGCCCTCGTCCCGTCTCGGCTACGCAGTGGGCTGAGCTTGAGGCAGCACGATTTTTGCCCGGCATCCTTTCTTGTCACGCAGATTCACAAGCTCAATGGAGCCGCCGTGGGCTTCGGCGATTTGCCGGGAGAGGACCAAGCCGATTCCGCTTCCGGCGGGCTTGGTGGTGTAGAAGGGCACAAACGCATTGCTGGGATTGAGAAATCCGGGTCCGTTGTCGTCGATGGCGAGAACCAGATCCTTGTCGGTGAGGTCCCAATGCATCACGATATGAGCATCCAAAGTGCCCTGCTGTGATCCGTTTTCGGCGTGCCGTGGCTCCAGGGCCGCCTCGACTGCATTTCGCAGCAGGTTGATGAGCATCTGCTCGAACTGATCAGGGTCAAGCATCAACTCGATGTCAGGACCGGGAATAACCTGCACTCGCACTCTGGTCTCGAGTCCGGCAACCCGCTCGACAATCGGGTGGAGCGCAGTCTTGCGGAAAACGGGTGGGGGCATCTGGGCGAGTTGACGATACGCCTGCAGGAAACGATTGAGGGAGTCGGCGCGGGTTCCAATAATGGCCAGCCCGCGCTGAAAGTCCTGCCGTGCATCGGCATCGTGAACGGTACGGGAAACCTGCGCATTCAGACTGCCTGCAATCGACTTGATTGGCGTGAGTGAATTGTTGAGTTCGTGCCCGAGCACACGAATCAGCCGTTGCCAGGCGCCGCGCTCTTCTTCCCGCAGGGCTCGGCTCACATCCGACAGAACGACCAGAGTGTGTGGCACACCCTTTTGCCGAAACGAACTCCTGCGTACCAGCCAGCGCGCGTTCGGGCCATGGAAATGCAACGGAACCAGGGTGCCGCTCTCCACAGACAAGCAGCTGTCGAGCCCGATCTCTTGGGCGGTGCGACCCAGAAGTCTTACAGCGGGCTGCTGCAACAGCCGCTCCCCGGCTGAGTTGACTAACCGCAGAACCTGATTCGGGTCGAATGTGAACAGCGGCACCTCGACCTCTTCGACTACGCGGCGCAGCAGGGCCGTGGCCTCAATGGCTCGAATCCGCTGATCGGCAAGCAGGTCGGCGAGGGCATTCACCTCAAGGGATAGCTCGCCCAGCGCATCATCCGTGGCCGCGCCGCGTGCTCGAAAGGAATAGTCCTCTTCCCGCAGAGCGGCGATTACATTGGCCAGAGTCTGCAGTGGCCGCGTGGTTTGCTCCTGCAACGCCATCGCCAGCAGCCACCAAATGAACAATTCGGCGAACGCCAGCGCGAGCCTGGTCTCCAAAGACCAAGGCTGCGTCCAGATGAAGACGCCGCTGAGAAGCATGCCGGGTAGGGCTACTAGCAGTGAGAAGAGAGTGATCCGCCGTTCATACAACAGGCGAACCCGCTTGCGGGGAGGTTTTCGGAATGTGGGATTCGTCCCCAACGGGCTAGAGCCCATACTTTTCCATCCGCCGATAGAGAGCTCCGCGACTGAGCCCCAACACCTCGGCGGCCTGGCTTATATTACCGTGGGAACGCTGCAGCGCTTTGCGGATCAGAATCGCTTCCACGGATTCGAGGCTTAGATCTTCCAGATTCTGACTCTGCTGGCGCACTGAGTCCAATCCCAGGTCGGGGCGTTCGATTTCAGTTCCACGGCACATCAGGACCGCACGCTCGAGGGTGTGCTCTAGTTCACGAACATTTCCTGGCCAGGAGTATTGCATGAGCAACTGCAATGCGGAAGCTTCGAAGCCCTGGACTGGCCGCCGGTAACGCGATGCATAGCGCGTGAGAAAATGCACCGCCAGAACAGGGATGTCTTCCCGGCGTTCTCGTAGTGCGGGCACGTGCATCTCAACCGTATTCAGACGGAATAGCAAGTCTTCGCGGAACTGCCCGGAAGCACACGCGGCTCGAAGGTCGGTGTTGGTGGCGGAGATTATGCGCACGTCGATGCGGCGGGGCCGGGATGAGCCGACCCGTTCCACCTCACCCGCCTCCAGCACGCGCAACAGCTTCGCCTGTTGATGGAGCGGCACGTTGCCGATCTCATCGAGGAAGATGGTTCCACCGTCGGCGAGTTCGAAGCGGCCGATGCGATCGGATCGGGCGTCGGTAAATGCACCTTTCACATGGCCGAAGAGCTCACTTTCAAAGAGTCCTTCAGGCACCGCGCCGGTGTTTACGGCAATCATGGGACGGGACACCCGGGCAGACAAAGCATGAAGCGTATGCGCGACCACCTCTTTGCCGGTCCCGTGCTCGCCCGTTATCAAGACATTGGCGTCGGAGGGAGCTACACGGGACATAGTGCCAAGCAGTGGCTGCATCGCGGCCGCCGTCGCAATGAACTGAGGCCGGCCTTCAGTCTGGAGCAGACGATTCTGAGCTGCCAGACGCTCGGCCTGACGGAGAGCGCGATGAAGCTCGACCTGGGTCCTCAGGATCGCGAGCAGCCGTTCGTTTTCCCACGGCTTCTGAATGAAGTCGCGTGCGCCGCGGCGCATCGCTTCTACCGCCAGGTCAATATTGGCCCAGGCCGTCATCACGATGACGGGAGTCGTGTTGTCCTGTGCAACAATCTCAGACAGGAGATCGAGACCCTCGCGGCCGGAAGTTGTGTCCCGTGTGTAATTCAGGTCGATCAGGACGGAATCGTAAGAGCCGGTAGCCAGTGCTTCACGAACCAATGCCGGAGACCGCGCCGTTTCCACCTCGTATCCCTGCGGACGCAGCAGTAGTTCGATGGCTTCGAGAACATGCTGCTGATCGTCCGCGGCGAGAATACGGGGACGGTCCTTGCCACCCTCCAGCGGGGTGGCGGGAAGGATCTCCTCCGATTTGGCAAGGGGCCGCATGTTTAACTTGCAGGTTGAACTGACACGTCCAACTATGGACTCGCCGCGTTGACGGTACCGTTGAGTGCGTCCTGGATCTGGATGCCATTATGTTCCAAAGTTGTTCCGGTGGCACGATCAAGTTCGATTTTGGCCTTCTCATGGATGGTCATCGCGCTGACCAGATCCAACTCAGCCAATGAAAGATCGCGCTGGGCGGTCAGGGTCTGATAGCTCGATCCCGCCCCCAAGTCCTGTTCCTTTTTCGTGATGTCGAAGGTGCGTTGGGCCAAGTCTCGTGCCTTGCGCGCGGCCTGTACTCTGGCACCGGTTTGTTCTAGCGCATATTGCGCATTGCGAACCTCGATGCGGACTTGCTTCTTCAGTTGCTCCCGGCGCAGCTCGGCTTGTCGATACTCAAGCTCGGAGCGGTATTGATCAGCCTTGGCGACCCGGTTTCGGATGGGGATGTTCAGGTTCAAGCCCACATAGTAATCGGGGGAAGAATTGTTGAATGTGTTTCCCAGCGCTCCCGCGAAATCAACCGGCACGTTTGAAGTGCATCCTTGACAGAGAGGATTCAATGGACCCGCGAGTCCTGACCCTCCGTAGAACCCTACCATCGAAAGCGATGGCAGCAAAGCATTACGCGCCGCTTTCCGGCTGATCTGACGGTTTAGGAGGTCTATGTCGGTCTCAGCGAGTTCCGGACGGCTCTGCAAGGCCTGAGCAATCAAGTCCTGAATCTGTGAGCTGGCCTCGATCTTGTCTGGCTGCATGCGGTCGGTGGGAATGACGGGCATGGCCTCGAGAAGCGGGTCGGACAAACTCTTGGTGACGGCATTCTTCATGAGAGTTTCCTGGAGTTGCAAGCTGGTACGGGCAACGGTCAAATCCTGGTCGCGTTTTGAAACTTCGGCTTCTGCCCGCATCACGTCCATCTCAGGAATGCTCTCCAGTTGCAGCTGCTTCTTCGCATTCGCGAGGGTCTGTTGAGCGAAGGCGGAAGATTGCTCGTTGACTTGCGTTTGCTCGTAGGCGCTGACGAGATCCCAATAAATGTTCTCGATTTGCGTGACGGTGGCGATGACTTGATCTTTGAATGCGATGTCGGAAATCTTCTTGTTATTGCGAGCGATGCGAAGATAGCGCAGGTTGGGACCGAATCCGAAGCCTGCCAGCAATTCCTGCTGGATCGTAAAGCGGAACATCCCGCTCGTGGCTGGCGATAGGAAGAAAAAGGGACTGTTCGTCGACTGGCGGTTATTGTTGAACTGGAACGAAATGTTCGTACCTGTTGGAAACGCCTGCAAGTAACCAAATGTGCCCTGACCGGTGTTCAGCTGCAGCGAATGCACACCGTAGATTTGCAGGTTGGCGAGCGGCGTGGTTTGATGTTCAGCTCCCACGGAGACAGCAATCGCGGGATCATACGACGACACCGGAGTGCCAGTACCGAGCGTGGATTGAACCAAACCCGAGGCGCCTGCCCCAGCGCCACCCGCGCCGCTCGACGTGCCGCCGGCGCCTGCGCCCGGAGCCCCGGTACCAAAACCTCCTACACCGCCACCTGGAGTTCCCTGCACCACTCCGGTGTTCACGCCGCGGAAGAATCCGCCGGCCTGGGTGCGCAGAATGTCGGTGTCGGCGATGGGCAGGTTGTAACGGGCTATGGCCAGATCGAGGTTGTTTTCCAGGGCTAGATCGATCGCATCTCTCAGTGAAAGATAGAGCTTGCCATCCCGTATGAGCTGCATTAGGCGCGTCGAGTTCGCAAGCGCGGGCTCTGGGACCGTCTCGGGCGAGTAGGCGTTGAGTGGGTTGTGAGATTTTGGCATCTCAAACCGAAGCGGTGGAGTACCCTGCGGCGATGCGGTTGAACCCTGGGTCTGGGGCGAAGTCGCAACCTGCGCCCCAAGGCTGCCGGCCAACATCCCGTACACACACAATATGGCGATTCCCCGTTGCCAGAAACCAGAATCCTGGAACCTCACGATGCGTTGACCTCCGTCGGTTGAGTCAGAGCCGGATTGGCTGTATCGCCGACCAGCCATCCGTCCCGCATTTGAATGGTGCGGCTTCCATAGGCCGCGTTCGTTTCCGAGTGGGTGACTTGCACGATGGTCGTTCCCTGATGGTTCAGGTCACGGAAGAGTTCCATGATTTCCTTGGCCTGGCCGGAATGCAGATTCCCGGTCGGCTCATCGGCGAGCAAGAGCGATGGCTTGTGGATTACAGCACGTGCGATTCCCACCAACTGCTGCTGGCCGCCGGAAAGCTGGCTGGGATACAGGTCTTTCTTGGCCACGATCTGGAAGCGATCGAGTGTGTCGGCGACCAAGCTCTGCCGCTGACCGCGCGGAATGTCTTTATAAGAGAGCGGCAGATCAATGTTTTCCTGAACCGTGAGGTCGTCGAGCAGGTGATAGCTCTGGAAGACCATCCCGACATTCTTCTTCGCCAACTCGCTCCGCTGCTTGCGTTTCAGATCGTGAACCGCTTCTTCGCGAAACCAGTACTCGCCTGTCCACTGGTCGTCGAGAAGGGCAAGCACGTTGAGCAAGGATGACTTTCCCGCTCCGGAGGGTCCCATTACGGTGATGAATTCCCCCTGCTGAATGTCTAGATTTACGCGGCGCAATACCCAGGTGTATCCGGCGCCGGTCTTATAGTTGCGTTCGATATTCTTCAGTCGGATCATTTCACTCTCAATTCATGGATCGAGATTCTTATTCGTATCTCAGCGCCACCATGGGATCGACCGTCGCCGCCCGTCGCGCGGGGATATGACTTGCGGCCACTCCGACGAGAACGAACAGGATTGAAATACCAACAAACGTGGCCGGGTCGGTGGCCCTGACCTGGAATAGCATGTCCTTCAGCAGCCGAGTCAGAGCGAAGGCGCCGGCGATCCCCAACAAAACGCCGGTGAGCGTAAGGCGGACGACCTGTCCAGCCATTAGGGACAGGATGTCACTTCTTTGTGCACCCAATGCCCGCCGAATTCCTATTTCCTTCTTCCTTTGTACGACTGAATACGAGATAAGGCCGTAGAGACCGATTACGGCGAGGAGTGCAGCCGCACCCGCGAATGTTCCCAACAGGTTCATCATCAATCGCAGTTGTCCCTCAGACGCTTGCACTAACTCGTCCATCGTCGCGACCGCCGAAACCGGCTGATCGCGGTCGATCGCGAGTACCTGAGCTCGAACCGCATTGGTGAACGACAGCGGATTACCGTCCGTTCGCACGACAAGCATTGCCGACGCTGGAGGCTTTTGTGCGCAAGGCAAGTACACCTCCGGGCGCGGGTTGTCGTCTCTGCCGTATTGACGAACGTTGGGCGCGATGCCCACGATCTCCACCGACTCCGGACTGGACCCGATGACGATGCGCTGGCCGATTGGATTAGGCCCTCCCGGATACTGTGGCCAAAAGAGGCGGACCAGGTTCTCATTCACGATGGCAACGGGAACGGTCCGCGCGTTGTCGTGCGGAGTGAACTCGCGCCCTCGTATCAATGCGATAGCCAGCGTGCGGAAATATGCGCGCGTAACGTCCTCGAGGACCGCGATAGGGCGCTCGTTGAGCTTCAGGGGCGGCGTGCCCGCCATCTGCACAGGCGCTCCCATCCAGGTATCGACCATTGGAAGCGTCAGCGCTACCGCCGCGCTACGCACACCCGGCAGCGCCTCGGCGTGCTGCACAAGTTGTTCGTAGAACTCCGCCTTTTTCTCGTCCGTGTTATAGCGCGCGGGCGGCAAGGCGATGTTCAATGTCAGAAGGTGCGAAGTTTTAAATCCTGGATCGACTCGGTATACGCGAGCCAGGCTCTCGATCAGCAACGTCGCGCCAATCAGCAATATGATCGAGAGTGCCACTTGTCCCACCACCAATAGCCCTCGCGTACCAAAACTCAGACTGGATCGTGAGCCTGAAGCGATGGTTGCCTCTCGGCTTCGTCTTAGCACCGCAGCGAGACCCGGTCTTGAAGCAGCCAGCGCAGGAGCCAGCCCGAACAGCACGCCCGTGACGACTGAGAGGACCACTGCGAATCCGAGGACTGTTCCGTCAATCTGGATCTCTCCTGCTCGCGGAAGGTCCGCGAGAGTCATTTTCCTGATAATGCCCAAGCTCCAAGCAGCAAACCCGATACTCATGGCACCACCAACCGACGCCAGCAAGACGCTCTCGGCGAGTAA
>Ga0066710_100002741_pt1 | contig 14462 bp, 16 predicted proteins | sample GraSoiAngelo_159_FD_79666 | JGI IMG/M metagenome (GOLD analysis project Ga0066710, IMG submission 79666) | Grasslands soil microbial communities from the Angelo Coastal Reserve, California, USA - 14_1009_16_40cm | ecosystem: Environmental > Terrestrial > Soil > Grasslands | place: USA...
CCCGTCGTTTCAGGCGGCGCCGCCGAGCGTGTATAATCCGCGGTTGTTGATTTCCGTATGATCGAAGTCGAGAAGCTCACCAAACGCTACGGCCCCGTCACCGCTATCCGGGACGTGTCGTTCAGTGTAGCGCCGGGCGACATCGTCGGCTTCCTCGGGCCCAACGGCGCGGGCAAGTCGACGACCATGCGCATTCTCGCCTGCTTCATGCCCGCCTCCAGCGGCAGCGCGCGCGTGGCCGGCTACGACGTCTTCAAGGAATCGCTGGAAGTGCGCAAGCGCATCGGCTACCTGCCCGAGAACGTTCCGCTCTACGCCGACATGCGGGTGGGGGCGTATCTCGATTTCGTGGCCGAGGTGAAGGGAATCGGCCGCAGCGAACGGAAACGCCGGGTCGCCGAGGCCATGGATCGCTGCCTGGTCGCCGACATGCAGAATCGCCTGATCGGCAAGCTCTCCAAGGGCTACCGCCAGCGCGTCGGGCTGGCCCAGGCCATCGTCAGCGATCCGCACGTGCTGATCCTCGACGAGCCGACCATCGGCCTCGATCCCCAGCAGATCAGCGAGATCCGCGCCCTGATCAAGTCGCTGGCCGGCGATCACACCGTGATCCTCTCGACGCACATCCTGCCCGAGGTGTCGATGGTGTGCAGCGGCGTCATGATCATCAACAAGGGCGCCATCGTCGCCCAGGGCCCCATCGACACCCTCGTCGAGCAGTTCTTCCCGACCGCGCGCGTCCACGTGCAGATCGCCGGTCCCTATGCCGCCGTGCTCGACGGCCTGCGCGGAATGACCGGCGTCCTCGACGTACACGACGCCGGGCCCCACGACGGTGCCGCGACGTTCGTCGTCGAATCCGACCGCGCCCGCGACGTGAGGGGCGAGATCTTCCAGCTCGCCGCCCAGCAGAAGTGGGAGCTGCGCGAGCTGCGGCGCGCCGGCATGACGCTGGAGGAAGTCTTCATCCGCATCGTGGCCGGGGAGGAGACGGCTGGCGAGGAGCCGACGGCCACGGCCACCGAAGCGGCGGCGAAGATCCCCGACGAGACGCCGGCCGAGGAGACGACCGAGTGAAGATCTGGCCGATCTACAAGAAGGAGATGCGGCTCTACTTCACCTCACCCATCGCGTGGGTGATCCTCACCATCTTCCTGTTCATCGCCGGCTACTTCTTCTATTCGATCTTCGCCTTCTTCACGCTGGCCTCGATGCAGTCGGCCATGAACCCGACCATGGGCCGCGACCTGAACGTGACCGACAGCGTGCTCCGTCCGCTCTTCTCCAACGTCAGCGTGATCTTGCTCCTGCTCATGCCCCTGGTGACCATGCGCCTGTTCGCCGAGGAGCGTCGGGCGGGGACGATCGAGCTGCTGCTGACCTATCCGGTGCGCGACGGCGCGGTGCTGGTCGGCAAGTACCTGGCCGGCCTCACCCTCTACGCGCTCATGCTAGCGTTCACGCTCGTCTACCCGCTGCTCGTCTTCTACTTCGCGCGCGTCGAGTGGGGCCCGCTCGGCACCGGCTATCTGGGGCTCCTGCTGATGGGCGCGACGTTCCTGGCTGTCGGCATCTTCGCCTCGTCGCTGACCGAGAACCAGATCGTGGCGTCCATCATCACCTTCGGCGTGCTGTTGATCTTCTGGGTCATCGGCTGGAGCAGCGACTATCTGGGCGGCACCTGGGGCCGGGTGCTCTCGCACCTCTCCCTCATCGAGCACTTCGACGGCTTCGCCAAGGGCGTCCTCGACACCCGCGACGTGCTCTATTACGTGGACTTCACCATCGTGGCGCTGTTCCTGACTCTCCGCTCCCTGGAGGCGCGCCGATGGAGGGGATGAAGCGCATCCTCGACTGGCTGGGCTACATCGGCATCGCGGCGCTGGTGGCCGCGGTGCTGCTGCCGTTCTGGCGCCCGGAGTGGCAGCGCGTGCGGTGGGCGCTCGTCATCGTGGGCCTCGTCCTGGTGCTGGCGTCGCTGCTCGTGTACTGGCGTGCGGTCGGGAGCGTGTTCGGGCGCCGCACGGCCCGCTACGGCCTGAACACCGCGGTCATGGTCGTGCTGCTGCTGGCCATCGTCGGGCTCGTCGAGGCCGTCTCCTTCCGTCACAACGCCCGGGTCGATCTCACCGAGAACCGGCGTCACAGCGTCTCGCCCCAGACGATCCAGCTCCTGCGCGGGCTCAAGACCGAGATCAACGCGGTGGCCTTCTTCCGCGGCGACCAGCCCGGCAAGCGCGTGGCCGAAGACCTCTTCAAGCAATACGCGCGCTTCGGCGGCAGCAAGTTCACGTGGCGTGTGGTCGACCCCGACCGCGAGCCCGGGTTGGCCCGGCGCTACGCCGTCGAGTCCTACGGCACGGTCGTGCTCGAGACCAAGACGCGCTCCGAGAAAGTCACCGATGCCGAGGAGGAGAAGATCACCAACGGCCTGCTCAAGCTGACCCGTGAGGGCAAGCGCATCGTGTTCGTCGTGCAGGGACACGGCGAGCGCGAGCTGACCTCGACCGAGCGGGCGGGCTTCAGCGAGGCGAAGTCGGCCATGGAGAAGGCCAACTACGAGGTGAAGCCGCTCGCACTCGCGCGCGAGGGCAAGATCCCGCCCGAGGCCTCGGTGGTGATGGTACCCGGTGCCCGCACCGAGCTCTTTCCGCCGGAAATCGACGCGCTGGACGCGTACATCGGCCGCGGCGGCAAGCTGTTCGTGATGGCCGATCCCACGATCCTGACGCCGGGCCAGGACACCGCGCTCAAGAAGTTCGTCGCCAAATACGGGATGGAGCTGGGCGACAACCTGGTCATCGAGCTGAATCCAATTGGCCGGCTCTTCGGCATCGGTCCCGAGGTGCCCATCATCCAGCAATACGAGTCGCATCCGATCACGCGCGACCTCGCCGGCGTGAGCACGCTGTTCCCGCTGACGCGCACGGTGACGCCGGCGGCCACCCCGCCGGCGGGCATGAGCGATCAGGTCCTGGCGCGGACAACGGCGGATTCCTGGGGTGAGACCGACCGCGCGTCGCTGCAGGCGGGGCAGGTGAAACCCGATCCGCAGGATCCGAAGGGGCCGCTGCCGGTGGCCGCGGTGGCGACGAAGGACAAGGCGCGGATTGTGGTCTACGGCACCTCCAGCCTGGCCGCCAACCAGTTCCTGAACGTCCAGGGCAACCGCGATTTCTTCCTGAACACCGTGTCGTGGCTGGCCGAGGAAGAGGACCAGATCGCCATCCGGCCCAAAGAGACCAAGCAGACGCCGGTGTTCCTGACGTCGCAACAGGCCCAAATGATCTTCCTGGTGCCCGTCGTCGTCCTGCCCGGCCTCGTCCTGATCGGCGGGGTGGTCGCGCTCATCAGGCGTCGCGCCATCAACTGAGATGCGGTGGCAGACGACGGCGATCCTTGCCGTGATCCTCGTGGCGATGGGCGTCTTCTACTACGTGTACGACGTCCGCATGGCGCCCGAGCGCGAGAAGGCGGCCACGCGCAAAGACCGGATGTGGATGATCGAGCCGGCCGACATCAACGAGGTCGCCATCCGCCGGTCGTCCGACACGGTGACGCTCAAGCGCGAAGGTGATCGCTGGCAGATGCTCGGGCCGGTGGTGGCGCGCGGCGATCGCGGGCCCATCGAGGACGCGCTCACCACCATCGTCACCGCCAAGATCGACCGCGAGATCGACGCCAAGCCGGTCTCGCTCGCCGAGTTCGGCCTGGACAAGCCGGCGGCCGACCTCACGCTCACCACCAAGGACGGCAAGCAGCTCGGGCTCCAGCTCGGCGGTAAGAATCCCACCGGCGTGTGGGTGTACGCGCGGGAGCGCGACAAGCCCGCCGTCTTCGTCCTGCCCGACAGCGTGCTGCGCGACGCCACCAAGTCAGCGGTCGATTTCCGCGACAAGACGATCCTCGCCTTCGATCGCAAGGATGTCACCGGGCTCGATTTCGTCCTGCGCGACGAGACGCTCGGCCTCGAGTACGGTGACAAGGGCTGGAAGCTCAAGCTGCCGCGGGCACTGGCCGCCGACGGCGACATCGTCAACGACTTCCTGGACAAGCTGCAGAACGCCAAGGTGAAGGAGTTCGTGGCCGACGCGCCGCCATCCCTCCAGCCGTACGGGCTCGATCGCCCCACTCGGATCGACGTCCACACCGGCAAGGACAAGGACCGTGCGACGAAGACGCTGCTGATCGGCACGAGCGACGACAAGAAAAAGGCCGCCTACGCGATGCGCGCCGGCGAGTCGAGCGTGATGCTGGTGCCCGACGACGTCTGGACGGCCCTGCCCAAGACGGTGGCGGCGGTGCGCGACAAGACGGTGGTGGCCTTCGCGCGCGACAAGGTCACGCGCGTCGACGTCGAGGGGCCGCGCGGCGCGTTCACGATCGTGCGCGAGGGGGACCGCTGGAAGCTCAACCAGCCCGAGGCGTTGCCCACCGACCAGCTCGAAACCGGCGCGTTCGTGATGAACGTGCGCAATCTTCGCGCCCAGGCGTTCTTGAGCGACGATGCCAGCGGCCTCGCCCGGTACCTGCCGCGCCCGCAAGTCAAGGTCACGCTCACTTCGAGCGACGGGCCACCGACGACGATTCTGCTGGCGCCATCAACGGAGACGCGGGGGAGCCAGGCTTCCGCCTACGCCGGCGTGGCCGGCCGTGGCCCCGTCGTCCTGGTCGACGCCAAGGCCCTCATCGACCTCGGCAAGTCGGCCACCGATTTGCGCGATCGCAGCGTGGTCGGCGGTCTCGAACCCAAGGCGGTCAAGCGCATGCACGTGAGCCGCGACGGCAAGGCCGTGCTGCTCGAGCGCCAGGGCGACCAGGAGTGGCGCATGCTGGAGCCGTCGAAGCGCGCGGCCAGCGCCGGCCGGGTGGACGACGTGCTCTTCGGTGTGCGAGGGCTCAAGTGGAAGGAGATCGTCGCGCCCAAGGGTGAGGACGCCGCGAAGTATGGGCTCGACAAGCCGGGGAGCGAGATCACGCTCTACCGAGGTGACGGCACCGCTATCGTCACCCTGATGCTCGGCAAGAAGGACGGCGATCGGCTGTACGTCCAGACGAAATCCGAGCCGGCGATCTACGCCGTGGACGCGCGGCAACTCGAGTTGCCGAAGATTCCCGAAGACTTCCAGGGGTAGCTGGCTCTTAGCGCGGCGGGAGTCGCTCGATGAGCACCCGCTCGAGTCGGTCGCCGAGCGCGCGAATGTCTTCTCGAGAACCCGAGACCTCGGCGACGAGCGTCACGATCGCCTCACCGATCTGATCCACCGAGCTGCGTGAGGCACCCGTGAATCCCGACATCATGCTCAGGCCGACGCCGATCACGGTGAGCACGACGCCCAGGTCACCCAGCACGCCGAGCACTTCGAGCACGGCGACCAGGCTCGACAAGGCGATGAACACCACAGAGAGCGTCCACCACACGTTCCAGTAGCGCGTTCGACGCTTCACGCCCTGGCGCGGCATGGACGCGATTGGATGCGCGTCGAGCTCGGGCGCCAAGAGTATCGATTCCGTCACACTCATCGTCTTAGCTCAGCAGGCCGATCTCACGATACTTCGGAGCGACGCGCTCCGAGATCAGCCCCAGCCGCTGGAGCCGTGGCATCAGGTTGTCCTGGAACAGGAAGCTGTTGAAGTGCTTGGTGCCGACGGAGTTGGCGACGGTGTCCCGCCAGATCTTGTCGCCGTCCCAGCCCATCTCGTTCCACACGTCACGGATGGAGCGGAAGCCCGTACGCTCGTCGCGCGCGTACATGAGGTCGCACGCCTTGACCGTGAAGTCTTCGAGATAGGCGCGCTTGTCCGGCTCCATGGCCGGGATCGAGCGGCGCAGCGCGAAGTAGCCGAAGTTGACGTGGCGGCCCTCGTCCTGCAGCACGTAGTCGAGGAGCTGGGTCAGGGTGGGATCGGCCGTCTGCCGGCGCATGACGTTGAACGCGGCGATGGCCAACCCCTCGACGATCATCTGCATGCCGAGGAGCTTCAGCTCCCACAGATTCGTGGCGAGGATCTCGTCCAGCACACCCTTGAGCAGCGGATCGACCGGATAGATCTTGTGGAGCTTCTTGACGGAGCGCTCGAAGACCTCGACGTGGCGGCCTTCGTCCACCACCTGGGTCGAGGCATAGAGCTTGGCGTCCAGCTCGGGGATCGAGTTGACGAGCTGGCCGCAGACCACGAGCGCGCCCTGCTCGCCGTGCAGGAACTGCGAGAGGCGCCACGCCGAGATCCGGATCTCGACTTCCTTCTGCTCTTCTGCGGTGAGCCGCGTGAAGAAGTTGGTCCCCTTGAACGCTTCCTGGACGTTGAGGACCGGGCCCTCGGTGCCCACGGGCCGGCTCCAGTCGATCGCCGTCGAGCCGTTCCACTGGTTCTTCTTCGCCGTCTCGTAGAGCGTGGACAGCTCATCGTGCGTGGGCTCGTAATCGTAGTCCCACAGGGTTTCGAGCTGGTAAGTTACCCGTTTGGCTGCTGCTTGATTTGCGCTGGTCATTCCGTCGCCTCGCAATGAATGGCGGTTCAGTCACGCGAGTCTAGCGTACCCCGGAGGGCGTGCGCTACCATTCAAACGTGGACGAGCGCGCCATCTATCTCAAGCAGATGGAACTGGGGCCGATGCAGAACTTCGTCTATCTCATCGGCGACCCGATGGCCCGGGAGTGCGTGGTGGTCGATCCGGCGTGGGAGATCGACACGATCGTCGAGACGGTCGCCGCCGACGGCATGAGGCTCACGGGCGCCCTCGTCACCCACACCCACCAGGATCACGTCGGGGGCAGCCTGGCGGAATGGGGGATGCCCGGACGCATTCCCGGTGTCGAGGAACTGCTGGGCAAGGTGGCGACCAAAGTCTACGTCCACAAGGCCGAGCGCGAGTTCCTGCGCGGCTTCGGCTCAGACCTCGTGAAGGTCGACAACCACGACACGCTGCCGATCGGCCGGCTCACGCTGACCTTCTTGCACACGCCGGGTCACACACCCGGCTCTCAGTGCTTCCTCGTCGATGGAAGGCTGATCTCCGGCGACACGCTCTTCATCGGCTCGTGCGGCCGGACCGATCTGCCCGGCAGCGATCCCAGCGACATGTACGACTCGCTCACCCGGCGACTCGCGGCGCTCCCCGAGGAGACGATCCTGTTCCCCGGTCACAACTATGGAGGGGAGTCGTCCACCATCGGGCGCGAGAAGCGCCAGAATCCGTTCATGCGCTTTGCGTCGCTGGGAGATTTTCTGCGGACCATGGGCGGCGGCCCCCTCGCCACGCCGTAGCTCACGACAGCGCCGGCCTCAGGTCACCGATTCTCTCGTCGCCGACCGTCGACTCGTCTGACGCGCCCCGTGACAGTTGGGGGGCACGTGGCATACGCCACGACTGCTTTCACCACATCCTCGACGCTGACGGGCCGTCCGCGGGTCACTCGGGCCCAGCGCGCGCGAGAGAAGCCCGGCGGCCGCAAGACCGCGCCCGGCGCCACGCAGTTCACGGTGATGTTTCGGTCCTGCAGAGCCACGGCGAGAGCGCGAGTCAACGCGACGACGCCAGTCTTGGAGAGCGTGTACGGAATGTAGTTCGGCCAGCGGCCGGATGCGTCGGCGTCGCCGACGTTGACGATGTGACCGCTTCGCATGATGCGCGCCGCCGCCTGGCTCGTGAAGAACGCGCCCCGGAGATTGAGATCGAGCAGACGATCGTAGGTTGCCGCCGTCGTCGTCAGCAGCGGCGTGCGCACGAAGATCGCGGCGTTGTTCACCAACACGTCGAGCCCACCGAGCGCTCGCGCGGCCTCGCGCACGAGGCGGCCGGCCGCGCGCGGATCGGCGAGGTCGGCGCGAAGGGCGACGGCGCGCGCTCCGCCGGCGACGAGCTGCCGCACCGTCTCCGCCGCCGCGCGTCGCGAGCCGTGATAGCCGATCGCGACGTCCATCCCGCGACGGGCGAGCGCCAACGCGATGGCGCGACCGAGACGGACGGCGCCACCCGTGACGAGCGCGCGTCGCGGTTTCTTGACGCGTCCTCGTGGCTGTGATGTGATCAATTCTGCGTGAGCTTCGGGATGAGGAACTGGTTGAAGGTCCGAATGATCACCGGGTTCTTCGTCACCATTCCGGCCATCGCCACCGCCTGGATCCTCTGGGTCTTCTGGAGCCGGATCGACGACATCTTCGGTCCCATGTACGAGCGGGCCTTCGGGCGCCCCGTCCACGGCCTCGGCTTCCTCACCGCGGTGACGATCATCCTCCTGATGGGCACGCTCGCGCGCAACGTTGTCGGCCGTCGCGTGCTGTCATGGGGCGATACTGTCCTCGAGCGGCTGCCGGTCTTTGGACGGCTCTATCCGTCAGTCAAGATGCTGGTCGAAGCCTTCTCGCCCGAGCGCCGAAGCGGCTTCAAGGCGGTGGTCCTCGTGCAGCACCCCCGCGAGGGTGGCTGGGCCTTCGGCTTCGTCACCAGCGAGGTCGTCGTCGAGTCACCGACCGGCAAGCAGGAGATGAACACGGTCTTCGTGCCGACGAACAACCTCTATCTGGGTGACGTCGTCGTCGTTCCGCGGGCCGATGTCCTGCACACGGGGCTCAGCGTCGAGGAAGGCATCCGGGTCATCCTGTCAGCCGGTACCGCGACTCCGTCCCGCCTGCCGCGCTTCTAGCGTGCGCCCCCACGCCTCCACCGCCTGCCCGAGGGGGTACAGCTTGCCGAAGAAGAAGTGGTTGGCCCCCTCGACGATCTTGATCTCGGCGCTCGGGATGCGCCGGCCGAGCGCGTGGAGCGCCGGCAGCGGACAATAGTCGTCGTGATCACCGGCGACCACGAGCGTTGCGATCCCGAAGTGGGCCAGCTCGGCGAACGACTCCTCCCCCGTCATGGCGAGGGGCGGGGCGATGAGCGCCACGGCCGCCAGCGGTGGACGGTCCGACGGCTCGCTGGCCACACGAGCCGATACCGTGGCGCCGAAGGAGTAACCGGCGAGCACGAGGGGGACGCCGGCCGGCAACACCGAGGCGAGGTGTGTGAGGGCCCCCACCACGTCGTGCCGCTCGTCGCGGCCCTCCCCGTGCCGCCCGGTCGAGGCGCCGACGCCCCGAAAATTGAAGCGAAGCGTGGCCAGTCCCAGCTCCCGGCAGACCTCGGCCACGCGGACCACCACGGGATTGTCCATGTCGCCGCCGTACAAGGGGTGGGGATGGCAGATGACGACGCCGCCCGGGGCAGTGGATGGAAGGCCGATGCTCGCCTCGAGGGTGACACCGTCGCGCGTCGAGAGCGTTTCCGCCCTTTCGATTATCATGCGGCTGAGAGAATACCGAGGGGCTGTCCTTCCGTCCAACTGACGTGCTGACCTGTTTCCGCACTCGGCGGCGCCTCGGCGCCTACCTCGACGGGGCCCTCGACGATGGGGCGGCTCGCGCTGCAGCGGCTCACGTGACCGGGTGCGCACGATGTCAGGGCGACGTCGAGGCGCTGCGCCGGCTCAACGGCGCCCTGCGGGAGAGCCTCACGATGGCGGTCCCCGGCGACTGGACCGGTTTCTGGCCGGGCGTCGTGCGCGGCATCGAGCGCGAGCGCCAAGGCGCCGTGGCTCCTGCGCGCCAGTCGTGGCAGGGTCGCCGGGCGCTCGCCCATCCCCGGATGGCCTTCGGGGGCGCGCTCGCCGCCGCGGTCGTTGGATTCGTCACGCTGTGGCAAGTGCTCACGCCGACCTCGGCGCCCGCAGAGCCGATGACCGTCCACGCTGCGAACTCCGAGCACCCTGGGGCCAGCGTGATGGTGTACTCGCCGCCCGAGCGTGATCTCGCCGTCGTCTGGGTCTTCGACTCCGACTAGTTCGCCGGTCCGATAGACGTCGCCAGGCTTCGTTCTTCCTCGTCGCCGATCCTCACGTACAACCTCGTACGCTCCGGTCGGCTCCTCAGTCGGGCCTCGCCTGGCTCGTCTCTCGGCCCGGCGCGTCGGTGCGGGCTAGCTAGCGTTCTTTGAGGACGGTCAGGCGTTCCCGGGCCAGCGGTGTCTCTTCGGCCTGGGGGAAGTTGTCCACCAGATACTGAAGACGTGCTTGGGCCACCTGCGGCTGCTTCAACTCGAGGAGCGCGAGGGCTTCTTTGTACAGGGCCGCCGGCGTCTTCTCTCCGCGCGGGTAGTTCGCGACGACTTTCCGGAATTCCTGAATCGCTTTCCCCAACTCCTCCTGAGCGCGATCGGCCTGGGATGCGTCGGTGAAGCCACGGGCCAGGCTGAAGTAGGCTTCGCCGACCCAGTACTGAGCGTTCCCGGCGAGCGCGTGCTCGGGGAAGCGCCGGATGAATTCACGGAAATTGGTGATGGCGAGCTGATACGAGCCCTTGCTGAAGTCGATGTAGGCGGCCTGATAGATGTCCTCGGGCTGGAGCATGCCCGTGGTTGGTCGCGGGGGCGGCGGCGGCTTCGGAGTGCCCGGCGGCGCCGGCATCGCGATCTGTGGAGACGTGCCACCGGGGGCGGGAACGACGGCGCCGGGCGCCGGCGTGGCGCCAGGAGCGGGCGTCAGGCTCGACGAGGGCCGCGCCGACGTGGCCAACTGACGGCTCAGTGTTTCCAGGCGCGTGGTGAGCTCGTCGACTCGACTCGAGAGCCCGGTGACCGTCGTGGCGAGGCCGTCGACGCGGCCGCCGAGCGCGTTGGCCTGACGCTCGAGCTCGGTTGCCTGGTCGCGCAACCGTCCATCCACCTGCGGGCCCAAGCTCTCCGACTGCGTCTTGAGCTGTCGAGCGTTCGCCTGAAGCGTGGCGACGTCGGCGCGGATCTGGACCAGATCGCGCTGAGTGGCGGTGCCGGTCACCTCGGCGGCCGCGCCGCAGCCGCCGAGCAAGAGCGCGACAGCGAGGAGCCGAAGAGGTCGCCCCTCCATCGCGGAAGCCCGCCTCAGCGTGGCTTGACGAGGAAGTGGCCGCGTCGATTCTTCGCCCAGCACGCCTCGGTGTGCTCGCTGCAAACGGGCCGTTCCTCTCCGTAGCTGATGATCGTGATGCGATTGGCCTGCACGCCCTGGGCGACGAGGTAGTTCATGGTCGCCTTCGCGCGTCGCTCGCCGAGCGCCAGGTTGTACTCGTTGGTGCCGCGCTCGTCGCAGTGCCCTTCGACGAGGACGAGCATGTTCTCGTGCGACTTCAACCAGGCTGCGTTGGCATCGAGGGTCTTGGCCTCGTTGGGACGGATGTCGTATTTGTTGAAGTCGAAGAAGATGTCCCTGAGGTCGGCGATCGCGGCGAACTCGCGGGGAACCGGGCGCGCCCCGCCGGCGGTGCTGGGGGCACTCGGTGCGGGGGCCGGGCTGCTCGCCGCGGGGGCGTTCGGCTGCGCGGGGGCGCTGGGGGTGCTTTGTGGCGCGCTCGGCCCGGTGGACCCGGCCACACCCGTCGGTGCCGGGGCCGAGGCCGCAGTCGTCGCGGGACGTTTCGCGCAACTCACCATGACGACGACCAACGTGAGCAAGGCCAAGACACTGGCGAGACGACGACGGGTGAACATGATGCCTCCTTGTCCATGACGCACGGATGGGAGCCCGAGCGGCGCTAATCCTATCACGGCAGTCGAGGTGACCAAGAGGGACTTGTCGCCTCGGTCGAGCCGTGCGTCACGGCCATCGCCTCCGACGAAGCATCCGCCAGCATCGCGTACAGATGAAACGCGCCGAGACGATTCGACTGGAACACGAGATGACGTCCGTTCGGCGCCCACGCGGCGCCTTGATTGTCACCAGGACCGGCAGTAAGCCGGCGGGGATTGGAGCCGTCGGGACTGATAGCCCACAAGTCGTGGGTGCCCTGGCGCGTGGTGAAGATGATCATGTCACCACGTGGGGACCAGCGGGGCTGGGTGTGATGTCCGCCGTTGGTCAGTTGTCGTACGCTCGCGCCTTCGGAATCCATCAGGAAGACGTGAGGGCTGCCTGCCCGATCGCTGATGAACGCGATCTGCTGTCCCGTCGGTGACCACGACGGCTCGGTATCGATGCCGGCGTGCCGCGTGAGCCGTCGCAAGGTGCCGGTGGCCAGCGTGAGCGCGTAAATTTCGGGATTGCCGTCCTTCGAGAGCGTCATCGCCAGGGTCTTGCCGTCGGGACTGAAGGCCGGCGACGAGTTGATGCCGACGAACGCGGCCAGCGTCTGCTCGGGCCGGCGCTCGAACGGAAACGCGCGGAAGAGGTCCGGGTAACCGTTCTTGTACGACGTGTAGGCGAGCGACCGGGCGTCGGGCCCCCAGACCGGCATCAAATTGATGGAGCCGTTGCGCGTGACGGGGCGAACGCCGAAGCCGTCGTAGTCGGCGACCAGGATCTCCTTGGCGCCGCGCGGGCCCGCCACGTAGGCGATCTTGGTGTCGGCGATGCCCAACTCGCCGGTGAACTGCAGCACGATCTCATCGGCGATCTTGTGGGCGAGCCGGCGTGGCTGATCGGACGGCATCTCGAATTTCTTGGTCGCGATCAGGCGGAACTCCGGCGACGTGAGATCGTACAGGCGCATCTCGGCCTCGGTCCGGGCGCCGCGCAGCGCGACGAGGCCGTGCACGCCGGCGTGCGCGCCGGCCGCCGCGAAATCCGTCCACGACTGCTTGAGCGCCGCCGGGTTGTCGGCGGGAATGGCGCCGGTGGCGGCCACCACGCTGAAGAGTCCGGAGAAGGTCAGGTCGGCGCCGGCCACGCTGGCCAGGAGCTTGCCGGTGGCGGCGGGATCGGTCCCGGTGGTGACGGTGAACTCAGGAATCGCGATGTTGAGCTTCTTGGTGCCGCCACCGGTGATGTTGATGTAGACGTCCACGCCCTGCGCCCGCGACGGCGGCGGCGTGGTGAGCGGCGCGCCGACGGCGAGAACGAGCAGGAGAATGATGAGGGCAGCCAGCGGACGTTTCACGTCGGATTACCTCGCGCGCGGATCGTAGATGAACTGGAGGCCGACGGTCAGCGTGGGCTTCACGAATCCTTCCGGCAGGGGAGGAAACGGATTGGCTTCGCTGATCGCCCGCATGGCGAGCTGGTCGTAGGCTGAGTTCCCCGACGTCTTGCCGACCGCGACCCGCCGTAACCGGCCGTTGCGCTCGATCTCGAAGATGATCTCGGGTTGACGTCCCTCGATGGCGCGCCCTTCCCAGCGCTCCTGGATCTTCCGATGAATGAGCTGGATGTAATACGCGTAGGGAAAATCGGCGACGTTCAGCGTCACCGTGCCGGCGCCTTGCGGTGAGCCGGTCGGGCTCCCGATCGGTGGTGCGGACGGTGGCTCGACGCGGGCCGGCGTCGTCGGCGCTGGCAGCACGGGCGATGGCTTCGGTGAGGCGCTGGGCATGCTCGGCAACTCTTTGTCGCCAGGACGCAGGAGCGCCTCGCGCGGCGGCATCTCGCGCGCGGGGGGGAGATCACGGGCCGGTGGAAGCTCACGCGGCGACGGCTGGTTACGGGCGGGCAGCTCCGCTGGCGTCGGTCGCGCCGGCAGGACCGGCTCCGCCATCCGCGGGGGCAGCGTGGGCTCCGGGCGCGGCGCGCCGAGCGCGGCCACCGCCGGGACGAGATTGACGACGTAAGTCCTGGTCGGAGCGGTCCGCCAGGCGGCGGCGCCGGCCACGATGCCCGCGATGAGCACGACGTGCGCGACTGCCGACACCGCCAGCGACCCGTAGGGGATGCGGAAGCGCCGGAGCGCAGGACCGAAGCGCTGGGGGCGCAGCCCGAGCGTCATGATCGCGGCCGCCATCTCAGCGCTCGCGAACCGGTTCCGTCACCATGCCGAGTCGCTCGATGCCGGCCCGGCGCACGCGGTCCATCGTTTCCACCACGGCACCGTAGGAGAGAGCGGCGTCGGCCTTGAGATAGAGCGTCTTGTCCGTCCGATTCTTGAACGCGTCGCGCAGGCCCTGCTCGAGGCCCGCTGCGGTGAGCCGCTTGTCATTGAGGAACAGGCCCTGCTCCTTGGTGACGGTGAGCACCAACCGCTCCTCGACGGCCGTCGGTCGCGAGGCCGCCCGTGGCAGGTTGACATCGATGCCGCGGTACATCATCGGCGCCGTGAGCATGAAGATGAGGAGAAGCACGAGCACGACGTCGACCAACGGGATGATGTTGATCTCGGCCAGTGAGGTGCCGACGCCGCGGGAGCCGTCGGCGTTGTCCAGCTTAAAGGCCATCTTTGACGGAGCGCGTGACCTTGCCGCCGGCGGCGGGACGGGCCAGGAGGTTCAAGACGTCGAGCGCGAAGCCGTCCATCTCGGACGCCCAGTGCTTCACGCGGTTGACGAAGTAGTTGTAGCCCATGACGGCGGGGATGGCGGCGCCGAGGCCGAATGCGGTGGCGATCAAGGCCTCGGAGATGCCCGGCGCCACGACGGCGAGTGAGGCCGATCCCTGCTGGCCGATACCGTGGAAGGCGGCCATGATGCCCCACACGGTGCCGAAGAGACCGATGAACGGCGCGGCGCTGGCGGTGGTGGCCAG
>Ga0066710_100002743_pt1 | contig 14452 bp, 13 predicted proteins | sample GraSoiAngelo_159_FD_79666 | JGI IMG/M metagenome (GOLD analysis project Ga0066710, IMG submission 79666) | Grasslands soil microbial communities from the Angelo Coastal Reserve, California, USA - 14_1009_16_40cm | ecosystem: Environmental > Terrestrial > Soil > Grasslands | place: USA...
CAGCGCCGCCAGGATCGGCAGCAGCCAGAAGGCGGTGAACTTCGACGCGAAGGCCCCTCCGGCCATCAGCCCGGCGAGCAGCAGCGTGCGCGGCGCCGGGCGCTCCGACCAGCGCCACAGGGCGTAGACGGTGAAGAACATGAAGAGGGTGACGCCGAGGTCGGTGGTGACCAGGCCGGAATGGGCGACGACGTTGGGATCGAGGGCGTAGAGGGCGAGGGAGCAGAGGGCGGCGCGAGGGCCGAAGAGGCGGCGGGCCCAGTGGAAGAGTCCCCATCCCAGGAGGAGCGACAGCAGGAGGATCGGCAGCCGCGCCAGGAACAGGATCGTGTCGTTCGGCAGCCGGTTCTCGTGCACGAAGATCCGGCCGATGTTCCATTCCTCGGCCATGTCCCAGAGCGATCCGGAGGGAAAATCGAGGCCCAGAGGCAAAAGCGGGAGCGCCGCGATCTCTTTGATCAGGGGCGGGTGCTCGGGGTTCAGGCGAAAGTCGGCGGTCGTCAGGTAAGAGTAGCCTGCGGCCAGGTGCGCGGCCTCGTCGCTGGTCTGCGAGGCCTCGCCGATGAAGGCGAGCCCCTGGATCAGCAGGAACCCGAGAAGCAGGGCGGCGAAGGGAGCCGCGCGCCGCTCCCAGAGATCGGCGCGCCCGGCGGCGGGTGGGTCCTGTGCGGGGGTCGACCGGGTTCTGGCCATGCAGGCCGGGCGATGCTATCGCGTCACCCACGGCCCGTCAATCTCACGTACGCACGTGCAAGGGAGCAAGGGCGTCACGGTGAAGCGCCGTGCCCGGCGACCGCAGGGCGCGGCGCTTCACCGGGATCCCCTCGCCCGTCTCATACCTTCGCGCAAGCACGACGCTGCCGTGCTGGAGAGGTTCTGACTGCTGGCGAGACCGATCGGGGCAGAGGCGTGAAGCGGCGAAGAAGCCCCCGTGTGAGGCGCCCGCCCTGTGGTTGCCGGGCCCTCTGAGACGGAGCGACGGGCCCCGCCGCGCGGTCCCCAGCGCGGTGGGTGGGAGCGAAGCGAAGCGGAGGGGAGGCATCGCGCAGGGATGCCGGACCCGTGCCCGGCAACCACAGGGCGGGCGCCTCACACCGGGGATGCCTTAGTCGCCTCTCACACGTGTGCTACGATCACTTGCATGCCCGCGGCACGTCGGGAAGCAGGGGACCATCCGCTCCTCATCCTGGCCTTGCTCTTCGTCCTGGCGGCCCAGATGGTCCTGGCGTCGCGGCTCGAGAGCCCGGTGTTCGACGAGCCGGCCCACATCGGGGCCGGCTTCTCCTATCTCGAGACGGGGGAATTCAAGGTCAACCTGCAGCACCCGCCTCTCCTCAAGGAGATAGGCGCCCTGCCGCTGGTGCTGATCGGGGCGCGCTGGCCGATGAGCGCGGAGGAATGGGCCAGCCTCGGCCCCCGCCCATCCGTCTTCTTCCAGTGGCAGCTCGGGCAGAACGTGATCTTCTCGAACGATCCCGACCGGGTGATGTTCTGGTCGCGGCTCCCGTTCATCGCCCTGACGGTGATGCTGGGGGCGCTCCTCGTCGCCTGGGGACGGAAGATGCTGGGAGGCACGGCGGCGGTGGGCGCCCTGGTCCTCTTCGCCCTCGATCCGAGCATCGTGGCGCACGGACCCCTGGTGACGACCGACGTCGGGTTCGCCGCCTTCGCCGTGCTGTTCCTCTTCGCCTTGTGGTCGTACCTCGAGCATCGCTCCGTGAAGCGCCTGGCGGGGTGCGGGGTGGCGCTGGGCGCGGCCCTGGCCACCAAGTTCTCGGCCCTGATCCTGCTGCCGCTCCTGGGTCTCCTGGCCCTGTGGGCCACGCGCTGGATCCCCGCGGCGGTCCCCCGGCGTCCCTCGACGCTCGCCGACCCGTACGCCTCCGAGGACGGTGGCGCGCGCATCGTCTGGTCCGTCTATGCGGTCCTCGCCATGCTGGCGGTGGCGGCGATCGTCATCAACGCGCTGTACTTCTTCCCGAGGAACCCCTTCCTGCCCCTTTACTGGGATGGCATGAAGCGGGTCAACGCCGATCACGACCCCTCCTACTGGCCTTACATGGCGGGGGAATTCCGCCCCCGCTTCTGGACCTATTACTTCGTCACCTACCTCCTGAAGGAGCCGGTCGCCGGGCTGATCCTGACCGGCCTCGGTCTCTTCGCCATTCTGCGCCGCGGCGCCGCGACCACGATGGACCGCGCCTTCATCCTGCTGCCGCCGGCCCTGCTGTTCCTGTCGTACACGGTGCTGTCGCACGACCTCGGCTTCCGCTACGTCATCCCGGCGCTGCCTTTCCTGCACCTGGCCGGAGGGGCCGGGCTTGCCTGGCTCCTGAAGGAGCGCGGCGCCTGGGGCAAGGCGTGCGCCGCGGCGCTGTGCGCCTGGCTGGTCGCCGCGGCCGCCGGCATCTACCCGGACCACCTTCCCTACTTCAACGAGCTGGCCTGCGCCCTGCAGGAGCCGGCGCGCATCGGGCGCGACGGCGGGACCGCCTGCGGCCCGCTCTGGCTCGACGACAGCAACGTCGACTGGGGACAGGGGATCAAGCAGCTCAAGGGATGGGTCGAGCGGAACGCGCCGGGGGAGACGGTGCAGATCGCCTACTTCGGCAGCGTCCGTCCCGAGCTCTACGGCCTGTCGTACGAGCGGCTCTCCATGGACGAGCTGATGCGCCCCCCCGCGGCCGGCCTGTACGTCGTCAGCGCCCACTTCCTGGCGCGCGGCATCGGCGAGCTGGCCAAACGGTACGGGGACGGCCCCGGAAACTGGCTGCTGCGCACCAGGCCGAGCGCCGTCGTCGCGCACGCCTACTACGTCTACGATGCCCGCGGCGCCCCCGCCCGCTGAGGGCGCGACCCTCGGCCGGGCCGATCCTCGGTTGGCGGTGCGCCGCGGGCCGGTTTCTGGTATCCTCTTGCACCCTCGAAGCGCCGGTGTCGGACGGCGCGCGGGTTCCGGCCCTCGAGGGCTTGCAGGTCGTTCGACGCGGAGTCGCGCACTGGACCGGTCGCGTAAGAGGAGGAGCAAGAGCCACATGAAGAGATCCTGGATCGTCATCAATCTAGTCGCGCTGATCGTGCTGGCCGCGCTGGCCTGCGCCAAGGCCCCGCAGGATGACATCGGCGCAGCGCAGGCGGAGATGGACAAGGCCAACCAGGCCCACGCCGACACCTGGGCTCCGACGGAGTACGCCGCCGCCAAGGAGGCGATGGACGCCGCCACGGCAGAGATCGCGGCCCAGGATGGCAAGTGGATGAAGAACTACGACAAGGGGAAGGAGCTCCTGGCCAAGGCGAAGGAGAACGCAGCCAAGGCCACCGAGGTGGCCGCGGCCAACAGGGAGCAGACCAAGAAGGACGCCGAAGCGGGCCTCGCCGCGGCGGACACCGCCATCCACGCCGCGGAGGCCGCCCTGAAGACGGCGCCGCAGACCAAGGACTCCAAGGCCGACCTGGCCCTGATGAAGAACGATCTGGCCACCCTTCGCGCCACGCTCGATCAGGCCCGCCAGTCCTTCTCGTCAGAGGACTACAAGAGGGCCCTCGACAGCGCCGGCTCGGTGAAGGACAAGGCGGCGTCGATCACCGACCAGGTCGCGGCGGCCAAGAAGAAACGCTCCGCCCCGGTCAAGAAGAAGTAACTTGCCGCACTCCGGAACCCGGCCCGCCCCCGGCGGGCCGGGTTTCTTGTCTTCGCCCCGCCGCCCGGCGGCACCCTCCTTCCCGGCCCGGCCCCTCGTTCCCCAGAGCGACGATGCGCGCGCGCCCGACCCGGGCGGGCGATCGGCCTGCTGGCGGGTCCCCCTTCTGGTCGCGGCCGCGAGCGTCGCATCCGCCCGCTGCGCCCCTCCGCCGCACGAGTCGCTGCGGGTGGCCGCGGAGGCCATGGAGAGCGCCAAGGAGGCGGGCGGGGCGGTGCGCGCGCCGGCCGTCTGCTCGGCGGCCCAATCGGCCCTGGCGCTGGCCGAGGCCGAGCTGCGCGTGCAGTCCAGGCGCTCGTTCCTGCTGCGCGATTACGGCGAGGCGAGAACGCTCGCGTCGCAGGCCCTGATCGCCGCTCAGAGCTGCGACCTGCACGCCCGCATCGTGCGCGATCAATGGCGGGCCCGTTCCGCCGCCGCGTTGCAGGATCTGGCGGCCTGGATCGAGCGCGCCACGGGGCTGGCGCGCCACGTGCCGGGCGGCGAGGGAGTGAAGGAAGGGCTCCTGCGCGCCGAGATCACGCTGGGCGAGGGACGCAACAGCTTCGACGCCGCCCAGTACGAGCGCGCCCTCGAGGCGGCGGGCCGCGGCAAGGCGCAAGTCGACGCCACCATCGGGTCGATCAGAGGGTTCATCGATCGCTTCGAAGCCAGCCCGCGGCGGGCGACCTGGAAGCGCTGGGTCGTCGACACCCTGCGCGAGAGCCGGCGGCTGCGCCGGCCGGTGATCCTGGTCGACAAGCTGCGGCGGCAGCTCCTGCTGCTGCAGGGGGACGACGAGATCGCCTCCTACGCCGTGGACCTGGGCGCAGGGGGGATCGACTCCAAGGTCCGCGCCGGGGACGAGGCGACGCCCGAGGGCCGCTACCAGGTGACCGAGGTGCGCGGACCGGGGCAGACGCGCTTCTACCGGGACCTCATGCTGGACTATCCCAACTCCGAGGACCGGGCGCGCTTCCGGCGCCTGCGCCGCGCGGGCCGGGTCGAGCCCGGAAGCGAGATCGGCGGCGACATCGAGATTCACGGCAAGGGCGGGCGCGGGCAGGACTGGACGCTCGGCTGCGTCGCGCTCGAGGACGACGACATGGACGATCTCGTGCCGCGCATCAGGGTGGGGACGCCCGTCACCATCGTGGGGATGATCCCGGAGGGGGTGCTGCCGTGATGCGCCGCGGCCACCTGGCGGCGGGCGCGGCTCTGGCGGCGGGCCTTCTGGCGCTGTTGGTGGGACAGAGGTCGTGCGCCGGGCGGGTGCGGCCCGCGCCGCCCGACCTCGCGCCGCTGGGCGCCGCCGAGAAGCGCCAGATGGAGGGCCTGTCGCGCCGCGCGGCGGCTCTGGAGCAGCAGGTCGAAGCGCTCCGGCCGCGGGGCACCTACATCGTGATCGACACCGGCCGCAACCGCCTCACGCTGCACGAGGGCGGCAAGCCGGTGCTCACCGCGGTCTGCTCGACCGGCAGCGGCCGGGCGCTCTCCGATCCCTCGCGCCGGCGGCTCTGGGTCTTCGACACGCCGCGCGGCGAGTACTTCATCCGCAACAAGTACCCGGACCCGGTCTGGATCAAGCCCGACTGGGCCTTCCTCGAGGTGGGGGAGCCGATCCCGCGCAGCCTGGCGGAGCGCATGGCGCCGACCGAGCTCGGGGCGTACGCCATGGATCTCGGCGACGGCTACCTCATCCACGGCACGCTCTACACGCGTGCCTTGGGGCTCAGCATCACCCACGGTTGCGTGCGGCTCGGCGACCAGGATCTGGAGACCGTCTACCGCAAGGTGCGGATCGGCACGCCGGTCTACATTTTCTAGGGACGCCGGGCGAAGGGACGAGGGGCATGACGGGACGGGGACAAGCGATGCGCAAGGGGCGGGCGGGCCACCGGACGGCGGCCGCCCTGCTGGCGGCGGCGCTGGCGGGGGCCGGCCTCGCGGCCGTCGAGCGCGCGCGCGGCGCCTCGGGCGCCGCGCGCGCCGACCTGGACGCGGTGCGGCGCACGGTGGCCCAGATGGAGAGCGAGTACGCCCTGTCCCTGACCCGCAAGCCGTACCTGGTGCTCGACCTGGGAGGCCGGACGCTGCGCTACCGCCTGATGGGGATGACGACCCGCGAGCTGCCCCTCGAGGTGCTCGAGATGGAGGGGCTGCTGCCGGCGCCCCGGGGCGTGGCCCCCGATCCCTCCGCGGTCGCGGCGATTTTCACCCTGGAGGAGAAAGAAGGAGACCCCCGCCTGTCGCCGCTCACGCCGGACCAGATCGAGGCGGGCCTCGACGACGAGAACGCCGCCGACGTCCTGCCTCCCGAGCCCCCCTTCGCCTACGCCCTCGCCTTCCGGCAGCCGGTGTCGCTGCGCATCCGGGGAGCGTCGCAGGGAGCGGGCCTGGGCGGCGTGCTGTCGGGGATCGGTGCCTGGTGGAAGGATCTGTGGGGGCGCGGGGCCGGCGCCGTGGCGGCGCGCCCCCTCCTGTCGCTGTCCCTGGGGCTGGAGGGGGAGGCAGTGGGCGAGCTCTACCGCGCCCTCGTGCCGGGCGAGCGCTTCCTGGTGCTGGCTCCCTCGGGGCTCCTGCTGCCGGCCGCCGGCCAGGAGGCGCCGCGCGCCATCCGTCCGTCGCGGCCGCTGCCGGCCCCGCCCCCGGCGCCTCCGCGGCCGGTGCCCGGGGTGCCGTTCCAGATCCCGCCGAGCGTCCCGGCCGATGCGGCGTCGCCCGCCGCTCTGCCGCCGGCGCCCGGCGAGACGCCCGGGACCGCCCCGCCTCCCGCGCCGCCCGCCGCGCCGACCCCGGCCCCCGCGGCGCCCGGCGAGGAGCCCCCCGCCGCGACCGAGGAGGAGAAACCGGCGCCGGCCGAGAGAGTGCCCGAGACCCCGGCCCCTTGATTTCGCGTCCGGCGAGGGCCATCTTAGGCTGGCCGGCAGGACTCGGCGCCGCCCTGGGAGGATGCCCGATGACAGGCCCGCTCTCAGCCCTACGCGACGACCTGCTGGCGATCATGGACCGCAAGAATCACTGGGCCTGGCCCGTCTTCAACGAGGGCCACGCCAGCCGCTCCCAGCTGCTGCTCCACTTCCAGCAGGAGTTCGATGTCTACGTGCGCGACTTCCCGGTGCTCCTCAGCCGGGTGCACGCGCGCTGCCCGCACCCGGCGGTGCGGCAGGACCTGGCCGAGAACCTGTACGAGGAGGAGACCGGCAAGCTGAGCAAGGGGGTGCCGCACCCGGAGCTCTTCCTGGTCATGATGGAAGGGCTGAACTTCCCGCGCGCCCGCTTCACCGGCATCGATCTCCTCCCCGAGGCCGCGGCGTACCGCGCCTGGATCGACGCGGTCACCACGCGCCGCCCCTGGATCGAGGGCGCGGCGCTGGTCACCATCTTCATCGAGGGAAGCGTCGAGGACCGCCGGCGCGTCGAGGCGAGCGAGCCGGAGGAGCCGGTCGATCTCGAGGCCGAGCTGGCGCGCAACGCGCTGGTGCGGCACTATGGGGTCGACCCGCGCTTCCTCGATCTCAAGCGCGCCCACCACATGGTCGAGTCCGGCCACCGCAAGATGGCCTGGAAGATGGTGCTCGACCACGCCGCCTCCCCCCGCGTCGCCGACCGGGTGCGCCGGGTCCTGTCCCGCTCGCTCGACCTGTGGCTGCTGTACAGGGACGGCGTGGCGCGCGCCTGCCGCATCGAGCCCAGGCCCCTCGCCGCGGCACGGCGCTAGAGCCACTAGGCGGACGGGCTCCTAGGCCTCGCGCAGGGCCACCGTGATCGGCAGCCGGGAGGCGCGCCGGGCGGGGAGCAGCCCGCCCAGGACGCCCATGGCCAGGGCGAAGAGGAGGCCTCGCAGGAGATCGGGTGGGGTCACGCGGAACGCGAAGGCGATCTCGCTGAAGCTCGCCGTCTGGCCGGTGGCGGTCGTGAAGCCGTTCATCGGGAAGGCCAGGAGGCACCCGACGACCCCGCCGACCAGGGCCAGGAAGGCCGACTCGATCAGGAAGGCGAGGAGGATGCTCCGGCGCGAGAAGCCGAGGGCGCGCAGCGTGCCGATCTCGCGCGTGCGGGCCGCCACGATGGCGTACATCGTGTTCATGGCGCCGAACACGGCGCCGATCCCCATGACGATCGACACGAACCCGGCCAGGATCAGCAGGGAGCGCGCCACCGGTCCGGCCTGGTCCGCGTAGTACTGGCGCTCCTGGTGCATCTCCACCTGCATTTGCGGGTTCGCCTGCAGGTCCCGGTCGAAGTCCTTGAGCGTCGCCGGATCGCCCAGGCGCACCGTCAGGGAATTCTGCCCGCCTCCTCGCAGGAAGGCGGGACCCATCACGTCGAAGTCCCCCCAGACTTCGCTCTCGAAGGCGCTGCCGTCGGCGGTGAAGACGCCCACCACCTGCCAGGCGCGGCGCTGCACCGTGATGCTCGATCCCAGGTCGAGCCCGCGGATGCGATCGCGGATGCGCCGGCCGACGACGACCTCGTTCAGGCCCGGCGTGAAACGGCGCCCCTCGGCGATCGCGATGTTGCGTCGCACCTCGAAGGCGCGCGAGGTGACGCCGCGGATGGTGACGTTGGTCGGCTGGCCGTCGACGCGGTGCGGCAGGTTGGCCACGATGACGATTTCGGGGGACGCCAGGGGCTGCCCGTCGGATCCCCGGGCGATGCGGGAGTCGACCGCGATCAGGTTGCCCTGCTCGCGGCTGAAGTACGAGGTCAGCTCGGACCCCGAGCCGCGCTGCACCACGATGCCGTTCTCGCCGGCGCCGGTGGCCCCCAGGGCGATGCGGAAGCCGCTCGCCATGGCGAGCAGGACGACGAACACCATCACCACCAGGCCGATCCCCCCGACCGCGAGCAGGGCGACCTTCCAGCGCACCACCAGGTTGCGGACGTTGTAGCCGATCGGCAGCGCCATCAGGCCTGCCTCAGCATGTCGGTGATCCGGGCCCGGTAGGCGAGGAGCGCGGGGATGAGCCCCGCCCCCAGCCCCAGCCCCAGCGCCAGGGCGAACCCGAGGCCGCCGATGGCCGGCGACAGTCCCAGCTCCGGGAAGCCGCGCACCGCCTCGCCGATGAACGGCAGGCTCGGCAGCATGCGGATGAGCCCCCAGCCGAAGAGCAGCCCGCTGCCGCCTCCCAGCGCCCCGAGCGCGGCCGACTCCCCGAGGATCAGGCCCATCACCAGGCCGCTCGGGAAGCCTACGGTCTTGAGCACGGCGATCTCGGTTCGCCGCTCGCGCACCGCCATGCTCATGGTGTTGGCGGTGACCAGGAGGATGGTGAAGGTCACGGCCAGGGCGATGCTGTTCAGCAGGAACGCCAGGTTCCCCGCCAGCGACACGAAGCCGGCGCGGAAGGCCGCCTCGGTCTCGGTCTTCGTCTGGGCGTCGCTGTTCTCGAACAGGGCGTCGATCGCCCTCCCGACCGCGGTCGCCTGATGGGGGTCGCCGATCTCGACCACGTAGGTCCCCACCCCGACGCGCTGGTTGGTCATCTCGTACAGGTACTTGTAGTGGAAGAACATCATCGACGTGTCGGTGCCGGGATAGCGCGCCAGGTCGGTGTCGAAGATCCCGTCGATCATGAAGTCGAACGGCTTGCCGACGCGGTAGGGGGGAATGAAGCTCTCGAGCTGGAAGGTGCCGCCGATCTTCCAGCCGAAGCGATCGATGGTGCGGCGGCCGACGAGGCAGCCCCGCTGGTCGGCGAGGAAGGCCTTCTTCTGGTCTTCAGGCACGATGAATTCCGGGTGGATCTCGAGGTACGGCTCGGCCTCGACCGCGAAGTTGGGGAAGAACTCGGTGAAGTCGTTCGGGCGGCGCGTGCCGCCGAACCAGTTCACCTTCGCCACGCGGACGACGCCGGGCACCGCGGCGATCCGCTCCTTGTAGGCGATCGGCATGTTGAACACCAGGCTGACCGCGTGGCGGGTGACCAGGCGGGTGGCGCTGGCGCTTTGGAGATTCCAGGTCACGGCCCGCACGAAGGTCTGCAGGGTGCAGAACAGGAAGATGCAGACCGACATCGCCAGGACCGTGCTCCCGGTGCGCACCCAGTTGCGCCGCAGATGCTTGAGGATGTACGGGAGGTGCCTCATCTCAGGCGGTGAGAACCCCTTTGTCGAGGTGCTTCTGGGCGTGCGCGCGCTGGGCGGCGCGCGGGTCGTGGGTCACCATGACGATCGTCTTCTTGAAATCGCGGTTGAGGGTCTCCATCAGGGTCAGAATCTCCTCGGCGCTCCTGGCGTCGAGGTCGCCCGTCGGCTCGTCCGCCACCAGGACCTTGGGATCGGCGACGATCGCCCGCGCGATGGCGACGCGCTGCTCCTGGCCGCCCGAGAGTTGGCGGGGATAGTGGGCCGAGCGGTCCTCCAGGCCGACGATGCGCAGGGCCGTGAGCGCCCGCTCCCGCCGCTCCTTGCGCGACAGTGGCGCCAGGAGCAGCGGCAGCTGCACGTTCTCCAGGGCCGTCAGCACCGGGATCAGGTTGTAGAACTGGAAGATGAAGCCGACGGTCCGGCTGCGCCAGCGCGCCAGGGCGCTCTCGGAGAGCCGCGCCACGTCGGTCCCCGCGACCGTGACCCGTCCGGACGTCGGCCGGTCGATGCCGGCGATCAGGTTCAGGAGGGTGGTCTTGCCCGAGCCCGACGGTCCCATGAGGGCCACGAACTCCCCCTCGGGGACCAGGAGGGTGATGCCGTCCAGCACGACGATCTCGAGGCTGTCCCGGTTGTAGACCTTGCGCACCCCCTGGACGTCGACGACGTTGGCCACCGGCCTCCTCCGTGTGCCGATCCTTCGCCCGCTCTCAGCCCTTGACCCGCACGGCGTCGCCATCGTGCAGCGCCGCCGGGGGACGCACCACCAGCGTCTCGGTGCCGGCCAGCCCTTCGTTCACGATCACCCGCCCCTGCCAGGTTCCCCCCAGGACGACCTCCCGCTCGCGCGCCCGCCCCTCGTGGACCTCGTAGACGAAGGAGCGGCCGTCGCGCGACACCAGCGTATCTTGAGGAACGCTGATCGAGCGCACAGGTGCGGCGGGGGCCGCGGCGGCGGGCTGCGGGCTGACGAAGGTCACGCGCGCGGTCATCTCGGGCCTGAGGTTCTGGTCCTTGTCGAGGATGGTCACCTTCACCTGGACCGTCGCCTTGGTGCGGTCGGCGGTGGGGATGATCTGGCGCAGCACCGCCTTGTAGCGGCGGTCCGGGAAGGCTTCCACGCTGACCTCGGCCGGCTGCTCGGCCGACAGCTTGGCGACGTTCGACTCGCTCACGTCGGCCTCCACTTCGAGCGTGTCGAGATCGGCGAGCGCCACGATGGCCCCCGAGGAGGTCGAGAGGTTCACCCCGGGCGGGATCGGCGCCACGCTCTCGCCGACCTCGGCCATCTTCTTGAGCACCACCCCTCCGAACGGGGCGCGGATGAGGGTGTTCTGGAAGAACGCCTGGTTCAGCGCCAGGTCGGCCCGCGCCTGCGCCAGCGCCGCCTCGGCCATCGCCACCTTGCTGTCGGCGGCGTCCAATTGGTCGCGCGAGCCGACCTGCTCGCGCTCCAGGTTCCGCGCCAGGCGGGCCTGGCGGCGCCACTCGCTCAGGTCGGCCTCGGCGCGCTGCACCGCCGCCTCGGCCCGCTGGACCTGGGCCGCGTAGTCACCGCTCTCCAGGCGCGCCAGGATCTCCCCCTGCCGCACCCGGCTTCCTTCCTCGACCCGCAGCTCGGAGAGCCGACCCTGGATCTTGGCGGAGACCACCGCCTTGCGGCGGGGCACGACGTAGCCGGAGGCCGAAAGCAGCGGCGTGCCGGCGCTCACCACGGGGACCGCCGAGACCGATGGGCGCACCGTCTCGACCGGCAAGGCGCCGAAGGCGCTGCGCGCGCGCAGGCCGAGGATCGCCACGATCGCCAGGGCGATCGCCAGGCCAAGGGCCAGAGGCCAGCGCCGCCTGCCGCGGGACGGACGCTCCCGGTCGATGGCGAGCGACGCGAGGTCCTTCCTCAGGTCGGGCACCGCGCGCGGAGCTTCGTTGGTCATGAGGGCCTTCATCTTAGCGCACACAACCCCTCCGGCGCGAGCCGGGTTCAGACCAGCGCCAGGACCTCCGCCGGATGGCTCTTCGGATCGACCTTGGGGAAGGCGTACCGCACCCGCCCATCCGGGCCGATCACGTAGGAGATGCGGCGGGCGCTGCGGTCCTGCGGCGTGGAGCAGGCCCCGTAGGCCAGCCCGATCGCCCGGTCCACGTCGCACAGGAGCGGGTAGGGGAACTTCATCTTCGCGGCGAAGGCGGCGTTCTCCTGCACGGTGTCGAAGGAAACGCCCAGGATGACGGCCTTCTTCCTTTCGAACTCGGACGAGAGGTCGCGGTACCCGCAACCCTCGATGGTTCACCCCGGCGTGTCCGCCTTGGGGTAGAACCACAGGACGACGGTCTTCCCGGCGAAATCACCCAGGCGCACGTCGCGGCCATGATGATCCTTGACGTGGAAGTCGGGGGCCTCGGATCCGACCTGCAGCATGAAATCCTCCTTGTCAGCGAGGCCGCGAGGCCTTGCCGTTGCGGCCGTTGCCGTTGCGCCCGTTGTTCCGCCAGCCGGCGATGCGTCGCACGCCGTCCTCCCAGGCATGGCGCTGGGCCATCAGATCATGGATCGGCCGCCCGTTCTTGACCGTGGGGCTCTTGAAGTACAGGGAGAGCCAGTCCTGCGCCCCGCGCAGGCCGGAGCGCTGCGCGAGGTCCGACAGCAGGAGCAGGTCGAGGGCCAGGGGCGCCGCGAGGATCGAGTCGCGACACAGGAAATTGATCTTGATCTGCATCGGGTAGCCGAGCCAGCCGAAGATATCGACGTTGTCCCAGGCCTCCTTGTTGTCCTTGCGCGGCGGGTAGTAGTCGATGCGGACGCGGTGGACGAAATCGCCGTACAGGTCCGGGTACAGCTCGGGCTCCAGGATACCGCGCAGGACCGAGAGCTTGCTCTCTTCCTTGGTGCGCAGGCACTCCGGGTCGTCCAGGACCTCGCCGTCGCGGTTCCCCAGGATGTTGGTCGAGTACCATCCGGCCAGGCCGAGCGCGCGCGCCTTCAGGCCGGGGGCGAGGATCGTCTTGAGGAGCGTCTGGCCCGTCTTGAGGTCGCGGCCCGCGACCGGCACGCGCATCTCCTCAGCCATCTCCAGGAGCGCCGGGATGTCGACCGCGTGGCTCGGCGTGCAGTTGACCACGGGCACCTGCTGGCGCAGGGCCGCGTGGGCGTACAGCATCGACGGCGTGATGCGATCGTCGTCGCGGTCCAGCCCCTGCTCGAACCCCTTGAGGGTCTCGTGCACGTCGCCCAGTTTCTGGTACGTCTCGGTGGACGCGGTGTTGAGCAGCACCAGGCGGCGCGCCCCCGACGACTCGCGGAAGGAGCGGATGTCCCGGTCCACCTCCTCCAGGCTGGCGCGGTGCCCCTTGCGCGGCCGCGAGTGGGTGGCCTCGATGCGCCGCACGTAGCGGGGGTCGAAGATGCCGCGCCACGGCCTTATCGATTCCAGCTCGGGCCGCAGGACCCCGAGGAGCTCGCGCTCGAGCACCTTGGCCTTCTCCGCGGCGTGGTAGACGTCGTCCGGGAGAATGTCCCAGCCCCCGAACGCCAGGTCCTGCAGCGACGCGAGCGGCACCGCCTGCTGCAGCGGCACCGGGTCCGGGTGGCCCGGGGGACCGGCCACGCGCCCCATCTGCGTCAGGGCGCCGACCGGCTTGCCGAGCCCGCGGCGCACGGCGAGCACCCCCGCGATCAGGGCCGTGGAGAGCGCCCCCATTCCCACCACGAGCACGCCCAGGCGTCCCGAAGCCGGGGCCGGCCGAACCGAATCCTGAGTCATAGGTTTCTCGATGGACCCCTTTGAGTTAGCTCCGGGCAAGATGCCGATGGACGGAAGGCGCCGCATCCTCTAGAATCCCGTCCCGAATCGGGCCAAGAGAGTACACCAGGAGGAGCGAATGACGGAACTGGCGCTGCGGGGAGGCAAACCCGCGGTCTCGAAGAACCTGGCGATCCGCTGGCCGGTCCTCGGCGGCCAGGAGCGGGCCGCGGCGCTCGAAGTGCTGGAAAGCGGCGTCCTGTGCGGCTCGAACGCGCCCCAGATGAAGGCCCTGGAGGCGGAATTCGCGCGTTTCGTGGGTGCGAAGCACTGCCTGGCCGCGAACAGCGGTACGGCGGCGTTGCACATGGCGGTCGCCGCATCCGGGATGGCGCCGGGGGAGGAGGTCATCACCTCGGCCTTCACCTACCCGGCCTCCGCCCTGGCGATCCTGCACCACAATGCCGTGCCGGTCTTCGCGGACATCGACCCCCTCACGTTCAACATCGATCCTACACGGATCGAGGAACGCATCACACCCCGGACGCGCGCCCTGATGCCGGTGCACATCCACGGCCTTCCCTGCGACATGGACGCCATCAACGCCATCGCGCGGCGCCGCGGCCTGGTGGTCATCGAGGACGCGGCGCAGGCCCACGGGGCCACCTACCGCTCGCGCCAGGCCGGCGTCCTGGGGGACATGGCCGCCTTCTCCCTCAACGCCACCAAGAACCTCCCTTGCGGCGAGGGGGGGCTGTTCGTGACGAACGACGAACGCTTCCTGGGCGCGGCCTCGGCGTTGCGCGTCCTCGGCCAGGACCGGGACGACGCGCCGTTCGATGCGGAGTATCCCCTCGACTCCGAGGCCGAGACCGAGTTCGCCGGCGTCGGCTGGATGTACCTGACGCAGGAGATCCCGGCCGCCATCGCCCGCGTGCA
>Ga0066710_100002744_pt1 | contig 14452 bp, 12 predicted proteins | sample GraSoiAngelo_159_FD_79666 | JGI IMG/M metagenome (GOLD analysis project Ga0066710, IMG submission 79666) | Grasslands soil microbial communities from the Angelo Coastal Reserve, California, USA - 14_1009_16_40cm | ecosystem: Environmental > Terrestrial > Soil > Grasslands | place: USA...
CGGCGTGACGGCATGATCGCCGGCCTCGCCCTCGCCCTCGGGCTGGCGGCGGCGCCCGAGGTGACGAAGGTCGAGCCTCCGGGCTGGTGGCCCGGCCACAGCGTGAACCCCGTCCGCCTTCTCGTCCGTGGCCGCAATCTGGCCGGGGCGCGGGTCGCGGCCGGATCCGGCCTGCAAGCCTCCAGGATCCGCGTCAACGCCGCGGGGACCTGGCTTCTCGTGGACGTCACGATCGCGGCCGGCGCGGCGCCAGGCGTGAGGACGCTCAGGATGACGACCGCGGCGGGCGCGGCGGGGATTCCCTTCGAGCTGCTGAGGCCGCTGCCGCGGCCGGGCCTCTTCCAGGGCTTCTCGGCCGAGGACGTGATCTACGAGGTGATGCCCGACCGCTTCGCCGACGGCGATCCCGGCAACGACGACCCTCCGAAGTCGCGCGGCCTGTTCGACCGCGCGAAGAGACGGTACTACCACGGTGGCGACCTGAAGGGCATCCTCGATCACCTGCCGTACCTGCGGGACCTGGGCGTGACCGCGCTCTGGCTGACCCCGGTCTACGACAACAGCGACCGTCTCAACGAGAAGGAGCGGCCCGAGGGCGAGGCGGTGACCGACTACCACGGCTACGGGGCGGTCGATTTCTACGCGGTCGACGAGCATCTGGGCGACGTGGCGGCGCTGCGCGAGCTGGTCGACGCCGCCCACCACGCCGGGATCAAGGTCATCCAGGACCAGGTGGCCAACCACACCGGACCGTATCATCCCTGGGTCGCCGACCCGCCGACGCCGACGTGGTTCCACGGCAGCGCCGAGCGCCACCTCGACGAGACGTGGCAGACCTGGACCATCGCCGATCCGCATGCGCCCCCCGAGCTGCGCGCGGCGACGCTCGACGGCTGGTTCGTGAACATCCTGCCCGACCTGAACCAGGACGACCCGGAGGTCGCGCGCTACCTGATCCAGAACGCGCTGTGGTGGGTGGGCATGACCGGCCTCGACGGCATCCGGCAGGACACGCTGCCCTACGTGCCCCGGCGGTTCTGGCGGGAGTGGACGGCGGCCCTCAAGCGCGAGTACCCGCGCCTGCGCGTCGTGGGGGAGATGTGGGACGGCGACCCGTCGCTGGTGTCGTTCTTCCAGGGCGGCGCGCGCCGGTTCGACGGCATCGACTCGGGCGTCGACGCGCTCTTCGATTTCCCCCTCTTCTACCCGCTGCGCCGAGCCTTCGCGGAGGGCAAGCCGCTGCGCGAGGTCGCGCTCACGATCGGCCGCGACCACCTCTACCCCGATGCGGCCCGGCTCGTGACCTTCGCCGGCAACCACGACACTCCCCGCTTCATGAACGAGAAGGGGGCGAGTGTCGAAGGCTTGCAGCTCGCCCTCACGTTCCTGCTCACCGCCCGCGGCACGCCCATGATCTACGCCGGCGACGAGATCGGCCTGCCGGGCGGGAGCGACCCCGACAACCGGCGGGACTTTCCCGGCGGCTGGCCGGACGACGCCCGCAGCGCCTTCACCGAGGCCGGCCGCACGCCGGCCGAGAACGCCCTCGTCGCGCGCGTGCGCCTGCTCAACCGGCTGCGGGCCGACCTGCCGGCGCTGCGCCGCGGGAGCCACGTCAGCCTGGCCGTGGCCGAGCAGGCCTACGCCTACGCGCGGGTCGGCGGGGGGGAGCCGGTCGTGGTCGTGCTCAACAACGCCACGACGCCGCTGGAGATGGACGCGCCGGCGCGTCCGGCCGGCCTGGCCGAGGGCGCCGGACTCGAGGACCGTCTGGAAGCTTCGGCGGCCGTGAAGGTGGAGGGCGGCCGGCTGCGCATGCGCGTTCCGGCCCGCTCGGCGGCGGTCTATGCCGCGCGCGCCCCCTCCTGAGGAGGGCCGGGACAGGGATGGCCGACAAGGACAAACGCCCCCGCAAGCCCGACAAGAGCGTGGAGACGCGTCGGCTGGAGCCGTGGGAGCGGTACCGGGCGCTCAGCGACGCCTTCATCTTCTAGCTCGGAGCACCTCGACCTTCGCGTCGTGGCCGGGAGCGCTGGCGAGCCTGGCGTCGCACGTCACCAGGGGTGCGCGCAGCGTCTCCGCCAGCGCCAGGTAGGCGGCGTCGTACGCGGTCACGTTCTGGCGAAGGTCCCAGATCCGGGGCAACAGCGCGTCATGCGGATACCGCTGCACGGGAAGGTCGGCGAGGTCGGCCAGGGCCTCTCGCCCGCGCTCGGGCGACAGCTCGCCGGCAGCCGCGTACCGGCGCAGCACCTGAGCTACTTCGACGTCGAGGAGGTGGGGAGCGTGGAGCGAGTCACGCCTCGACAAGAGCCTGTCTTCGGCCCGGCGTCCGGTGGGGGTGCGGAGCAGCAGCTCGACGATGGCGGAGGCGTCGACGACGATCAACCCGCCTCGCGCTCCTGGCGGATCGCCTCCGCCGGGCGGACGCGCGGCGTCACCGGACTGCGCTGGGCGAGCCGTTCGCGCAGCTCGCTGAGGGACGGCCTTTCTGCGGCCCGCCTCACTTCCCCGAGCAGGTAATCGGAGAGTGACATGCCTTCCAGGGCCGCCCGCGCCTTCAGCTTCCGGTGCAGACCGTCGGGGACGTTCCTCAACTGGATCATCTTCGACATGTGATGAGCATACTCACATGCGAAGCACATGTCAAACTTGCGCGCGGAGGCGAATTCACTTCGCCGGAGCGCGCGGGGGTTCAAGGGGCCGCCGCCGCCGCGCCCCCTTGCTCAATGACGCCGGCGCGGGCCCTCGGTGGCAGCCGCGGCCGGTCCCGCAGCCGGTCGCGGGTGACGGCCGGCCGCTCCCGTTGCCGTCCTGGCTAGGTCGCGAGCCAGGCCTCGACCAGCGTCCGGACCTTGGCCCCTTCGAACCGGCGGCGCACCGCATCGAGCACGCGCAGCCGGATGCCGCTGCCCGCGGCGTAGAAGCCGATCCAGTACGGTACGTGGAGGTCCAGCGGGATGCGCTCGGCCTGGAAGCGCAGGCCGCGGACACGGAAGAAGCCGGCCTGGAAGACCTGCCGGCGGAGCTTGTGCTCCAGCAGCGCGGACGCGCGGTCCTCCCCGAGGGCGGCCGGGGGGCGGTTCCGTGTCTCGACCGCGACCAGATCGGCGCCGACCGGGGGCCGCTCGAAGCGGTACAGGTCGAGCGACCCGTTCACGGCATCCAGGGCGAGCCAGGACCGCTCGCGCCGGGGACCGTTGACGATCTCCACCTCGTAGAGCTGGAACGGGAGGTAGACCTCCGCCACCGACCGCAGCGCGCCCGCGCCGAGCCGGTGCAGCAGGCCAGCGACGCCGCCCCGGAACTTCTCTATCGCCTCCTCCCGGGTGACGTTGGGCCTCAGGCTGTGGATGGCGGGCACGGATCGGCCTATCGGAAATAGATCCACAGGCCGATCACGGTCGCGAGCAGCGCGCCGCTGAACGCCACGTTCACCCGATGCTCGAAGCGGGTCTCTCGCGCGAGCGTGTGCACCGGCGCGACGGCCGCGGTGTCGATCTTCTCGTCCACCGTGGCGAACGTGAGACCGGCCAGCTTCTTCCGCTCGGGGGCCGGCGTCATCAGGCTCACCGCCACCAGGACCGCGGCGCAGACCACGAACATCAGGATCGCATAGTGGAGGAAATTCAGGTCCACGAGCCACCGCAGGGCGGGCGAGGTGTAGTGGCGGCTCTTGTCCAGGACCTCGAACACGAAGCGCACGGCGCCCATGACGAAGCCGGCCAGGAGGGAGCAGATGGCGCCGGTGCCGTTCAGCCGCGGCCACAGGATGCCGAAGATGAAGCAGACGGCGATGGGCGGGCTGATGTAGGCCTGCACGCTCTGCAGGTAGATGTAGAGCTGCGAGCTGAGCAGGTGGATGAAGGGCACCCAGAGCAGCCCCAGCACGACCATGACGCCGGTCGCGATCCGGCCGAAGTTCACGAGCTGGCGCTCCGACGCGGCCGGCCGCAGCTTCTGGTAGAAGTCGAGGGTGACCATCGTGGAGGCGGAGTTGAAGACGGCGCTCATGGCGCCCATCAGCGCCGCCAGCAGGGCCGCGATCATCAGGCCCACCAGGCCGCGCGGGAGCAGGTTCACGACCAGCGTCGGGTACGCGATGTCGCCGTTGGTGACCTGGCCGTTCTCGATCTTGAAGAGCTGCGGATAGAGGGCGAAGGCGATCAGGCCGGGCAGCACCAGGATGAACACGGGCAGGATCTTCAAGAACCCGGCGAAGATCGTGCCCGCCTTGGCGTGCCCCTCGTCCCTGGCCGACAGCACGCGCTGCACGATCACCTGGTCGGTGCACCAGTACCATATGCCGAGGATGGGGGCCCCCAGGAAGATGCCCGTCCAGGGAAACGCCGGGTGGCTGATCGGCTTGATCATGCTCAGGTAGTCGGCGGGCACGGCCGCGCGCAGGCCGGCGAACCCGCCCACCCGGTCGAGGCCGATCCAGGTGAGCGCCACCGCGCCGGCGAGCAGCACCAGGGTCTGGACGAGGTCCGTGTAGATGACGGCCGCCAGCCCTCCGGCGACGGTGTAGATCCCGGTCGCGACGACCAGCAGGATGGCCGCCGTCATGGGGCTCCACCCGACCACCCGCTCCAGGACGATCGCCGCCGCGTAGAGGTGCACGGAGATCTTCGTGAAGATGTAGGCGAGGACGGAGATGCTGGCCAGGTAGACGCTGCACTGGCGGTTGAAGCGGCGCTCCAGGAACTCCGGCATCGTGAACACGTTCGAGCGCAGGTAGAAGGGCACGAACACCCACCCCAGGATCAACAGGATCAGGCAGGCCAGCCACTCGAAGTGGCCCACGGCCAGGCCCGAGGTGGCCCCCGAGCCGGCGAGCCCGATGAAGTGCTCGGTCGAGATGTTGGAGACGAAGAGCGAGGCCCCGATCGCGAACCAGCCCACGTTGCGGCTGGCCAGGAAGTAATCCTCCGAGGTACGCTCCTTCAGCGAGAAGTAGAAGCCGATCCCGAAGACGATCATGAAGTACGCAGCGATGATGCCGATGTCCACCGGCTCCAGGGTCCGGTGGCTGACCGCCCCCGCCGCCGCGAAGAGCATGGTTCCCTCCCGAGGCTTGTCGGTCGCGCACTGTATATCAAGGGGCAAGCCTCCGGCAATCCTTCTCGAGGCCCGGGTGTCGAAGGCCGTGATCCCGCGGGCCGGCTTCCGGTGAGCGTCACTCCGCGGCCGACCTTCTTCCGCTCGGAGCGCGGGCGGCGGCGGGGACCCTCGCCCGGCTCGGCGGACCGGCCGACTCGCTGAGATGCGACCTGGGGTCGCGTCGACGGTCAGGATGACCGCGTCTTCAGGTCACCGCGGAAGAAATCGTCGAGGTCGGCGAAGGGCACCGAGCCGTCGAAGCCGGCGAAGCTGCCCTCGGCCATCGCGGTCGCCGCTCGGATGAAGCCGGTCCACGCCGTGCGGGCGAGCGCGGAGCCGACGCTCACGCGCCGCACGCCCAGCTCGGCGAGGTCGGAGAACCGGAGGCCGGCGCTCGAGCCCATCAGGACGTTGACCGGCTTCGGCGCCACCGCGGCCACGATCTCCTCGATGTCCTCGCGCTCGCGAGCGCCCGGGGCGTAGAGCACGTCGGCGCCCGCCTGGGCATAGGCCTGCAGCCGGCGGATCGACTCCTTGAGCGGCTCCGGATGGCGGACCAGATAGCACTCGGCGCGGCCGGTCAGCAGGACGCCCGCCCGCAACGCGTCGATCGCGGAGCGAGCCGCCTGGATGCGCTCGACCGCGCGCGGCAGGTCGTGGAGCGGCCGGCCGGCATTCCCGCTGGCGTCCTCGATGGAAAGCCCGGCGACGCCCGTCTCCACGCAGCGCCGCACGTTGTCGGCGACCCCGGCCGGCTCGTCCGCATAGCCGGCCTGGAAGTCGGCGTTCACCGGCAGCCCCGCCGCGGCGACGATGTCGCCGACGTGGGCGAGGGCCATGTCGAGCGGCACGGCTTCCTCCCCGTCCGGCCGCCCGCGCGAGAACGCGAAGCCCGCGCTGGTGGTGGCGAGCGCCTGGTAGCCGAGATGGCGCAGGTAGCGCGCGGTGCCGGCGTCCCACGGGTTCGGGATGATGAAGCAGCCGCTGTCGTGGAGCCGGCGGAAGGCGGCGCGGAGCTCGACGAGGTCAGGCCGATCGGCGCTCATGGGATCTCGCTCGCGTAGTCGCGGGCCGACAATCATGACACACCCTGACGTGCATCGAAGAATGGTATAGGGATGGGGGAGTCGACAAGGAGGCCGCATGAAGATGACCGACCTGTTCCTTGCTCAACTGGAGAGGGAAGCTCCCCTGATACGCCGCGCGCTGGAGCACGTGCCCGAGGGCCGCCCGGACTGGAAGCCGCACGAGAAGTCGATGCCGCTGGGCTACCTGTCGACGCTGGTCGCGACGATGCCGTCGTGGCTCGCCATGGCGGTCAAGCAGGACGAGCTGGATCTGCGGCCACCGGGCGGCGCGCCGCCCACGCCGCGGTCGCCGAGCACGAGCCGGGAGCTGCTCCAGGCGCTCGACGACTCCGTCGCCAAGGGGCGGGACGCGCTGGCGAGTACGTCGGACGAGCACTTGATGACGCCCTGGCGGCTGCTGGTCGCCGGGCGTGTGGTCATGGAGCAGCCGCGGCACGTCGTCCTGAGCGACACGTTCACCCACCTGGCGCACCACCGGGGCCAGTTGACCGTGTACCTGCGGCTCAACGACGTGCCGGTGCCGGCGATCTACGGACCGTCCGCGGACGACGGACGATTCTAGATACGCGAATGCGGCGCGCTCCGCTCCGCGCTCGGCACGCTGCTGGGCGGTCCTCTGGCTTGGCCGTCCGCGCTGATGTAGAACTAGGCCGTGATCCCCTCCCGGGCCGGGTGCCGGCTGGTCCTGGCCGGGCTGGTCCTGGCCACCGCGGGCCCGGCCGCCGGTCAGCCCGCCGCGTCACAAGCGCGCGCCCGGTCGCTCCTCGCCGAGGGCATGAGCCTGCTCCAGGCGCAGCGCATCGAGCAGGCCCGCGACCGCTTCGAGCAGACGCTCCGGCTGGATCCGACGTTGGCCGACGCCCACTACATGCTGGGCTGGCTGCGCGAGCGGGACGGCGACCTCGAGGCCGCGGCGGCCTCCTATCTGGAGGCCCTCCGGTACGCGCCCGAGATGGCCGAGGCGCGCGACCGGCTCGGGTTCGTCCGCGGCCAGCAGGGCCGGACCCAGGACGCGATCGCCGAGTTCGAGAAGGCGACCCTCGCGAAGCCCGGCCTCTTCGACGCGTGGTATCACCTCGGCGCGACGCGGTGGTGGACAGGCGACGCCGCGGCGGCCCTCCCCGCGCTGCGGCAGGCGGTCAAGCTCAAGCCCGACCACGCCGAGGCCCGCTACTACCTCGGGCTCGCGCTCGAGCACGAGGGCGACCTCGTCGCGGCGATGGCCAGCCTGCGCCGGGCCGTGAAGCTCGCCCCCACGCTGGCGGTCGCGCACCTGCGCCTCGGCGTGACGCTGCATGAGATGGGGGACGCGGAAGGGGCGGTGGCCGAGCTGCGCAAGGCGGTCGCGCTGGACCCCGACCTGGCCGACGCCCGCAACAGCCTGGGCCTCGCCCTCGTCAAGAAGGGCGAGGCGGACGAGGCAGTGGCGACGTTCCAGGCGCTCGTGAAGAGCCAGCCCGACAACCGGGTGGCCCGCCACAACCTCGGCAGCGCGCTGCTGCAGAAGGGCGACCTCGAGGCCGCGGTGGCGGTCTACCGCGAGCTGGCCGCCCTCGACCCGCCGAGCGCCGAGGCCTTCTACAACCTGGGCATGGCCCTCAAGCAGCGGGACGACTTCGCCGGCGCGGAGGAGGCGCTGCGCAAGGCGGTGGCCCTCGATCCCGCGCTGCCCGAGGCCCACTACACGCTCGGCGTCGTGTTGTGGCAGACGGGACGGGCGGAAGAGGCGGCCCAGGCTTTCCAGACCGCCATCGCCCGACAACCCGCCGACGCCGCCGCCCGCTACATGCTGGGGACGGTGCTGAAGCAGCAGGGCAGGCTGGAGGAGGCCCTGGCGCAGTTCCGGGAGGCCATCGTGCGCCTGGACTCCGCCGAGCCGCACCTCGGCATCGGCCAGATCCTGCAGCAGCGCGGCGACCGCGAGGGCGCCGCGGCCGCCTTCGCGGAGGCCGAGCGGCTCAACCAGAAGAAGGCCGACGTCCAGGCGGCCGCCTTCGCGGCCAGCGCCGGCCGGAGCAAGCTGGCCCGGGGCGACGTCCCGGGGGCCATCGCCAGCTTCCGTGAAGCGGTGCGCCTCGCCCCCGAGGACGCCCAGGCGCACTACCAGCTCGGCCTCGCCCTGCGCCGTAAGGGGGCGCTGGGGGAGGCGCGCCGGGAGCTGGCCGCGGCCCGCCGCCTCGCTCCCTATCTCCAGGACCCGGAAGGAAGATGAGGAGGACCTGATGTCCAGCGGATCGAAGACGTCGCGCCGCGAGTTCCTGAAACTGGCCACTGCGACCACCGTCGCGTCCGCGTCCAACGTCCGCTTCCTCGACGCCCAGGAGGCGCAGACGGTCCAACCGGGGGAGCGGGTCGGCCTCGCCACGATCGGCCTCGGCGGCCAGGGAACGAGCGACACCAAGGCGGCCCTCAAGACGTCGGGGGTGGAGCTGGTGGCGGTGGCCGACCTCTACGACGGCCGCTTGGCCCGGGCCAAGGAGACCTTCGGCGACAAGGTCGTCACCACCCGCGAGTACAAGGAGGTTCTGGCCCGGCCCGACGTGGACGCCGTCATCATCGCCACGTCCGACCACTGGCACGTGCCGATCGCCGTCGAAGCGCTGGCCGCCGGCAAGCACGTCTACTGCGAGAAGCCGATGGTCCAGCATTGGGAGGAAGGACACCAGATCATCGAAGCCCAGAAGAAGTCGAGCCGGATCGTGCAGGTGGGCAGCCAGCGCGTCAGCTCGGTCGTGTACCTGAAGGCGCGCGACCTGCTCGCCGGCGGCGCGATCGGCGAGCTGAACATGATCGACGCCTGGTGGAGCCGCAACTCGGCCATCGGGGCGTGGCAGTACTCGATTCCCCCCGACGCGTCGCCAGCGACCGTGGATTGGGAGCGCTACCTGGGGCGAGCGCCCCGGCGTCCCTTCGATCCGCTCCGCTTCTTCCGCTGGCGCAACTACCAGGACTACGGCACCGGCGTGGCGGGCGACCTCTTCGTGCACCTCTTCTCCGGCGTGCACGTGATCACCGGCTCGCTCGGCCCGACCCGGGTGATGAGCACCGGCGGCCTGCGGTTCTGGAAGGACGGGCGGGACGTGCCCGACGTGATGCTGGGCCTGTTCGACTACCCGAAGACCGACCGGCACCCGGCCTTCAACCTCGCCCTGCGGGTCAACTTCGCGGAAGGCGGAGGCGACAACTCGGGGCTCCGCTTCGTGGGCAGCGAGGGGGTCATGACGGTGTCCAACGAGGTGACGCTCAGCAAGCAGGCCCGGCCCCGGGAGCCGGGCTACACGATCGACACGTTCCCCAAGGCGACTCAAGAGCAGTTCCTGAAGGAATACCGGGCCAAGTATCCCGACTCGAGCGCCGAGCTGCTGCCCCTGGAGGTCGAGACCTACCGCCCGCCGCGGGAGTACAACGACACCGAGCACCATTTCCGGAACTTCTTCGCGTCCATCCGCAGCCGGGCGCCGATGGTCGAGGATGCGGTCTTCGGCCTGCGCGCGGCGGGGCCGGCCGTCGTCTGCAATCTGAGCTACTTCGAGGGCCGGCCCTACGTGTGGGACCCGGAGACGATGAAGGCCATGCCGGCGCGCGGCTGAGGGAGGCATACATGTTGCCCGCCCAGATGCTGGTGGAAGCGAAGCTGCCCAGCCACGCCCTGGACGACCCGGCCGCGGAGGTGGCGGGGCGGCTCGACGCGTTCCTGGCCGCCGCCGACTGTCGCGACAAGCGCATCGCGGTCGGGGCGGGCAGCCGCGGCATCGATCGCATCGCGGAGGTGATCCGCGCGGCGGTCGCGACGTTGAAGGCGCGGGGAGCCCGGCCCTTCATCGTCCCCGCCATGGGCAGCCACGGCGGCGGCACCGCCGAGGGCCAGCTCGAGCTGCTGGACTCGTTCGGCATCAACGAGGCCACGATGGGCGTGCCGCTGCGGCCCTCCATGGAGGTGGTGGAGCTGGGGCAAACCAGCGCCGGCGAGCCCGTCTTCACCGCCCGCGAGGCGCTGGAGGCCGACGCGGTGCTGCTCGTGAACCGCGTCAAGCCCCACACCGACTTCGAGAGCGTCCGCGTGGGCAGCGGGCTTCTGAAGATGACGGCGATCGGCCTCGGCAAGGTGGAAGGGGCGGCGGCCGCCCACCGGGCGGCCCGGCGCCACGGTTACGAAGAGGCGATCTCCGCGGCGGCCCGGGTGGTCCGCTCGCGCGTGAAGCTGCTGGCCGGGGTGGCCCTGCTCGAGGACCCCCACCACCGGCTCGCGCGCGTGGAGGTGATCCCGGCCGGCGAGATCGAGGCCCGCGAGCCGGCGCTGCTGGCCCAGGCCCGGACCTGGATGCCGTCGCTGCCGTTCCCGGACATCGACGTCCTCGTCCTGGACGAGATCGGGAAGAACATCAGCGGCGCCGGCATGGACACGAACATCGTGGGCCGGGGCGTCGACGGCATGCCGTTCCAGGCCGCCCGCTCGCGGGCGCGGACGATCTACGTCCGCGGCCTGACCCCCGAGTCGCACGGCAACGCCGTGGGCGTGGGCCTGGCCGAGGTCGTACGCTCGCAGATCATCGCGCAGATGGACGTCAAGGCCATGTACACGAACGCGCTCTCGGCGATGACGCCGGCCACCGTCCGCGTGCCGATGCACTTCGACAGCGACGCCGAGTGCCTGAAGGCGATCCTGCGCGTGTCGGGCGCCGACCCCGAGCGGGCGCGGATCGTGCGCGTGCGCAACACGCTCAGCGTGGACCGGTTCGTGGCCTCGGAGGCCTATGCCCCGGAGATCGCCTCGCGCAGCGACCTGAAGGTCGTGGTCCCGCCCCGGCCGTGGGCGCTCGACGCCCAGGGGAACTTCGACCCCGCGGAGGACCTGCTGGCCCGGACGCCGGCGTGAGTTGAGCACGGCCACCGTTCCCGTCGCGACCGCCTCTCCCGCGGGCGATCCCTACCGACTGGACCCGCGCGACGTGCGCGAGCCGCCGCCCACGCTGCGCCAGGCGCTGCGCCGCATCGGCCCCGGCCTGATCCTGGCCGCGTCCATCGTCGGCTCGGGGGAGCTGATCGCCACCACCACCCTCGGCGCCCAGGTCGGCTACACCGCGCTGTGGATCATCGTGCTGAGCTGCGCCGTCAAGCCGGTGGTGCAGGCCGAGCTGGGCCGCCACACCATCGCCACCGGCGAGACGGGCCTGGAGGCGCTCGACCATCTGCCCGGCCCCCGGCTGGGCGTGAGCTGGCTGGTCTGGGCCTGGGCGGCCATGGTGCTGATGACCCTGCTGCAGGTGGGGGCGATGTTCGGCGGCGTGGCCCAGGCGATGACGCTGCTCGTGCCCGCGGTGGGCGAGCGGGCGTGGGTCCTGGTCTTCCTGGCCCTGACGCTGGCGCTCCTGCTCGGGGGCGGGTATGCGCGGATCGAGCGGCTGGCGGTGGTCAAGGTGGGCCTCTTCACGCTGGTGACCGTGCTGGCCGCGGTGGTCCTCATGCGCATGCCGCGCTACTTCAACTGGTCCGGCCTCCGGGAGGGCGTGCGGCTGCGCCTGCCTCCGCAGGGCATCGCCACCGCCGCCGCCGTCTTCGGCATCACCGGCGTGGGAGCCACCGAGCTGTTCATGTACCCGTACTGGTGCGTGGAGAAGGGTTACGCCCGCTTCGTGGGCCGGCGTGAGCCGACGCCGGAATGGCAGAGGCGTGCCCGGGGCTGGATACGCGTGATGCACGTGGACATCCTCGCCTCTCTCGTCATCTACACGCTCGCCACCCTGGCCTTCTACCTCCTGGGCGCCGGGATCCTGCACGGGATGGGGCTCGTCCCGGCCGCCCGCGACATGATCCCCGTGCTCTCGAACATCTACACGCAGACGCTGGGCCGGTGGGCCCTGTGGGTCTTCTACGTGGGAGCCATCGCCACGCTCTACGGGACGATCTTCGCCGCCACCGCCGCCCACTCGCGGATCTTCGCCGACATGTGCCGGCTGCTCGGGCTCTTCGCGCGCGACGACGCGGCCGCTCGCCGCCGGTGGCGGCAGGCGTTCGTGCTGGTGTTGACGCTCGCGCCGGTCGTGCTCTACTGGCTCTTCGCATCGCCGGTGAAGATGGTGATCGCGGGTGGCATCGCGCAGGCCACGATGCTGCCCCTGGTGGGGGCGGGCGCGGTCTGGCTCCGCCACCGCCGCCTGCCGCCGGAGCTGGCGCCCTCTCCGGCGGTGACGGCCGGCCTGTGGACGGCGACGATCCTCATGGCGGCGATGATGGGCTATTACACCTGGCTGATCGCCCGCACCTGAGGGGTCAGCCGGAAAACCTCGCGCGGAGCTGCTCGGCCGCGCTGCGCAGCAGCCCGGCGTCGCTCCCCAGCGCCACGTACGTGAACCCCAGCTCGAGGAACTTCCGGGCGTCCTCCTCGACCGGGGCCAGGATGCCGACCGGCTTGCCCGCTCGCCGGCCGCGCTGGCAGGCGTCGGCGAAGATCGCCTGCACCTCGGGATCGCGGTTCTCGCCGATGCGGCCCAGGGCGGCGGCCAGGTCGGAGGGGCCGATGAAGACGCCGTCCACACCCTCGACGGCGGCGATCGCTTCGAGCTGGTCGAGCGCCTCGCGCGTCTCGACCTGGACGAGGACGCACATCTCCTCGTGGGCGCGCTTGAGGTAGTCGGGGATGCGGCCCCAGCCGCTCGCGCGATGGGCCAGCGCGACGCCACGGATGCCGGCCGGCGGATAGCGGGTGGCGGCCACCGCGCGCGCGGCCTCCTGCGCGTTCTGCACCCAGGGCACCAGGAACGTCTGCACGCCGAGGTCGAGGTAGCGCTTCATCAGGACGGGATCGTTCCAGGCCGGGCGCACCACGGGGGTGGCGGTCCCGCCCTTCAGCGCGCGGAGCTGCTCGAGGACGGAGCCCAGCTCGTTGGGCGCGTGCTCGGCGTCGATGAGGATCCAGTCGTAGCCGGCGCCGGCCAGGATCTCCGCCGCCAGGCCGCTGCAGAGGTTGGTCCAGAGGCCGATCTGCTTCCGGCCCTCCCGGATCGCCCGCTTGAACGCGTTGGCCGGCAGGTCCATCAGTGGATCTCGGGCTCGGGCACCGGAGCGGTGCCCTCCAGGAAGTCGAAGTCGCAGCCCTTGTCCGCCTGGCGGACGTGGCGCGCGTAGAGAGCCACCCATCCCCGCGGGTAGGGAAGCTCCCGCGGCTTCCAGGCCGAGCGCCGCCGGCCCAGCTCGTCCTCGCTCACGCGCAGCGACAACCGCCGGCCGGGCACGTCCAGCTCGACGAGGTCGCCGTCACGCACCAGGGCCAGCGGTCCTCCCACGAACGACTCCGGCGCGACGTGCAGCACGCAGGCGCCGTAGGCGGTCCCGCTCATGCGGGCGTCCGAGATGCGGACCATGTCCCGCACGCCCTGCTGCAGGAGCTTCCTGGGAATGGGCAGCATGCCCCATTCCGGCATGCCGGGCGCACCCAGGGGGCCGGCGCTCTGCAGGACGAGCACCGAGTCGGGGGTGGCGGGCAGGGCGGGGTCGTCCACCCGGCGCTCGAGGTCGTTGTAGTCGCGGAACACGACCGCCGGCCCGGCATGGCGAAGGAACCGCGGGTCCATGGCGGTGTGCTTGATCACCGCGCCGTCGGGGGCCAGGTTGCCGCGCAGGACGGCCAGGCCACCCTCATCGTTGAGGGGACGCTCACGGGGGACGATGACCGTTTCGTTGGAAGCCGTCGCGCCCTCGATGTTCTCGGCCAGGGTGCGGCCGTTGACGGCGAGCGCGTCCGTGTGCAGGAGGTCCCGGATCCGGGCCATCAGCGCAGGCAAGCCTCCCGCGTAATAGAAATCCTCCATCAGGTACTGGCCCGAGGGACGGATGTTGGCCAGGAACGGCGTGCGCCGGGAGAGGGCGTCGAAGCGGTCGAGGTCCAGCCGCGCTCCCGCGCGGCCGGCCATGGCGATGAGGTGGATGACGGCGTTGGTCGAGCCGCCGAGGGCCATGGCCGCCGTCACCGCGTTCTCGAAGGCGTCATCGGTCAGGACGTCGCGGGGCTTGAGGTCCTCCCACACCATCTCGACGATGCGCCGGCCGGTGGCGGAGGCGAGCCGGGCGTGGCCGGAATCGGCGGCCGGCATCGACGAGGCCCCGGGCAGGCTCAGGCCCAGCGCTTCCACGGCCGAGGCCATGGTGGACGCGGTGCCCATGGTCATGCAGGTGCCGAACGAGCGGGCGATGCCGTCCTCCATCTCCCGCCACGCGCACTCGTCGAGGTTGCCCGCCCGCCGCTCCGCCCAGTACTTCCACAC
>Ga0066710_100002745_pt1 | contig 14451 bp, 9 predicted proteins | sample GraSoiAngelo_159_FD_79666 | JGI IMG/M metagenome (GOLD analysis project Ga0066710, IMG submission 79666) | Grasslands soil microbial communities from the Angelo Coastal Reserve, California, USA - 14_1009_16_40cm | ecosystem: Environmental > Terrestrial > Soil > Grasslands | place: USA...
CCCGCGGAGCTTCCGACGCCGCCTGGGGACCCCTCGCCGGCAAGTGACCTGGACTTGGACGTCCTTTCTCATGAGGTGGTTCCCGCGGCGCGCTCCCGCGGGAGCTCAGAGTGGATCGATCGCGAAATACGGGCCGAGGCGTGGCTCGCCGAAGAGTGGATCGGGCGCGAGATTGATGCCCAGGTCGATGGCGATGCGGCCGATGGGAGTCAGCCAGCGAAGCCCGACTCCCATGGCATCGCGAAGCACCAAGGTCTTCAGGAAACGATACGGAGGCACCGCCCACAGGTTGCCCACGTCATAGAAGAAGGCCATTTCCAGCGATTGCCCGACGGGAACCCGCAGCTCCGCGGTGAAGGAGACGAATTGATCGCCTCCGCTGGACGCGCCGCCCGCCTGCGCGACCCGCGCCTGCGAGGTGCACGCAGGGTTCTGCGGTCCGAGCACGCCCTGGCACTTGCGGACCGCGTCGCGCAACTCCTCGCTCACGTCCTGCGGCTGGACGGCATCCTCGTGGAAGCCGCGAAGGGAGGTGGCGCCGCCCAGGTAGAAGCTGCGATCGCCCGGCGTGTGCGAGTTCGGGTCGAGCTGGTAGATGCGCCCGGCGCGCGCGGAGAGCACGAGGCTGGAGAGGAGCGGCAGTGGGATGTAGCCCGCGATCTGCCCCTGCAGCTTCACCAGCCGCACGATGATGTCGCTCGCCTGGAACGATCGCAGGTAGTCGCCGGAGACCTGCGCGAAAAGGCCGGCGCGCGGCCGCGCGGGATCGTCGCGCAGGTCGAGCGTGACCGCGGGACGAAGCGAGCCGAACAGCATGTTCCCGGAGGGCAGCCGGCAGATGCGCGGGTCGACCTCGGCGACGAGGTCGCATGCCCCGAAGCTCTGGTAGCCGACCTCGTACTGCACGCCGGCCGCCACCGGACGATTCTTCGCCAGATCGACCGAAGCCTGCGCCGAATACTTCGTCAGCGAATAGCTCGGTCGCAACGCGCGCTCATGGATGAGATCGATGCCGGCGCGCAGCTTGTCGGTGATGGGCCACAGCCGCGGGGCGCTGAGGCCCAGGTCGACGACCCGTTCGATCGGATCGCTCGGCAACTCGAACTTGCTCACGCATTGCGGGGCGCCGTTGAGGCCCTGCGAGCACTCGGATTTCGTGTACGGCTCGCGAAGGAAGGGAAAGTCGGCCTTCGCGACCGCGCTGAAGGTCAGCCCGCGCCCGAGGAGGTTGCCTTGCGTCCACTGGGCGGTGGTGCGCGGACCGTCCGCGAGGGAAAAGCCGAGCGTTGCCTGGAAACCCTTGGTGGGGCGTTCGCGCAGCTGCACCTGGACGGTCTTCTCCGGCTCGGCCACCTCCGGGTTTCTGGGCGTGAGCGTCGCGCTGAAGAAGATGCCGGTGCGCAGCAGCGCCTGCTGCCCGCGGTCGAGCACCTCGGGGGTGAGCACTTCTCCTTGCTTGAGCCCGATCAGGTCGAGGACCAGCGATTCCTGCGTCTTGCGCTGGCCGACCACCTCGACGAACCCGACGCGCACCACGGGACCCGGTTGGATGCGGTAGCGCACCACGACCCTGGCGAACTCCTGCCCGGGCTCTGCGTTCTCGTCAAAGGTCTCTTCGTCCTCCACGCGGGCGTACAGGTGGCCGCGGCGGGTGAAGCTCTGCGTGAGCGCCGCGCGGCCCTCTTCGGCGGCGAAGTAGTTGAACGGCTGGCCCTGGCGCAGGGTGATCGCGGCATCCAGCTCGCGCGGCGAGACCTCGCCGCCGCCCTCGATCAGGATGCGCGACACCCGGGTCTGCTCGCCCTCGGCAATGGGGATGCTGACGCGCAGCCGGTGCCCGTCGCCTCCGATCGGCTCCGGCCTGGGCGGCCCGGCGCGCGCCGAGAGGTACCCCTGGCTCTTGTACAGGTCTTCGATCTGCTTGAGGGCGCGCGCGTACAGGACCGGATCGAACACCGTCTCCGGCTCGGCGCGCGTCCGCGGACGGCGCGGCGCCGCCACGCGGCCGGCGACCTCCGTCGCATCCACGGACCAGGGATCCGCGCCGGCGGCCGGATCGGGAACGACTGCGTCGCGCAGCTGCTGCAGGACGCGCTCGCGGAGCTGCCGGGTGGAGAACTCCTGGTTGCCGGTGAACACCACCTGCTCGACGCGCACCGGCCGGTCCTCGTCGATGCTGAAGACGAGCTCCACCGCGCCGTCGCGCGTCACGATCTCCCGCTCGGCGACGCGCGCGCGCAGGAACCCCTGGCCGACGTAGAACCGGCGCAGCCTCGCGGCCATCTCCTGCGCCATCTGCGAGTCGACCGGCTCGTCCTCGCCCGCCGACGGCGTGGAGAGACCCAGCTGCGCGATCAAGAGCCCGGCGGGAAACGCCCGGTTGCCGCGCATGTGGAACCGCACCACCGGTCCGGCGCGCACCGGCACGATCACACGGGCGCCGGCGGGAGGAACGTCCTCGAGCAGCGGCGACTCGACCACCGCGCGCAGCCGGCGGGCGCGCCGGTACCGGTCGCGCACCCCGCGCACGCCCTCGTCGAGCGTGGACAGGTTGAGCACGTCTCCGGGCTGCAGCTTGAACGCGGCGAGCAGCTCGTCGCGATTCAGCGCGAGCTCCCCGCTGAACCGCACCTCGGCGATGCGGGTGACCGGTCCTTCGTCGATGCGCATCTCGAGCGCCACGCCGTCCTTGGCGGGCATCCGCACGGGAGTGACCGTGGCGCGCCGGTACCCGATGCGGTGGTACGCTGCCCCGATCGCCTCTGCCGCGCGCGGGACCAGATCCTCCTGGAACTCGGCGTTCACTTGGAGATTGGCGGTCTGGTGCAGCAGGCTCTCCGCCAGCGCCTTTTGCCCGCGGAAGACGACCGACACGAGCTTCTGCACGGGCGCGAGGACGAACACCAGGCGGACCGCGCGCGTCCAGCCGGGCTTGTAGCTCTCCTTGGGGAGCGGCTCGATGTACGCGGCCACCCGGGCGAAGCGCGCGCTGCCGTGGATCGCCCGCACCGCGTCGCGCACGTCGCGCGGGTCCAGCGGGGCTCCGTTCTCCAGCGCGACCAGCGCGCGCAGGTCCTTGACTTCGGTCCCCTCGAAGACGACCTCGCCCACCCGGACGGGCTCGCCGCCCTCCGCCTGCGCCCACGGCGGCAGGGGCTCGTCACCGATGCGGGCCTGCGCGGGCACCGCCAGCAAGGCGAGCGTCAAGAAGAGGAGCTTCACTCGCCTTCCCATCTCAGCTTCAGGTCGACGCCGAAGTCGGTGCCCGTGGTGATGTGCTCGTTGTCCAGCTGGATCTGGCCCGAGAGCGATTCGGAGAGCTGGTAGGAGATCAGCCCACGATAACGGCGAGTGGAGAGCCCTTCCAGAACGCGCAGGTCCAGCTTGTCAGTGAGCAGGCGCGAGCGGAAGCGCGCCATCGGCTCCAGCCTGTTGGTCGCTGCCGAGAAGTCGGAGGCGAAGTCGATGGTCGGATCGCGCAGGATGGTATTCTTCGGGATGAACCTGCGCACCTCCTCGGAGAAGCCGGTGACCTTGTTCAGCGCCTCGACCCCGATGGCGAGCCCCGAATCGGTCGCATTGAAGCCCGCCTGCTGCAACTTCTGTGAAACGAATCCGAAGGTGAGCAGTAAGCCGAGATCGGCCTCGGTGAGCGCCGGCTCGGAAGTCAAGGTCACGTGCGGCTCGGCCGGCGTGCCGAAGGCGTGCAGCCGGATCTTGTACTCGATCTCCTGCGCCTTCACCTGGGCCAGGGCCTGGAAGTCGAAGGAGGGGCGTACCCGGGTGCGGTCGGTGAAGGTGAGCACTCCTTGCTCGATCTGGAACTCGTTGCCGCGGAACTGGGCGGTCCCGTGGACCGTGTTCACCGAGCCGAGCAGGCCGACGCTGCGCGAGGTGCCGGTGACCTTGAGATCGCCCTTCAGATCGGCGCGGGCCAGGTTGTTCTCGATCCGCACTCCGCGCGAGAGGTGGACGTCGAGGTCGAAGTGCACCACCAGCGCGCTCTTCGCCAGCACCCGTGGCGCGGGCGGCCGCCGGCTGAAGTCGAGGAGGCTCCGCTCCAGGTCGAGGTCCTCGGCGTAGCGCAGGCGGCTGACGATCAGCGACCCGCCCAGCACCGGCTCGAGCGGCGGGCCGTAGAGGGTCACATCGCCGTCGAGGGTGGCGGGCAGGTTGTCCTGGAACCGCACGTTCACGTCGCTGATGTGGGCGGCGATGTCGACCTTCGTCGGGTGCAGCGCCTTCATCTCCATGCCGCCGGAGAGCTTCGCCTCCCCGTTGTTCAGCTTGCCGCGCAGCTCGTCGATGACCAGCGCGTCCTGGCTGAACGAGACGCTGCCGTTCAGCTCGCGGGCGGCGAGCGGCAGCCCGCGCAGCCGCGCCTCGCCGTCCTCGATGCGCAAGTTGCCGAGCACGGTCGGCGCCTGGAAGGTGCCGCCGACGGTGGCCTGGATCAGGTAGGTGCCCGCGGCGTGCTCGAGGTCAGCGAACAGGTTCTGCAAGATGCGACCGTCCACCGACGCCGCCAGCCGCAGGTCGAGCTTGCCGCTCCGGAGGCGGCTGCCGGCCACGGTGGCGGTCGTGTACGGCGCGCGCAGCGCCAGCTTGCGCACCTCGATGCCCGCCGGGCCGAAGACGAGCTGTCCGGGGCCGTCGTTCTCGAACGCCATTCCGTTGCGCACCAGCTGCAGCGCGCTCAGCTCCGCCCGGCCCTCCGATTCGCGCCAGCGCAGGAGCGAGCCGGAGAGGGACAGCGCGGCGGAGAGCGATCCACCCTGCACCTCCGCCTCGGGAAGGAAGCTCTGGAAGTAACCGGACAGGTCCGGAAAGCGCACGGCCAGGGTGGTGGAATACGGCAGCTCGCCCTCGAGGGTCGCCCGGCCTTCCAGCCGGTGCGTCCCGACATCGCCCTCCCAGCGCAGCTGCTTTCCGTCGAGGCGCACGAACACCTTGCCGTCGCCCAGCTCGGCGCTGCCCGCGCGCCCGCCGGCGAAGCTCGAGCGCACCTCCAGCACGGGATGCTGCGCGACGCCCCGCAGGCGCGCCTCGACCGCGAGCGGTCCTTCGAGCCGCGCGTGCTTGGCGAAATCGAGATTTGCCAGGGTGAAGTCCCGCGTGGCGGCGTCGATCTCCAGCCGCCAGGCCGGCCCGAACCGGCCGGCCACTTCGAGCTCGCCGTCGCCATGGCGGAGCAGCAGGCGCTCGATCTCCAGCCGCGGCTCCTTGCCGTGGAGTGCGATCCGGGCCTCGCCACCGTCGAAGGCCTGTCCCCAGGCGGACGCCGAGGAGAAGGACAGGCGCGCCTCGCCGTCGGGAGCCACGGCCGGACCTTTGACGTCGATGACGCCGGACAAGCGCCCGTCGAGGTCGTCCGGGCGGTTCACCGAGGAGAGCGCGGGGACCAGGCCTTCGGCCAGATCGATCAGGTCGTGCACGTATGCGTCCGGCAGATCGAGGTGCGCGTCGATGACCGCGTCATGGCGGAAGTCCAGCTTCACGCGCCCGGCGTAGGTGGAGCGATCCTTGCGCCCGCGCAGCTGGTCCAGCGAGAGCACCATGCCGGTGAAATCGACCTGGGCGGAGAGGTCGCCGAGCGAGAGGTCCATGAAATGGAACCCGCGCATCGCCGCGCTGGACGTAACCCGCACGTCGGCGTACGGGCCATGGACGCGCGCGGCCAGCGCCGCCCGCCCGTGCCAGGGCAGCTCGGCCAGGTGCCCGCGCAGATCGTCGAGGGACAGCCCATCGGTCTGGGCAAGGAGGTCGAGCCCGCGGGCGGAATCGGTGTACAGCGCGCCCTCCACGTTCAGGACCGAGGAACCCGACTCGATCCGCGCGCCGCGCAAGGTGACCTTTTGACGGTCGATCGCCACCGCGCTGACGAGGTGGCCCTTGGGCATCTCGAGCATGCGCCCGGGGCCACCCTTGCGGCGCGCGTCGTAGGCCCGGTCGAGGACGGAGAAGTCCGACAAGTCGAGCGAGGCTTCGCCGGTCAACAGAAGTGGGAGCAGCGTCCCCTTCATCTGCACCTTGCCAGCCGTGCGCAGGACGACCCAGGCGTGCGGAAGCGTCAGCTTGCGCAGCACCTCGGCCAGCTCCACGTCGCGCAGGGTGAGATCCGTGGAAAGCGGGACTCCCTGGCCGAACCCCACCTCGGCGCTTCCCGCCACCTGACCGCGGCCGACCGCGACGTCCAGGTGCTCGACCTTCAGGCGCCGCGTGTTCAGATCGAATCGGGCGCTCAGGTCGCCCGGGTCGAATCCGTCCAGCTGCAACCCGCGGAGCCGGACGTCGCCGCGGACGTGCGGGTCCTTGCGCGCGAACGTCACCGTGGCATCGGCGGCGAAGGACCCGTGGACCCCCTGCAGCGCTCCCGGCATGTACGCGGCGAGCGCCGCGCCCAGGTCGTCGGCGCGCACGTTGGCGCTGGCGTCGATGTGCGGGTCGCACAGGTCCGAGATCCGCCCCGAGAGGAAAGCCGCCGCCTCGGTGGCGATCAGGTCGGCGCGCGTGACCTCGAGCTGGCCGGTCCCGCGCAGGTCGACCTTGGCCGCGCCGCGCACCGAAACCAGGCCGATCTTCCGACCCGGCAGCTCGACCGCGCCGCCGCGGGTCGCGAGCGCGACCTGCATCGCGTCGCCCTCGCCGTGGATCGAGGCGCTGGCGCGCGGCAAGGTGACGCTCACGCCTCCGCCGCGCACGTCGACCGACGCCTTGCGGATCTTCACCCGCCCCAGCTCGAATCGGTCGAGCACGTCGGGCAGGCATTCCTGCCGCCGGGCGCGCGCGGTGGGCGCGGATTGCTGATCGAGCGAGAGGTGCAGCTCGGGATGATCGATTTCGAGCTGCTCGAGCCGGATGCGCTGCAGCACCGGGCGGACCAGCACGTGGACGAACACGCGCGCGACCTTCAGGTCGATGCGGCCGCCCGGGTCGCCGACCTGCAGCCCGTCGATGGTGAGCTGCCCGCGCGCCGGGTCCACCGAGCAGCGCGCCACGCGCACCTGCGCGGCCGTGGCCTCCTCGATGGTCGCCACCGCATAGGCGCACAGGTTGTTGGCGACGAAGTCGGTGCGGAGAAATGCGATCGCCCCTCCGGCGACCACCGCCGCCGCCAGCGCGCCGGCCACCAGCACGCGGCTCAGCACGGGTGTTCCACCGCCTTGCTCGAGGGTCGGATGCCCGGAGCTGACCGCGCGCGCCGCATGCTTCTCTCTTCAACTCCCGACCGGCATGCGCCGGTCGCGGTCACGAGGGCTTGGCCAGTCCAGCCAGGTATCGATCGATCTCCCCCAGGTCGAGCGGCTTCGGTTCCCTGGGCGCGGGGGACGGCGTCCGGAGAGGGACCTGATCGTCGTTCACGGCCGCGGCGCCGTCGAGCCCCAGGTCGGCGGCGACCCTGCCGATCATCGCTTCGTCGATCATCGGCACCCGGGCTACGTATCCCTCGAACAGGGCGTTGTCGCAAAGCGTGTTGATCACGCGGGGTGTGCCGCTCGAGAAGTGGTGCACGGCGTTGACCGCCTCGGGCGTGAACGGCATCCGCGACGCGCCGGCCAACCGGAGGCGGTGCTTGATGTACGCCTCGGTGCTCTCCGGCGTCAGGTGCGCGAGGCGGAACTTGATGGCCACGCGCTGGGCGAGCGGCGGGTCGAGCTTCAGGTTCTCCTCGATCTCGGGCAGACCGAAGAAGATCAGCGAGAGCAGCTTCCGCTCGGGTACCTCGAGGTTGAGCAGCCCGCGGAACTCCTCCATCAGCTCCCGCGTGGCGAGCATCTGCGCCTCGTCGATCAGCACCACCGCCCGCTTGCCCTGCTCGTAGATGCGGACCAGCCTCTGGTAGAGCTGTCCGAGGAGCGTGAGCTTGTCCTCGCTGGGGGCATCGACCCCCAGCTGGAGCGCGATGCGCTTGAGCAGCCAGGAGGCGGTCACGCCGCTGTGGATGATCACCAGGAGCGCCGCCTCATACTCGTTCTCCGGCAGGGAATCGAGGAGCCGGCGCGCCAGCGTGGTCTTGCCCGCGCCGATGTCCCCCACCAGGAGGGCCAGGCCCTTCATCTGCGAGCAGACGTGCGTCAGCCGCACCAGCGCCTGCGCGTGCTGGGGCGAGTTGAAGTAGAAGCGCGACACCGGCGCGTTCGAGAACGGCTCCTGGGCCAGCTCGTAGTAGTCGAGGTAGTTCACTTGAGCGGCCTCACCCTAGATGAACCCAATCTTCCGGTTGCGCGATGCGCCCCCGTCGGGCGGCTTCTTCTCCGCCGCAGCGCTCGCCGGCGCCAGGCGCGCCGCGGGCGTCGCCGCCGGCTTCACCGGCGCGCGCGGCCGGGCGCTGCTGTTGCCCAGCCGCTGGATGCGCGCGGCGACATCGCGGAAACCGCGCTCCTCCGCCGCGACCTCCTGGTACTGCTGGAGCGCCTCGCCGTTGCGTCCCAGCGTCTCGAGCACGCTGCCCAGCTCGAAGGCCAGCGCGCGGCGCGCTTCGGGATTCAACTCCTCGAGCTCGAGCCCGTCCTTGAGGTACTTCACCGCCGCCTCGGCGTTCCCCCGCTCCGCCTCGCAGGTGCCGAGCATGGTGAGGCAATCGGCGCGCCGGGCGCCGCCGCCGTGGTGGAGCACGATCTCGAATTCGGAGACGGCCTCCTCCAGGAGACCCATTTCCTTGTAGGCGATGCCGAGATCGTAGTGCGTTTGGGCGTCCTCGCGCCGGACCGTCTGGGCCACCTTGTTGCGGAACTCGCCCAGCACCTCGTGCGCCGGCACCTGGAAGCTGTCCAGCACGTCTCCGTCGAGCGGCGTGTCCTCGACCAGCTGCGCGGCGTTGATCTCGGCCGCCAGCTCTGCCGCGAGCTCCGCGGCCAGATCGTCATGCTCGGGCGTACTGGCCACCGCGGGCGCCGCTGCCGGACGGCGCGGCGCGGCGGCGGGCCGGAGCGTGCCGAGCGTCTTCTGTCCTGCGCCGCCGATGCGGCGCAGCCGGGCGAGCGCGCCCTGGTGCTGGGGCTCACCCATCAGGATGGCCTCGAGGATGGCGCGGGCTTCCTCGGAGAGGCCCGACTCGATGTAGAAGTCCGCTTCCGCCAGGTCGGAGGCGAAGGCGTCCTCGCCTCGCGCGGCGGGAGCGGCGGCGAGGGGCTCCACCTCGAGCAGCGGCTCGTCCTCGGGCAACGGCAAGCTGTCGGCCTCGATCTCCGCCTCGACCAGCGGCTCGTCCAGGCCCTGCTCCGCCTCGGCCGTTTCCAGCTCGATCTCCGCCTCGGGGGGTTCGAGCTCGATCTCGTGGCGTGGCGCCATCGCCGCCGGCGCCGGCGCCCCGGCCAGGGCGGCGTTGCGCGGATCCAGGTCGCGCAGCTCGGAGCGCGCCTGCTGCGCCCGCGGATCGCGCCGCTGGGTGTAGAGCCGCACCAGGGTCGCCAGCTCGGCGATCGCGTCGTCGGTGCGGCCGCTGGCCAGGGCCACCGTTTTCGCCTTCTCGTGCGCATCGAGATTGTTCGGATCCGCCGCGAGGATCCTGCGCAGGTGCTCCTGCGCTTTGTCGTGCAGCCCGTACTTGACGTAGACCTCGGTCTCCTTGAGCAGCTTGGGGATGCTCGAGGTGCTGACCGGCTCGGCCGGGCGGGCCGGGGGACGCGGGGCGGCAGTAGGCGCGGGAGCCGCCACGCGGCCGGTGGGAGGAGGCGGAGGCGAGATGACCGCGGCCCGCGGGGCCGGGGCAGGCGCCGCCGCGGTGCGCGACGGGACCGGCGCCGGGCGGGGCGAGTCGCCGCCTCCGCGGAGGGCCGCCTTCACCTCGGGATCGTCGGGCGCCAGCTCGGCCGCCCGCGCGTAGGTCCTGCGCGCCTCGTCGGCCTGGCCGGAGTCGGCGTGCACGCGCGCCAGCTCCTTGAGCACCGAGACGGTCTTCGAGGTCTGGCCCAGGTCCTGGAACGCCTTGGCCAGCATCTGCAGCGTGTTCAGGTCGCGCGGGTTGGCCTTGAAGCAGATCTGCAGCTTGGAGAGCGCGCGCTTCGAGTCGCCCCGGGAGAGGAAGTGCTCGGCCAGCTCGCGCGCCAGCGCAGTGTCGGCTTGGTCGAGGTGGCTGATGCGCTCGGCCACGCGCAGGTAGTCGTCGGTGCGGCCGTTGCGCTGCAGGTATTGCGCGGCGCGCCGGAGCTCGGTCACGGCCTCGACAGGGTTCTCCTGCCGCGCGTACTGCTCGCCCAGCCGGATGCGGGAGGCGACGTTGTCGGGATCGAGGTCGACCAGCTTCTTGAGCGCATCCAGGCTGGCCTTGTGGTCGCCGGTCTTCTCGTGGTGCGCCGCGACCGTCTGCCACTCCTTGGTCGCATCGCCGATCAGGCCCAGCTGCTGGTAGAGCTCGGCGAGGCGGACGTTGACCTCGACCCGCTCGACGACCTTCAGGACCTGCTTGTAGAGCGCGACGGCCTTCAGGTAGAAGCCCTGCGCCGCATAGGTGCGCGCCACCTTCTCGAAGCAGTCCGCCGCTTCGGACTGCTTCTTCATCTTTTGGTAGAGCTCCGCCAGCTTCTGGAGGACGCGGACGTCGTCCGGGTCCACTTCCAGGACGCGTTGGTATTCCTTGACGGCCTTCTCGAACTGACCTTTGACGATCAGCTTGGAAGCCGACTCGATGACCTTGTTCTTGTCCATCGGTCCGGGAGGGCTCCCAGTCTCGCTCTCGAAGGGGCGGCGGAATTCCAGCGTAACGTGCTCGGAGGGTACATTCAAGGCCGCTCGGCGCTTGGGAAAAACGCTGATCCGCCCACCCCGCGCAGCGCACACCGGAGCACGTCGCGCCGCGCTGCGTCCAGGCCATGTCGGGCGCTGTCGGTAATCGGAGGCGAATGTAATCAACTACTCACAGGTAATTTTCCGTTACCCGGCGGCAGGAGCCGCTTCCGCCAGCAGCCGCTCGACGGTGCGCGTGTCGTAACGACCTTGCACGAACGGCTCGAACTGGAGGAGCCGCTTGTGGAAGGGAATGTTGGTCTTGATTCCCTCGACCACGTACTCCTGCAGCGCCCTACGCGCTCGCATGATCGCGGCGGGCCGCGAATCGGCGGTGACGATCATCTTCGCCACCATCGAGTCGTAGAAGGGCAACACGCGGTACTGCTCGTAGGCGACGGAGTCGACGCGCACGCCGAGACCGCCCGGCGCGTGGTACGCGGTGATGAGCCCCGGCGAGGGCGCGAAGGTGACCGGATCCTCCGCGTTGATGCGCAGCTCGATGGCGTGGCCGCGCAAGGCGATGCTCTTCTGCGTGCGCCCCAGCTCCTCCCCGGCGGCGAGCCGGATCTGCTCCTTGAGCAGGTCGATCCCGGTCACCGCCTCGGTCACCGGGTGCTCCACCTGGATGCGGGTGTTCATCTCCATGAAGAAGAACTCGCCGCGCTCGTCGAGGAGGAACTCGATGGTCCCGACGTTGTTGTAGCGGATCTTCTTCATCGCCTCGACGGCGACCCGCCCCATCCGCTCGCGCAGCTTCTCGTTGAGCGCGGGCGAGGGCGACTCCTCCAGCATCTTCTGGTGGCGCCGCTGCACGCTGCATTCGCGCTCGCCGAAGTGGACCACGTCTCCGCGCTCGTCGGCGACGATCTGGATCTCGATGTGCCGGGGACGCTCGACGTACCGCTCGACGTACATGTCGCCGTTCCCGAACGCCGCCAGGGCTTCGGCCGAGGCGGTGCGGTACATCTGTGCCAACTGCTCCCTCTCGCGGACGATCTTCATCCCGCGCCCGCCGCCGCCCGAAGCCGCCTTGAGGATCACCGGGAAGCCGACCTTCTCCGCGAGCCGCGTCAGCTCCCGCTCGTCGCGCACCACTCCATCCGAGCCGGGCAGCTGCGGCAGGCCCGCGTCGCGCATCGCCTCCTTCGCGCGGACCTTGTTGCCCATCATCCGGATCATCTCCGGCCGCGGCCCGATCCACCCCAGGCCGGAGTGCTGCACCATCTCGGCGAACTCAGCGTTTTCGCTCAGGAATCCATAGCCGGGATGGATCGCGTCCGCGCCGGACACTTCGGCGGCCGAGAGGATCGCCGGGATGTTCAGGTAGCTCTCCTTGGAGGGCGGCGGGCCGATGCAGAGCGACTCGTCGGCAAACTTCACGTGCAGCGAGTTGGCATCGGCGGTGGAGTGAACGGCCACCGTCTCGATGCCCAGCTCGCGCGCCGCGCGGATGATGCGGAGCGCGATCTCCGCCCGGTTCGCGATGAGGATCTTGTGGAACATCTCGTCCGCCGCCGATCGCTCAGACCGGCTCGAACCGGAACAACGGCTCTCCGTACTCGACCGGGCTGCCGTTCTGGATGAGGGAGTCGACCAGCCGCCCGGGCTGCTCCGCCTCGATCTCGTTCATCAGCTTCATGGCCTCGACGATGCAGAGCACCTGCCCCTTCTTCACCACCTGGCCCACCTCCACGAACGGCGGGTTGTCCGGCGAGGCGGACCGGTAGAAGGTGCCCACGAAGGGCGAGTTCACGGTGAACGTATCGTCCCGCGCGGCCGGAGCCGCGGCGGCGGCTGCCGAGGATGCCGCCGGCGCGACCGGCGTCACCTGCGGCGGGGTCGGCAGCGCGGCGGGCGCGGGCTGGCCCGCCGGAACCGCGTGGAGCGCGGTGACCGGCGCCGGTGGATGCCCCATCCGGAGGGTCAGCCTCTCCTGGCCGTTGGTCCAATCCAGCCGGGTGACCTCGGTGCCCTGCAGCGCGGCGAGGATCGCTCTCAGCTTCTCGACGTCCATGCCCCCTCGGATGTCAGCCGACGCGGGTGAGGTACTGCCCGTTGCGCGTGTCGATCTTGAGCACGTCGCCCTCGTTGATGAAGAGGGGCACGTTGAGCGTGTACCCCGTCTCCAGCGTCGCCGGTTTCATCGCTCCCGACACCGTATCGCCGCGCACGCCCGGATCGCACTTGGTGACCCTCAGCTCGACGGTGTTGGGCAGCTCGGCGGAGATGGCGCGCCCGTTCCAGAAGAGGATGTGCGCGTTCATGTTCTCCTTGAGGAAGTTCCGGCCTTCCTTGAGCGCCTCGCCGCCGATGTGCACCTGGTCGTACGTCTTCACGTCCATGAAGACGTAGTGGTCCCCCTCCTTGTACAGGTATTGCATCTCCTTCTCTTCGATGTCCGGCCTGCCCACCTTGTCGCCCGATTTGAGGGTGGGCTCGAGGATCCGGCCGGTGAGGAGATTGCGGATGCGCGTGCGCACGAAGGCGGAGCCCTTGCCGGGCTTGACGTGCTGGAACTCGACGATCTCGAACGGATCGCCGTCGTAGAGGATCTTGAGCCCGTTCCGGAACTCACTGGTGTCGTAGACTTCTGCCACGGGTACTCCTCCAAAGAGGCCCGGCCATGTATCGCAATCGGGCAGAGGAGTCTAGAAGCGCAGCCGCCTCAAAGCTGGGCGGCGAGCTTCGGGCCCGCGACGCGCAATTCGTAGCGGGCGCGACCGACGTTGCCGTCCGGCGCGAGAGCGAGCAGCACGAAGTAATCCGGGGTGAGCGGGCGCGCGACCGCGACGAGCTTCTCGGTGCGGATCGATACTTCCGACGCCTTGCCCATCTGCAGGCTCTCGGCGGCCTGCCGCACCTGCGAAAGGATCCCGGAGTACTCGATCATGAGCGTCTGCATCTCGACGCCCTCGGCCCCCTTGACCTCGGCGGTCTCGATGGCGATGCCGTCGAACCCCATCAGGGTGGCCGCCAGCGCGCCGTCGACGCGGCCGCAGATGGCAAGGAGATCCTCGCGAAATCCCATCAGCGCCCTCCCCGCCGCGCGCGCACCCGCTCGAGCAGGTCCTCGAGCAGCGCGATCTCCCCGGCCGCCGGCGGACCGAGCTGGGCGAGCCGTTCCCTCGCCGCCGCGTCGCCGGCCTCCGCCAGCTTGCGCAGGATCTCCCGCGCGCGGCCGGCGAGACCCTGCTTGAGGTACAGCTCGGCCAACGTGACGGTCATTCGCGCATCGACGCAGGCCGGGGTGCCGCTGTCAAGGAATCAGCGGCAGCCCGTGCCGGTGTCCTGGTTGGCGCCTTCGCAGGAGAACGGCGCCGCCGGAGCTGTACAGCTCGGGGCAGGCAGCAGGAACGTCGGATCGGCCTGGACCACGTACTCATAGGTGCTGCTCTTCACGCGGCTGCCGTCCAGCAACCGTCCGTAGAGCTGCACCAGGACGCGTACCTTCATGGTGTTCCCGCCAATCGCCGTCGCGATCGCCGAAGGAATGAGATCCACCTGGGTCACGCCCTTGCCGCCGATGAGGATCAGCCCGTTCGCAGGGGCCGTCTGCTCCGGCATCAGCACCGCCGGGCCGTCGATCTGCGCGTAGTCGATGACCGCGAACTCGATCTGGAAGTCGTTCGTGTTCACCCGTCCAGGGCTGCCGCTGTTGTCCGGCAGCCGGTTCTCGATCACCAGCCCGTGCGTGTAGCCGCCGCCGAGCGGATTGAAGATGCC
>Ga0066710_100002746_pt1 | contig 14443 bp, 15 predicted proteins | sample GraSoiAngelo_159_FD_79666 | JGI IMG/M metagenome (GOLD analysis project Ga0066710, IMG submission 79666) | Grasslands soil microbial communities from the Angelo Coastal Reserve, California, USA - 14_1009_16_40cm | ecosystem: Environmental > Terrestrial > Soil > Grasslands | place: USA...
ACCGTGGCGATGACGTGCACGGTGTTGAGCGGCACCGCCAGCGTCTCGCTGCCGACGCGGACCATCAGCGCCTCGGTGACGAGCACCGTGAGCGGCAGCCGGAGCGTGAAGCGCGTGCCGGCCCCGAGCTCGGTCGCGACGTCGACGTCGCCGTTCAGACGGCCGATGTTGGTCCGCACGACGTCCATGCCGACGCCGCGGCCCGCCATGGTCGTCACCTCGGCGGCCGTGCTGAAGCCCGCACGGAAGATCAGCTCGAGGGCGTCGCGATCGGACATGGCGGCGGCGACCTCGGCGCGCAGGAAGCCCTGCGCCACCGCGCGGCGGCGCAGCCGATCGGCGTCGATGCCGCGGCCGTCGTCGGCGACCTCGATGACGACGAAGGCCCCGCGATGGCTGGCGCTGAGCCGGACCGTGCCCGCCTCCGGCTTGCCGCGCGCGCGCCGCTCGTCCGAGCTCTCGAGCCCGTGCACGACCGCGTTCTGCACCAGGTGCAGCAACGGGTCGACGACCTGTTCGATGATGGAGGCGTCGAGCTCCACCGTCTCGCCGCTCGTCTCGATCTGCACGGTCTTGCCGTTCGCCCGCGCCGCCTCCTGCCCCTGGCGCACGAAGCGGGTGTAGAGGCTGCCGATGGGCACCAGGCGCGCGCGACCCAGGCCCGCCCGCACCTCGCCGGTGAGCCGGTGCACGAGCCCGACGCCGTCGCGCACGTTGCGTCCCAGCGCGGCGAGCTCGCCTTGCGCCTCGGCAATGTCGGAGGCCACCTCGGCCACGCTGCGTGCGAAGAGCGTGAAGTCGTCGTAACGGTCGAACTCGAGCTCGGCGAAGAGTTCGGAGACCGAGCGGTGGCTCTCGCCGCTGTTGTCGTCGGCGTCGCCGTCGCGGCGGCGGGTGGGCCGCCGCGCGTCGAGGTGCTTGCGCTCGAAGTCGGCCACTGACTGGGCGAGGCGCTCGCGGCTGGCGAAGAGCACGTCGCCGAGCCGGTCCACCTCGGCCAGCCGCCGCTCGAGCGCGCTGCGCGCCACGACCAGCTCGCCGACGAGATCCATCAGGTTGTCCAGCCGCTCGAGCGGGACGCGAATCGTCTGCCGGCCGAGCCGCGACGGCGCCGGCACGCCCGCGGGCCGGGTGGGCGGCGTCGCCGGCGACACGACCGGCGTCACGGGCGAGGCCGCCGCCACGGCGGGCGCCGGCACCGCGGGCGCGGCCACGGCGTGGGCCGCCGTCTCGGCCGGAGCCGTGGGCACGGCGCTCGGAGTCTCGAGCAGTGCCGTGACGCGTGAGCGCACGCCGGCGACCTCGAGCGTCAGGTCGAGCCGGGCGTCGACGGCCGGGTCGAGCATGTGCTTGAAGCAGTCGACGGCGGCCAGGCTCGCCTCGAGCACCGCCGGCGTCAGCGCGGCGCGGCCCTCGCGCACGGTGACCAGCACGTCCTCCAGCCCGTGCGCCAGCTCGCCGATCGGCCGGCAGCCGACGACGTAGGCGGCGCCCTTGAGCGTGTGGACGGCGCGGAAGAGCGCGGCGATTCCGCCTTCGCTGGCGCCCTCGCGCCCGAGCGTGAGGATCGCCGCCGTCATCGTCTCCAGATGCTCGACGGCCTCCGGGCCGAAGTAGGAGAGGACGTCCTCATTGGTGGTGAAGAACGCCGCCAGCTCGGCGCGCACCGGATCAGCGACGGCGGCCGGCGCGGCGGGTGGCGGACCGGCAGGGCGCGGGCTCGGCGCGGCCTCCAGCGCGCTCGGCTCCGCACCCTGCTCGATCGCGTCGAGCGCCGCCTTCAGCGACGCCACCTGCTCGGCCAGGCGCGGCGCGACGAGCGCGCGCGCCTCGGCGGAATCGTTGCGCAACGGCCGCAGGGTCTGGTCCATGCGTTCCGCCATCGCGGCGACGGGGCCGAAGCCCTGCAGGGCGGCCGCGCCCGTCAACCGGTGCAGGACGAGGAAGAGCTCGTCCCAGGCCGGCTCCTCTCCGCGAATCAGGCGTGTGATGCCCTGCTCGATGGCGGCGAAGGTGTCCCACGCCTCCATGAGGAAGATCGACCGGAGAAATTCCTGGTCGCCCGGCTCGACCATGGCGGCGCCTCAGGCCGTGGCCAGCTTGAACCGCGCGAGGCTCCGGCTGAGCTCGTCGGCCAGTTTCACCAGGTCCTCCACGGTCTTTCGGGTCTGGAGCACCGCCTGCTCCGTGCTCACGGCCACGTGGGCGATCGACTGCATGGCGCGCGCGGCGCCTTCCACGCCGTCGACCTGCTCGGCGCTCGCGCGCGAGATGCCTTGGGCCAGCTCGGCCGACGTGGTCGACGTCCCGGCGATCTCCTTGAGGTGCTCCTCGGCGAGGACCGTGACCTGGTAGCCGGCCTCGACCTCGCGCGTACCTTCTTCCATGGCGATCACGGCTTCCTGCGTCTCGGTCTGGACGGTGCGAATGAGCGCGGAGACGTCCTTGGTGGCCTTGGCCGCGCGCTCGGCCAGCTTGCGGATTTCGTCGGCGACGACGCCGAACCGCATCCCGGACTCGCCGGCGCCGGCCGCCTCGATGGCCGCGTTCAGCGCGAGCAGGTTCGTGTGGGAGGCCAGCTCCTCGATCAAGTTGACGATCTCGGAGATTTCCAGCGAGCGATCGCCGAGGCCCTTGATCTTCTTGGAGATGACCTGCACCTCGCCGCGGATCCGCTGCATGCCGCTGAGGCTGTCGCGGACGGCCTGGTCGCCCTTCTGCGCGGCCTGCAGCGTGTGACGGGCGGCGCCGGCCGCCTGCTCGGCGGTGCTCGCCACCTCGCGCACCGAGCGGCTCATCGACTCCATCGCGTGGCTGACGGTGGTGATCTCGCGGGCCTGGGTCTGGGCGCCACGGGCCATCTGGTCGGTCGACCCGATCATCTCGGTGGCGTTGTTGGCGACGCGCAGCGCGGCGTGCCGCACGTCGCCGAGCAGGGCGGCGATCTCCTCGACCATGACGTTGATGGAGTCCACGACGCTGCCGAGCACGTCCGGTGTCACCTGGCCGCGGCGCGAGAGGTCTCCCTGCGAGATCTCCATCACGGTGTCGAGGAAGGTCTGGATGTTCTTCTGTAGCTCCTCGCGCTTCTTCCGCTCGTCGTCGCGCTCGGTCTCGGTGATGACCTGCGAGCGCAGCCGCACGAGGCTCTCGTTGAACGTGGCCGCGAGCTGGCCGATCTCGTCGCGCGAGGTCACCCGGACGGTCTCGCTGAGGTCGCCGCGGCCGACGCGCTCGGCCGCCCGGACGATCTGCGTCAGCGGCTGCGTGAGCCGCCGCGCGAAGAGGACGCCGCAGAGGACGGCCACCACCGCCACGCCGCCGAACACGCCGAAGAGGAACCAGCCGGTCTGGGCGGCGGCGGCGTCGATGATCGCGCGGTCCATGCCCACCCGCACGGTGCCGAGGGTGCCACCCAGCATGGGAACGCCGATGTCGATGATCTGGCGCGTGGCGCCGGTCACCGTGTCGGCGTACTGGATCTCCCTCACCTGCCGCACGGAGTCGCCGCTCACGAGGTTCTTGTCGACAAGGTCGGGCGGCACGAACGGCACGAAGGTGTGGGCGATCTGGTTCTTGGCCTGGTCGTACACCATGACGTACGCGACGCCGCTGATGTTGGCGAACTGGTCGATGAGCGCCTGCACGGTGGAGGCGTCGCGGGTCAGGATGAGGTCGACGCCCGACGAGGCCAGGCTGTTGGCGATGGCGCTGCCCTTAGAGGTGAACTCGTCCGTCATCTGGCGGCGCAGTGTCTGCACCGAGACGTACCAGGTGACGGTGGCCAGCGGGATCAGCACCGCGGCCAGGAACACGATGATCTTCGTCAGGAGGCCGACCCGAGCCTTCTTCCCTTTCATGACTCGCTCCTCAGGCCTGTATCGCCGCCGACCAGTCGGCAATCGGAACCCAGCGCTCCCCGTCCACCCGCGTGAAGTACACGCTGTCGAGCCCTTGATGACGCTCGCCTCCGAACGACAGCAGCGCGCCGATGCCGAGGTCGAAGTTCTTGAGGGACTCCAGGGCCAGCCGGAACGTCACGCGGGTGGGGCTTGGGCCCGCCCGCCGCAGCGCTTCCGCCACGACCTTGGCGTTGATGTAGCCCTCGAGGCTGATGAAGTTCTGGGGCTGGGCCACGTACTTGTCGTCCTTGAGCGCGGCCGGCACCGACGGGTTGTACTTGTCCATCAGCGCGCGGTACTCGACGACGCCGGGCAGCGTCAGGTCGTCGTAGCTCGGCACCACCTGCGAGTTCACCAGCGCGCGCGTGTAGTCGCGGCCGTTGCTCTTGCCGTGCTGCACGAGCATCTTCAGCATGGCGTCGGAGCCGACGAACGACACGTTAGAGATCGGCACGTTCCAGCCGAGGTCGCGGGCGGTCCGCACGAAGGCGCCGCATCCCTGGTAGGCCCCGGTGCACAGCACGGCGTCGACGCCGGCCCGGCGGAGCGCGTTGACGGCCGGGCTCATGTCGCCCTCGAACTTGGCGCCGCGCTGATAGGTGGTCTCCGCCGCGATCTTGCTCCCGCGCTGAGCCAGGGCGCGGGCCACCCCGTCGGTGCCGCTGCGGCCGTACGCGTCGGCCTGCGAGTAGACACCCAGGTTGCGCGCGCCCAGCGCCCAGAAGCGCTCGACGAGCGCACCCATTTCCTGGCGATAGGAGGCGCGGATGTTGAAGACGTGATCGACATAGGGAACCTCGCGCTGCGGCTGGGCGCCCGTGAAGTTGCCGACGAGCACCACGTGCTGGTCGGCGTAGCGCTTGATGACGGGCAGCGCGCGCGTCAGGGTCGGCGTGCCGACGTAGTTGGACAGGAAGAACACGTTCTCCTTCTCGATGAGCTGGATCGTGTTGCGCACGCACGGCAGCGGCTCGTAGCGATCGTCGAGGCCGATCACCGTCAGCGTCCGCCCGTAGATCCCGCCGCGCGCGTTCAGGTCGTCGTAGTACGCCTGCGCCCCGCGGTAGAACTCGCTCCCGAGGCCGGCCGCCGTGCCCTTGAACGCCGCGCTCATGCCGATGCGGATCTCCTTCGCCGTCACGCCGGGGGCGGCGGGAGCCGGCGCCGCCGCGGCGCCCGCCACGGCCGGCGCGCCATCCGAGGGCACCCACCGCGTCGAGGGCGTGCGCGGCGCGGCGCCCTGCGCGACCGCGGAGGCGGCACGCCCGAGGACGCCGGACAGGAAAGCGGACGACAGCAGGCGCAGGATGGTCCGACGTTGCATGGCTACGCTCCCGGGGTGTGGGCCGGGGCCTCAGGCCCCGGATCAGCAGGCACGGCAGGCGAGGAGTCCGCGATGGGTTTCCAGGTGCGCACCGCGCGCAGGAGCGCGCCGCCATGGAGCATGGTGGCGTGCTCGCCCGCCTGATCGACCAGCTCGCCCAGCACGAGGCCGTTGGGCGTGGGCTCGGCGGGCGGCTGCACGTCGTCGAAGGCGCTCAGCCCCAGCACGCGCTCGATCAGGATCGCCGCGCGGTGCTCGCCGTCGGCGAGGACAAGCGCGCGCGGAGGGCCGATGGCCGCGCGGACCGGCAGGCCCAGCGCCGGCCGCGCCTCCACCACGGGCAGCACGCTGCCGCGCAGGTTCATGACGCCGACGAGCGTGGCCGGCGCGCCCGGCACCGGCGTGGTCGTGTCGAGCATGACGACCTCGCGCGCCTCGACGACGTCCACCGCGAAGGGACGGCCACCCAGCATCACGACGCAGGCGCGGCGGGACAGCCGCGCCTCGGGGGCCGGGGCGGCCTCGACCGCGGCGGTCGAGACGTCGGCCGGCACCTCACCGGACAAAGCGGCCCACCATCGTGAGGAGCTGGTCGGACGTGAAGGGCTTGGGCAGGTAATCGTCGGCGCCCTGGCGCTTGCCCCACGCGAGGTCGCTGGCCTGATTCTTCGACGACACCAGCACGATCGGCGTCGTCTTCGTGTGTTCGTTCTTCCTGAGCAAGCGCAGCAGCTCGAAGCCGTTGCGCTTCGGCATGATGATATCGAGGAGCAGGATGTCGGGACGCTCCGCCGTGACCTTGTCCTCGAGCGCCTCACCGTCGATGAGGGTCACGACCTGGTGGCCAGCGTTCCGCAAGATGGACTCCATGAGCTTGAGCTCGGAGTAGGCATCGTCGACCACCATCACCTTCGCCATCGCATCTCCCTTCCATGGCGCACCGGCGGCGCGGATGAGCGGGAAGTGCAACGCGACTGCCAAGCGTGGGATGTGTCGCGTGTTGGAAATACGCCCAGGATAAGGACTGACGCTGTCGACGTTCTGACACGGAGGCCGTTGCGACACGGAGGATGCCGATCCGTGGCACTCGAGGCCAAATTGCCCAGGGGCCGGCGCGCAGGCGGGACGGAGTGACATATCATGGAGGCCATGACGACACCCGTCGCCCTCACCGAGCGCGAGACGCTGCAGCGCTACGAGAAGCGCGGCGCCCTGCTGCGCGGCCACTTCCGCCTCACCTCGGGGCTGCACTCCGACATCTATCTGCAGTCCGCGCTGGTGTTGCAGCACCCGGAGGACGCGGCGGCCCTGGGGGAGAGCCTGGCCGCGACGTTCCGTGGCGACCGCGTGCACACGGTGCTGGCGCCGGCCATCGGCGGCATTCTCGTGGCCCACGAGGTGGCGCGCGCGCTCGGCGTGCGCGCGCTCTTCACCGAGCGCGAGAACGGCGAGATGCGCCTGCGGCGCGGCTTCACGCTGAGTCCCGGCGAGCGCTGCCTCGTGGTGGAGGACGTCATCACCACCGGCGGCTCCACGCGCGAGGTGGTCCAGTGTGTCGAGGCGCACGGCGGGCTCGTCGTGGGCGTCGGCTCGCTGATCGATCGCAGCGGCGGCACTGCGACGTTCTCCGTCAAGCGCGTGGCGCTGGCCACGCTCAGCGCCGCGACCTATGCGCCGGAGTCCTGCCCTCTCTGCAAGACGGGCAGCATCGCCGTCAAGCCCGGCAGCCGCGCCTGACCCGCCGCCCATGGCCGTAGCGCCGGCGGTGTGCGGCGCGGGCCGTCGTTCGAGCTCAGGGAGTCAGCACGCCGTTCTGCAGCAGGACCACTCCGAGCCAGAGGAGCTGCGCGGCCACGAACACGGCGAGCCCGCGCTCGCGGCCCTGGTGGAGCTGCGTGCGGTACTGCCAGAAGCCGCCGACGACGGCGACCAGGGCGAACAGCGTGCCGTCGTAGGTCTCGAGTAGGCCGTGGCGGGCGGCGAGCCCGCCGGCGAAGCTCCACAGCACCCACGCCGCCAGCCAGCCGGTCAGCACGGAGAGCACGGTGGCCGAGCGGGAGCCGGTGCGGCCGATCAGCCGCGAGGCGCCCAGCGTGAGCAGGCTGCCCACGATGACCACGCCGCCGGCGAGCCAGATCCAGCGTCTCACGCGCGGCCGCGATACTCGGGACGCCAGCGCAGCAGTCGCATCTCGAGCTGCTTGATGGCGAGCGCCATGACGATGCCGATGACGCCGAGCGAGATCAGCGCCACCATCATGTCGGCGGCGTTCAGCGTCCCCAGCGACTGGATGATCAGGTAGCCGAGCCCGCCGCCCGACTCGCCGCCGAGGAACTCGCCGACGACGACGCCGATCAGCGCGAAGGAGATGGACGGCGTCAGCGAGGCGAACGTCCACGCCAGCGCCGAGGGCACGATGACGGTGCGCATGACCTGGCGGTCGGACGCGCCCAGGAAGCGCGCGGAGTGGATGAGGTCGGCGTCCACCGAGCGCGCGCCCTGGAACGTGTTGAAGAACACGATGAAGAAGACGATGGTCCAGGCGAGCACGATCTTGGCCAGCACGCCGAAGCCGAAGATCATGGTGATCAGCGGCACCAGCGCGATGCGCGGCAGGGAGTTGAAGGCGACGATGTAGGGCTCGAACACGCGCGCCAGGCGCTCGTGGCGCCCGAGCACGAGGCCGGCCGCGAAGCCCGTGGAGACGCCGACCAGGAAGCCCCACAGCGTGGACTGCACGGTCGAGAGCGCCATCTGCCAGATGGTGAGCCGCACCTGGCCGGAGGCGAGGTACGCGAAGCGCGCCAGGATCGCCGAGGGCCGGCTGATGAAGAACGGATCGATCCAGTAGAGGCCGGGCGTCCGCGAGATGGCCTTGATGCCGGTCAGCCATTCCCACGCGACGAGCAGCGCGGCCAGGATGGCCAGCCGCCACAGCAGCACGCGGCGGTGATCGGCGCGCGTCACGCCCGCCCCGCGAACTCTTCGCCCAGCACGTGCCAGATCCGCCCGTACTCGTGGGCGTAGTCGTCCGTCTCCCGCAGCTTGATGACGTCGCGCGGCCGCGGCAACGCGACGTCGTGGACCAGCTTCACGCGGCCGGGCCGCCGTGTCATCACGACGATGCGATCGGCCAGCGTGATCGCTTCCGAGAGATCGTGGGTGACGAAGACGACCGTCTGGTGGCGCGCCTCCCACAGCGCGAGCAGCTCGGCGTGGAGGTCGAGCTTGGTGTGGGTATCGAGGGCGCCGAACGGCTCGTCCATCAACAGGATCTCGGGCTCGACCACCAGCGTGCGCATGAGGGCCACGCGCTGGCGCATGCCGCCGGACAGCGTCGCCGGAAACGCCTCCTCGAAGCCCTCGAGCCCGGCCAGCGCGATGGCGTCACGCACGCGGCGCGCCTGCTCCGTGCGCGCCACGCCGCGGTACTCGAGACCGATGGCGATGTTGCGCGCCACCGTGCGCCAGGCAAACACGGTGTCCTTCTGGAAGACGTAGCCGACGTTCCCAGGGACACGCCCGGCCACGCGGACGCCGTCGATCTCCACCGTCCCCGCGCTCGGCGCCACGAGGCCGCCGATCATGTTGAGGATGGTGGACTTGCCGCAGCCCGAGGGGCCGACGATCGCCACGAACTCCTGCTCGCGGATCGTCACGCTGACGTCCTGCACGGCCGCCACCTCGCGCCCGCCCTCGCGAAAGGTCTTGGCGAGGTCGCGGATGACGATGCGCGGGCGCCGCTCGGACATCGGCGCCGCTCGGCCGCTCGTTCAGGCGAGGCGGACCACCTCGCCGGTCGCCAGGCGATAGAGCGCCTTGACGACGGTGAGGCGGCCGCCGTCGGCGTGCCGGCGGAGGATCGCGCTGGACTCGAGGAGATCCTTGGCGCTCTGGTGCACGTTGGCCTCGACCGCGCGCGCGAGCAGCGTGTCGGCGCTCCCCTGCCCGTGCACGCGCTCGACGGCGGGCTTGATGTGCCTGACGAGCGCCTCCAGGCCGGGGCTGGGCATCGGCTCGCCGGACGCGGCCGCCTCCACCGCGCCGCACTTCTCGTGGCCGAGCACCAGCAGCAGCGGGGTGCGGAGATGATCCACCGCGTACTCGATGCTGCCGAGCGCGACGGGATCCGCCACGTTGCCGGCCGCGCGCACCTCGAAGAGGTCGCCCACGGTCTGGTCGAACACGAGCGACGGGCTCACGCGGCTGTCCGAGCAGCCGAGCACGGTCACCAGCGGGTACTGCCCCCGCGCCAGCTCGCGCCGCAGCGAGGCCAGCGCGCGCAGTCGCGGCTTGCCGGCCACGAACCGCTTGTTGCCGGCGACCAGCCCCTCCCAGATCTGGCCCGGGCTGGGCACCGGGCGCGCGGGCGCCGGGTCGGCGGCGTGCACGGCGGCGCGCCAGCCGCCGGCCAGGACGAGCGCGCTCGCGAGCGAGAACTCCCGCCGGGTGATCATGCGCCGTACTTGCCGTGAGCCTTCTTGACGAACGACATGTCCACCGCCTTGGTGAAGGGAATCGGCTTGTCGATGGCCGTCGGGATGAAGACCTTCAGGCCGTTCGCGTAGTCCTTCTCGCTGATCAGAAAGTCCCAGTCGAAGATCGTCTTGTAGTAGCGCACGCTCTTCAGCACGTCCTCCCGCTTGAAGGTGTCCATGTACGGCTTGTGGAGCAGCTCCACGATCTGCTCGTCGCCGGCCTTGCGGATCCACTGCTGGGCGCGGTAGCAGGCGTTGACGTAGCCCTGCACGGCGTCCGGCGACTTCTCGAGCGTCTCGCGCAGGGCGAAGCCGACCGTCACCGGGATCGGCCCGCCGAAGACGCGGTTCCACGCCTTCTCGTCCAGCACGTCGTAGATCGGATGCCCGAAGCCCTCACTCTCCGCCGCGAACTGCCACTCGGGCACGGCCATGATCGCATCGAACTTGCCGGCCTTCAGCCCGCCCAGCATCGTGGTGGAAGCACCGCCGCCGACCCACTCGACGTGCTCGTTCACGGGCTTGCCGTCGGGAGCCTTGGTGCCGCCCAGCACGTAGACGCCGTACACGTAGGTCCCGGAGCCGATGGCGGTGGCGGCGACGACGGCCTTGCGGCGAACCAGCCTGGCGTCGGCCAGCGCCTCCACGCTCTTCACGCCCTTGTCGTAGAGCTCCTTGCGCACGACGATGTTCGCGTACGAGCAGCGCGTGTCGGTGGCGAACAGGATGACCGTCTCGCGGCCCTTCTCGGTGGCCTTCAGCGGATGGTTGCAGTCGCCCAGGCCGAACATCGCCTGGCCCGCGGTGACGGCGTTGATCACGCGCGCGCCACCGCCCGGCACGTTGAACCCCGGCAGGCTCAGTCCCTCGGCCTCGAAGAACTTCTTCTCGCGCGCGACCAGGTGCTGGCCGTACACGAACGTGGAGACGCTATGGGAGACGGTGATCGGCTTGCCCTGCGCCCGCGCCCGCGAGCCCCGGCCGGCGAGCGCGAGCCCCGCGCCCGTGAGGCCCGTGGTGATGAGGAAACGGCGGCGCGTCCAGGCCATGCGCGACCCTCCTGGGCACGGATCATAACATATTGACAGTACAGCGAATTTCAGCCATTCTGAAGCACTCAATGGTCCGCAGCATGACCGGGTTTGGGCGCGCGGAACTGCGCGGCGACGCTGTCGTCGTGTCGGTCGAGGCGCGCTCCGTCAACCACCGCCACCTCGACGTCGCCCTCCGCCTGCCCCGTGCGCTGGCCCCGCTCGAGCTCGATGCCCGGCGCGTGGTCGCCGCGCGGCTGGAGCGCGGGCGCGTGGACGTCGCGGTGCAGATCACCACGGTGACCGGACAGCCCACCCAGCGCGTCGTCACCGACGCTGCGCTCGCGCGCGAGTACGTCGAGCGCGCCCGCGCGCTGGCCGCCGATCTCGCCGGCGCAGGCGTCGCCGGCGAGGTGCCGCTGGCGTGGGTGCTCGAGCGTCCCGGCGTCGTGCGCGTGGAAGAGGCGGAGCCCACGGACGCCGCGCTGCCGTGGACGACGCTGGAGCAGGTGCTCGGCCGCGCGCTCGATGAGCTGGTGGCGCGGCGCGAGGCCGAGGGCGAGCGCCTCGCCCAGGAGCTGCGCAGCCTGCATGGCGAGCTCGGCGCTATCGTGGAGACGATGGCCCTGCGGGCGCCCGTGGGCGCGCAGCGCCGTGAAGAGCGGCTGCGCGAGCGGATCCGGTCGCTGCTGGGCAGCGCCGGACTCGACGAGGCGCGCATCCTGACCGAGGCGGCCATGTGGGCCGACAAGGCCGACATCGCCGAGGAGCTGACGCGGCTGCGCGCGCACCTGGCCGAGCTGGCGCTCGTGCTCGACAAGGGCGGGCCGGTCGGGCGCGCGCTCGACTTCCTGCTGCAGGAGCTGGGCCGTGAGGTGAACACGGTGGCCAGCAAGGCCGACGACCTCGAGCTGAGCCAGGCCGCGCTGGCCGGCAAGGGCGTGCTGGAGAAGATGCGCGAGCAGGTCCAGAATCTTGAGTAAGGTGAACGGGACTGCCGTGCGGTTGATGAACGTCGGGCACGGCAACGTGGTGGTGGCCGAGCAGATCGTGGCCATCGTCGCGCTCGACTCGCTGCCCGTGAAACGGCTCATCGAGAACGCCAAGCGCAGCACCAAGCTCATCGACGCCACCAACGGGCGGCGCACGCGCGCCGTCATCGTCACCGAGAGCGATCACCTCATCCTGTCCTCGCTGGAGCCCGCCACCCTCGCCCAGCGGCTGGCCTCCGATCGGGGCCCGGCCGAGTGATCAGGCGCCGGGGGACGCTCTTCGTCGTGTCGGCGCCGTCGGGGGCCGGCAAGACGACGCTCTGCCGCGAGATCCGGCTGCGCCTGCACGACCTGGCCTACTCGGTGTCGGTCACCACGCGGCCGCCGCGGCCCGGCGAGATCGACGGCACCGATTTCCGCTTCGTCAGCGAGGCGCAGTTCCGCGAGTTGCTCGGCCGCAACGAGCTGGCCGAGTGGGCGACGGTGCACGCCAATCTCTACGGCACGCCGGCGGAGCCGCTGGAAGCCGCGCTCAAGGCCGGCCGCGACGTGCTGCTGGACATCGACACCCAGGGCGCCCTGCAGCTGCGCGCGCGCTATCCCGACGCCGTGCTGATCTTCGTGGTGGCGCCGTCGATGGGCGAGCTCGAGCAGCGGCTGCGCGAACGGCGCTCGGATTCCGAGCGCGAGATCGCGCGCCGGCTGGAGCGGGCGCGCGAGGAGGTCATGCTGTGGCGCCGCTACGACTACCTGATCGTGAACCGCGACGTGAAAGAAGCCATGGACCAGCTGGAGTCCATCATCCACGCCGAGCGCTGCCGGGTGGCGCGCCTGGCCCTCACCTTCCCCGACCTGGAGGTACCAAATTGATGGCGTTCCCTTCGCTGGAAGACGCGCTCAACAAGGTCTCGAACCGTTATCTGCTCGTCGTGCTGTCGGCCAAGCGGGCCCGCCAGCTCAACCGGGGCGCCGCGCCGCGCGTCGACTCCAAGCACAAGAAACCGACGAGCTCCGCCCTGGAGGAGATCGCCGCCGCCAAGGTCGAGTACCGCGTGAAGGAAGAGGGCGAGTCGGCCAAGGGGTGAGATGAGCACGCTCGACGGACGCGAGCTGATCCTGGGCGTCACCGGGTCCATCGCCGCCTACAAGGCGGTGTACCTCCTGCGCGAGCTCACGCGCGCGGGCGCCCGGGTGAGCGTCTGCCTGAGCGAGCACGCGCGCGAGTTCGTGGGGCCGCTCACCTTCCGCACGCTCTCCGGCCGCCCGGTGCTGAGCGACCTCTTCGATCCGCAGAGCGACGCCGCCGTCGAGCACGTCGCCCTCGCCGAGCGGGCCCACGCGGTGATCGTGGCGCCGGCCACCGCGAACCTTCTCGGCAAGGCGGCCGCCGGCATCGCCGACGACTTCCTGACGACGCTGCTGCTGGCCGCGCGCTGCCCGGTCGTCATGGCGCCGGCCATGGACGGCGGCATGTGGGAGCATCCGGCGGTGGTGGCCAACGTGGCCACGCTGCGCGGCCGCGGCGTGACGGTGCTGGAGCCGGACGCCGGCGCGCTCGCCTCCGGCCTCAGCGCGCGCGGCCGGCTGCCCGAAGCCGACGTGATCGTCGAGGCGCTGCTGACCGCGCTCACCGTGCGGCGCGACCTCGACGGCCAGCGCGTGGTGGTGACGGCGGGACCGACGCGCGAGCCGATCGATCCCGTGCGCTACATCTCCAATCGCTCGTCGGGCCGGATGGGCTACGCGCTGGCGGCGGCCGCCGCGCGCCGCGGCGCGCTGGTGACGCTGGTGTCGGGCCCCACCACGCTCATGCCGCCGACGGCGGCGACCTTCGTGCCGGTGCAGACGGCCGAGCAGATGCGCGAGGCCGTGCTGCGGCACGCGGCCGGCAGCGCCGTCGTGATCAAGGCGGCCGCCGTCGCCGACTATCGCGTGCGGAACGCCGCCGACCAGAAGATCAAGGGCAAGCGCGACCTCACGCTGGACCTCACGCCCAATGCCGACATCTTGGCCGAGGTGGCCGCGCGGGACACCGGCGCCTTCATCGTCGGCTTCGCGGCCGAGACCAACGACGTCGTCGCCAACGCCCGGGCCAAGCTCGAGGCCAAGGGAATCGACCTGCTCGTCGCCAACGACGTCAGCCGGCGCGACATCGGCTTCGACGCCGAGGAGAACGAGGTCCTGCTCCTCGACCGCTGGGGCGGCTCGCGCGCGCTGCCGCGCATGGCGAAGACGGCGGTGGCCGACGCGATCCTCGACGAGATCCAGGCGCTGCGCGCCGCGCATCCCGTGCGGAAGGCCGTCCGCTGAGCGACGATGCGCGCGCCGCGCTGGCCGACGCCCTCGGCGATCTGGCCGCCACGCTCCGTTTCCATCGGGACCTCGGCGTCGAGCACGTCACCCTGGAGGGCGAGTATCTGAAGTCGCCGGCCGACGCGCTCCGCGCCCAGGAGGCCCGCCTGCAGGGCTGCCGCGCCTGCAAGCTCTGCGAGGGCCGCACCACCGTCGTGTTCGGCTCTGGCAACCCCGAGGCCGACCTCGTGGTGATCGGCGAGGGCCCCGGCGCCGACGAGGACGCGCAGGGTCTGCCGTTCGTCGGCCGCGCGGGACAATTGCTCACGCGGATGCTCGCGTCCGTCGATCTGGCGCGCGAGGAGGTCTACATCACGAACGCGGTGTTGTGCCGCCCGCCCGGCAACAGGAATCCCGAGGCGGA
>Ga0066710_100002748_pt1 | contig 14437 bp, 9 predicted proteins | sample GraSoiAngelo_159_FD_79666 | JGI IMG/M metagenome (GOLD analysis project Ga0066710, IMG submission 79666) | Grasslands soil microbial communities from the Angelo Coastal Reserve, California, USA - 14_1009_16_40cm | ecosystem: Environmental > Terrestrial > Soil > Grasslands | place: USA...
GCACCAGAGCGCGATCAGGATTGAGGATCCTTCCGCCTGAAGGCGGAAGCCACGAAATCGGTACAGGAACCCGTCCGCCTCCGCGTCCTGCGTGGGCCGTCCGCGGTCGCTCACCGCACGTTCGCCGGCAGTCGAACCACTGATCGCTGCCGGATGGGCTCCAATCGTTGCCGCCGGTCCGCCGCGTCTCGTGGCTTCCGCCTTCAGGCGGAAGTCCTGCGGGGCTAATCCCGTTGCCCTGGTGGCTTCCGCCGGAACCGACGAGGTCGCCACACGGACGATCGGCAATTCCCATCGCGGAAGCGCTATTGTCAACGCGGGGACGAGGAGCGCGCTCGCGAGGCCGAGCGTCCATACCATGTGCCGCGCGGAGGCCGAGGCGCGGCGCAGCAGCCAGGCCGCGACCGACGTCAGCGCGAGGATGATCGACGCTTTGACGACGGCGTCGATCACGAGGGGCAGGTACGATGCGCCCATGACTACACTCCGGTGTTCCGCGCCTGGTCGATCAACCGCGCCAGACGGTCGAGCTCCGCGCCCGAAAGTTTCGAGGACGACTCGTCGAGCAGCGCCGAGATCGCCTGTTCGGCGGAGCCGTCGAAGAAGGTCTGAAGGATGTGACGCAGCGCGGACCGCTTGGCGTTGTCGCGCGCGACGGTGGGCCGGTAGATGTACCGCGGGCCGTCCTGTTCGTGCCGGATGTGCCCCTTGTCCTCGAGAATCCGCAGCATCGCCCGGACGGCCGAGTAGCTCGGCGGGTCCGGGAGCGCCTGTTGCACGTCGGCCGCCGTGGCGCGCCCGTGCTGATACAGAATGTCGAGGATTTGCCGCTCCCGGCGGCTCAAATCACGATGCATACAACCCCTTAGACGGCGGGGGGAGCCAAAAGGTGCTACGAAAATAGCAGGACGCGAAAAATTTAGCAACCGGGCACGTACCAGCCCTTCCGGAGGAGTGGACCATGTGGCGTGAATTCAAGCAATTTGCGGCGCGCGGCAACGTGATCGACCTGGCCGTCGCCGTCATCATCGGCGCCGCGTTCGGGAAGATCATTGCGTCGCTCGTCAGCGACATCCTCATGCCGCCGGTCGGCATGGGGCTCGGCCGCGTCGATTTCGCGAGCCTCTTCTTTGCGCTCAACGGCCAGCACTATCCGACGATCGCAGCGGCCAAGGCCGCCGGCGCGCCGACGATCAACTACGGGATCTTCCTGAACACGATCCTCGAATTCATCGTCGTCGCGTTCGCGGTGTTCCTGATGGTGCGGCAGATCAACCGCCTGAAGACGCCGGAACCCGCGCCTGCCGCCCCCGAGTCGCGCGACTGCCCGTACTGCATTTCGCGGATTCCGGTGAAGGCGACGCGGTGTCCGTTCTGCACGTCGGAGATCCGCGCCGGCAGCGTCTGAGACCCCCGCGGGGCGCCGCCGCGCTACCGCTTCGTCACGCGGCGGACCACGCGTCGCGTGCGCAGGACCTGTTCCTTCACGGTCGTGGCGAGTTTCGGGTACCGGCGCGAGACGTGCGTCATGCGCGCGGCGAGCGCAAGCCAGACCGGCCCGATGCCGTCGAGCCCGGGCAGTCCCGCGTGCGTGTGGGCGGAGATGGAACTTGCGATCGTCGCCGGCGATCCGTAGCCGGCGAGACTCCGATCGAAGGCTTCCACTCGATTTCGCAGGCGAACCAGCTCTTCGCGCATGCCGTCGTAGCCGGCCCAGACCGCGGCCGCCTGCTGCTCGGCGCTCTCGACGAGCGTGCGCGCCGCGCCCGATGCCCCGCCCGCGGTCAGGACTTCGCCGCGGAGGCGCTCGATCTCGCTGACGTACTCGTACGGCTCGTATCGATCCAGCCAACTCATGGGTTTGGCGAGCGCATCGGCAGCCGTCGACTCTTCGCGCGGAACGTAGAATCGGTTGATGCCGTCATCCGCCGCGCGCATATAGTCCACGTCGAACAACAGCGATTCCCAATCGGCGCAAGCGGGTTCGTGGGTGAACGGCGCGATCGCCTCGATGACGACGATTCGCGGACGCCAGCGTGTCCAGTCACCGCCCCGGATCACCGCGGCCTCTTCCCCCTCGACGTCGATCGACAGGAAATCGATGCGCGGCGGAGCGTATTGCGCGCACACGCGCGCGAGCGTCGTCGCGGGCAGCCGTCGTTCGACGACATCGTACCCGAGCTTGCGGTACTCGCCGGCGCGGCATCCGGCGCACGTGGCCAGCTCGCCGAGGGCCTTGCGTTCCGGCTCGTAGAATGAGAGATCGCCCTCTTCGTCGGCGAGCGCCAGCTGCAGATTGACGTCGGACGGGCGGTGTTGCCGCAGCGCCGCGAACGGCGCGTCGCGCGGCTCGACGTTCACGCCGCGCCAGCCGCGATCGAAAAAATGCCGTGTGAGCGAATGCACGGTCGGATCGCCCGCGCCAACGTCGATGTAGAACCCGTTCGACGCCGTCAGCACGCGGGCGAGGCGCACGTCCTCGCGGTTCTGCGCGTAGGAAATCATCGCCATCAGTGGGTCTCCAGCCGGTCGGCGACTCGCGTGTGTGGGAGGTGGGGAATCCCGCCTTTGACGGCCAGGTGATCCACCACGAGGTCGGTCTGAACGTCTTCAGGGCGGACGCGCGTCAGCAGGCCCGGCGTGTAGCGGAAGCAACGGTAGCCGAACGCTTCGAGCGCGGCAATCAGCCCGCCAGGCCGCGTGCCGCGCAGCCCCAGCGTGTGCGCGTTGGATTCGTAAAACACGAACGGCGCATCCGGGCGCGACAACGTGCGCGACAGGCCTCTGATCGCTTCCGGCTCGAACCCTTCGATATCGATCTTCACCAGCGACACCCGTCCCCATCCCAGGAGATCGATGAGGTCGTCGAGTCGAACCGCGGGGGTGAATTCGGAACAGGCCTCACCCGGCGCGGCCACGGAGCCCCAGGCGCCGTCCGAGTAGAACCCAATCGACCCTTCCGACTCCGCCGCCGCCGCGCGGACCACTCGCACGTGACGAAATCCGTTCCGCGCGACGCTCGCGCGCAGCAGCGCCGCGTTGCGCGCGGAGGCTTCGACCGCCAGGACGCGGTAGCCGGCTGCCGCCATCGGCAGCGTCATCGTGCCGAGGTGCGCGCCTGCGTCGACGATCGTGTCGCCCGGCGCCGTCAGCGCGCGCATCAGCCCGACTTCGGGTTGATGAAGGATGGCGCTGTGACCGGCAAGGAGCGCGTTGACCAGGATGTCGCGGCGTTCCGTGCGATCGACGAGGATGCTGTAAGGCGGGACGTCGGGCATCTGCACTTGAACCGGCGTCCAGTTCGCGGGCAGCGCCCCACCAGTCGAAGGGTTCGACGCCGCGGCGAGCCGGGCGTTTTCGGAGGCGACGCCGGCAATCTCGGCAAGCAGTCCTGACGCGAGGTGGCGCTGCATCCGGACCGCCTGTTCCCGCGCGACCGCGATCGCCAGCTCCGGCGGCTGAATCGGCGCAGGCGGCGTACCGATCGACGGCGACCAGCTGCTGCGTTCCTCGACCAGCCGCCGGCAGTCGGCCGCGATCGCGGCATCGATCGCCTCGGTCGGGCGCGCCCACGCATTGAGGACCGGCGGGTGACGCAACGGTTTCCTCAGCGCCAGGTGCACCGAGTCGAACGTGAACCCCTCCCAGTCGAGGACGAGGCTCGGAAAGTCGTTGTACACGTAGTCTTCCTGTTGTCCCTTGAGCCCCTCGCCGGCGGCGCGTGACATGTACGAATGGATCGTCGCGTCGAGCGGCCGCCGCGCACCCCACGTCGCGATGGACACGTTCGTTTCGAGCGGATCGATCAGGTCCAACCCGCTGGCTTCGACGATGTATCGTTCGAGATGCTCGCGGCGGAACATCAGCATGCTGCCCGGCGCGCCGAGCCGATCGCGCGGGCCGCCGATCGCGATGATCGTGGTGATCGACAGGATGCCGCCGGGTTTGAGCACACGCCCCATTTCGAACGCCGCGTGCGCGACGTCCATGAGGCCGCCGAAATGCTCGATCGACCCGCTCGAGAAGATGCCGTCGAACCGATCGTCGGGGAAGCGCAGCCGCCGCGCGTCCATGTGCTGGACGATCAGCCGCTCCGGCACGCATGGCTGCTGCGCGCCCAACTGCGGCATCACCAGCATCCACATCGGCGCGTTCAGCGACCACATGCCCGGCTGCGCGTATCGGTCCACGACCATGACCTCGCGCACGTGCCGGCTGAGGTAATACATGGTGTCTTCCATCCCCGCGGCGACGCCGAGGATGGACGCGTCCGGTCGCAGCGCGCCGAACTCGCGCAGTGTCCTGACGGCCATCGCGACTTCCCAGTCTTTGCAGTGTTCGGCGCCCCTGGGAAATCCCTCCCCAAACCGCGCGTGCTTGTGCGCCATCACCTCGCGGATTACCGCCGCGATCTCGTCGCGGGCGAAATCCTCGATCTCGCACACCTTGTTGAACGGCATCGGCGGTGATGGCGAAGGCTGCCTGCTGCCGGTGGTGATGCTCGGACGCTCGTCGGCCTGCGCGCTGCGTGCGCGGTCTGACCCCGGCGTCTCGAGCGCCAGCGCGCGCCCGTAGCGCGCCAGCATGCTCGCGGTGGTGAAGTCGTGTTCGTACGCGCCTCGTCCCGCCCGCCCCATCGCGCGACGCCGGATGTCGTCTCCGGCCAGCGTGCGCAGCGCGTGGCCGAGTACCGCCGCCGCCGTCGCTCCGGTCGGCACGCGCCAGCACGCATCGGTCGGGACCCAACGCCATCCGTCAACGTCGCTGATGACCGCGGGCTTTCCTGCCGCGCACGCGCGCAGCACGCCGAGCGGCGACGGCGTCGAATCCTGCACCGCGAGCGCGAGGACGACGTCGCAGGCGAGCAGGTAGGTATCGGCATTGACCGGATCGAGCGCGCCGACCGCACGCAGGCGTGGCAGCACGCCGTAGGTCGTGGCGAGCGAAGTCATCAGCGGCGGCAGGACGCCGCCTGGATGACCGACGAGCAGGAGCGCCTGCGGACACACGCGGCACAGATCCGCAAACGCGAGCAGCGCGGCGACGACGGCGGACGTATCGTCGGTGGCGTCGAACCAGCCGACGGCGAAGGTCTCCGTCGTAATGCCCACGTGCGCGCGCGCCTGCTCGGCCTGGAGCGTCGGTTGCGCCGCGAGCGGATCGGCGACGCCCGGCAGGATCGCGATCACACCCGATCGACGATCGCCGAGCTGTTCGGCGGCGGGATCCGTCGGCACGATGACCGCGCGGCTCCCGTCGATCAGATGGCGGACAACGTCGGCGGCAGGCGTCTCGTGGAGGATCGCGATGCCCGAACCATCGCGCAGCGGCGACGGAAGCGAGTCTCCCCCTGCCCGCACGTCCGGCACGCAGAACACGGCGGCAAACGACGCCTCGCGCTGGCGGCGTTCGAGCGCGCTGACGTGTTGAACGCGATGCCGCTGAAGAACCGCGAGGTCGGGAAGACCGTCACCGTCGACGAACAACTCGACGTCGTATCGCGCGGAGAACGCCTGCGCCAACTCCAGGCTCCACCGGGCATCGTCACCCGGTTGCGGGGCGACGCGGGAGCAGATGGCGACGCGTGGTCGCGCGGCCTCGCGCGGCGCTGCGGCCGCGGCACGCCGATACGTTTCGAGCGTCGTGCGCCCGAGCGCCTCGCTCGTGAACGTCGCGGCGCGCGCCAGACCGGCACGCCGCATGGACTCGCGACGGTCCGGCTCCGATGCAAGCGCCTCTATGGCGACGGCGATTCCGCGCGCGTCGTTGGGATCGACCAGCCACGCGGCGTCGCCCGTCACCTCCGGGATCGCGGCGGCGGTCGTGGCGATGACCGGGGCGCCGCACTGCATCGCTTCGACGATCGGCATGCCGAAGCCTTCGTACTTCGACGGGCACACGAACATCGTCGCCGCGTTGTAGAGGGCCGTCAGTTCGTCGTCGCTGACGACGCCCGTGGCGATCACGTCGCGCTCGACGCCGTATCGTTGAGCGGCCGTTCGCAGGCCGTCCGCGGTGGGACCCTGGATGCCGACCACGACCAGCGGCAGCGACCGGCGCGTCGACGGAGCCAGATGCTGGTACGCGGCCAGCAGCGTCTCGAGATTCTTGTTGCGGAATCCCACGAAGCTGATCGTCATCCCGAATCGGTCGGGCAGCGGGAGCCGCTGGCGCAGCCGCGCGAGCCGCTCGCGCACGTCCGCGGCCTCGAGCGGCCGGAACCACCGCTCCGCGAACGGATGCGCCACGTCGATGCGCTCCGGCGGCACGCCGAGGTGGAAGGTCGTGTCGCGGGCGGTGACCGCCGAGATCGCGATCAGGCGAGTGGAGCGCCGCAGTTGCTCGACGGCGACGAACCAGCCTTCCCGGAGTCCCGGCACCAGATGCTCGGGGAACAACGACGGGATCACGTCGTAGACGGTACCCACGACGGGACAGGCGTAGATGGCCGGGAACACCGTCGCGACCGGCAGCCACGGGACCGTCGCGTGATACAGGGACACGCGCTCGCGGATCAGCCAGCGTTCGAAGATCTCCGTCTCCCGCAGCGTCAGCGCGCGATCGGGGAGACCGCTGCGGCGCGCGCCGGGAAACGTCTCGAACGACACATTGGGCGCTGTCCGAATATCGCGATGCAGGTGCCGCCGGTCTCCGTCTGGAGGACAAAGGAGGATGTACTCGTTGTCCGCGTCGAGCTGCAGAACGGAGCGCAGTTGCTGCTGGGTGTATCGAGGGATCCCACGGGTCATCAGGACGGGGCCGAGACCGAGAAATCGGCAGTCGACGGCGATGCGCATGGAGGGAAGGCGAGAGCATAACACCGCCAAGGCGCCTGACAGGGACAATCGTAGGGACGGCGAGCGTACCGGTGGTACGCTCGCCCGCTTCCGATGCTTACTGTCTAATGACGATGAACCATGCGGCGATGATCGGTCCCTGAGGACCGCGGCCACGCCCGCGTCCTGGCGCCGGAGGCGGCGCGTCGGGCGGGGGCGGCGGAGCCGGACCGCGCTCGGGCTGGAAGAGGTACACGTTGTGAGTCGCCGGATCGACGGCGATGGTCTTGGCTCCCGCGAACGTCGGCACCGTAGCGACCACGGTGTACGCGTCGGGCGAATCCTGATGGACGACGGTGACGTTGCCCTCGCCCCCGTTCGGAATGTAGATCAACTTCTTCGACGCGTCCCATCCGAGCGCGTCAACGCGCGTGCCGTTCTTGATGGGCGCCACGACCTTCCCCGTGCTCGGGTCCACGACGACCGAGGTATTGCTGCATCCGGAGAAAATGCGGTTGGAGGCCTTGTCATAGGCGATCCCCGTTGGTCCTTCGCACGGCGCGAGCGGCCACGACGCGATCGCCTTCCACGTTTTCACGTCGATCACCTGCATCGTGTTCTTGCCTTCGTTGTTGACGAAGATGCGCCCCTTGCCATCTGCAGCGGCACCCTCGGGGGCGGTGTCTTCCAGCTCGACGGTCGCAACGATGTCGCCGCTCGCCGGATCGATGGCCGTGAGGGTTCCGATCGGCCGGCTGTGATTCGTGAGAATGATTTTGTCGTCGGGCTCGTCGTACATGATGCCGTCGAGACCGGGGCCGACCTTGATCTGCTTGATCACCTCAAGCGTTTTCAGGTCGAACATTGTCACGGTCTGGTCGCCACCGTTGGTCGTAAAGCCGTGGCCCGCCTTCGTGGCGATCCCCGCGCCGTGCACGCCCGGCGTGTTCGGAATGTCGCCAAGCACCTTGCCCGTCGCTCCGTCGACCACCATCACGTGGGTGCTGCGCGACACGAAGACGCGGCCCGTGGCCGCTTCGACGGAGACGTAGTCCGTCCCCCCTTCGCCTTTGATATCGAACTTCTCGACCTTGAACGTCTGCGCGCGTCCGACGCCGGGCGCGAACAGGCTCACTGCGGAAAGCACAGCACATGCGGTGACTAAATGTCTTGGCATAAGTAGAACCTCACTGGTGATCGCGCATTATAAACAGCGTCTGCCCCCACCAACCCTCCCCCCATTGTCCTCGTCCAAGCCATGGTATGAGCTCGGTGATCGCCGATCTTCGCTATGCGACACGGGAATTACGCCGCCGTCCCGGGTTCGCGCTTACCGCCGTCCTCTCGCTGGCCCTTGGAATAGGCGCCACGAGCGCGGTATTCAGCGTCGTCTACGGCGTCCTGATCAACCCCTTCCCTTACGTGGGCGCCGATCGAATGATGCAGCTCGCCCTCCGGGACAACGCCGGCCGTTTCCGGTATCCGGGCATGACCGGTGCTCAGTTGGAGCAGCTTCGGCAGGCAAGGGCTGTCGAAAGCGTCGTGGGGGAAGATGGATGGAACCTCACGACCACTGACGGCGACATCCCTGAAGATGTCGTCGCGTCGTACATCTCACCCAACGCGCCGAACCATTGGGGTGTTCCGGCCCTCATGGGACGATGGCTCATCCCCGCTGACGCGCCTCCCGGTCAGGACCCGGCACGCGTCGTGGTGCTTGGTTACCAATTCTGGCAGCGGTATTACCTGGGCGACCCGGCCGTGGTCGGGCGCACGCTCCAACTCGTTCGCAAAAACTATCAAATCGTCGGCGTGATGCCCCCACGGTTTCGCTGGCGTGAAGCGGACCTCTACCTGCCGCTCAAGATCAGGCCGGAGCCCAACATCTATTACGGCGTGACCCTCAAAATCCGGCCGGGCGTATCCACCGAGGAAGCGAATGCCGAGCTGCAGCCCATTCTGCAGGAGTTCGCGACGCACACCCCAGGGCGCTACCCGGACACGTTTCGAGTCAACCTGCGCAGCATCGTCGAGATGTTCGCGCGGCCGATGGGGCCGAGGCTCTTTCTGCTGCTCGGCGCCGTGACGTCACTCCTGCTCGTGGGCTGCGCCAACGTGTCGATACTGCTGCTGGTGCGCGGGGCGCACCGCCAGCAGGAGCTCGCCGTGCGGACCGCCCTCGGAGCCGCACGTGTCCGCATCGTGCAGCAGTTATTGACGGAGGCGCTCGCGATCGCCGTGGCCGGTGCGGCGCTGGGTGTGTTGATCGCGTGGCAGGGCCTCGCGCTGATCGTTGCCTGGGTGCCGACCAACTCGTTCGCCGCCGAATCGGTCATCGAGATGAACCTGCCGGTCCTGCTGTTCAGCACGGCTCTGGCTGTCGTGACCGCGATCGTGTTCGGCGTCTGGCCGGCGCTCCAGCTCTCGCGCCCGGACCTCGGCCGCGTCGCGCAGGCCGGCACTCGACGGGTGATCGGCAGTGCGCAGGGCCGACGGATTCATCGCGTCATGGTCGCGGTCCAGGTCGCGTTGACGCTTCTGATGCTGACCGTCGCTGGTGCGGCCGGAAAGGGGTTCCTGCGGCTGGCGAACGCAGACCTCGGGTACGACCCTCGGAACACCATGTCCCTCCCGATCCCCGTCCACGACGGTACCTACCAGACGTGGAAGGAGCGATCCGAATATTTCGAGCGGCTCCGGGCAGCCGTCGCCGCGATGCCGCAGGTTGTCTCGGCCGGGATCTCGACCAACGCGACGCCACCGTCGAATGGAGGCGACAGCCCGCTCGAGATTCTGGGCAGCAGCGCGCTCGAGAAGCCGGTCGCGCGGGCCAATCTCGTCAGCTCCGAGTACTTTCCGCTTCTCCACATCCCCGTGGCGCAGGGACGCGTCTGGAGCCGTGACGAAATCATGCGAGGAGCGCCCCTTGCAGTGATTAACCAGACGATGGCCCGGCAGTACTGGCCGAACGGGGATGCCATCGGCCGCAGGTTGCGGTTCGTGAACATCAAGGACGAACCGCCGTATTCCCCCGCCTCGGTTGGCGCCGACGGATGGATCGAGATCGTCGGCGTCGTCGCCGACGCGCGCAACGATGGTCTGCGCAATCCGATCAAGGCCGCGTTCTACGTGCCGTACACGTTGAAGATGCGGATGTTCACTCAGATACTCGTGCGTACGCGCGTGCCCCCGCTGTCGATCCTGCGCGATGTGCGCGCCGAGCTCGTTGGCGTCGATCGCGAACAGCAGGTCATGCGCGTACGGGATCTGCAGGGCTGGATCACGAATCTTCCCGAGTACGCGCAACAGCAGCTGGTCGCGAGGCTGTTCGGCATCTTTTCGATCCTGGCGCTGGCGCTTTCCGCGGTGGGACTCTACAGCGTGGTGTCCTACGGCGTCGCCACGAGAACCAACGAATTCGGCATCCGCATGGCGCTCGGGGCGAGGGCGCGGGACGTCGTGCGCATGGTGCTCTCGGGCACGTCCTGGAATGTTGGTGCGGGGCTGCTGGCCGGCGTGCTCTTGTGTGTGATCTTCGACAAGGTCGCCTCACAGTGGGTGACCGAGAGCTCGCGCGATCCGGTCATCCTTGGCGGCGTGACCGTCCTGCTGCTGGCCGTCGCCGTGATCGCCTGTCTTGCTCCGGCGCGCCGCGCGGCGTCGATCGATCCGATGGAGGCCGTGCGACACGAGTAGCCGTCGCGGGGGCGGCTCGGGGATTCGGTCACAGACCGAAGCACAGGATGTTGGGTCCGGCGGCGACCGCGACGTACTGCTGGCCAGCCACGGCGAACGTCATTGCCGAGGCTTTCATGCGCACGTTCGTCGGGAAGTGCCACAGCGTTTTGCCGGTGCGCTGATCGACCGCCGCGAAGCCGCCGTTGGGCTGACCGTAGAAAATCAGCCCGCCGGCCGTGGCCAGCACGCCGCTCCACGTCTTCGCGCGCGCGGCGCCCGGTTGCGGTATCTCCCACGCGATGTCGCCGGTCTCGATGTTCACCGCGCGCAGGAAGCGCTGGCCCGTCTGATCAGGGTAGCCGCCGGGCCTGTCGCCGACGCACTCTTCCAGCGCCAGGAAGTAGTAGAGCCCGGTCTGCGGTGAGTACGCGGCCGAGGACCAGTTGGCGGCATCGCTTGGGCAGCCGCGTGGATCCTTTACCATCGGCCGCCCGTCGAGATCGACGCCCGACGCCCAATCCACGCGGCGGAGAAACGGCTTCGCCAGCAGCACTTTCCCGTTCGTTCGATCCAGCACGTAGAAGAAGCCGTTGCGATCCGCGTGAAGCAGGAGCTTGGACGGCTTGCCTCGGTAGACGGTGTCCACCAGCACGTTCGGCTCGGTCGCATCCCGATCCTTCAGATCGTGAGGCGTGAACTGATAGTGCCACTTCAATTCGCCGGTCCTGGCGTTCAGGGCGAGCACGCAGTTGGTGTAGAGATTGTCGCCGGGACGATCGACGTCGTTGGAATCGGGCCACGGGTTGCCGGTCGCCCAATAGAGAGTGTCCGACGAGGCGTCGTATGAGCCGGTGAGCCACGTCGACCCGCCGCCCGTGACGGGTTCCGCGCCTTGCCACGTCTCGCTGCCCGGCTCGCCGCGACGCGGCACGGTCCATGTCCGCCATACCACCGCGCCGGTCTCAGGTGCGAACGCCGCGACGAATCCGCGAATCCCGTGGTCCGCGCCGGCCACGCCTGCGACAACAGTATCGTGGACGATGAGCGGGGCGATGGTGCCGCCGACGTGCTGCCCGGTTGTGTCCGGCGCCATCTGCGTTTCCCAAAGGAGCTTGCCGCTGGCGCGATCCAGCGCGAGCAGGTGCGCGTTGTCCGTGACGAAGAAGATCTTGTCGCGAAGCAGCGCGACGCCGCGGTTGGTACCCAGCCGGGCGTCGCCGACCAGACCGGCGCTGGGTGGCCGCGAGTACTGCCAGAACTGACCGCCGCTCCGGGCGTCGATGGCGAACACCTGGTTGGGTCCTGTGACATACAGCACCCCGTCCGCCGCCAGCGGCGTTGTCTCGAGCCCGAAATACTGAATGGGGAACACCCACTTCAGGTTGAGCCTGGCCACATTGGCCGTCGTGATCTGCTCGAGCGGGCTGAACCGATTGCCGGAATCGGAGCCGTTGTAGGTGCGCCAGTCTCCTGGTTGTGGGGCGCCCCACGCTGTCGGGCGAGCCGTCGCACCGATCGGGGCCGGCTTCGTGATGGTGTCGACGTTGAGACGCAGCACGTAGCGGACGAGCGTCGCGCGATCGCTCGGGGACAGGTCGGCGAACGACGGCATGCCCGCGGCCACGTTGCCGCGCTGGAGATATGCCGCGAGCTGGTCGGCCGACTGTTCCGCCACCCGCTGATTCATCGCGAGCGCCGGTCCTTTCGCGGTGCCGAGGCCTTGCTCGCCATGGCAGCCCGCACACTGCACGGCGAACACTGGTGGAGCCTCCACTTGCGATGAGGGAGTGGCCGTCGGGAAGGCCAAGCCTCCCCCGACGATGAGCGCCGCCGCCGGCAAGGAGAGACGGACGATTCGCTCCAGCATGGGGTCCTCCAAGCGGTCTGCAAGGTCGCGGGTTCGTGGCCGGCTCTTCACTGCCGGTCGGCGATGGCGCGAAGATTGCGACGTTATCATCGAAGAGGTGGCGAACTGCCGAGGTGATCGATGAGCAAAACCAGAGTCTCGGTTTTCGTGGTGCTGCTGACCGCAGGCGTGTGCGTGTCACCAGGCGGCGCGCTTGCTGGCCAGGGACGTGGCCATGGCCGTGGGCATGCGCACCAGACGGGCAAGCCGGAAGCAAGGACCGAGGCGATCGCGATCGACCGCGACGGCCACGTCCGCGTGATCCGCGACTACGGGCGCCGCGGATCGCTGCCCCCGGGACTCGCCAAGCGTGAATCGCTGCCGCCCGGACTGCGCAAACAGCTCCGTGAGCGCGGCCAACTGCCGCCTGGACTCGAGAAGCGGCTCGTGCCGGTGCCGGCACCGCTCCTCGTGCGGCTCCCCGCGGTTCCGCCGTACTACCAACGCTACTTCGTTGGCGACGATCTGATCGTCGTCGATACGAGGACGAACCGGATCGCCGCGATCATTCGCAACGTCTGGGGGTAGTCGCCGTCCGTGGCGAGCGCAAGACCCAACCCTGCCCCTGCCGCGCCGCGTGGCTTAAGATCGAGCCCGATGCCAATCGTCGTCCAGAAGTACGGGGGAAGCAGCGTCGCGGATGTCGACAGGATCCGGCAGGTTGCCGCGCGCATCATGCGGACCCGGGCCGCGGGCTACGATGTCGCGGTGGTCGTGTCGGCCATGGGCGACACGACCGACGAGCTGCTGTCGCTGGCGAAGCGGGTGTCGGCAAACCCCGATCGGCGCGAGCTGGACATGCTGCTGTCGGCCGGCGAGCGGATCTCGATGGCGCTGCTGTCGATCGCGATCCGGGAGCTGGGCGGCGACGCGATCAGCTTTACGGGCAGCCAGTCGGGGATCATCACGAACGATCGTCATGTCGACGCGCGCATCATCGAGGTGCGGCCGTTCCGCGTTCAGGACGAGCTCGAGCGCGGTCGAGTGGTCGTGATCGCCGGATATCAGGGCGTCTCTTACCGCCGCGAAGTCACCACGCTCGGGCGCGGCGGCAGCGATACCACGGCTGTCGCGATGGCCGCCGCGCTTGGTGCGGAGTACTGCGAAATCTGTTCAGACGTGGACGGCGTGTATACGGCGGATCCGCGCGTCGTGCCGACCGCGCGGCGCATCGGCACGCTGTCGTACGAAGAAACGCAGGAACTCGCGGAGGCGGGCGCCAGGGTCCTGAGCGCTCAGGCGATCGAGTTTGCGAAGGAGCGCGGGATCGCGATTTACGCGCGCGCCACCACGTCCGCGCTTCCCGGCGCCGATCCCTCGTCGGACGGCACCGTCGTTCGCCGCCATGCGCCCCGGATTCCCGGTACGGTCGCGGGCGTTGCGAGCGAACGCGACGTGCTCGTGCTGCAGAGTCCCGGCGATCCGGACGCGCTGCTCGAGCTGCTCGATGGACGTCACGTGAGCGGCAAGCAGCTTCACCTGGCGTCCTTCGGCCACGGATGCGACGGTCTCACGCTGATCGTGTCCCGCGAGAATCTGCACGACGAAGGACGGCTGCGAGAGGAACTCGGGCGCCGGTTTGGGAGCGGTGCTTCGCTGACCGATGGGTTGGGCGCAGTCAGCGTGATAGGAGCGGGCATCAACGCCAGCTATGTCACCTCGCGTCGCGGTCTCGCGTTCCTGGGGCAGGAAGGGATCACCGCCGCAGGGATGGCGACCTCCTCATTCCGGATCACGTGGCTGATACCGAGCCGGCATCTGGACGATGCCGTCCGGGGCCTGCACCGGGCGTTCATCGAAGGGGGCGCGCCGCCGGTTCCGTAGTCAACCTCTCTCGGGCCGGCCACCGCCGTCACAGGCGGAGCAGCCGTTTCGCGTTGTCGTGCAGGAGCTTCCGTTCGATGCGCTTGCTCGCCGCAAGACGGCGAATGACGCCGATGGTCTGCGCGCCCTGACAGGCGGGAGGGGCGCCTTCGGTATCGGTGCAGTCGCTGCCGAACAGGAGCTTGTCCTGATGCCGCACGAGGAAATCCCGCGTGAAGCCCTCGTCCCGCGTCAGCGCGTTGAGCCCTGAACC
>Ga0066710_100002749_pt1 | contig 14435 bp, 13 predicted proteins | sample GraSoiAngelo_159_FD_79666 | JGI IMG/M metagenome (GOLD analysis project Ga0066710, IMG submission 79666) | Grasslands soil microbial communities from the Angelo Coastal Reserve, California, USA - 14_1009_16_40cm | ecosystem: Environmental > Terrestrial > Soil > Grasslands | place: USA...
GCCGCCAATACCTCTGCGGCCGATCGGCTGAAAGTGCTGTGCCCTGAGGTGTAGCCGGGGAAGGGGGGCGTCACGAAGTTCTTCGGCATGTAGGGCATCCACTGCACCCCGAGCTTCCAGTCCCCACCGGCCGCTTGCGTGATCGGATCGACGGGACCGCCGAGCCAGGCGCGAATCGCAATCTCACCTTCATGCCCCGCAAGGCCCGCGTGCTTGCCGCCGGGTAGCGTCGTCTCCGGCGTGATGAGCTCAATGAGGTCCGGTACCAAGGGCAATCCATGAGGGTGGTACGAGCCGACCGCAGGGTCCGAGGACTGGCCGAGCCCGGCCATGGTGCGGATCAGGGTGATGGGCCGCGACGAATCGTAGATGTTCTTGTTGCCCCAGGCCCAGATGGCCGCATCGTGCTCCGCGCCGTTGAGCGCCAGATAGACCTTCACGTCCCACTCAAGGTCGTCGAGTATCCTCCCCTTCCCACCCAGGCGCTTGTTGTGGTGCATGAGAGGGTGGTCTGACACGTAGTTGGCGATCACGTTCCAGTGTCCGGGCGGCGTCTCGGACCTTGGACCATCCGCCCAGAACTCGGTGATGACACGCTGGAAATCTGCGCGATTGACGACGTTGGGCGGGTACGGCAAGTTCGTGGCCGGGTTCTTCGGATAGCCCGTACCGTCGTCTGCGCCCAGCGAATTGTTGGAGATGACCCCGGGCGAGACATCCATCAGCGAATTCTGCGAGGTGTCGATGCGGCTGCTCAGCCGGATCAGCTCCACCATGGCGTCCTTCACGACCTCGTCGCCCAAACCGCCCAGGTGGGGCTGCGGGCCGGGATCCAAGTACAGCCCCGATGGGTCGCTCACGTCATCCGCGCTCAGGGCGAAGGGGATCACGTCCGCCCAGCCCACTCCGACGAACCTCTGGATCGCCTGGCCGATGGGGATGCCGTTCTGGGTCACGAAGAAGTCAAACGCCAGCGGCTGCCAGCGATTCGGATCGACGATGTGTCCTACGCCAGGAAGCTTGAAGATCAGCTCCGGATTGACGGGGAGATAGCCGGTGTCGTCCGGGTAGCACAGACCCAACCCCTCGTTCGAGCCATCGGTCTGGCCGTAGGCGATCACCGCGGCGGCTATCCGGTTTCCGAGCGCCGCGGGAGAGTCCCCCTGGGTGGAGGTGAAGGTCTTATCGTAGCCCAGCGCATCCATCTGGGCGTCGAACTCCGCCTGGGAGGTCGCAGCGTTCGGGTGACAAGGCTTGCCGTCGACGTCGAAGTAGCCCACGGGGAAGCGGTACTTCAGCAACCGGTAGGCGGCATAGCTGATCGCCTCCTCCCGTGCCGTCTTCAGCTCCTCCGCCGTCTGCTTCTCCCGGACCAGATAGCCCACTGCCGTGGGAGCGTAGGCCGCCCATGCGTCCCACATGGCCACCGACAGGTGGAACAGGTTGCGCGCGTGCGCCGGCGGTTTGGGGATGTCGATGCGGATTGCGTCGAGCAGCTGCTCGTCCCACAGCCGCGCGACGCTGTGTCCGGAGCTGCGCTGCCGGCTCCATCCGGGAGAATCCTGTACTTCGGGACTGACTCCGGCGACGCCGCCGGCGCGAAGCCCTTGAGTCTGGACAGCGCCCACCGAGGGTCCCACAGACAAGTGCAACATGAGCAGGGTAAGAATCGTCGCCGCCAGATTGAGCTTGGAGTTCATGTTCGAAACCCTCCTGGCGCCACACTTCGAGTTCCGCCTATACAAGTGAACCTGCCGGCCTTCTGAAAAACCTCCCCGGATCCGATAGGATTGATTACGTCCAATACGGCCTTCGTCCATTGATTGCAAGCGGAAAATCTATGGTTTCGGGAATGGTCCGCAGGCTTTGGAGCAGCGGCGGGAACCCGCTCTTTTCCCAAGGAAGATTGCTGAGCCAATCGTGGATTCCAAAGAATTGCGAGCCAGTGCCCCCGGCGATGGAGTCCCTTCGGCGGGAACCGGCCTAAGCGGTGAGGCTTCGCGTAGCCTCGGTGACGCGGTCCACCAGGAAATCCAGGTCCGACTCCGCGGTTGCGTAGTGAAGGATGCAGGCACGCAGGGAGAAGCGACCTCGAAGCTGTGTCCCCGAGATGAAAACCTTGCCGTCCGACTGGAGGAATTCCACCAGGCGCTTGTTCAGGTCGTCCAGCGCCTCCTCCTGACCTCGCAGGCGCGCGGGAACGCTGCGGAAGTTCACGATGGAGAGCATTGGATCGGCCAGCAGCTCCAGCTCGTCTTCCTTCCTGATCCGCACTGCGAGGCTGCGGGCCAAGCGGCAGTGACGACGGACCTGCTCGCGAATCCCTTCCCGCCCCGCCTGCTGCAGAACAGCCCAGAGCTTCAAAGCGCGAAATCCTCTGGATTGCTGGAACCCGTATTCGGAGTACCAGGGAAGTCCACCAAACCCTTTTCCCTCTTCCGTGCGCAGGTAGCTGGGCACTCGGCTGAACGTGTCGCGCAGGAGGTTCCCGTCGCGCACCAGGGCGCAGCCGCACTCGAGAGGAACCGAGAGCCACTTGTGAGGATCCAGGGCGAGGGAGTCGCAGCGATCCATTCCGCGATAACGGTCCGACAGCTGCGGATCGAGAATCCCCAGGGCCCCGTAGGCGCCGTCCACGTGAAACCACAGCCGCTCCCGCCCGCAGAGATCCGCCAGGTCGTCCAGGGGATCGATGGCCCCGGTGCTCACCGTGCCCGCCGAGGCAGCCACACAGAACGGCAGCCTCCCGGCGGCGCGGTCTTCCCTGATGAGTCTCTCAAGCGCCGGCGGATCCATCCGGAATTCTTCGTTCACGGGGACGACCCGCACTCCCCTCTCTCCCAGCCCCATGAGCTCCGCCGATTTCAGCAGACAGGAGTGCCCCTCCTCCGAGACGTACATCACGAGCTGGGGTTTGCCGGCGAGCCCTTCTTTCCGGATGTCCCAGCCATTCTCCCGGGCGATCCGCTGACGGGCCACACCAAGACAGGTCAACGAAGCCACGGATCCGCCGCTCACCAGAAGCCCCATGCTCCCCTCCACCGGGAATCCCACCAGCTCCATGAGCCAGCGGACGGCGCAGCGCTCCAGGTAGACGGCGGCATGGTCCCCTCCGGCGCAGCTGGGATCGAAAGAGGCAGCCAGAAAATCGGCGATCGCCCCCAGGGGAGCGGGAGGGGAATTCACCCAGCCGAAGAAACGCGGGTGGCCGTTCCCCATGGCGTGGGAGAACACCTCGCTTCGGATGGCTTCGAGGATGGTATCGGCGGCAACGGGTCTTTCCGGAAGCGGTCGAGTCAGAAGGGTTACACGTTCTTCGGGAGTCATGGGCTTGAAGACCGGGCGCCGCTCGATTCCCTTCAGGTGCTCGGCGGCCATCTCCGCGGCCGCTCGGGCGGCGCGGAGGAATTCTTCCATTTCCATGCCAAAGGCCGGGGGCCTGTTCTTCGGACGCCTCTCACTCATGGTCGCCGTTTCTCCAGGAATGCACGCCACCGAATCATGTCGGCGTGAATCTACCACGGACTTGGAGCGAGGGGGGGTGCGAAGCCGACTCGGAAGGAACGGGCTCACACGGCCACGGGTCGGATTTGACGGGGACATCGGGGGGAGCTCCAGGAGGATGCTCTCGCCTGACCTCGCCTCGTCGGCGACAATTTCTCGGGAGCGAAAGTCTCTCAAAATGCTCATCCCTCGGAACTCCTCGCGGACTCGAACCAGATTACGGGCCGGCGCAGCAGAAGGTTAGGCAGCGCGCGGCAAATCCGCGGTGAACGCTCCGCAGCCCGCGGCCGGTGGCTGGCGAGTGGGAGATTGGTTAGACTGTGCCGCGCCCTACCCCACCGGAGGTCTCGCGCATGGCATCCATCTTCGCCGACACTCCTGTGAGCGACTGGCTTCAGTCGCCCTGGTTTCTCGGGCCCCTGGTCTTCGTCCTCTGGGTCGCCCTCTTTCTGGTGGTGAAGCGCTATGTCCTAAAGGCTCTCCAGCGCATGGCCGAGCGCACCGCGTGGACCTGGGACGACGTGCTGGTCCGAGCCCTGTCGGGCCCCCTCCTGCTTCCGATCCTGGCCACCGGCCTGATGCTGTTCGAACGGATTCTTCCCCTCTCCAAGGAATGGGACCGGGCCCTCGACGTGGTCCTGGCCGGCGCCATGGCCCTGGCCCTGGTTCTCTTCGTGGATCTTGCCTGTCGCGGCATCCTGGACCGTCTTGCCGAGCGGCAGCCGATCCTGCGCGGGACGCGCAGCCTGATCCAGGGGATCGTGCGCGGCATCATCATCTCGCTGGGGATCCTCATCTTCCTCGACAGCATCGGCATCTCCATTACTCCCATCCTTGCCTCTTTGGGAATCGGAAGCCTCGCCGTGGCCCTGGCTTTGAAGGAAACTCTGGCGAATCTGTTCGCCGGAATTCAGATGATCGCCGACAAGACGATCGAGCCGGGCCACTTCATCCGTCTGGAAGGGGGCACGGAGGGGACGGTCACGAGGATGGGATGGCGCACCACCCGAATCCTGACCCAGGGAAACAACATGGTCGTGATCCCCAATGCGAAACTGACGGAGACTCTCATCACCAACCTTAACCAGCCCGGTCCGGAAACGGATGTCCGAGTGGAAGCTGGCGTCCATTTCGACAGCGACCTAGCGGCAGTGGAGCGGGTGACCCAAGAGGTGGCGAGGGAGACGCAGAACACCCACTCGGGGGCCGTCCCGGGGTATGAGCCTCGTGTCCGCTTTACCGCCTTCGGGGATTCCAGTATTAACTTGGTGGTCATCCTTCGCGCCCGCAATCAGGACGGAAGTCAATGGCTGCGCCATGACCTGATCAAGCGCCTCCAGTCACGCTATGCTCGGGAGGGAATCATCATGCCGTTTCCCACTCGCACCCTGGATTTGCCCCCGGAGCGGAGCGAGAGCCTGCGTGAATCGTTCCTATCGGCTGACGACGTCCCCGCGGATGCCGGGACCGGCGGCGGAACACCCGCCGACCGGGAGTGAAGCGCCTTCACGATGATGGGCACTCCGGAGCAGGTTTACGAGGGCTCGGTCGCGGCCATGCTCGTCGGCTGGGTGGGCTACGCGGTCCCTTTCCTCTTCCGAAAGAAACCCCCCAAGCTCGGTGAGCGGAAGCGGGACCCCCGCTCGAACCTTGGGATCCTTATTCAAAGCGTCTCCTACGCACTGGTCTGGTCCCTGCGACGTCCTCTCTTCACTCCTCTCCTGCCGCGCTTTCCGACGGTGAGCCTGGGCCTGGCGGTCATCTCGGTGATTCTGTCGTTCCTTTCCGCGGGGCTGGTCGGCTGGGCGGTGCGGGTCCTGGGGAAGCAATGGAGCTTCACCGCTCGGCTTGCCGAAGGTCACCGTCTCGTGACGGAGGGACCGTATGCGCTCATGCGGCATCCGATCTATGCCGCGATGCTGGGGATGCTGTTGGTGACGGCGGTGGCCATCAGCCACTGGATGGCGATTCCGCCCGCCATTCTGCTCTTCGCCGCCGGCACGCGCATCCGGATCCGGAGCGAGGAAAGTCTCCTGCAGGAAGCTTTCGGACAGGAATTTGCCGACTACCGGCGTCGGGTGGGTGCCGTTCTTCCCCGGGCGCTCCGGCCGGCCCAGGAACCCGAAGATTTATAGACACCTCGGAGGGCGGCCTGGCATCTGAATAGGGCAGGGCAAGGGAGGTCCAATTTTGGAGAGAAGAGGCTTTCTGATGAGCGGCATGAGAGCGGGGTTGCTTTTCTTGTTTTTCCCCGCCTGGGCCCGCGAGAGAGGCAAGGAGAAGACCACGATGAAGGCAAAATCGACGGACGGAATCGAGCCTTTGAACAAGCCCCGTACCGAGTGGCGCAAGCTCCTGCCGACGGAGCAGTATTCCGTGCTCTTCGAGGAGTCGACCGAGCGCCCCTTCTCCAGCCCGCTGAACGAGGAGAAACGGCCAGGCACCTTTCTTTGCGCGGCCTGCAGGCTTCCGCTGTTCAGCTCCGAGGCAAAGTTCGACAGCGGCACCGGCTGGCCCAGCTTCTTCCAACCCCTGCCCGGCCGGGTGGGCACGAAGCGGGATTTCAAGCTGGTTCTTCCGCGCACCGAATACCACTGCGTCCGCTGCGGCGGACACCAGGGACACGTCTTCAACGACGGCCCGCCCCCCACGAAGCTCCGTTACTGTAATAACGGCATCGCCTTGGAGTTCGTGCCCGAAGGTCAGCCCCTGCCGGAATTGAGGACCTAATGATCACGAGACGAATGGTCGCGACGGCGCTCGCGGCCCTCCTAGTCGCCAGCGCCGCCTCCGGCGACCCAAAGAATGGGAGAGATCAGACCATGGACGGTGAACCTAAGATTGCCACCTTCGCCGGGGGTTGCTTCTGGTGCATGGAGCCCCCCTTCGACAAGCTGGGGGGGGTGATTTCCACTACCTCGGGTTACACCGGCGGACACACCGTGAACCCGACTTACGAGGAGGTCTGCTCCGGGACGACGGGCCACGCCGAGGCGCTGCAGGTCACCTATGACCCGCTACGAGTCAGCTATGAAAAGCTGCTGGACGTGTTCTGGCACAACATCGATCCCGTCGCGCGGGATCGCCAGTTCTGTGACGTTTGGGAGCAGTACCGGAGCGCGATTTTCTATCACGACGAAGGTCAAAGGAGGCTGGCCGAAGCATCGAAGAAGGAGCTGGAAAAGTCGCGCAAGCTGCACGCCTCGATCGCGACGCAGATTGTCCCGGCCTCCGCATTCTACCCGGCCGAGGAGTATCATCAGGACTATTACAAGAAGAATCCTCTGCGCTACAAGTTCTACCGCTTCAACTGCGGCCGCGACCAGCGGCTGAGGGAGATCTGGGGATCACCTTGAAATCTCCCGACACTGGGTTCAGCCGTGGTGGCGGGACTCTTCCTGGCCACAAAGCGGGTGCACTTCGGAGCGCCAGCGGAAGCGGTGGCGCAGCGGCGAGGGGCGGTCTTCCACTGCGTCGGCGATGATGCGGCCCAGAACGGGCGCAAACTTGAAGCCGTGGCCACTGTCGCCGGCGGCCACCACCAGACCCTGTCGCTGAGGGTCGCGATCGATCCAGAAGTGCTCATCCCGAGTGTCGCAATAAAAGCAGATTCGCTTTTCGGCGATTGGCAGGGGCGCCAGGGTGGGGAAAGTCTCCTCGAGGAAGCGACGGAGGGAGGCTTCCTCCTCCGGCTCCCTCTGGCGCGGCTCGTCGGGATCCAGCTCTCTTCCCGTGCCGTGGTTGCCGATCTTGACGATACCGTCGCGGTTCAGAGGAAATCCGTACCAGCCCGTCCGCGAGATATCGGCGGTGAAGACGGGAAACATCGTCTCGCAGTAAAGGCGTTTGTTCGGCGGCCGGAAGTGGTAGAGGGGATGGGCGGTAGGCTTCAGGGAACCCGCCAGGTACGGCAAGAGCTTCGGCGTCCAGGCGCCCGTGGCCACGATCACACTATCCGCGGCGATACGTTCTCCCTCCCTCGTCTGAATCCCCGTGACGCGCCCGCTCCGCTCCACCAGTCCCGCCATCTTTGTCTCGGGCCGCACGGCGACCCTCATGGCCCGTGCCAATTCTGCCAACCATGCCACGACCCGAGCGCTCTCTGCGTAGCCCCCCTCGCTCTGGTAGAAGCCGTCCACGTAGGTGCGCGCCTTCCAGCCGGGAAAGCGCTTGCGGATGTCGGCGGGAGTCAGCTGGAGGGGCCTGTGTCCGCGACTTTCCAAGATCCGGTAGCTCTCGTACTCGAACGTGCCGGGAGCCATGGGGGTTTTTGTGAGAGTCAGCACACCGGTCTCGTGGAAGAGCGGCTCAGGCCAGCGGCGGTTCCACTCCCGCCAGATCGGCAGCGCTTCTTCCATGAGCTGCGTGTAGGTCTCGTCGCTCCCGTAGGCGAGGCGCACCACCTTGCTGATGTCGGTGGAGGCCGCCATAGGGTGCGGGACGGGACCCGGATCCGCGAGCATCACCTCCCAATGGCGGGCCCGCAACTCGAGAGCGGCGGTTGCGCCGAAAACCCCGGCGCCGACGATCACGGCCTTCCCTTGCTTCCCGCTCATTCCTTCGACTCCTCGGCGGGCGAACCCAGCGTCTGCTGGAGGAAGTCACCGACCCTTTTCCGGTAGAATTCCGGATTGCAGCGGAAGAGGTCCGTGTGGCCCGCGCTCTGGATCACCCAGAGGGTGGTCGGATACGGGGCCTTCTGGAACAGCTCACGAACGGCCGCGGGCGAGAGCGTTTCGTCCTGTCCCCCGAAGCCCAGGAGAATGGGGCAGCGCGCCCGTCCGATTTTCTCCACGGGAGCGAGCTGCTCGGGGGAGAATCCCATCCTAGGACGGACCTGCCACAGCACGAGCGGCGACAGGATCGGCTCCAGGAGTCCCCCCGCCCGGTCGCGCACTCGCCCCCGCACCGCGCTGTCCAGCCGATCGTAGAGATGCTCCAGATCGGCGCCACGAACGCCTTGCCAGCGATCCACGGCCATCACCGCGGCGGCGGCGCCCATGCTCTGGGCGATGATTGCGACCTCTCGAATCGCCTTCTTTTTCCATAGCAGGTCCAATGCCGCTTCCACATCCAGCCGCTCAGAAAAGCCGAGCGTGCTACGGCCTCCACTCGCTCCACTGCCGCGAAAATCGAACAGGAACACCGAGTAACCTACCTGGTGGAGCCACTTTGCCCGTGGAAACATCTGGAGCCGATTCGCTCGGAAACCGTGGAGCAGCAACACCGCACGCCTGCGGTCCTTTCCAGGCCACCACCAACCCCTGAGCGGCACTCCGTCGAGTGACCGAAATGCTTCATCCTCGATGCCATGTGCGGGTCGCAGGTCCTCCAGGAGGCCCAGGTCGGCGCGCTTCATCACGAGGCTCGCGGCGATCCACGCCGTCCCCGCCGTCAACCCCGCCAGCAGCACCAGAGCCACCGCGGCCCTACACAACATGCTGATCGCCTTCACTCAAGAAAGCCCGGCAAGGGATCCTCGACATGGGTGGGAGGGAGCGTATTCTAACACGCCTGGTCATCTCGCGTCGGTCTGCTATAATCGGTCTGCCGGAGATATTTGAAGGAGGACCAGTCATGGCACAAAGTGTTCTTTCCTCAATCGGCCAGACCGCCGAACGAACCGTCAAAGAGTTTGCCGACGCTTCGCGCGAAAAATTCGACGCGATCAAGAAGAAGAGCCTCGAAGACCTCTACGATGACACCAAGGATTGGGTGCGGCAGAATCCCGGAAAGACCCTGGCGGGAGCACTCGCCACGGGCTTTCTGATCGGCCGGTTCCTCCGGCGGAGGTAGCTCTTGAGCGACCGGCCCGACGGACCGGGTGAGCCGTCGTCTTCCGAGACCTCCCAGAAAGCCGGGCCGTCACTCACAGAGTTGGTTCCTGCCATTCTCCAGTCCGTCGTCGCCCTCCTGGCGGGAAAGGTCAGGCTCGCGGAGCGGGAGATCTCTCGGGACCTTGCGTCGATTCGCGCGGCAGCCTGGCTCATCGCGGTGAGTGTGGTGTTGTTCGTGCTGGCTTTGGGACTGGCGAGCGTGGGTGCGGCCCTGCTACTGGGACGCTGGTTGGAATCTCCTGCCGGCGGGTGGCTGCTGATCGCCGTGGTCTATCTGGTGGTCGGCTTGGTGGCGTTGGCGGTGGCCAGGAGTCGCATGAAGAACTTGAGCGGCCTTCTGCGGGAGACCCGCGCCGATTTGAAGCGAGACGCCGAGTGGCTCAAAGACCTTTCGTGAAGGAACCCGAGATCGAGGCGATTCTTGCGGATATCGAGGTCAACCGCCAACGTCTGGGTGAGGCATTCGCTCAATTTCGCCGGTTCTCCCTATTCAACCCCCTGGACTGGCGGAACTGGGTAGCCCGTTACCCCGTGGAGAGCGCCGTCACAGCCGCTGCGGTCGGCTTCGTTCTCGCCCAGCCCAGCAGCGGCGCCCGCGACGGGGAGTCCGGAACACTTCTGGGCGACGCCACCCGAGCCGGCCTCGAGAATGCACTCCTCCCCCTCCTCCTGCGCCTCCTGGCATGAGTGCCTAGGGTTCTTGCGGACCGCTCCCCTGGGGAAGCAGCTTCCCCAGCTCGGTTCGACTGAGACTTCCCATGTCGATTTGGCCGATGACTCGGCCCTGGGGATCGAGCAGGAGAGTGGTGGGGAGTCCCACCACCCCGAAGGCCTGGGCTGCCTTGCCGCGGGAGTCCAGCAGGATCGTCAGTCTGAGGTCGTGCTCCTTGGCGTAACGCTCCACCTTTCGGTAGGTCTCACCCAGGTTGATGGCCAGGATCCGGGTGCCGTTAGAGCCCATGTTGCGATCCACTTCCTGCAGGAGCGGCATTTCGGAAAGACAGTACGGACACCAGGTAGCCCAGAAGTGGAGCACCACTGTCCCGCCGCGCAATTTGGAAAGCCTGACCATCTTGCCCTGAAGGTCTTCAAGCTCAAAATCGGGAGCGGCCGGCCCGCCCCCGGGCGATCCGGCGTCCACCGGCACCGGGATCAGTCCCATCCCGAAGGCCAGCACCGCCAGTCGAGAGAGCCGCTTTACCCGCCGCATCGTTCCTCCTCAGAAGGTCGCCGATAGTCCGACCGCGAGACCGGGGCGGGACGCCAGCTGCGATTCGTTCACATCCTGATAAATCGGCACCGCCACGTGGGCATAGAACCCGAATCCGGAGCTGCTGAAGACCAGGATTCCGGGCGTCAGCGCCAGCTGTTTTCCCCCGGTGCTCGCCACCAGGTGACCGTCGAAGAAATCGTGGGGAGCAGCCTGCCCGTTCAGCTGCAAACTCAGCACCAGCCGGTTGCCCGGGCTGAACCGGATGCCGCTGTTCACCAACGCCTGGTCGCCGAAATCATAGTTCAGCGGGTTCTCCCTACGGAGCGTGTAGCCGCCCGACACGAAGTACTCCCAGCGGTGCGGCACCCACTGGTGATCATAGTAGAAGCTGACGAACGGGTCCCATGAGCCGGTGCCCGGCTGGATGGTGGGCTCGTTGATGGCCCCCTCGCTGTCGCGAAGACGGTACTCCCCCGTGGGGAGCTTCACGCCGCCTCCGGCGGTGATCAAATCCTTGGTGCCCGTCAGAACCGCCACTCTCGCCGAAATCCTGGCATCCCCGAACCCCGTGGTCCCGTCGGCGCTGGTGAAGTGCTCCTCGGGAGTTCCCACGTCGTCGAAGTGCTCGTGCTCCCGATCTTGAAACAGCGGCAGATCCACTCCCAGCGTGACCCGCTTCGTAAGCCCGACGTTGAAGGCCGCGTTCACGAGAAGGTTCTGGGTGGAGATCTCCCGGTGGTGATCCGGCTCGATCAGCCCCGCTTCGAAATTCACCTTCGGCACCAGCACCTCGTCCACACCGTGCGTTCCCTTGAGCTTGCGGTCCTGAGGGATGAAGCGAAATGAAAAATCCAGACCGACCTCTCCCGGGTTGTTCACCCCTTCCTCGGTGCCGGTGACCAGAAAACAGTTGGCGGAACCGCAGCTTGCGTCGATTCGGGACAGCCCGTCAATCATCGCCAGAGAGAATCCGAGAACGACGCACCCGACGCGCCTCCGCTCATGATTCAGCATCTCTTCCTCCGCGCAAAAGTATTGTCCTTCCCCCCCGCCTTGGCATAGGGAAGGAAAAACAGCCCGGAAGCGAATCAAGCCTGAAGGAGTCGGGGCGGCGGGATGGTGGGATCGTCAGCGCGCAGCAATAGGCCGGTTGTCATCGTCAGCCCAAGGGCCATCGCGCGAGCGGGAGAAGCGTGCGCCAGGGGGGCGGATAGGACGGCGGGCAGGTGAAGTCCTGGGAAGGGGATCTCCCTCGTTCCGGTGTCACATGCCACCAAACGGCACGAGCTGCCTGTTGGCGCTCCATCCCGCAGGTTGGCTTGCGCCGCCGGACGCGGACAGCAGGGACCCCGCCCCAGCCGCTTGCAGCAGGGCATGGAGCAGCCTCCTCCGGGCCACACGACAAGCGGGGCCCCATCCAGGAGGTGGGTCAGGAGAATCAGCGCGGCTAGGGCGCGTCCCATGGAGGATCAGGCCTCAACGAATCCTGGCAACGTTGCGCATCGAACCTCGGGACTCCCTGGGAAAAGGGACCGGGTAGTTGCCGGTGTAGCAGGCATCGCAAAAGTCGGCCTGGAGGTCTCCGACCGCCCGGTACATCCCATCCCGGCTGAGATACCCCAGCGAGTCGGCTTGAATGTATTTGCGGATCTCCTCCACCGAGTGGCTGGAGGCGATCAACTCCGAGCGTCGGGGCGTGTCGATTCCGTAGTGGCAGGGCCCCGTGGTGGGCGGACAGGAGATGCGCACGTGGACCTCCTTTGCCCCGGCGGCCCGGACCATGGATACGATCTTTCGGCTGGTGGTCCCCCGCACGATGCTGTCGTCCACGAGCACGATGCGCTTGCCGATGATCAGGTTGCGCACCGGATTGAGTTTGAGCTTCACTCCGAAATGCCGGATCGACTGCCGCGGCTCGATGAAGGTGCGCCCCACGTAATGGTTACGCACCAATCCGAATTCGAATGGGAGGCTCGATTCCTCGGCGAAGCCGAGTGCCGCTGACACCCCCGAGTCGGGGACCGGCACCACCAGGTCCGCCTCGGCGGGCTGCTCTCGAGCCAGCTCCCGGCCCAGGCGCTTGCGCACCACGTTGACGCTCCGCCCGTAGAGCAGGCTGTCCGGACGAGCGAAGTAAACGTATTCGAAAATGCATGGCGCGTGGGTCACCGCCGGAAAAGGGTGGCAAGAAGCGATCCCATCCTCGGAGACCACCACCATCTCCCCTGGCGTGATGTCCCGCACGAACTCGGCGTCGATGAGGTCCAAGGCGCACGATTCGGATGTGACGAGGGTGGCGGAACCCAGCCGCCCCAAGGACAGAGGCCGAAAGCCGCGCGGGTCCCTGACCGCGATCAGCTTTCCGGGGAACAAGAAAACCAGCGAGTAGGCCCCCTCCATGTGGCTCAAGGCGTCCACGATGGCTTCTTCCAGGCTCGCCTTCTTAGAGAGGGCGATGAGGTGCAGGATCACTTCGGTGTCGGAGGTGGTCTGAAAGATGGAGCCGGAGCGCTCCAGATCACCGCGGACCTGGGCGGCGTTCACCAGGTTGCCGTTGTGGCCGATGGCCATTTCTCCCCGGTGGCTCTCGATACGCAGCGGTTGGGCGTTGATGAGCTTGCTCTCGCCGGCGGTGGAGTAACGCACGTGCCCGATCGCCATGCTGCCCACCAGCCGCTCGAGGTGGGACTTGGTGAAGACCTTCCCTACGTGACCCATGCCCCGCTCGGCATAGAGGCGCGAGCCGTCCGAGGAGACGATCCCCGCCGACTCCTGCCCGCGGTGCTGCAAGGCGTGCAGCCCCAGGTAGGTCAGGTGCGCCGCCTCCGCGTGTCCGAAGACACCGAACACGCCGCACTGATCGTGGAAACGGTCGTCGTCAAACCAGGTCTCTTGCAGGCTCATGGATGCCTGCATTATACCATCCAGGCGGGCAGGGCCTCGGCCCAGGGTCTCTTCAACTCCGTAAGAGCAGTGTTGATCACCGCTTCCTCGCCGACATGGATCTTGAGACGGCTCCCTCCGACGGCCCCCAACAGGCTGAACGGAGCCTCCCGGTCCTGGCAGATCTTTTCGAGCTTTCCCAGATTGAACTTCGGCAGGGACAGGAGAATGCGGGACTGGGTCTCTCCGAAGAGGATCGCGTCGAGGCGGCGGCCAGCCGGCAAGGTGACCTCCGCCCCCAGCATCCCTTCCGGGTGGAAGCAGGACTCCGCCAGGGCCACGGCGATTCCCCCCTCGGCACAGTCGTGGGCGGAGGAAACGAGCCCCTCGCCGATGGCTTCGATGCACGCCAATTGCACCGCCTCCTCCCGCTCCAGATCCAGCGACGGAAGCGGACCGGCCTCCAGGCGGTGGGCCTGGGAGAGGTACTCGGAACCCCCCAGCTCCTCCCCTGTCTCGCCCAGGAGCACCACCACGTCCGCTTCCTTGCAGAAGAAGCTGCGCATGGCCAGACGGGCGTCCTCGATGATCCCCACCATGCCGATGGTGGGCGTGGGGAAAATCCCTTTCCCCTCCGTCTCGTTGTAGAACGAGACGTTTCCGCTGATGACCGGAATTTCCAACGCCCTACAGGCCTCGCCGATTCCGTCCACGCACTCGGAGAACTGCCACATCACTTCAGGGCGCTCCGGGTTCCCAAAGTTCAGGCAGTCGGTCAGGGCCTGGGCCACCGCCCCCGAGCAGGCCAGGTTCCGCGACGCCTCGGCCACGGCGATGCGTGCTCCCGACCGAGGATCCAGGTAGCAGTAGCGGCCGTTGCAGTCGGTGGTGAGGGCCAGCGCGTGGGGAGACCCCTTGATCCGGATCACCGCAGCGTCCGAGCCGGGGCGCACCACCGTGTTGGTCCGAACCATATGGTCGTACTGGCGGTAGATCCA
>Ga0066710_100002750_pt1 | contig 14434 bp, 10 predicted proteins | sample GraSoiAngelo_159_FD_79666 | JGI IMG/M metagenome (GOLD analysis project Ga0066710, IMG submission 79666) | Grasslands soil microbial communities from the Angelo Coastal Reserve, California, USA - 14_1009_16_40cm | ecosystem: Environmental > Terrestrial > Soil > Grasslands | place: USA...
AATTCAGGCGCGGGAACTTGAGCTGATTGATACGCCAACCAAAAAAAACGCCACAGAGGCACGGAGACACCGAAAAAACGCTCTTGGGACGCAGATATACGCAGATTTTGCATATGAAACTTTGCCAAGAAAACAAGATTTCACATCTTGGATATGAGAGAAGAAGAAAGCGTTGGGGGTGCAGGAATGGCGGGTTGAACGCATCACATTTGCTGAAGCATGGAGTGGCTGTAACCTGATGCCGAATACTTGAGCTTTCCCTTTTCGTTTGGGAGGCATTTCGGCGTGGAGTCCTTATCCCCTCCCCTAGATTTTCTTTGCGTCTCCGCGTCTTTGCGGCAACACAATCTGTAGACCAAAAAGGCAACTTTATTTTCTGGTAACCCTCTAGTCCGCCATTTCAGAAATATGGTGACGTATTTCTTTTGCATTCGTGCTCGTTCTCTTGCTCCTGCTCTTGCTCGGCTTTCTGCCGACTCATCGATTAGAAGCAAGAGGGTGTTTCCGCAAACCATCGGCCCGCAAACGGAAAGCATTCGTGAAGCGTATTTATGAAATCGAGTACCAAGGTATGGGCCTGACGTCCAAAGCTTCAAGGCTCACGACTGGCCTGAGCTATCCAACTTGTCGCTTTCATGGCTCACCGACATGGCTGCCTTTGGCTGACGCTCAAACCTGAATTTGTGCAGTTGACTCACTGATATCGTCCGTTAGAGAGCAACCGGAGAGCGAGTTTGCCCCACTATTGTATACTTTTAGAATGATGGGATCGGTTGGATTTGAGACCACCGCTTATGAGCGATGAAGGAAACAAAGCAACTCGACGAACTTTCCTTTTGATGGTGATCTACGGACTCTGGTCGCTGATGGGATTGGCTCTGGCCCTACCGGCGGCGATTTATCTGTTGTGGCCTCCTCGCCCCAGGAAGGAGCGAGAATGGGTGGAAGCCGGGAGTCTGGCCCAGCTTCAGCCCAAGACTCCCGAAGAGTTGGTCTTTCGGCGAAACCGGGTCGATGGTTGGAAAATTAGCAGCGAAAAAGCCACGGCCTGGGTGGTGAAGACGTCTGACACAGAAGTCATCGCTTTCGGACCCCAATGTCCCCACCTCGGCTGCGCCTACCACTGGGACCCTCAGAACCAGGAGTTCCTCTGCCCTTGCCACGCTTCAACCTTTTCTATCGATGGAAGGGTTACTGCAGGACCTGCGCCGCGCCCGCTGGATCGATATGAAGTCAAATTGGAAGGCGATAAGCTAATGTTAGGGCCAGTGCACAAATCGGAGGGTCCTCCCACATGAAGGCTTTAAAGCAGACGTTGATTGACTGGGTTGAATACCGAACAGGCCTGGAAAGCGCCGTCAAGAACTTTCTCTATGAGGAGATACCTGCATCGAGCGGCTGGCACCAGGTGTTCGGGAGTGTCGCAGTCTTCCTCTTCCTGGTGCAGGCGTTTACGGGACTTCTACTGACCTTTAACTATGCGCCCACGCCCGGCGAAGCCTATAACAGCTTGAAGTACATCGTAACCGAGTTGACTGGCGGGCGCCTGATGCGCGGGCTTCATCATTGGGGCGCCAGCATGATGATTGTGGTTGTGGTCCTGCACATGACCCAGGTCTTCCTTTTTGGCGCCTACAAAAAGCCCCGTGAAGCGACTTGGATGCTAGGGGTCATGTTGCTATTGCTCACACTGGCTTATGGTTTGACGGGTTATCTGTTGCCCTGGGACAACCGGGCGTATTGGGGCACGGTGGTCACCACCCAGATTGCCAGCCAGGCTCCCCTGCTGGGACCCTATCTGACGCGCCTCTTGGGCAGTGAGGGCAACATTGGCGTCGTCACTTTCGCCCGTTTCTTTGCTTTGCACGTCTTGCTGCTACCCCCCATCACCGCGTTTTTGATTGTCCTGCACATTTACCTGGTCCGCAAGCACGGAGTGGCTCCACTGCCTGGTGACGCCGGAATCACCAAGAAGTTCTTTCCGGAGCAGGTTTTTAAAGATACGGTGGCCATCTTTATTGCCTTTGTCATCTTGTTTGTCCTGGCAGTTGCCGTTAAGGTTCCTTTGGAACGACTGGCCGATCCCACGGATACCAGTTACATCCCGCGCCCAGACTGGTACTTTCTCTTTTTATTCCAAACATTGAAACTGTTCCGCGGGTCCGCCGAAGTTGTCGGTAGCATATTGCTGCCCACGCTGGCCGTAGTGGCCCTCCTATTGGCTCCATTCCTCGATCGGGGAACCGCCAAGCGATTGGCGAAGCGAACGGTTGCTGTTGGCATCGTTGGCCTGGCGGCGATCGGCTGGACAGGATTGACTGTCACCGCAATTGTCACGACACCCAAGACCTCTACCATGGCCGAGGGAGAACAAACCATCATCCAGGACTGGCAAGAGCTCCCGCCTGAAGCACTCGCTGGCATCGGGTATTTCCGGGAAGAGCAATGCTCCACTTGCCATAACTTGACAGAGGGAGGATCAAAAGTGGGCCCTGCTCTTGCGTCCACCGCCATCCGAAGAACGCCAGCATGGATGATTGAGCATTTTAAGAGTCCCTCGCAATTGGTTCCGGGAAGCTCCATGCCGCCCATACACCTCAGCGATGCTCAACTCGCCGCCCTGTCTGCCTTTTTGCTGAAGCTAACGCCGAAGAATTCCAAAGCCCTCGAGTCGGCTCCTCCCTATGCTGTGGAAGGAGCGATGACTTACCAGGCTAACCAATGTGGGACCTGCCACACGGTGAACGGGGAGGGAATGAAGGTAGGGCCATCGCTGAACGGGCTATTCAAGCGACGAACTAAGGAGTGGGTCGAAAAACAGATTCGCAACCCAAAGTCCCACTCACCCGATACGATTATGCCGAGCTATGATCTCTCCCCGCGGGAGATCGACCAATTAGTCTCCTATTTGTTTTCGCTGCCACATACCAAATCCATTTCCATAGCCGGGATAGAAATGCAGCGGTATCTGCAAGGTCAGGATTGATGAAAGCCCATTGAATTTAGCAAAGAGGTACTCGAAGGAGATCTGGGTGATCTGACTCAGCCGCCAGACGGATCAATTGGGCCCTCCCAGGAAGTTCCGTAAATTCTATACGACCTTCTCGTTAGGGCTCGCCTAAAAGCTCTTTTTCTTTTCCCTCTCAAATCCCCGTAATTTTCTCTGCCCTATTTTGCTCCTGCTCGGTTAATCTATGATAGGTCGAGTTTTACGGAATGAGAAGAACAACGCGAGGGAACTTTGCAATCCAGGTTAAGAGAGGGAAATCATCATGAGACCGCTGAGGACTTTTGCTTCAGGCTTTTTGTTAACGACTTTATGGCTACCGAGCGTCGAGCCCATAAATGCCCAGGATCCGGTGAGGCTCGCTCCTAAGAACATCAAAGTCCTACTGGAAAATAACCGAGTAAGAGTTTATGAAGTTCGCATCCAACCCGGCGAGAAAATCCCCATGCATTCGCACCCGCCGCATCTGACATACTCTTTGAGCACTGCCAAGGGAAAATACTCCTCGCCTGACGGCGAAACCGCAATTGGTGAGGCTAAGCCTGGAGCAGTTTTTTGGAGCGAAGCCATTACCCATGCTTCAGAAAACGTGGGGACGACAGAAATTCATGCTTTGGTGGTTGAACTCAAAGAGCCCCCGAAGAAGAAGAGTAAATAACCCAAGATTTTCAAGGGAGCCTCTCATGCCGCCTGGGTCGACCCACCATGGATGAAAAATTAGTCCCCCTTATGAAGGGAAGGTGTGAAGAAATCGTTTTCAGGCGCGATTCGACCGCTTGCTTACGCGCGCGGTACTGATCAGCAGGCAGTTACTGTACCGCGACCGTGAGGGAGCGGCGAGATTCTCAATCTCTTCACACCTTCAGGGGGCACAGGGGGAGGTTGTCCTTTCAGATTCACCTTCATTGACACATCTGCTCTTCCCAGCCGGTGGCGAACATGTTGAGTTTGGCATTGGGATCCTCAGGATGGGCGGCGATAACCGATTCGTCGACATCGACGCCCCACCCGGTCCCGCTGGGGGTTTCGTAGTAACCGTTTTTGACACGGGGAGTCCCCGGGGTTAGATCGCAACGCCAGGGCACGTCGTAATCTTCAAAGGTTTCCAGAATTTGAAAGTTGGGGATATTGGCACAAAGATGCATTGCAACGACGGTGCCCAAGGGGCCGCGGCAGTTATGAGGGGACACGCTGACATAATAGGTCTCTGCGAGCGCGGCGACCTTCTTGGTTTCCATGAAACCGCCGCCATAGATGATGTCGGGCTGGATGACATGCGCGCCTTTGCGCAGGAGCAAGTCGAGAAAGCCAAACCGGCTGTAGGTATGCTCGCCTGTAGCAATGCGCAACGGAGAAGCAGCCACCACTTGCGCCATCGATTCATGGTTGTGAGCGGGGATAGGTTCCTCGCACCAGGCAGGACGATAGGGCACCATGGCCCGAATCACTTCCAGTGCCATGATCGGGCTGAATCGACCATGAAACTCCAACAGCAGGTCGATGTCGTCTCCCACAGCCTTACGGACGGTTTCAACTACCTTACAGGCGTGCCTAAAATTTTCCCGCGGCAGTTCCCTCCCCCCGGGACCAAAAGGATCGAACTTAAGGGCACGATACCCCCGGCTAACAACTTGTTGAGCACGGGCCGCCAGCTTCGAAAGGTCACCTTCGTAGGCATACCATCCGTTGGCGTACACTTTGATTTTATTGCGAACCTTTCCTCCTACCAGGTTGTAGACAGGCTGACCGGTAGCTTTCCCAACGATGTCCCACATCGCTGTTTCAATGCCTGCCATCGCGGCATACATAATGGGTCCCGTGTTGTGTTCAATCTGGTATAGCTTAAACCAGAGATCTTCAATGTCAAATGGGTTGTGGCCGATGACATAGCGCCGGCCTAAATCCAGAATGAGGTCGCGGACTGTACTTTCTTTCCATTCGAGCGTCCCATCACCCCAGCCCACCAGACCAGAGTCGGCAGTCAGCTTGACAAAAAGAAAATTACGCCACACCGCGCCCGTCAGGAAGACTTCAACCTTGACTATCTTCATAGCTGCCCTAAACGCATGAGAATGGACCTTAATTCTTCTCGAACCGAGGGATCTACCGCGGAGAGGGGCCCTCGGGAGATACCGACGGGGATCCCTCGCAGCACAGCAGACTCACGGCAAACGGCCAGCCAATGCGGGTTCCCATGGTCTACACCCAGGGCACGATATTCCAGGTGAATGAGGGGTAATAAGCGATACCAGAGCTCCCGGGCTGCATCCAGGTTCTTTTCGCACACGAGCAACCGGTGCAGTTTTCTTGCCAGCCCAGGTACCATCATGGGTAAGCCGCTGATCCAGCCGTTGGCTCCTACGGCCATTGCCTCAAATGCTATCACATCAATCCCGGCAAAGATGGGAAAATCAGGGCCGCAAAGGAGACGTGTATCGTGAATGCGGCTGACCTCCAGGTGAGACCATTTCACGGCGTGGACAACATCCTCCTGAGCCAGCAGGCTGATTTCTTGCGGCGTAATTTCAATACCACTGAGCAGTGGGACGTTGTAGACCATGATGGGTAGGCCCACCTTTTCCCGGACCCGGCGGAGGTGGTTCAGTGCGTCTTGCTTGGGGGGGCGAAGAAGAAATGGCAGGATGAGCATGAGGCCATCACAGCCGAGCGTCCGAGCGTGAAGGCTCAGTTCAATCGTTGAGGCCGTACTGTAATCGCCGGTCCCGGCGAAAATGGGAACCTGGCCGTTAGTCTCTTCCACGATCGCTTCCAATAGACGCATGCGTTCCGGCAGAGTCAATGCCACCGGTTCCCCAGCGCTGCCCAGCGGAGCCAATCCGTCAACACCGTTTTCCAGTAGAAAGCGAACAAATGTCTTCGTGCCTTCCGCGTTGATGGACCCATCGGCGTGGTAGCCAGTTATTGTGGGAGCAAAGATGCCTGAAAGGAGAGAGATTAAAGCCGAAGGGGCTTGGCTCATGATAAATCCTCAATAGTTTGTTCCGACATTATTTCTTTATTTCTTTACGAATGCCTGCCGTTTCCATGCGATTGTTTGCGAAAACTCAACCTGTTCTTGCTCCTACTCTTACTCGATTCGTGGGCAAAAACCGGACAAGAGCACCAGCAAGAGGGCGAGCGCGAATGAAAGTGAAAGACGTTACCCGCGTTTCTGAAATGGCGCACTTAGAATGGGCTGGCGTCCTTATGTAGCAGCCGTAAATTATGTTGTCAAGCACAATTTAGATTACGGTTATTTCTCCGTGTTTCGGAATTCCCAGCCAAGCTATCTTAACTCCGCTGCCGGATATTTGAAAGAACTATCCTGAAATCAAGGGGAAGTAGAGAACCGAAGATCGACCCGCGTTGCCTCCGGGCGACAGCGGAATCGTCATCCCAAATCCCGACTGTCCTTGACTTTTGCCTTCGGGAGGAGTATGAAGGAGGAACTGAATGGGTGACTGGTGAGGTTGCTCTTGATGAAATCGCGCCCGCAAAATCCGAAACGCAAGCAAGTAGATAAGAACTATATCGGTGTCACCGGCAAGATCTTCTCTCTTCTGGAGTATTTTATCAAGGAGGGGGCCAAACAACAGGCTATCTCCTTTCAGGAAATTTCAAGTGCTCTGCCGTTTGCAAGAACCACAGTGCATCGGATTCTCTATTCTCTTGAAAAATTGGGCTACGTGGAGAAAGCCGACGCGAAGGCCCAGTATCGTTTGGGTCCCAAGTTCTTTGAACTGACGGACCCGGCCGTTCATTTCCGGAGATTGCAATCCTTGGCCAAGGCAGTCATGATTGATCTCCTGGTCCGCTATTCGGAAACGGTAAACCTGGGTGTCCTTGACGAGGGCCAGGTGGCTTATATCGAAGTGCTGCAAAGTCCCAGTGCCCTTCGTATCGCCGCCAATGCGGGCGATCGTAACCCGGTTCATAGCACTGCCCTGGGGAAAGTGATTCTCGCATTTCTTCCCGAAGAGGAACTCGAGTCCATGTTGGAAGAACACCCCTTGATCAAGATGACTCCCAAGACCATCACTCAAAAAGCACACTTGATCGAACACCTGGCAGCCGTGCGCGAGCAGGGAGTGGCGTTTGATCTCGGTGAGAACGTGGAGGGTGTCGTTTGTGTCGGAGCACCCGTATTTGACCAGCGAGGCCGGATCGTGGCAGGTCTCAGTGTCTCGGGTCCGACAAGTCGCATGGAGTCTAAGCTCTCAGGGATTCGAGATGAAGTCCGCAATGCCGGCTTGAAAATATCGAGAATGCTGGGGCCGCTAACGGCAACGGATCTGACATCGGGAAAGATGACGCAGCCCTTAGCCAATGAAACCTTGCTGCGAGTTTCGACGGGTGGCGCAACTCCTCGCGCATAGTCAAGTACCTTCCGACAAAGCCGGAGGGTTGGTATTGTGAGCAAGCGGCTTATTCCCCCTTTGAGATTTGAGCAGGTAGGGTGCGTTGCTTTTGAACGCACCAGCCCAGGATGCGTTGGAAAGCAACGCATCCTACAATCCCTAAGCCACTCACAGTGGGCTGGCATATAGTCCCCCTTGGAAAAGTCTTGGAAAAGGGGGAAATCCTTTCCTCCTAAAGCAGCTTTTCGCCCTATTCCGTTTTTCGGCAGGATATCCGGCATTTTGCTTGACAAATCTCACGGCAGTCCGTAAATAGAACCCCATGAAACCCATTGTACAGATCTCGCTGGATCTAACCACTATCCCAGAAGCGGTTGAGACAGCCCAAATGGCAATGCGAGCGGGGGTAGACTGGTTAGAAGCAGGAACCCCGCTCATCATCGCTGAAGGCATGCATGGGGTGCGCGAATTGCGGGCCGCCTTCCCTTCCATCCCTATTGTGGCCGATCTTAAAACCATGGATGGGGGTTGGCTGGAGGCTGAACTCATGGCCAAAGCCGGGGCGAGCATGGTGGTTGTAATGGGCCAAGCTCATCGAGAAACGGTCGAATTGGTGGTGCGAGCCGGAAAGGATTTTGGTGTCAAGGTCATGGGAGATAATCTAGGGATGCCGGATCCCGTGGGCGGTGCCAAGCTTTTGGAAGAGGCCGGCTGCGATTACGTCATCCATCATATTGGATTCGACTTCCGCAGCGTTTGGAAAGAGCGAGGTAAGCCGGTACCTAGTCCACTGGACCAACTTTGTGCAGTTGTCAACGTCGTTAACGTTCCGGTTCAGGCTGTGGGTGGATTGAGTATTGAACAAGCGATTGCGACTCCGAAATATGGCGCTCCGTTGGTGGTCATCGGCGCTCCACTAGCCATCGACGCCAGCGCCTTTCGTGCCGCGGCCGGAAACGTGGAAGCTGCGCTGCGACAGATTTGCGAACAGGTGCATGCCTATGGGGATGTCCCTGTGGGAAAGGGGTGTCACTAATGACTAAAACCATGCCGTCCTTTGTCAACTTTGCCCGTGAGCCTCTCAGCGTCGAACTGCGGGAGGTTCCTGTCCCGGAGATTGGAGCCACTGATGTCCTGCTGAAGGTGCAAGCCGCCAGCATTTGTGGCAGCGACCTGCACCAGTGGCACGGGACGGCCAGTTGGAAAGTCAATTATCCCGTCATCCTGGGCCATGAATTCTGCGGCGAAATCGCCCGGACCGGCCAGGCCGTCAAGCACTTTAAGGAAGGGGATCGCGTCGTCAGCGAAACGGCTGCCGTCATTGATGAGTTCTCTCCCTTCAGCCGGCGCGGGGCCTACCACCTCGACCCCGCCCGGTTGGGATTTGGCTACGGAGTTCATGGGGCCATGACCGAATACGTGCGCGTCCCGGAACGCTGCCTGCATGCCCTGCCCCCGCAGCTCAGCTTTGAAAAAGCGGCCCTGACCGAACCCTGTTGTGTGGCCTACAATGCCGTCTGCGTCAATGCCCGGATCCAACCGGGAGATCACGTGTTGGTGATTGGTCCCGGCCCGATCGGGCTGCTATGTGCTCTGATGGCCAAACTCAGCGGCGCGGGTCACTTGATCGTCTGCGGATTGCCAGTAGACGCCAACCGGCTGGCGGTCGCCCAGCAACTGGGAGCCGATGCGACGCTGCAGGGTGGGGTGGCCGAATACGTCAAAGACCTGGGAGATGGCTACGGCGTGGATGTGGTCGTTGACGCCGCCGGCGCCTCGGCCGCGCTGCAACTCGCCCTCCAGGTGGTTCGGCCAGCCGGCCAGATTGCCAAAGTCGGCTGGGGGCCTCAGCCGCTGGGATTCAACCTGGACCCACTCGTGCAAAAGGCCGTGACCCTGCAAGGGAGCTTCTCGCACAATTGGCCCATGTGGGAAAGGATGATTGAGATGATTTCCACCGGCCAGATCAATCTGAATCGGATCATCAGCCGCGTGGCTGGGTTGCCCGCCTGGCACGAATGCTTCCAGAAAATGAAGACAGGGGAATATGTGAAGGCCGTCTTGAAGCCAACCTAAGTAAATCGTTTCAAAAATACAGTCTCTCGATTTCCAAGAAGCGAGGCCCTCATGACACCATTACCTGACTCGACTAGAAGGGAATTCCTACGCACAGGCAGCTTGGCCTTAGCCGGGGCGGTTCTGGCGGGCAACGTCACTTTTGGCGGGCCAGAAGGAAAATCCCCAGGGGTGCGCTTTGGGGTGCGCACGCCGTTTCAGGAGAAAAACCTGCGCCAGCGGGCTTTGTTACTTCAGCGGTTGGGCTACGATGGTATCGAGCTTGGCCCGGAGTGGTTAGACCGCTCGACTGAATCTATTCTGGCTGACCTGAAGGGTACAGGAATTGTGGTCAGCGCCATTGTGGGCTCTATCAAATTGCTCGACCCTGATTCCCAAGCCCGGGCTCAAGCCGTCGAAACTGACCGCAAGCGTCTGGACATGGCCCGCGCTCTGGGGGCCGTGGGCGTGATTGAAGTCCCGACCTTCGGCCCTTGCCGGTTTCCTGAAGCGGCCAAGACTCCCGCCCCGCATGAATTGGAGGACCGCCTGCTAATTGATGGGCTCAAACAGCTTGCCCCGGACGTCAAACGCACCGGCATCAACATCCTCGTCGAACCACTCACCAAGAAGGAAACCCACTTCATGAACGTGCAGAGCCATGGGGCTCGCATCATCGAGGCGGTAGGGGCATCGGGCTTCAAACTGCTCAGTGATTTTTACCACATGCAATTGGAGGAGGCGGACATTGGCGCCACGCTCACTCGTTACGGCAAGTATACCGCCTACGTGCATCTGGCTGATGGTGAAAAACGCACGGAGCCAGGTTCCCTGCCCTTCGATTATCGCCCCGGGTTCAGAGGACTGAAGCAAAACGGTTTTTCCGGCTGGCTGACCGTTGAGTCCCGCGCCTCCGATAACCCTGAGGCCGCGCTGGGCCGGGCCCTCAAATACTTGAAGCAGCAGTGGAGCGAAGCTTGAGGTTGTTGTTTTCCGAATTACGGAAGAGCAACCGTTTTTTGGAAAACTGCTTGACAAGTTTGTTCCTGACCGGAAGTTGGGACGGATAGAGGAGGGCCAGGAAGAACTGAAGATTTTTGAGGCTCTCGCCAAAAGAGTCAAAGCAGCCCAAAATTCTTTGTTGCCCGGCCTGAGTAACCCAACTGAAGGCGAGCAGAAAGCGAACTGACTCTCGCCTGGATTGTCAAGAAAAACCTCTCCAGGTGTAATACATTAGTTACCGGGGGCCGTTGGGGGGTGCGGTCTTGGGTAGCCACGGCGAGCGCCTTTCTCACCGTGGGCTTTTCCGTGCGGGTGGATAAACCCACGACGAATTAGAAAGCAAATTCGTCGTGGCTACCCAAGCTGTTTCTTTGCCCTCCGAAACTAACGCATTACCTCAAGGTTAACCAAAGCGGACTAAAATGATCCCCTTGATCAAAGGAAGGTACATCCAGGCGAAACAGCTTTATAATGGCGCATGGTCCGCTAGGGCTACTTGGTGGCGACGAAGTTCAAACTTTGGTCAAGTTTGTTAACCTGCCGTCCCCTCGCCCCCAACCCCTCTCCCCTGGGGAGAGGGTGGCCGCAGGCCGGGTGAGGGGTCAGCTGCTTCAGGAGACCCGACCCTCGGCGGTCTGAGGTTGCTGCTAGATATCGTTTGCGCACGATTTGTCTTTGAGGATTGATTGATGGCGAAACTTCGCCTCATTGGATCAGGGTTATTAGCTCTCCTATTTGTCATGCCTGCCTGCGGCGCGGAGGCCGGAGTGCTGAAAGCTCTGCGGCTTGAACCGGAAGGTATTGTCCTCGCAAGTCGAGGAGCCGCTCAGCGCTTCACTCTGACAGCCATTTACTCGGACGGAACAGAAAGCGATGCTACCCGCACCGCCCGTGTTATTTCGCTGAATCCGGAGGTGGTGGTAGTAGACACAGCCCATTGTCAGTTTCAGGCGAAATCGCCTGGCCTTGCCAGAATTCGCATGGCACAAGGTAAAGTCGCCACTGTGGCGGAAGTCAGCGTGCGAAATCACCCCGCCGAAATGTCCGTGAATTTTTCGCCTGACATACTTTCGATCCTGACCACCAAGGGATGCAATGGCTCGGGCTGCCACGGATCACCGGTGGGCCAGAACGGTTTCAAGCTTTCTCTCTTTGGCTACGACGGCGCTGCCGACTACCAGATGATTGTCAAGGCACAGGATGGACGGCGCGTCAACCTGCAAGATCCCGCCAAGAGCTTGTTGTTGTTGAAACCGACATTTGTGGAGCCTCATGGTGGGGGACGGCTGCTTTCTGAAGATTCTGACGAATATCGCCTCCTGCTGAAATGGCTCGAACAGGGAGCTCGACAAAATTCAAGCGGTACTCGGCTCACCAAATTGGAGATGGCCCCGACGGAACGAATTTTGGTTAGCAAAGGAAGTCATCAGTCTATGGTTGTCATCGGCCGCCTTTCCGATGGAACAACCCGTGATATGACTCGAGAAGTCCGTTATGTGGTTGGTGATGACGTCGTCGCTGAGATCATGTCAGACGGCACGTTGAGCGCCAAGACGCCGGGGATAACCACGGTTTCAGCCAGAGCTCTCGGGCAGGTAGCGACGGCTCAGATTGGGGTCATACAGGAGCCCGTTGGATCTGATTACCCTCATGTGAAAGGCAACAATTTTATCGACGAGCTGGTACTTACCAAGTTGCACAGAATGAACGTACGTCCGGCGGCGCTCACTTCGGATCGTGAATTTGCCCGTCGGATTTTTTTGGATCTGATGGGCATCCTTCCTACCCCCGAAGAGTTGCACCGCTTTCTCGAAGATTCCAGGCTTGACAAACGATCTCGGCTCATCAACTCCCTCTTGGAGCGCCCTGAATATGTGTCTCATTGGACTGTTAAATTTGAAGACTGGTTTCGAAACTGTCAACTCCACATGCAGGGCCGATCGATGGGGATGTTCAAAGACTGGATTAGAGATTGGCTGGCTGCCGACAGGCCCTACAACCAGGTGGTGCGCGAGTTGCTGACGAGCCAGGGGGACACCATGCTCAATCCGGCGGCCAACTTTTGGCTCCCAGCCACGGACTTTATGCTCAAACAATTCAGCGTGAATAAAGTCACTCCGACGGTGAGCCGGCTTTTTTTGGGAGTGCGGATGGAATGCGCCGAGTGTCATAACCATCCGTTGGAGAACTATACGCAGGACGACTTTTACGGCCTGGCGGCCTTTTTCGCTCGACTTCGAGTGAAACACGGTTACGGCGAGTACCGGCGTACCTGGTTCTTGGAGAATGAAGGTGACGTCAACCACCCACTGACGAAGAAACCCGTGCTACCCAAGTTTCTGGGCGACGCGGTGCCGCCCATTCCTGGAGATGTCGACCGAAGGGCGATCCTGGCTGACTGGATCGTCGCGTCAGAAAACTCTTACTTTGCGCGCGCCACGGTCAACCGGGTTTGGCACGAGTATTTCAATACCGGGATCGTGGAGCCCTTCGATGACTTTCGTTCCACCAATATGCCGACCAATCGGCAGTTATTGGATCGCCTGGCACGGCATTTTGTTGACTGCGGTTATCGCTTGAAGGAACTGCACCGGATTATTTTGAACTCTCGCACCTACCAGGCCTCGTCCGAGACATCCCCTGGCGCCAGTGAGTCGGTACAGCGACTGCTCTTTGCGCGGTGCTTTGCGCGCAAATTACCTGCCGAAGTGCTGCTGGACTCCATCAGCCAGGTGACCGGTGTGGCCCACAAGTTTCGTGGATATCCTGATGGGACTTTCGCCAAAGATCTTTACATTCCGGACAATCCTGACTATTTCCTAGTCACCTTCAGCTTTCCGCGGCGCGATATTCTCGCGGGAAGAAGCCAGTCACCCACACTTGGCCAGGCGCTTCATATGATGAATGGAGAAACCATAAGAGAAAAGATAGAATCGGATAAAAATATCTTGACCGGGTTGATGCATCGTGGGCTTTCTGATGCTGACATCATATCTGCTTTGTATGAGCGGGCCTACTCGCGTCTCCCCAGTGACTCAGAATTGAAAGCAATACAAGATGACCTTCTCGTCGAGAGGGCGGCTGGACTCGATTCAAGGCAGCTCCTGGAGAGTTTTCTCTGGGCGATCCTTAACAGCAAGGAGTTTCAGTTGAATCATTGAGGGCTATGCTTGTGAAAAAATTGGGAGGGCGAGCCTCCTCGGGAGGGCGAGGCTCCCGCCGAGCCTCATGGGGCAAGGGTTTGACCGGTTTTGAATTTTCTCACACCTTCAGGGGATTGAGGAGAGGACATTATGGATGTCAAAGCGTCTTGCTTTTACAGCACTTGTCGCCGGCGCGATTTTCTTAAGGTAGGCGCTTTGGCTTTTGCCGGTCTCAACCTGCCCAAGCTTCTGGCGGCCGATCGTAACCGGCGCGAGATCTCCTGTATCGTCTTGTTCCAGAACGGAGGCGCAAGTCAACTCGACACCTTCGACCCCAAACCGGATGCGCCTTCGGACATCCGCGGGAGCTTTAAGGCGATCCCGACTTCAGTGCCAGGCACGCATATTTCCGAACTACTGCCTCGGACGGCCAAATTGGCTCACAAGTTTTCCATCATTCGCTCGATGCACTCAGACGAGGCCATCCACGAGCGTGCCCGCCAGTATATCTTCAGTGGCACCAAGCCGCGTAACGAGCTGCTTCATCCCAGTTATGGGGCAGTTGTCTCCAGGGAGTTGGGATCCAAGAATGGACTGCCTCCCTTTGTGGTGATTCCCGAAAAGGACCTATCGGCGGAAGCGGGATTCCTTGGATCTTCCTATGATCCCTTCGTCACCGGCAACCCTAATACAAAGGACTTCTCGGTCAAGGATCTTACTCTGCCGCTGGGGTTGTCATTGGAGGAAGCTCGGGCCCGTGCCCATTTGTTGGCAATGCTGGACAGTGCGTTTAAGAACGTCGAGCAATCGCCGGTGATCGATAGCATGGATGAGTTTTACCGGAAGGCTTTTGAGTTGATCTCCTCGCC
>Ga0066710_100002752_pt1 | contig 14430 bp, 14 predicted proteins | sample GraSoiAngelo_159_FD_79666 | JGI IMG/M metagenome (GOLD analysis project Ga0066710, IMG submission 79666) | Grasslands soil microbial communities from the Angelo Coastal Reserve, California, USA - 14_1009_16_40cm | ecosystem: Environmental > Terrestrial > Soil > Grasslands | place: USA...
CTCGAGTAGCTGAGGTAAAGCGGAAAGCCGATCGCGCTGAGAACGCCGATCACGGCGACCAGCACGACCAGCTCGACGACAGTGAACCCGGCCGATCCTGGCCGGAAACTACGCCCGAGGAGCTCAGTGTGCTTGCTCATATTCGACTCGCGTTGGAACGCATAGGGCATCACAGCAATGTCCATCCGAGGACGGTTGGGAGCAATGGGTGTGCCACGGCCTGCTCGCCGTGGAAACGCGGACTTAGCGGAACGGGTGGAGGGTCAGTGACAAATTGCTAAACGCGACGTGACAAAGATCGGCCATTCCCAAGAATTTGCCAACGATTCCGGAAAGGTACGGAGCGCGACCGCTCCGCGAAAACGCGCCTCAGGCGTCGACGTAGACCGGGCTCGTCAAGGTCTGCGCGCATCTTCAGAGTCACGCGGATCCAGCACGGATGGCAAAGGCCACGCGTGGGTGATGGACCCGGGAGACGCGATGAGCAGGCCGCTCCCGAATGCCGTTGTCTGGGGCCTCCATCGCGAGCGGCACGGCGTCGCATCCTTAATAAGGTCGAGTCCGCGGAAGATATCGACCCGTTCGACGGCCCGGTCCCGACGCCGCGGCCGCTCACTTTACCGGCCTTTTGTTCGACCGGCGCCCATCGGCAACCCGTTCACGGCGAGCTCGACGTGGGTCCGCAGGCCACCGTCCGCGCCGAACGTCGAGGTCCCAGGGGGAGCCACTCGAAGCGACACCAGTCCGAATAGATCTTGCCGACCGGCTCGAGCGCCGCCCGCCCGATGTACCGTAGATCGGTTTGATCGGGATCCGAGTCGCTCGCGTTGGGAGGTATACTGAGCGCGCTTGGACCCTTGGAGAGGTGGCCGAGTCGGCCGAAGGCAGCCGCCTGCTAAGCGGTTACAGGGTTAAAAGCTCTGTCCCGGGTTCGAATCCCGGCCTCTCCGCCAAATTCCACCGCGGGCCGGAAATAGCACGAGCGCCGAGTCACCTCGGCGCCCGTGTCCGCGTCAACCACGCGCGCGGCCGCTACTACTTCTTCTCGAGCGTGATCCCGGCGGCCTTCGCGGCCTCGTCGTACTTCGCTTCGGACTCGTCGTGCTTGCCCGAAAGGTGCAGAGAATTGGCCTGCGACGCGAGCGACCGGGCGTTGGCCGCGCCTGGATCGAAGCGGGTCCCGATTGCCCTGTCGATCTGGGCCTGCAGCAGTGGGCACTGATTTGCCAGCGCGGGCGCAGCGGCCGCAGCGACCAGGACGAGGGCGGTGACGAAACTCTTCATCTCACTCCTCCTTGGGGGTCAATCGGACGGATCAGTCGCCGGGGATGATCGTGGCGATCGGGCGCGATGTCAAGACGCGACGCACTTGCCGCGGGCGGGCGCGCGCCGTAACGAGCGCGCTCGCACCCGGGCGCAGCGTAGTGTATCGTAAGTGCCCGTTGCGCCCTTAGCTCAGGTGGACAGAGCGTCGGACTACGAATCCGAAGGCCAGAGGTTCGAATCCTCTAGGGCGCACCACCACTAACCAGGGAGGCCTTCGTGACGTTCAAGCGGTTTGTGTGCATCGTGCTGCTGGCAGCCCTGACCGCGGTCGTGGCGCGGCCGGCCCGCGCCGAGGCGATGGATCCGCAGCTGATTCTGATCATCGTCGGCGTCGGGATCGCGGTGATCGCGGTGATCGCGGTCGTCATCATCGCCAACGCATCGGAGGGCCGGCGCCGGAGCGCCGCGGCGTCGACCGCCGCCGGGGCCTCCACGGTGGTGGTGTTCCAGACAACGGCCATCGAGAGCCCCTGAGCTCCTGAGAAGTTGGACGCCGAAGCGTTCATGCGGGCGGCGCTCGCCGAAGCGCGCGTCGGCCTCGCGGCAGGCGAGGTGCCGGTGGGCGCCGTCGTCGTCCTCGACGACGTGATCATCGGGCAGGCGCACAACGCGCCGATCGCCCTCGGCGACCCCACGGCACACGCGGAAGTTCTCGCTCTGCGCGAAGCGGCACGGAAGGTCGGCAACTATCGCCTGCCGCGCGCGACGCTCTACGCGACGCTGGAGCCGTGCGCCATGTGCTGCGGTGCCGTCATCCACGCTCGGATGGCGCGCGTCGTCTACGGCGCCGCGGATCCGAAGGCGGGGGCGGTCGAGTCGCGCTATCGGCTGCTCGACGACGGTCGCTCCAATCACCGCGTCGAGACGCTCGGCGGCGTCCTCGAGGCCGAGTGCGGCGCCCTGCTGAAGGAGTTCTTCGAGGCTCGCCGCTAGAGCGCCGCCACCGCCGGAATGATCTTCGCGCCCATCAGCTCGATCGACCGCATCGTGGTCGGATGGTCCATGCGCGATTCCTGGGCCTCCAGGAGGAGATGGCCGACCCCGAGCTCGCGCTGCACCCGGGCGAAGCGCTCGATCACCTCGTCGGGCGTGCCGGCCACGATGAACTGGCCGTCCAGCAGCTCCTCGTAGCTCATCGCCGACAGCGAGCGAGGACGCGCGCGCAGCGCGAATTGCGATCCCGCGCGCGACCGCATGCCGACCGGCGCGAACCACTCCGCGGGCGCCCGCAAGGTGGGCCCCATGCGCCAGACGAAATGCCGTCCGGCCTCGAGCGCCTTCGCCTTCGTCTCCGCGGCGACGGCGCAGATCAGGAAGCCGAGATTGTCGGGAGTCACGGTTCGGCCGGCCTCGGCAGCGCCCTGCCGATAGAAGTCGAACAGCTCGCGCGCGATCTCGAACGGCACCAGGAACGGCACGTAGGTGTAGCCGCGGCGGCCGGCCCACACCGCGGTCTCCGGGCTCGCGGTGCCGGGGATCCAGATAGGCGGATGCGGCTTCTGCAGCGGCAAGCACCACGGGTTGACGTGACGGAAGTGGTAGTGGCGGCCCTCCCAGCGGAATGGACCAGGATCCGTCCAGCACTTCAAGATCAGATCGTGGCACTCCTCGAAGCGCTCGCGGTTGTGCACGGGGTTCGAGTTGGACCACCAGGTCTCCACGCCGACGCCGCGCACGAACCCGGAGAGCACGCGCCCGCCCGAGATCAGGTCCGCCATCGCGAGCTGCTCGGCCATCCGCACGGGGTTGTCCTCGATCGGCAGGATGTTGCCGAGGAGCAGGATCTTCGCCCGTCGCGTCGTGCGGCCGAGGACCGCCGCGGTCATGTTGACGCCGACGTTCACGCAGGATGGCGTCGAGTGATGCTCGTTGATCATGAGACCGGCGAAGCCCGCCTGGTCGGCGAACTCGTACTCGGTGAGATAGCGCTGATAGTTGGCCGCGGCCTTCTCTCGGTCGAAGAAGCGATTCGGGAACTCGAGCCGGAGCGACGGGTACTTGTCGCCCTCCTCGTCGGGGAACTCGTGGTGCGGCATCTCGCTGAAGTAGTAGAGCTTCATCGCCGCGAATCTCCTCCGAGGAAATCCAGGACCAGGCGCGCGAAGGCATCGGGCTGCTCGATCGGGGGCAGGTGACCGCACCGCTCGAGCACGGTGAGCGTCGAATTCGGTAGCCCTCGACGGTACTGCTCGCCGCACTCGACCGGCACGACGCGGTCCTCACGACCCCAGATGATCAGCGTGGGATTCGTCACGCGCGGCAGGAAGCGCGCCAGCCGGGGGTTGTGCATGTACGGCTTCCAGGTCAAGCGCGCGGCCATCTCCCGGTTGCGCGTCGCGATCTCGATGTCCTGAGGCGTCGGCGGCCGGCCATAGAGCTCCTGCCATTCCGGGACCGTCTTCGCGTCGTGAACCGTCATAGTGAGGAGCTGCGCCGGCGAATAGTAGAAGACGTCGAGGATCTCGCCGGTCTCGGGCTTGAGACCGACCGGCGCGACCAGGACGAGCCGGGCGAGCGCGCCGGCGCTCATCGTGGCCATCTCGGCCGCGGTCCAGCCGCCGATCGAATGACCCAGGAGGTGCGGCTGGCCGAGCTTCGCCGCCTCGATGAACCAGAGGTAGAACCGGGCGAGGTCGTCGATGCCTTCCATCCAGTCTGCATCGTCCGAGCGCCCGAAGCCTGGATGCGTGGGCGCCCACACGGTGAAGCGCGCCGAGACCTGGTCGAGCCAGCGCGTCCAGCCGCGATTGCCGCCGGCGCCGTGGAGCACCAGCAAGGGCTCGCCCTGCCCGCCGACCCAGGTATGGACGCCGATGCCGCCGACCGAGATCGTCTCCTCACGAGGTCGCATGGGCCGTATTATGCTCCAGCCATGCAAACGACGCCGCTCGCGGTTCGGCTCGGAGAGTTCGCCGCGGGGCTTCGCTTCGAGGAGCTTCCCGTGGCCGTCGTCGACAAGGCGAAGGCGCTCGTGAATCACGCCGTGACCGTCGGCCTGGCGGGCTCGGCTCACCCGCGCTCGGTCGCGGCGCGCCGCGCCGTGCTCGAGCACGAGCGCCTCGGACCGCGGCGGATCGGGGCCGGCCAGGGCGCGACGGTGTGGGTCGACGGCGCGCGCGCGACGCGTCCGGGCGCGGCGTTCGCCAACGGTGTGGCGGTGGCGGTGAACAACCAGTGCGACTCGTACCACATGCTCACGCATCCGGGCGTCCTCATCGTGCCGGCGGGTCTCGCGACGGCGGAGGGCGAGGGGAAGTCGGGCGGCGCGCTGCTGACCGCGCTGGTCGCCGGCTACGAGGTGCAGTGCCGCTGCGCGCGCGACTTCATCCCGTCGACTCCGGCGCACGGCTTTCGCGCGAGCCCGGTCTACGGCATTCTCGGCTGCGCCGCGACGACCGCGAAGCTGCTCGGCCTCGACGCGCGCGGCGTCGGCCACGCGATCGCGCTGGCCGCGAGCTTCGCGGGAAGCCTCATCGAAGGCCAGCGCACCGGGGCGCGCGACGCGGACTTCGCGGAGGCGCAGGCGGCCCGAAGCGGCATGTGGGCGGCGAGTCTCGCGGCGCAGGGATTTCAGGGCGCGCCGACGGCGCTGGAGGGTGAAGGCGGGTTCTACCATGCGTTCACCGGCAGCCACACAGGCGACCTGGCGTACACATTCACGGGACCGCCCAAGGCCGATCTCGGCGAGATTGTCGCGGACCTCGGCCGCCGCTGGGAGGTCCTCGACGTCAAGTTCAAGATCTATCCCACGCCCGGCTTCAATCAGCCCGTTGTCTGGCTGGCGAGCGAGGTGACGGCGCGGCACAAGCTCGTGGCCGACGAGATCGAGCACGTCACGCTCGAGATGAACTATCTCGAGACGCTCTATCCCTCGCCGAGGTTTCCGCGCCCGCCGGCTCCGGACGGCAGCGGCTTCGGCCGGACGGCTTACATGCTCGCGTACACCCTGATCGCCGGCGACTATCCGGTGCTGGAAGCGAACGTCGAAGATCCGCGCGACGCCGGCGCGTCGAGCGGCGCGGAGATCGCCGCCCGTGTCGCCGCGCTCCAGCGCAAGGTCGAGATCGTCGGCGCCGTCGGCCGCGAGTGCTTCGCGCCGCGGCTGACGGTCACGTTGCGGGACGGCCGGCGCATCGCCGGCGAATATCACGGTCGCGAGCTGATGTGGGATTTCGCGCGGGACGCCAAGGAGCTCCGGCGTTTCGTGCCCGGGCTCCCGATCTCGCCGGAACGCTACGAGCGCTTTGCGGCCGCCGTCGCGGGCCTCGACAAGGCACCGTCGGTCGACGAGATCGTCCGACTCACGTTGCCCGACTAGCCCGCGCCCGAGCGTCGGCCGCGGCTACGTCAGCACCGCGTCGGCGATTCGCGACATCTCCGCGCCCATCTCGGACACGGTCTTGGCCACGGGCGGCCGCACGATCACCCGCGTGGCGCCGGCCTCGTGCAACCGCCGCAGCAGATCGCGGTCGGCGGGCTGTCCGTGCACCGAGATGGTGATCTTCGACGGGTCGCGGCCGGCGTCCTTCGCCAGCCGATCGAGCGTCGCGCGGCTCTCCCGCAGTTGCTCGGGCGTGATGCGATTCGGCAGCCAGCCGTCGCCCCACGCGACGACCCGCTGCAGCACGTTCTTCGCGCCGCCGCCGAGCAGCACCGGCGGATGGGGCTTCTGCAGCGGCTTGGGGAACGACTTCACCGGCGGGAAATCGTAGTACTTGCCGTGGAACTCGGCCGCCGGCTTCGTCCACAGCTCCTTCATGGCGAGGATCGACTCGCGCGTCTGCGTCCAGCGATGGTCGAAGTCGCCGCCCATGATCTGGGTCTCTTCGCGCAGCCAGCCGGCGCCGATGCCGAAGAGGAATCGCCCCCCGCTGAACAGGTCGAGCGTCGAGATCTCCTTGGCCAGCAGCAAGGGGTGGCGCTCGGGAACGAGCACGATCCCGGTTCCGAGCTTGATCGACTTGGTCGTGCCCGAGGCGCGGGCCAGCGCGACGAACGGGTCGACGAAGTGCGAGTAGCTCTCGGGAATGACCCCGTCCGCCGAGCCCGGGAACCGGCTCGCCGAATTCACCGGAATGAACGGGTGCTCGGCGCACCAGAATGACTCGAAGCCGAGCTCCTCGGCCTTCCTGGCCATGAAGCCGACGTCGACGTGATACGCGGGCAGCGGCACGGAGATGCCGATGTTCACGGTCGCGGCTCCTGCGGGCGTCAGCGCAGCGCCTGGCGAAGCGACGCCGCGACGTGAGAGGTGGCGCGGTTGCCGGTGTCGATGAGTCGCCCCATCGGCATGAAGCCGTGGATCATGCCGCCGTAGTTGATGTAGTCGACGCGCACGCCCGCGTCCGAGAGCCTCCCGGCGTAGGCCGCGCCCTCGTCGCGGAGCGGGTCGAACCCCGCGGTGATGACGAGCGCCGGGGAGAGCCCGCCGAGCGACGCCGCGCGCAGCGGCGAGACGCGCCAGTCCTGCGCCTCGCTCGGCGACTTCACATAGTGATTCGTGAACCACCGCATGCCGTCGCGGGTGAGCATGTAGCCTTCGGCGAAGTCGCGATAGGACTTCGACTCGGCGCCGACGTCGGTCACGGGATAGATGAGCACCTGGAGCGCGACCGCCGGCCCGCCCGCGTCGCGCGCCATGAGCGCCACGACCGCGGCGAGGTTCCCGCCGGCGCTGTCCCCGCCGACGGCGAGCTTCCGGCCGTCGACGCCGAGCTCGCTCGCGTGCGCGACGACCCAGCGCGTCGCCGCCCACGCGTCGTCCACGGCGGCGGGGAATTTGTGCTCGGGCGCCAGGCGATAGTCCACGGCGACCACCGTGATGCCCGCCTCGGCCGTGATCTGCCGGCACTGCACGTCGTGCGTGTCGAGATCGCCGATCACCCAGCCGCCGCCGTGGTAGTAGACGAGCACCGGCAGCGGCGCGCCCGCCGCCACGCCCGCGGGCCGGTAGACCCGCAGCGGGATCGGCCCGCCCGGGCCGTCGGCGGTGAGATCTCGGACCGCCCCGATCTCCGCGGGCGTCGGCGTCGAGGCCGGTCGCGTTTCGCGAAAGAGTTGCCGGGCGTCCTTGGGCGACAGCGTGTTGTACGCGGGACGCCCCGACTTGATGACGAGGTTGATCACGTCCTGGGCCTGGGGATCGAGGGCCATGGCGCTCTCCTGTTCGAACGAATTCTAGAACACGTCGTCGCGGCGGCCGCTCTCGAAATCGCGCGTGCGCTCGGCGAGCGCGGCGGCGTCGAGCAGGCCCTTGTCGGCGAGGAGCTGCTCGAACGCGTGGAGCCAGCGTTCGTAGTAGCTCGACGGTTCGCCCTCACGCTCGGCGTGCGCGATCTCCTCGATGAGGTGCGCCTGGAACTCGCGCCACGCGAAGCAGGCCTCGTGGCTCATCGCGACGGTCATGCCGAAGATGCGGCCCTGCCACGCTTCGTCGAAGACCAGCTCGCCGTTTTTTCTCGGCAGCGCCGCGACGCCCTTCATGTCGGCGATCTCTCGACTCGGGAGTGGCTCCATCGGCGCCCCCGCTCAGCGTGCCGCGGCGGCTGGCGGCTGGGCCACCGCCACGCCGATCATCGAGTCGCGCGTGACCAGCTTGGCCAGCTCGGCCTCGCTCAGGCGCTCGGTGCCGGCCGGACGCTCAGGAAGCACGAGATAGCGAAGCTCGGCGCTCGAGTCCCAGATGCGAATCTCGGTGCTCGCCGGCAGATCGACCCCGAACTCGCGCAGGACCACACGCGGCTCACGCACCGCGCGCGAGCGGTACTCGAAGGACTTGTACCAGACGGGCGGCAACCCGATGAGCGCGTGCGGATAGCACGAGCAGAGCGTGCAGACCACGAGATTGTGGACGCCGGGCGTGTTCTCGACCACCTGGAGGTCGACGCCGCCGAAGCCGAGCTCCTCGATGGCCGCGGTGCCGTCGGCGAGGAGGCGCGCGCGATACGCGGGATCGACCCAGGCGCGCGCCACGACCTTGGCGCCGTGGTGCGGGCCGATGTCCTGCTCGTAGGCGCTGACGAGGCGGTCGACCGCCTCACTCGACACGAGCTTCTTTTCCACCAGCAGCGACTCGAGCGCGCGGACGCGCAGCGAGAGGACGGACTCCGGCTCGCGGTGGTGATGTCCGTGCTCGTCGTGGGCGGCGCTCATGACGTGCTCCTTGCGGGAGCGGCCGGCTCGAGATAGCGCTCCCAGAGGTCGATGTGGACGGGCGCGCGGGGCTCGGCCGACTCGCCCCACAGACCGGCGGCGTCGAAGCGCACGCTGTAGAGCGCGTGAGGCTGCTCTCCCCGCCCGTGGGCGTTGGTGTCCGGGAAGATGAAGGTCCCGTGCACGCGGGCGATGGCGCCGGGCTTGCCGCGCGCGTAGCGCGGCAGGCGCGTGTGCCCGACCGGCGCGTCGTGGCGCGTCAGGACGCGATCGCCGAGCGCGAACCGCGGCGGCGGCCCGGGCTGTCGGTACGGCGTCCGCTCTTTTGTCACCCGCAGCATGCGATCGAGCAGCTTGGGGTCCGAGTGCGGCGTCGCCGGATCGGTCCCGCCGGCCAGCTGGGCCATCCGCCGCTCCAGCTCCTCGCGCGTGATCACGCCCTTCTCGACGAGCAGGCGGACGTTGCGATCGAGCCAGCGCTCGTAGTAGCTCGAGCCCAGGTAGTCGACAGGCGCCATCCGCTCGATCGCGTGACGGCTCTCGTCGATGTTGAAGATCCCCTGCACCCCGCACGCGCGGGTGATCCCGAGCACGCGCCCTTCCCACGGCGCGTGGAAGACGGGTTCGTTCTCCTCGCGCTCGACGCGCCCGAAGCCGTGCATGCCGCCCATGTCGTGGATGCCGTTCACGTCACGAGGCCTCGCGTCGCACTGTGCAACGCAGCGCTGATCCTGTCAAGAAACCGGCGCCAGCAGCAGGCGCGTCAGCTCTTCGGGCTGACTCAGCATCGGGTAGTGGCCGGTGTCGAGCTCGTGCCAGGCGGCCTTCAAGCGCTCGGCCGTCCGGCGCTGGTGCGCCTCCGGGGGGTTCGCCGCGCGGCGGCAGCGGATGACGGTCGTAGGCCAGGTCTGCGTCCAGAAGCTGCCGAGCTCGACGGGCGCCTCGAGCGCCGCGACCGGGTGCGGCGTGTACCGGGCGAGGGCCCAGGCGCGTAGATCGGGATCGAGGTCGGCGAAGAGCCGCTTCTCGACGTCGCTGCGCGTGGGCCCGGTCGTGATCGAGGTCGTCTCGTTGGCCGACGCGCGCTTCACGATGTCGCCGACGCGCTCGCCGGGCATCAGCGCCAGCGCGTCGACGAAGGCGAGACGCGCGATTCGATCGCGAGCCAGCTCGGCCGCCTTGCAGATGACCATGCCGCCCGAGCTCGTCCCCGCGAGGACGACGCGCTCGAGGTCCTCGTAGAACATGAGCTGCGCGATCTCCTGCGCATGGGTGCCCACGGTGATCCCTGAGCGGACGAGATGGTGGCGCTCGGCGCAGCCGTCGAGCGTCGGCGCGTACACCTGGTGCCCGGCCGCCCGAAGGCGTTCGATGACGGGCTTCCAGATCCACCCTCCCTGGTACGCGCCGTGAACGAGCACATACGTCGCCATGATCGCTCCTGTTCGAGTTGCCTCTCGCCGGCGGGGCCTTCGTCTCGCTCGCCTCGGGCCTGGGGCCCCGCCCGCGGCCGCCCTGCGGCTCGCACGGCGGCCCCACGACGACCTGCAGCGCCCGCTGTATATGAGGTCCCGGGGCAGCCCCGACGCGGCGACCCGCAGTGTACACGGTGGGGGCTCTCTGCGATACTCGGCGGGCGCGGAGCGTCGACCCCGCGTCATGCTCCGCGAGAACAGGCGACAGCGTCACCCAAGGAGAGTGCTATGAGGCTGGCAGGAAAGGTCGCGCTCATCACGGGCGGGGCGAGCGGTATGGGTCAGAGCGAAGCCATGATCTTTGCGCGGGAAGGCGCGAAGGTCGCCGTCGCCGACGTCCTCGAATTCGAGACGCGCCAGGTCGTCGAGAAGATCGCCGCGGCCGGCGGCCAGGCGCGCTTCGTGAAGCTCGACGTGACGAGCGAGACGGACTGGGAGGCGGCGATCAAGGCGACCGTGACTGCGTTCGGAAAGCTCGACCTCCTCGTGAACAACGCGGGGATCAGCGGCACGTTCGACCCGGACACACTGAGCACGTCGGCGTGGGACACCCTCTTGAACGTGAATGCGAAGGGCGTGTTCCTCGGCATGAAGCACGCGGCGCCCGCCATGCGCGCCGCCGGCGGCGGCTCCATCGTCAACATCTCGTCGATCTCGGGCTTCGTCGGCCAGGACCGCATTCACATGGGCTACAACGCCTCGAAGGGCGCGGTGCGGATCATGACGAAGTCCGCGGCCGTGCAGTTCGCGCAGCACGGGATTCGCGTGAACTCCGTCCATCCGGGCATCCTCCCTCCGATGCGCACGTCCAAGGCGTCGGCCGATCCGGCGTGGCGCGAGAAGTCGCTTCGTGCGGTGCCGCTCAAGCGCGAAGGCCGGGTGGAAGAGGTCGCCCACGCGGTGCTGTTCCTGGCGTCGGACGAGGCGTCCTACATCACCGGGATCGAGCTACCCGTGGACGGCGGCTACCTGGCGGTATGAGCGCGCGGTAACGGGAGCCGGCGATGCCCGAGGTCGAATTCGACCGGGCGAAGGCCAAGGCGTTCACCCAGCTCATGGTTCGCCACCTCGAGGGCGCCGCCGTCTCCGTCATGCTGGAGGTCGGCCGGCGCGTCGGCCTCTTCGAAGCGATGGCGAAGATCGGCGCGGCGACCAGCGTCGAGATCGCCGAGAAGAGCGGCCTCAGCGAGCGATACGTGCGGGAGTGGCTCGCCGCCATGGTCTGCGGCGGCATCGTCGAGTACGCGTCGCGTGAGCGCACGTACCGGCTTCCGCGGGAGCACGCCGCCGGCCTCACCGGCGCGTCGACCCGAAATCTCACGAGCATGGTGGAGATGTTCCCGCTCATGACTCGAGTCATCCCCGACGTCGCCGAGGCGTTCCGAACGGGCGGCGGCGTGCCGTACAGCGCCTTCCAGCCCGATTTCACCGGCCTCATGGACCGGCGGAGCCGCCCACGCTACGACGAGCTCCTGTTCAGCGCCTACCTCGGGAAGCCCGAGGGGCTCCTCCCTCGCCTCGAGGCCGGCATCCGCGTCGCCGACGTCGGCTGCGGCACGGGACACTGCATCACGCTGATGGCGCGCCGGTTTCCGAAGAGCACGTTCGTCGGATACGACATCTCCGATGCCGGGATCGCGAGCGCTCGCGCGGCGGCCAGCGGCCTTGCCAACGCCTCGTTCGTCGTGCAGGACGTCGCGAAGCTCGAGGTATCCGCCCCGTTCGACCTCATCACCGCCTTCGACGCGATCCACGATCAGGCCGATCCGGCCGGCGTGCTGCGCCAGGTGCGTGCCGCGCTCGCCCCGGGCGGCACCTTCCTCATGCTCGACGTCTGCGCATCGAGCGAGCTGGCCGACAACGTGGGTCTCCCGATGGCGGCGTACCTCTACACGATGAGCACGATGCACTGCATGAGCGTGTCGCTCGCGGCCGGTGGTCCCGGCCTCGGTACCGCGTGGGGCCACCAGCTCGCCACCCGGATGCTGCGCGAGGCCGGCTTCGCCGAGGTGCAGCTGTTCGAGCGGGTCGATCCCGCGAACTCGCTCTACGTCGCTCGCGGCGATCGCTGAGGCCTCCGCGGTGGGCGAACGCTTGTTCGGCGCGCGCGTGCGGCGACGCGAGGACGCGCGACTGGTCACGGGCCGCGGACGCTACGTCGCCGACGTGACGCACCCGGATCTGCTCCACGTCGCGGTCCACCGGAGCCCGCACGCCCACGCGCGCATCGTCCGCGTCGATCCAGAGCCGGCGCGTCGCCGGCCGGGCGTGGTCCACGTGCTGGCGCCCGCCGACGTCGCCGCGCTCGGGCGGCTGCCGCTGCTCGTGCCGCACGCGAGCCTGGTGTCGCCGGCCTGTCCCGAGATCCTGCCCCAGCAGATTGTCTCGTACGCGGGTCAGGCAGTGGCGCTCGTGGTCGCCGAGAGCGCCGCCCAGGCCGAAGACGCCCTCGACGCGCTCCGGGTCGAGTACGAGCCCTTGCCCGCGGTCGCCTCGCTCGACGACGCGCTGCGGCCCGACGGGGCGCGCGTGCATCCCGGCGGGAACGTCGCCGCACGATTCACCCAGCGGGTCGGCGACGCGGCGGGCGAGCTCGTGCGGGCGCCGGTCGTGCTGCGCGAGCGGTTTCATCTGCATCGGGGCGCCGGCATGGCCCTGGAGACGCGCGCGATCGCGGCGCGATGGGACGGCGATCTGGGCCAGGTCACCGTGTGGTCGACGACGCAGGCGCCGCAGATCTTGCGCCGGCTCCTGGCGCGCTATCTCGCGATGCCCGAGCATTCGGTGCGGGTCGTCACGCAGGACATCGGCGGCGGCTTCGGCCCGAAGGCGATCATCTACGCCGAGGACATCCTGGTGCCGTTCCTGGCGCGGGCGCTCGGCCGGCCGGTGCGCTTCGTCGAGACGCGACGCGAGCATCTCCTGGCGGTCACGCAGGAGCGCGACCAGTGGCACGACGTCGAGGTGGCGCTCACGCTCGAGGGGCGGATCGTCGCCGTCCGCGACACGTTCGCGCACGACTGCGGCGCCTTCGTCTCGTGGGGCATCATCGTGCCCATCCTCACCTCGGTCAGCGTGCCCGGGCCGTATCGGGTGCCGAACTACGAGGTGACGTTGACCGCCGTCTACACCAACCGGGTGCCCGTCACACCCGTTCGCGGCGCGGGCCGGCCGCAGGCGGTCTTCGTGATGGAGCGGATGCTCGATCTCGCCGCCGAGCGCCTCGGCATCGACCGGGTCATGCTCCGCACGCGCAACCTCATCCAGCCCGACGAGTTTCCGTACGACGTCGGTCTGATCTCGCGCGACAACAGCCCGCGCCGTTACGACAGCGGGAACTACCCGGAATGCCTTCGACGGGTGGCCGAGGCCGTCGGCGCCGCCGACTTCGCCGCCGAGCGTGAGCGTGCCCGCGCGGCCGGCCGGACGATCGGCCTGGGATTCGCGCTCTTCGTCGAGGACACCGGTCTCGGTCCCTACGAGGGCATCCGGGTTCGGGTCGATCCGCTCGGACGGGTGTTCGTGTTCTCCGGTACATCGAGCCAGGGGCAGGCGCACGAGACCACCCTGGCCCAGATCGTCGCGGACGGGCTCTCGGTGCCGCTCGAGCAGATCACGGTGGTTCCGGGCGACACGGCGGGCATCCCGTACGGCGTCGGGACGTTCGCCAGCCGCGTGGGCGTGCTCGCGAGCACCTCGGCGGCCCACGCGGCCGCGGCGGTTCGCAAGAAGGCTCTCGCGGTCGCGGCCGACCATCTGGAGGCGGCGCCCGAGGATCTCGCTCTCGAGGACGGTCGCATCACCGTGCGCGGGGCGCCCGGGCGAGGTCTGGCGCTCGGCGACATCGCGGCCATCGCGACCGCGCCGCGGCCCGGCTACGCGCTGCCCGGCGCGATGGATCCCGGGCTCGAGGCCTCGAGCTACGTCCACGTCCCGCAGTCGACTTACTCGAACGGCGCCCACGCGGCGATCGTCGAGGTCGAGCCCGAGACCGGCACCGTGCGGGTTCTCAAATACGTCGCCGTCGACGACTGCGGCACGATGATCAATCCGCTGGTCGTCGAGGGACAGATCCACGGCGGCATCGCCCACGGGATCGGCAACGCGTTGAGGGAGGAGATCGTCTACGACGCGACCGGCCAGCTCGTGACCGGCACCTTGATGGACTACGCGCTGCCGCGCGCCGCCGACGTGCCGCCGCTCGAGGTGCACCACGTGATCACGCCCTCACCGCTGAACCCGCTCGGCGTGAAGGGCGCGGGCGAGGGCGGGACCTTGCCGGCGCCAGCCGCGATCGCCAATGCCGTGGCCGACGCGCTGCGCCCGCTGCGCGTCGCGGTGACCGAGATGCCGCTGACGCGCGAGCGACTCTGGCGGCGGATTTGCTCGGCGCGCGGTTGACGGTCGCGGTTCGCGTCTGCTACCGTCGCCTCAAAATTAAGGGGGTCAGTCATGGCGAGCCAAGCACGCGAGCGAG
>Ga0066710_100002753_pt1 | contig 14429 bp, 14 predicted proteins | sample GraSoiAngelo_159_FD_79666 | JGI IMG/M metagenome (GOLD analysis project Ga0066710, IMG submission 79666) | Grasslands soil microbial communities from the Angelo Coastal Reserve, California, USA - 14_1009_16_40cm | ecosystem: Environmental > Terrestrial > Soil > Grasslands | place: USA...
ACTCGGGTCCACGCGGCGTCATGCTCACGCGGTGTCGTTACCAGAGCGCCGTCTGAACCACAACTTCAGAGAGTATACATGACCCGTAGACCAGGTCAAGCGGTCTTTTCGCGCGCGGTCTTTTCACGCCGGCGCGCCTCGACCGGCCTGGTGCGCGACGAGCACGTGGGCGAGGACTCCCGCGCGCGTGCTACAAGTGTCATAGCCGGGCGGGACACGGCTGACACCTGACGTCAATTCCAGTATTGGGCCACCCCGGCCCGGCGCCTGGGCGAGATCGCGAAGGCTCTTGCCTCGGTCCATGCACCATGGTAGCCCTATGGCGGGCAGTCGCCCGCGGGGGAGCCATGCTAACTCATCAGAACTGCTTGCGTTCAGCTTCTGGCGGTCACACCTGTCCTGTGACAGGGATCCGCCCGCTCGTAGGCGTGGCTTCCGTATAAGCCCTTAACCTTGCAGGATATTTATTGTAGGTGGCACAACTCGTGCTACGGTATGATGCCTTCAAAGCAGCATAGAAAACCAGGAGGGTTGATGCTGTATAACCTACTGGCGGGGATGTTTTCGAACGACCTCGCCATCGATCTGGGCACGGCCAACACCCTCGTCTACGTCCGCGGTGAAGGCATCGTCCTCAATGAGCCCTCGATCGTAGCCATCCATCAGGCCGACAACTCGGTGCTGGCCGTCGGCCATGAAGCCAAGGCGATGCTCGGGCGGACGCCGGGCAACATCGTCGCGATCCGTCCGCTGAAGGACGGCGTCATCGCCGACTTCGACGTCACCGAGAAAATGCTCCACTACTTCATCTCCAAGGTGCACCGGCGCCGCACACTCGTGCGTCCGCGCATCGTCATCGGCGTTCCCTCGGGCATCACGCAGGTGGAAAAGCGCGCCGTTCGCGATTCGGCGATGCAGGCGGGCGCGCGCGAAGTGTATCTGATCGAAGAACCGATGGCGGCGGCGATCGGCGCGGGCTTGCCGATTCAGGAGCCCGGCGGCAACATGATCGTGGACATCGGCGGCGGGACGACGGAGGTCGCCGTGATCTCGCTCTCCGGCATCGTGTACTGCAAGTCGGTTCGCATCGCCGGTGACGAGATGGACGAGTCCATCGTGCAATACGTCAAGAAGCACTACAACCTGCTCGTGGGCGAACGACGGGCCGAGGAGATCAAGATCAAGCTCGGGTCGGCGTACCAGATGGGTTCGGAGCCGCAGACCATGGAGGTGAAGGGCCGTGACCTGATCGACGGCATCCCCAAGACGATCGTGATCACCAACGAAGAGGTACGTGAGGCGCTGCGGGAGCCGGTGATGACGATCGTGGAAACGGTCCGGACCTGTCTCGAACGAACGCCGCCCGAGTTGGCTGCCGACATCGTGGACAAGGGGATCGTGCTGACCGGCGGCGGGGCGCTGCTGCAGGGACTGGATCATCTCCTGCGGCAGGAGACGAACCTCCCCATCACGCCCGGTGACGATCCATTGTCGTGTGTCGCTCTCGGCACCGGTAAGGTGCTCGATGAGTTGGATCTCCTAAAGAAGGTGGCGATTCCCGCGTAGCGTTTCGCCACCCCGGGGTCGCAGGTGAGGGTTCGCCGCGTCGTCCTGCTGGTGTCGGTGCTCGGCGTGTGCCTGCTGCTCCTCACCCTGCAGACGCGCGGCGAAGGGGCAAGCGCCGGCCAGGTCGTCGCCTTCGTTACCACCCCGCTCCAGACCGTGCTCACCAAGATCAATCGCTCGGCGCTCGGGCTCTGGGCGACCTACCTCGACTGGAAGAACGTGCGCGCCGAGAACCGTCGCCTGCGCGCCGAACTCGAGCGGCTTCGTGTCGATTCGTTGCGTGTCCAGGAGACCGAGGATGAGAACGGGCGCCTCCGGCGGCTCCTCGTGCTGCGCGATCGGCTGCCCCTCGCGACGATCCCGGGAGAAGTCATTGCACGGGAGTGGGGCTGGGCGCGGTCGCTCACGGTGAATCGCGGGCGTGGCGACCACGTGCTCAGGATGACGCCGGCGATCGCGCCCGAAGGACTCGTCGGGCGCGTCGTGGAGGTGCGGTCCGGAACGTCGATCGTCCAGCTGCTGAACGATCCCGCGTCGACCGTCGGCGCCACCGTGCAGCGTACGCGGACGAACGGGATCGTCGAAGGGGAGCCGCGCGGAACGACGCGCTTCAAGTACATGGCGCGGGACGGCGCCGCCATCCAGGTCGGCGACCTGGTCGTCAGCTCGGGGCTCGGTGGCGTCTTCCCGAAGGGCATTCCGATCGGTCTGGTCGGCGCGATCATCGACCGGGGCTCCGCGCTCTTTCACTACGCGACGCTGACGCCGGTCGTCGACTTCGGCCGCCTCGAGGAGGTGCTCCTGCTGACGGGCCAGACGACGCAGGACCTCGCCGCTCACTTCCCGACCGACCGGTAGCGGATGATGCGCTCCGCGCTGGCGCTCGTGATCTTCGGGGGCGGGCTCGCGCAGACGACGTTCCCGCCCGCGCTGCGGGTCGGCGATATCACTCCGGACATCCCGCTGATCCTCGTCGTCCTGCTCGCGCTGCGGCGCGGCCCCGAGCTGGGGTGCCTGGCGGGATTCGTGACGGGGCTCTTGCAGGACGCCGCGGCCGGCGGCTTCATCGGCGCGCAGGCGCTCACGAAGACGCTGATCGGATTCTTCATCGGCCAGGTCGGCGGCCGGCTCTGGGTCCGCGAGCCGCTCGTGCAGGTTCCTGGTCTGGTGCTGCTCTCGCTCGCCGAGGGCGTGGCGAGGTTCCTGCTGCTCCAGATCTTTCATTTCCCGGGGTCCTTCGGCGACCTCATGCTGTACATCGTCTTGCCGCAGTCGATCTATAACGGCTTCATCGGCGCCGCCGTGGTGTTGACGCTGATCGGCGCCGAGCGGCTGCGTGGCGGGGCGCGATGGCGGTGAGGCGGGGTCCCGTCGCGGGCCGCCGCGATCCCGGCAAGCAGCGGATCCTCGGCATGACGATCGGCATGCTTGCCGCGTTCGTCCTGCTGGTCGGCCAGCTCTGGTACCTGCAGGTTCTCGAAGGCGCCCGGCTGCAGGAGCTGAGTGACAAGAATCGTATCCGCGTGCGGCCCGCGGCCGCGCCGCGCGGCGTGCTCTTCGATCGCAACGGACTGCCGCTGGTCGACAATCGCCCGGCGTTCACGCTCTCGCTGATCCCCCGGGAGATCGACAACCGGGAGAAGGTGCTCGGGCGCCTGTCGGTCCTGCTGAAGATGCCGTACTTGGAGCTGGACGACGCGCTCGGCCGAGTCTCGAGCGACTCGCTGATGCCGGTTCGTGTGCGGCGGGGCCTGACGCTCGTAGAGGTGGCGCGGGTGGAGGAGTGGAAGCTCGAGCTGCCCGGCGTCATCGTCGAGGTCGAGCCGCAGCGCCTGTACCCGACGAGCCGGTTCGCCGCGCACCTGCTCGGTTACGTCCGCGAGGCCAACGACGAGCAGCTCAAGCAGGGACGCTACCGGCGCGGCGACATGGTCGGCCAGAGCGGGCTCGAGCGCCTGCTCGATCAGTACCTGCGCGGAAGCGACGGCGGCGAGCGGATCGAGGTCGACGCGATGGGACGACCGATCCGGGTGATCCAGCACACCGAGCCGAACCCCGGGGCGCAGGTGGTGACGACCGTGGACCGCCGCATCCAGGAGGCCGCGGAGCGGGCGATGGAGGGCCACGCGGGCGCCGTCGTCGTCATGGACCCGCGCGACGGCGACGTCCTCGCGATGGTCTCGACCCCGGCCTTCGCGCTCGACCAGTTCACGGGCACCATCGGCCGCGCCGCCTGGGTGCAGCTCGTCCGCGACCCCTCGCATCCCATGCTCAATCGCACGGTACAGAGCCAGTACGCACCGGGCTCGGTCTTCAAGATCGTGGTCGCCGCCGCCGGCCTCCAGGAGACGACGCTCACGCCCGTGGACCGCGTCTATTGCAACGGCCAGTTCCACCTGGGCAACTGGACGTTCAACGACTGGAAGGAAGGCGGCCACGGAACCGTCGATCTCCATCGCGCGATTGTTCAGTCGTGCAACGTCTACTTCTATCAGGCCGGGTTGAAGATCGGGATCGACACGATCGCGCGCTACGCGAAGGCGTTCGGTCTCGGCGCCCCCACGGGCATTGACCTCCCGGGCGAGAAGGTCGGGCTCATCCCGGGTCTGCACCGCGGGAAGCGCTGGTCGTATTCGGGCGACACGGTGAACCTGTCGATCGGCCAGGGGGCCCTCCTCGTGACGCCGATGCAGGTCGCGCGGATGATGTCGGCGGTCGCCAACGGCGGGGTCCTCTTCAAGCCGCGCCTCGTGCAACGCGTCGAACGCGCCGATGGCCAGCTGCTCTACAGCGATCCGGGGCTCGTGAACGGCCACCTCGCGCTGTCGCCCATGGTCTGGGCGTTCCTCAAACAGAGCCTCCTGGACGTCGTGAACGAGGGCACCGGGGCGGAGGCGCGCATTCCGGGGATCGACATCGCCGGGAAAACGGGGACGGCGCAGATGATCGCCAACTCCAGGGCGGAGCGGGGCCAGGACCACGCGTGGTTCGCCTCCTTCGCGCCGGTCCAAGACCCGCAGTACGTGGTCGTCGTGCTCGTGGAGCGCGGGGGCAAGGGCGGGCACATTGCGGCGCCGATCGCGCGGCAGATCTACAACGCGATCTTCCTCGAAAAAGTCGCGTCCGCGGGCGTGAGCGGGTGATGTTCTACATCGATCGCCGGCTGCTCGAGAACGTGGACTGGCTTCTGCTGGCGACGGCCGGCGGCGCGCTCTCGCTCGGCGCGCTCACGCTGGCGAACCTCACCGTCAGCCGCGCCGCGGGCGGACTCGTGCTGCGCCAGCTCCTCTGGATCGGTATCGGGGCCGTCGCGCTCGTCATCGTCGCCAGTTTCGACTACCGGACTCTCGTCCGCGCGGCGCCGGTCTTCTACCTGCTCGGGATCCTCGGTCTCGTGGCGGTGTTCGCGATAGGCCGGTCGGTGTCGGGCGCGCGCCGCTGGATACCGGTGGGACCCTTCACCGTGCAGCCCGCGGAACTGTTCAAGCTCGCGTTCGTGCTCATGATCGTGTGGGTGCTCACGTCCCGGTGGGCGCAGCCCGTCGGCAAGGCGGCGCTCGGGCTGGCGGCGGCCGTGTTCGCGGTGCCGTTCGTGCTGATCGTGAAGCAGCCCGACCTCGGCACGGCGCTCGTCCTGCTCCCGGTGCTGGCCCTCCTTCTGGTGGGCGCCGGGATTCGCCTCCGGTTGCTCGGCGGGCTCGGCCTGGCCGGGCTCTCGGTGATGCCGCTGGTATGGTTCGTCCTGAAGGACTACCAGCGCGAACGATTTCTCGTCTACCTGGATCCGTACCGCGATCCTCTCGGGACCGCCTACAACGTGATCCAGGCCAAGATCGCCATCGGTTCGGGTCAGCTCCTGGGCAAGGGCATCGCCGGCGCGACGCAGAGCCGCCTCGCCTTTCTCCCGGAGCGTCATACGGATTTCATCTTTGCCGTGTTCGCCGAGACCTGGGGATTCGTCGGCTGCCTGCTGTTGATCGTGTGCTACGCCATCCTGGTCACCCGGGGGTTCGAGATCGCGGCCACCGCGCGGGAGCCGCTCGGTCGTCTGGTCGCCATCGGCGCCACGGCGCTGCTGGCCACGCAGACACTCGTCAACCTCGGGATGGTCACGGGCCTGTTGCCGATCGTCGGCATTCCGCTGCCGATGATGAGTTACGGTGGCTCGTCCATGATGGTGTCGATGATGGCGCTGGGGCTTCTCCTCTCGGTACGGATGCGGCAGTTCGCATGAGGCGTGAACGCTCGCCTGTGAGGTGCTGCCGTGGCCAAACGGATCGTCGTCAACGCCGGGGTCATCGAAACACGTGTCGCTCTCCAGGAGAATAATCTCCTCACCGCGCTCTACGTAGAACGCCACCGTCGTCGATCGATCGTCGGCAACGTCTGCAAAGGTATCGTGACGAACGTTCTGCCGGGGATGCAGGCCGCGTTCGTCGACATCGGGCTCAGCAAGGACGCGTTCCTCTATGGGGGCGACTACACCGCCAACGTGGGCGAGTACGAGCGCCTGATGCTGGCGGGCGCGGACGAGGACCCCGCCGACCTGGACGTCGACGACGTCGCGCCGAAGCGCGAATCGGCTCCCCCGATCCAGGACGTGCTTCGCAAGGGACAGGAGGTGCTCGTTCAGGTCTCCAAGGAGTCGCTCGGCACGAAGGGTGCCCGCGTCACCTCCTTCATTTCCCTGCCCGGACGCTACCTCGTCTACATGCCGCACGCGCATCACGTCGGCGTCTCCCGCCGGATCCACGACGAGCAGGAGCGCGAGCGCCTGCGCGCGATCGTGCGCGGCCTGGACCCGCCGCCGGGCGGCTTCATCGTCCGCACCAACGCGGAGGGGGAAGGCGGCGAGGAGCTGGCGTCGGACATCCAGTTCCTTGGCCGTCTCTGGACGCAGATCCAGGCGCGTTACGAGACGGCCCCGGCGCCCTCCGTGATCCACGAGGAGGCGGACCTGGCGTTCCGGGTGGTGCGCGACCTGTTCTCTCCGGAGGTCGACGAGTTCGTGGTGGACACGCGCGAGGCGTACGAGAAGTGCGTCCAGTACGCGAACTCGCTCGTGCCCGCGCTCGTCGGGCGGGTCAAGCTGTACGAGGGCAAGGCGCTGATCTTCGAGGCGCTCGGGGTCGAGAAGGAGATCGAGAAGGCGCTTCGCCGGCGGGTCTGGCTCAAGTCCGGCGGCTACATCGTGATCGACCACACCGAGGCGCTCGTCTCGATCGACGTCAACACCGGCAAGTACGTCGGTAAGCGCGACTTCGAGCAGACCGTGCTCAACATCAACCTGGAGGCCGTGGGCGAGATCGTCCGCCAGATCCGCCTGCGGGATCTGGGCGGGATCATCATCATCGACTTTATCGACATGGAGCGGGAGGAGCACCGCCAGCAGGTCTACAAGGCGCTGCGGCGTGCGCTCGCGGAGGACAAGGCCCGCACGAACGTGCTGGAGATCTCCGAGCTGGGTCTCGTGGAAATGACGCGCAAGCGCGTGCGGCAGGACCTGCGGTCGCTCTTCGCGGTGCAGTGTCCGACCTGTAAGGGCAGCGGTACGGTGAAATCGGACGTCACCCTCGCGGCCGAGGTCTTCCGGAAGGTGCGCGCGGTGGCGGCCGAGGGCGGGGGCCAGGACTTGCTCGTGCGCGCGCATCCCGACCTGGTGCGGCACTGCGAGGCTGAGGGGCGGGAGGCGCTCGACCGGCTGCAGAGCCTGCTCGGTCGAAAGATTCTCGTCCAGGCCGGGAGCCCGTCGATCGGTCGCGAAGAGTACGAGGTCGTCCTCCGCTGACCGATGGCACGCACGGTCCCCTCGCGGGTGAGCGCGACCCGGGTGCTCGACCAGCTCCGGCTCGCCGCGAAGAAAGGGGACCGCGCGGCGCTCACGCTCGCGGTGGAGCAGATGAAGGTCCTGGCGCTCTCGCCGCGGTACTGGGAGAAGTATCTCGTGCTGCTCGCCAATCCCCTCGCCCGACTGGTCGACCTGCTGGTGATCAAGCAGGGCGACCGGATCGCGCAGCACAAGGGCCGGAGGGTGCCGACGGCGGTGCGGAAGCCCCGCACGGCGAAGAGGCCACCCCGGCGCGCGCCGCGCCGCCGGCCGTCGCGCGTCACCGAGCAGCCCTCGCTCTTTCCGGACTTGGAACCATGAGTCAACGTCGGGGGGAGCGCGCGCCGCTCCTCCCCGACCCCCCCCACCGACCACCGGTCGCGGCGATTCCGTCACGCGCTCTGAGTCGGGCCCACGTTTGGGGCGCCGGGCTGCTGGCGGCGGCGCTCGTCGCCTGCGCCGCGGCAGTCACGGGGGCGGCCGCGCCGCGTGGCGCCGACGCGCCGATCGATCACATCATCGTGCTCCTCCTCGAGAACCGCTCGTTCGATCACCTCTTCGGCACGTATCCGGGCGCGACCGGGCTCGGGGAATATTCCGGCAAGCAGGCGGACCCGGGCGGCGTCACCTATCCCACGCTGCCGCAGCCGATCGGGCGCGGCACGGAGCCCGACCCGCGTTTCCCCGCAGATCTGCCGAACGCGCCGTTCGCGATGCTCCGGTTCGTCGGTCCGTACGATCAGACCGGGATCCCGGTCCACACCTTCTACCACATGCAGCGCCAGTACGGTGCGGGCGCGGACGGCACGCCCATGGGCAAATGGGTGGCGGAGGGCACGAGCGGCGGAGCCTCGATGGGGTATTTCGATCGCGCCGCGAGTCCCGTGCAGTGGCGTCTGGCGGACGAGTTCGTGCTCCTCGATCACTACTTCCAGGGCATCCACGGCGGCTCGTTTGCGAACCACTTCTACCTGATCTCGGCGACGCTGGCGCGGTACCGGGAGGCGCCCGAGCGTTACCGCGCACAGCTCGCCGCCGACGGGAGCGTGGTGAGGGATGGCGAGGTGGACCCGGACGGCTACGTCGTCAACAACCTCGATCCGCCGTACGCCCCGCAGCGCGTGCCGGAAATTCTGACGACGCCGCAGACCGTGCCGACCATCGCCGACCGGCTCGACGCCGCCGGCGTGACGTGGCGGTGGTACGCGGCGGGTTGGGGGGCCGGCGCCGACGCGGTCAGCAACGGGCTCGTGCCGCACCACAACCCGTTCCAGTACGTGAAGCGGATCATGGAGACGCCCGAGGGCCGCGGGCACATCAGGGACGCGTCGGAGTTCGTCGTCGCCCTGCGCGCGGGCGGGCTCCCGTCGGTCGCGTTCGTGAAGCCGCACTGGAAGGACAACGCACACCCGTGGTGGTCGACGGTCGGCGCCGGCGACCGATGGATCGGCGAGATGGTGCGCGCGATCATGGCGAGCCGCTACTGGCCCCGCGTCGCGGTGGTGATCACGTACGACGAGGGCGGTGGGTGGTTCGATCACGTCCCGCCGCCCGTCGTCGACCGCTTCGGCCTCGGCACCCGCGTCCCCGCGCTGGTCGTGTCCCCGTACGCGAGGCGCGGGCTGATCGCCCGCGGGCGGTACGATCACGCCTCGATCCTCAAGCTGATCGAGTGGCGCTTCGGGCTCGAGCCCCTGACCGAGCGCGACCGTCGCGCAGCGGCGTTTCTGGAGGCCTTCGATTTCTCCCGGCCGCCGCGGCCGCCCGCCGCGCGGCCGTGACACGGGGTCCCTCGCCTTGACAGGAGGGGGCCCCGGCCCCACAGTACCCCCGAGGAGTATAGGGGGCGCCGATGAGAAACGCCGAGACGAAGCGGAAGGCCCTCGGCCGGCTGCGCCGGATCCAGGGCCAGGTCCAGGGGTTGCAGCGGATGATCGGCGACGACGCGTACTGCGTCGACATCCTCCTGCAGATCTCGGCGGTGCGGGGCGCGCTCGAGCAGGTGCGGAAACTCCTGCTCGGTCGCCACATCGAGTCGTGCGTCGCTGACGCGGTGCGCCCCGGCTCCCGGGGCGACCGGCAGAAGAAGATCGACGAGCTGCTCGACGTGTTCGCCCGATTCGGACGATGATCGAGTGCGCTCTCCTCCGCGGCCGCGACCGGTACGAGCGGGTGGTCGACGGCTGGATCGACAACACCCATGAGGACGCGTTCACGCACACGGTGCGGCTCATGGACGACGACCTCGGTGTGGAGCTGTCCGCGGTCGCCACGGGGTCGCCCTCCTACGAGATCCGGGAGGCGCGCTCCCGCGTGCAACCGGCTGCGGGCGCGCTGTCCGACTGGGCGTTGCTCGGCGCGCTCGCCGGCGCGCGCATGGTCGGCGGGTTCACGCGGCGGGTTGGCGAGGCGGTCGAAGGGCGTTCCGGGGCGCGTCACCTGGTCGATGCGGCGGTCGAGGTCGCGCGACTCGCCCGGCAGGCGACGAAAATGCCGCCCGAACGCGCGGCCCGGGCCGCCGCCGGGCCATGGGAGTGTTGGCAACTCGACATGAGCGGCTGGATCGACTTGCCGAACTCGTGTTTCACCTACAGCGACGCCGGGCGGGCCCTGTTCGCGACGCGCGCGGTCACGACCCCAATGGTCCCCGACCTGTACTCGCCGCCTCCCGGCCAGGCGCGCGTCTTCGTCAGGAGGAAAGTCGCGCGGCTCGCGCGCGAGGGCGCGCGGCTCGTCGCGTCTCACTCGATGCACGACAATGTCCACGGCTTCGAGATCCGGTACGAGATCGATCTCGAGAAGGGTGTCATCGTCGCCGCGGAGTCGCGGACGCCCCGCCTGCCCTACCTCGGGATCTGCTCGGAACCGCAGACGAAGATCTCCTCGCTGGTCGGTCAGGCGGTCGACCCCAATCTGCGCACGCGGATCCAGACGCTGATCGGCGGCGCGAGCGGCTGCGCCCAGCTCTACGACCTGACGGCTGACCTCCTGAAGCTGCTTCGGCTATACTGACTCGCGCATGCCGGGCCTGCCCGTCGGAAAGCTCCGCGCAGAGATGCTTCAGGCCCTTCTCGAGAAGGCGTCCGTGCGTGACCCGCGGGTCGTCGTCGGCGCGCGGGTCGGCGAGGACGCCGCGGTCATCGACATGGGGGACCGCTACCTCGTCGCGACCACCGATCCGATCACGTTCACGACCGACGAGGCCGCGTGGTATGCGCTCCACGTCAACGCGAACGATGTCGCCGTGCGCGGGGCGCGCCCTCGCTGGTTCCTGGCGACGCTGCTGCTGCCGGAGGGAACGACCACCGACGAGTCGGTCGAGACGCTCTTTGCCCGGCTCGGGGAGGCGTGCGAGGCGGTCGAGGTCTCGCTCGTCGGGGGCCACACCGAGGTGACGCACGGCCTGGATCGCGCGCTGATCATCGGGACGATGCTCGGCGAGGTCGACAAGGACAGGCTCGTCACGACGGGCGGCGCGCAGGTGGGCGACGCCGTCGTGATGACCAAGGGCGTCCCGCTCGAGGGCGCGGGGATCCTCGCCCGCGAGAGGGAAGCCGAGTTGCTCGAGCGCGGCGTGCGGGCTGCCGCGATCCTGCGGGCGAAGAACTTCCTCCGGGCGCCCGGCATCAGCGTGGTGCCCGAAGCGGAGATCGCGTGTGAGCTGGGGGCGGTGCATTCGATGCACGACGCGACCGAAGGGGGCATCGCCACCGCGCTGCACGAGCTGGCCACCGCTGCCGGCGTTGGCCTGCGGATCGATCGCGACCGCATCATGGTCCTCCCCGAAGGGGCGGAGATCTGCGGGGCCTACGGGCTCGACCCGCTCGGCACGCTCGCCTCCGGCGCCCTCCTGCTGACGCTGCCGCCCGCGGACGCAGGGATCGTCATTCACGCGCTCGCGCGCGAGGGCATCGACTCGCACTTCATCGGCCGGGTCGTGCCGCACGACAAGGGCGTGACGCTCGTCGACGGCGGTTCATCGCGGCCGATGCCGGTCTTCGCGCAGGACGAGATCGCCCGGGTCTTCAGCGGAGCCTGAGCCCGGATGCCCGACATCGGCTACTCGCATCGCCCCGTCGCGCTCGGCACCACCGCGATGGTCGCGGCGGCCCATCCGCTCGCGACGCTGACGGGCGTCGAGGTCCTGAAGGGGGGCGGCACCGCCGCGGACGCCGCGGTCGCCGTCAACGCGGTCCTCGGCGTGACGCAGCCCTACTGTTGCGGCATCGGGGGCGATCTCTTCTGCCTCTACTACGACGCGCAGAGCGGGCGCGTGCACTTCCTCAACGGCGCGGGCCGATCGGGCACCCGGGCGACGCTGGACGAGCTCGGGCGGCGCGGACTCGGCCGCGTACCGGTCGTCGGTCCCGGCGCGGTCTCGGTGCCCGGCTGTGTGCGCGGCTGGGCGATGCTGCTCGAGCGCTTCGGCACACGGGCACTCGGCGATCTGCTCCAGCCCGCGATTCATTGTGCCGAGGCCGGCTTCCCGACGACCCGGCTGGTGAGTCAGGCGATCGCGGAAATACTCCCGACGCTCGACGATTCCGAATGGCGGAGGATCTTCGCGCCGCACGGACGGGCGCCTCGGCTCGGAGAGCGGCTCGTCCAGCGGGACCTCGCGGCCACGCTGCGCGCGCTGGCCGTCGAGGGGCCGGACCTCTTCTACGGCGGGCGCGTCGGCCGGGCGATCGCCGAGCGGCTCGAGCCGGACGGCTTCGTCGTGTTCGCAGACCTCGCGCAGCACACGGGCGAGTGGGGTGAGCCGCTCACGACCTCGTACCGGGGCTACACGGTGCACGAAACCGGGCTTCCGACGCAGGGGCTGGCCGCGCTCCTGGCGCTCAACCTGCTCGAAGGGTTCGACCTCCCCCGGATGGCGCTCCACTCGGCGGATCACCTCCACACGCTGATCGAGATGGTGAAGCTCGCGTACGCGGACCGGGACCGCTGGGTCGCCGACCCGGCCGGCGTGCGGCTGCCCGTCGAGGGGCTCCTGTCCCGGGCGTACGCCGATCGCCGGCGCGCGGCGTTCGATCCAGAGAAAGCGCAGCGCTATGCGTGGGGTGATCCCTCCGGTGACACGACCGGGTTCGTCGTCATGGACGGACGCGGCAACCTGATCAGCACGATCCAGAGCCTCTTCCGCCCCTTCGGCTCGGGCGTCGTGCCGCCGGGCACGGGCATCGTCCTGCACAATCGCGGGACGTACTTCAGCACGGATCCGGAGCACCCGAACTGCTTCGCGCCGCGGAAGCGCCCCTTCCACACGCTGATTGCGTCGATCGTGACCCGCGACGGCGGCCCGGTCATGGGCTTCGCCACGATGGGCAGCAACGGCCAGGCGATGTTCCACGCGCAGGTGCTGACGAACGTGCTCGACTACGACCTGGACATCCAGGACGCGATCGAACGCCCGCGGTTCCTGATCGGGCCCTTCACGCCCGAGGAGCCCGCGGATTGGATCCGCCTGGAATCGCGGGTGCCGGCGCGCGTGGTCGCGGCGCTCGAGCGGCGCGGGCATCGTATCAAGCGGGAGCGTGAGTTCTTCCAGAAGATGGGGCACGCGCACGGCGTCGTCGTGCGGGACGGCACGTTGATGGGCGGGGCGGACCCGCGTGGCGACGGCGCCGCGCTCGGCTACTGAGCGTGCGGAGGGCGGCATGAACGTCGAACGGCTACGCCGGAGTCTTCTGTTCGTGCCGGCATCCGAGCCGCATCGGATCGCCGAGGGGGCGGCGTGCGAGGCCGACGGCCTGATCCTGGACCTGGAGGACACGGTCGCGCGTGGGGCGAAGCCGCGGGCGCTCGATGACGCCGTCTCGGCGCTCGGCAAGTACGATTTCGGTACCAAGGAGGTGGCCGTGCGCATTAACGCGGTCACGACGGCCCAGGGCCGCCGTGACCTCGAGGTCATCGTGGCGGCGCGCCCGCACGCCGTGTGCCTGCCGAAGATCGGGAGCGCCGCGGACGTTCTGCGGGCCGACCGCATGGTCGGGGATCTGGAGGCCAAGCACGGCCTGGCGCCGGGTAGGATCCGGTTCCTCGTCATGATCGAGACCGCGTCGGGGGTCCTGCACGCGGGCGAGATCGCGCGGAGCTCGCTCCGGATCGACGCGCTGCTCTACGGCGGCGGCGACTATATCCGCGAAGCGCAGGGGTGGCCCTCGCCGGAGCGAACCGAGCAGCTCTACGCCCTCACGCAGACGCTGGTCGCCGCGCGCGCGGCGTTCCTCGACGCGCTCGACGCCCCGGCCTTCGGAGTCACGGACGCCGCGGTCGAGCGGGAGGCGCGGCAGGCGCGCGCGATCGGCTATTCGGGCAAGACCATCGTCGACCCGCAGCACGTCGGCGCCGTGCACCGGGTGTTCACGCCCGCCGCCGAGGAGATCGAGCGCGCCCGACGCCTGATCGCTGCGTACCGCGACGCGGACGCGGCCGGCGTCGGCGTGCTCGAGTTCGACGGCCACGTCGTGGATGCGGTGCACGTCCGCATCGCGCGGCGGATTGTCCGGCAGGCCGAGCTGGTAGCCGCCGTCAAGCGCCGGGGTGGCGGATGAGAGCCGCGCTCATCGGCGCGATCGTGATCGTGTGGGGCGGCGCGGCCGCCGCGGCCGAGTGGGCGACCATCGTCCCGGGCGAGTCGACCACCGAGTCGGTCAAGGCCGAGTTCGGCGAGCCTTCGCGCGCGACGAAGACGAAGATCGACACCTACGATTCGATCGACTGGACGTACGAGGGATCGCGGGCGCCGGCCGGCATGATCCGGATGGTCGTCCAGTTCGGAATACTAAAAAAGGGCGGCTACCGGCCGAATGTCGTCCGCACGTTCCGCCTCGAGCCGAAACCCGGCGTGTTCACGCGGCGGCAGATTGTGCTGGGCTGGGGCAAACCCGATCGGGGCGGCACGCAGGACGCCGTGCCGGTGATGATCTACGAGTCGGGTCTGATCGTGTACTTCGACAAGGACATCGTCAACGCGATCTCGATGTGGTTCACCGTGCCGCGTCCCGAGCCGGCCCCGAAGGACAAGCCCTAG
>Ga0066710_100002754_pt1 | contig 14428 bp, 11 predicted proteins | sample GraSoiAngelo_159_FD_79666 | JGI IMG/M metagenome (GOLD analysis project Ga0066710, IMG submission 79666) | Grasslands soil microbial communities from the Angelo Coastal Reserve, California, USA - 14_1009_16_40cm | ecosystem: Environmental > Terrestrial > Soil > Grasslands | place: USA...
AGGACTTCTTCTTCGACGGCGCTTTCTGGGTCTTGACGGCCGGTTCACTCGGTTTCCCTGCAGCAGAGGCAGACTGTTTGGCGATGACAAGAGCAGCAATCTTGTCGTAGGTCCCCTGCGGAATAATGTTTTTCCTCGTGAGATCGGTTTTGACACGGTACGGCCGGTTGTCAATGATCTTCTGCGCGTAAGCATCACCAATCCCAGGCAACGTCATCAGTTCCGGTTTGCTGGCTGTGTTCAAATCGACGAGATTCGACTTGGAGGGAGTCGTTGCCGGCGGCGTGCTCTTTCCGGTGTTCTTGCTCTGGGCCAGGATCGGGTTGGCCAGTACAAGAGAGCAAACAACAAAAACAACTAATCTGAGCCAACGGTTATGGTTCACGGTGGTCTCCTTTCTAAAAGCCGAAATAATAGTTGATTTATACTATCAAGTTAGTTATAAATACTTACCGGATCACCGAAATGTCTCTGGAATCAATGATGTTGTTAATCCCGATCAAAACAGTTCCAGCACCTATTGTTGTAGCTTCGGGGTTGTGGAACGCCATCGGGCTAATTATAGCGCACAGTCCGGTTGGCTGACGACCCACTCATCACGAAGCGTGTTTTTTATCCGCAGGGAGCATCCGTGGGCTTGCAATCGTTATATCCGCTGGTCGGTCTGATGGTGGGTCTCATTGTGGGTCTCACCGGCGTCGGCGGGGGTTCGCTGATGACGCCGCTTCTGGTCTTCGTTTTTAAGGTTCCGGTCGAACTTGCCGTCGGCACAGATCTTCTGTTTGCATCTCTGACCAAGATCGTGGGAGTCACGTCGCACAGCGCCCGGGGCAACGTCAATTGGCGGATCGTCGGGGCGCTCGCCGCGGGCAGCCTTCCCGCGTCGATCGCGACGATTGCCGGTATGGGCTATCTCAAAGCCCATGACAAGCCGCTGGATGACCTTGTTCTGCCGGTGCTCGGTTTCTCGTTGGTGGCTACGGCCGCAGCGGTTCTCATGCGGCGGCGGATTCTGGCGGCTGGCGGAGGTCGATACGCGCTCAGCGAGGCTGGCTCGGCTCGGGTAACGGTACTCGTGGGCCTGGTTCTGGGCGTTCTCGTCACACTGACTTCGGTTGGAGCGGGAGCCATCGGCGTTGCGGCTCTCCTGTTGCTCTACCCGGCGCTTCGTCCGGCAGCAGTGGTCGGCACGGATCTGGCCCATGCGATCCCACTGGTAACCGTGGCTGGGCTAGGACACCTGCAACTTGGAAACGTGGATTACCGCCTTCTGCTTGGTCTGCTGGCCGGGTCGATTCCAGGCATCTATGTCGGAAGCACCGTGAGCGCCAGGATCCCCGAGGTTCTGATGCGCCGCATTCTGGCGTGCGTCCTGCTTGTGATGGGTATCGCCTGCGTGGTTGGAAGTTAGAGGCTCGGGATGGACGCCGCACAGAAGACCGGCGATTTAATCTCGCGACTGCAGCAACTGGAATCCGCGCATTCGCCTTCCGCCTTTGCTTGCAGTTTCGGTGCGGAAGACATGGTTTTGCTGGACGTCATTGCGAAACATGTCCAGCGCATCGAAGTGTTCACACTCGATACGGGCCGTCTTCCCGAAGAAACTCACGCGCTGCTGGGTACCGTCCGCGATAGGTATCCGGTACCCTTCAGACTCTATTTTCCCGATGCCGCGGCCGTCGAAGCGTGGGTTGAACAGAACGGTCCAAACGGCTTTTATCGCAGCATGGGCCAGCGGCTGCAGTGCTGCCATATCCGCAAAGTTCAACCGCTCCAAAGAGCTCTTGCCGGAAAGAAAGCCTGGGTCACCGGTTTGAGGCGGGAACAATCGACCTCGCGCCAGAATCTGGAAATCGAGGCATGGGATGAAGCCAACGGTCTGGTCAAATTGAACCCGCTGCTGGAGTGGACCTATGAAGAAGTCTGGGCCTACCTCAAGACGCACGATGTTCCCTATAATGCTTTGCACGATCGGGGTTATCCCAGTATCGGTTGTGCTCCCTGCACAAGAGCGGTCGCTGCCGGCGAGGACATCCGCGCGGGACGCTGGTGGTGGGAGCAAGAAAGCCAGAAAGAGTGCGGTCTGCATCTTCACAAGAAAGTGGCGGTATGAACAAAGAATGGACGCACCTTCGCGAGCTTGAAAGCGAATCTATTTACATTTTCCGCGAAACGCTGGCGCAGTTCCGCAATCCGGTGTTGCTGTATTCCATTGGTAAAGACTCCAGCGTGCTGGTGCATCTGGCGCGCTAGGCGTTCTATCCGGGTCCGCTGCCATTTCCATTTCACCATATCGACACGGGCTACAAGTTCCCCGAGATGATCAAGTTTCGTGACGAATTCACAAAATCCATCGGTGCGCGCTTGATTGTCCACCGGAATGAAGATGCCATTGCCGCCGGCGCGCATCCATTGAAACTGGGGATCGCGCGTTGCTGTGGCCAGTTGAAGACGGCCGCATTGTTGCATGCGCTGGACAAATACCAGTTTGACGCAGCCATCGGCGGCGCCAGGCGCGAGGAGGAGCGATCGAGGGCAAAGGAGCGTGTATTCTCGCTACGAGACGCGTTCGGACAATGGGATCCGCGCCGGCAGCGGCCGGAACTGTGGTCCCTCTACAGCGGCGCGATTACTGAAGGCGAAACGATGCGCGTCTTTCCACTTTCGAACTGGACCGAACGCGACATCTGGCAATACATCCTCCAGGAACAGATTCCAGTGGTTCCTTTGTATTTCGCGAAGGAGCGGCTCGTGGTTCGCCGTAACGGCGCCTTGATTCCGGCCGGCGAAGCCATGCACCTCAAGCAAGGCGAGCAGCCGGAATTGCTTTCGGTCCGCTTTCGGACGTTGGGATGCGTGCCGTGCACGGGCGCCGTCGGATCGTGCGCGACGACGCTTGAAGACATCGTCGCCGAAGCTGGGGCCGCAAAGATCAGCGAACGTTCGACACGGATTATCGACCACGGCGCGAACACCATGGAAGATAAAAAGCGGGAAGGTTACTTTTGAGTATTCATGTTCTGCGCTTCACGACCGCCGGTAATGTCGACGACGGAAAATCCACGCTGATCGGCCGCCTGTTGGTCGAAACCCAAGGCGCATTTGAAGATCAAATCGAAGGCGCTCGCCGCGACAACGAGCGGCGCGGCGGCCACGGCATTGATTTCGCGCTGCTGACGGACGGCTTGAAGGCGGAGCGCGAGCAAGGCATTACGATCGACGTCGCCTACCGCTACTTCGCGACTCCCAAACGGAAATTCATCATCGCGGATGCGCCCGGTCACGAACAGTACACGCGTAACCTCGTGACGAGCGCAAGCACGAGCGATCTCGCCGTCATTCTCGTCGACGCCCGGAACGGGATGATGACGCAGTCGCGGCGCCATGCTTTCATTGCGCATCTGCTCGGCATACGTCATTTCGTCGTGGCGATCAACAAGATGGACCTCGTGGATTTCAGCAAAGACGCCTACGAGAAGATCCGGAAGGATTTTTCCGATTTCATGAATCGTCTCGGCGGAGCCGAAACCTACTGCGTGCCCATATCGGCTCTGGAGGGAGATCTTGTCACCGAGTCCAGCCCGCGCATGCCCTGGTACAACGGACCAAAGCTACTGGAACTTCTGGAGTCGATCCAGATCGATGAACTCGCCAACAAACAAGCCTTTCGATTTTCCGTACAGCTTGTGAGCCGTCCGCCGGCGTCGCCGGAATTTCCGGATTTCCGAGGTTACATGGGCCGCGTGGCGTCCGGTTCCATCCGCGTCGGTGATCGTGTCGTGGTGCTGCCCTCGGGCGCGCGGACGGCAGTGACCGGCATCGTCACGCGAGACGGCCGGCTCGAAGAGGCCTTTGCCCGGCAATCGGTAACATTGACGCTCGCCGATGATCTGGACATCTCGCGCGGCGATCTGATCGCATCCGAAACGCAGCCTCCGCAGCCGCACACCGAATTCCGCGCCACCCTGTGCTGGATGAACGAAAGGCGCCTGCACCTGAATCACCGGTACGTCCTTCGCCACACCACAAGATCGGTCCGCGCTATCGTCAACGAGATCGACTACCGCCTCAACGTCAACACCCTCGAACGCGAATCCCCTGTCTCGGAACTGCAAACCAACGATATCGGCCAGGTGAGAATCAAAACCCTGCAACCCATCGTCTGCGATCCTTACAATGTGAACCGCCAAACCGGAGGATTCATCATCCTCGACGAAACCAACGATACCGTGGCCGCAGGAATGATTCAGGCTTAAGAAAACGTATTCCCCTCCTTGCGAGCGAAGACATTTCGAAATCTCGTCGTGGCTGAGTGCGCGATGAGCCAAGTATGTTTCCGAAGCTATGTGACCTCGACGTAATCGCAAACCGTGCGCGGTTCCGGAACCGCATCGCCATCCTCGCGCATCCCTTCCAGGTGGATCTCGATCGCCTCCCTGATTCGCTCTTTCGTCTCCTCCACCGTTGAGCCCGTGGCAACACACCCTGGCAGGTCGGGGACATAGGCCGAACAATTGCGATCGCCTTTTTCGATTACGATTCCATATTTCACAGAGCTCATTTTAAGCCTGCTTGTTTGAGAACGCTATCGAGCGTTTTAGGATGAACATCGTCGTTTGGATGACCAGAAACTGTCACACGTCCCCGCTTTGTCGGATGTGTGATGCCGTCGGGCGTTGAGCGCAGAACTACTTAGGGTCTTCCGTAACACGTTGCAAAACGAGACCCGCGAAATCTGAAATGTCTTTCCCCGGACGGCTCGCGAACTCAAGGGGCAGCCTTCGAGTCCACCCGTTTCTCATTTCATGTCGGCCGGAACGTGATCCGCGAGGTAGGCAAGTGTGATCTCGACAATGTCCGGATCAAACTGTGTGCCCGAGCATCGACGCACTTCATCGACGGCTGCTCTAAAAAGGATTGGAGTGTTGTAGGGGCGCTTGTAGATCATGGCATCCACCGCGTCCACAACCGCGAATACACGGGCGCCAAACGGGATCTGCTCGCCGCGCAGCTTTCTGGGGTAACCCTCCCCGTTAAACTTCTCATGGTGGGTATAGACAATACCGGCTGCATCCTTCAGAAATTCGATATGGCTCATGAACTCAAACCCAAGCTCGGGGTGCTGCCTCATGACTGTCCACTCTTCTTCAGTGAGTTTCGCGGGCTTCCACAGAATGCTGTCGGGAATCTTCAATTTTCCAATGTCGTGCAGCAAGGCGCCGTGCTCGATCTGAACCAGCGTATCGCCTGTAACTCCCATCAGTTTCGCAACGCCCACGGTTAGGTCGGCAACTCGGCGGGAATGGCCCATCGTGCTTCGATCCCGGAAATCTAGAGCCGTTGACAGCATGTCTAGTGTTACCGAGTGGACATAACCGAGACTCGCCAGCGCATCGTTCAGCGCGCGCGTCTTTTCCTGAACCAGTTGCTCGAGATGGCCGCGGTAGATCTGATTTTCCATGGTCAGCCGCCGGTGCTCGAGGGCGCGGTTGACCGACAGCAAAAGTTGGTTCAATTCCACCGGCTTGAGCAAAAAGTCAATCGCGCCGCGCCTCATGAGGTCGACGGCCAATGCCGTTTCGTTGTCTGCAGTCAGAAAAATGACTTCTACCGTTGGGTCCTTCTGCTTGATCGTGTCCAGAAGAACCGAGCCTGAGCAGTGGGGCATGCGGAAGTCCAGGATGCACACGTCCGGCCGGAAAGAGTCACATTTTGAAGGCGCCTCTTGAGAATTGGATAGCCCAACGACGCTGTAGCCGCGGCTGGTCAAGACGTTACGGATGAGTGCCACAATTTCTGGCTCATCGTCGACAACGAGAATCTTCCCAGAGAGGGCTATGGACGTGCGTGACATGGCGCGAAAATTCTATAGTGAGAGCACAAAAACCAAACATATAAGCAATGGCTGGAAAAATATTTTCAGTACAGAATCGAGCCAAGGGGAATTTTTGTGGATGGTACCGAACCTGCCGCTCATTCGTAGGACCCAAAGGCGTAGCGTGGCAAAGCCGCAACCAAAATCCGAGCCGCGAATTGCGCGAAATCTACTGTAGCGTCACTCGCGGCTCAGATTTTGGTTGCGGCTTTGCGGCGCTACGCCTTTGTGTCTTTGTTCACTCTAACGTGGACCTAATTCGCCGCGCCGGCGGTTTTCAACTTCAGCAACTTCTCGGCGTTTCTTTGATAGATCTTTTCCTTATCCGCGGCGCTAAGCCCCAGGTCCTCGACACAACGGATCGTCTCGCGGGCGTAGAGACCGGGCGCCGGCTCAAAAGGCATATCGGAAGCGAACACCACGTTATCGACACCGAAGAATGCCAGGCCGCATTTCGTCGCGGGCCCTCCGCCAAAAAGCGCGGTGTCGGCGTAGAAGTTCTTGAAGTAGTCGACGGGCCGCTTTTTCATGGATTTCAACATCGTGTGGTAATCCACGTCCGACGTGCGCGTGCCGAGTTGATCCCAACCGTAGCCCACGCGGCCCTCGAAGTAGGGAATCATGCCGCCCATATGGTGGGTAATGATCTTGATGTTGGGGCAGCGGTCCAGGATACCCGAAAACACAATGCGGGACATGGCAACGCTTGTTTCGTAAGGCCAGCCGAAGGTCCACCAGATCTCGTACTTGGATTTGTCTTCGGACAAATAATCGGTGAAATCCGCGCCCCGAGCGGGATGCATCCAGATGGGAATATCCCGGCGGGCTGCTTCTTCAAAAAAGGGGAGGAATTCAGGATTGTCGAGTGGTTTTCCGGCGACATTCGAGTAAATCTGAATGCCGCAAGCGCCGAGCTGGTCCAGAACGCGAGCCATCTCCTTTTCGGCTTCTTTTGGATTATTCATCGGCAGAGATGCGGCGAAACCGATGAAGCGATCCGGATATTTGCCCACCAACTCTGCGAGTCCGTCGTTGCCTTCTCTAGCCAGTTGAGTCGATTTGTCAGGGCCGGCCAATATTTCCAGCGGCGGCAGAGGAAGCGTGAGAACCTGACGGTATTCGCCAAATTCGTCCAGGATCCGGAAGCGCTTGTCCAGATCCATAATCGTCGCAATATTCTGCACGCGTTTGCCGATGTCTTTGCCGCCGGCTCCCGCGTTGATGTACTTGTCGAAAAACTTTTTCGGAAAAAAATGATTAAAGATGTCGATTTTCACTTCAATTTCCTTTTCTGACCATCAGAGCCGCGCCAGATGCCGCGGCTGTTGCAATCAATACCGGTATCGCCGCCGCCCAAAAGACGTGCCTGGTTTGGCCGCCCATGGACAACAGCGCTCCCCCAAGAGTTGGGCCGATGATCGAACCGATTCTACCAATCCCGAGTGCCCAACCGATACCGGTGGAGCGAATCGCGGTCGGATAGAATTCGGCGGTTAAGGCATTCGAGCCCGTCTGCCCGCCAATGACGCAGAACCCCGCAGCAGAGACCGTCAGCACGAGCAGCGCAATCGAAGCCCCCGCCTCGCCGATCAGAAATATGCTGGCGGCGGCGCCAAGATAGGCGCAGGCGAGGAACCCAAAAGAGAGGTGGCGATCGAGCACTCTTCCCAGCAGAATAGCGCCGGCTGCTCCTCCGATTTGAAAGAGGCTCGTAATGATGATCGCGATCTCGACCTGGATTCCATTGTCACTCATCACCGTCGGAAGCCAGCTATTGAGAAAATAAAGGTCCAGAAGGTTCATGAAGAACATGACCCAAATGAATGGGGTCACTCTTGCACGCCCGTCCGTGAAGAGCCGCTTTACAGGAAACCCACCGGACTGATGTTCGTCGGCTCCGACCGACATTTCGTCGAAAGGGCCACTGTTCGGCGCGATCCGCGACAGATACCGCGCTACCCTTTTTCGATTCCCGCCCTTCAGGACGAGAAAACGAAGCGATTCCGGCAGCACGATCATCGACACGACCGCGATCACTAACGGGAAAATTCCCCCCACGATGAATACCGATTGCCAACCGAACTCGGAGATCAGCCCCGCGGCTGCAAAACCACCGACAGCGGCCCCAATAGAGAAACCGGTAAACATGGTCATGACCGCGGTGGCGCGGAATCGTTTGGGTGCATATTCTGAAGTCAGGGCAATGGCGTTCGGCATCGCGCCGCCCAAACCCAACCCGGTAAACAGGCGGAACAGGAGCAATGATTCGAGCGAATCGGCGGTGGCCGTAAGCAGCGCTCCAAAACCGAACACCAGCGTGCATCCCACCAAAACCGGCTTGCGCCCAAAACGATCCGCAAGCGGGCCGCACAGCAGGGCGCCAATCATCATCCCGACCAGACCGCTCGAGATGGCCGGCCCCAGCGCGGCGCGGGTGATTTTCAACTGCGACGTCAGCGCCGGCGCCACAAATCCCATCGCCTGGGCATCAAAACCATCCATGAAAACCATGGCGCCACACATCACCGCAATCCGCAGTTGATAGCGGCTGAACGGCTGCTCGTCGATGAACTGGCGGATATCCAGAACCGCCGCTTGCTTCATAAAAGCTTGCCTTCCGGGCGGGAGCGGAGTCTATTCGAACTCTATACCAGGAATTAACGTTAGATGAAACACAAAGACACAAAGGCACAAAGCCACTACGCAGCACACCGATCAATTGACACTCCCAAACTCGTTTGTTATCGTGGCGCGCAAAGTTTGGCCTACAACTGAGTTCGTCACTAATTTGGCGGCGGACCAAAGTTTCTCGCGAAAGAATGGACATTCTTTCGGACTTGAAGTGGAGGGAGAGATGAAGAATCAACTGGGACGCATCGCGCCGGCAGGCTTGCTGATTTTTGCCATAAGCTCGACCATCGTCTGGGCACAGACGACGGCCTCTGTCAGCGGAGCAGTGAAGGATCCAAGCGGAGCGGTTTTGCCCGGCGTGGAAGTCACCATGACCCAAACCGGCACTGGCCTGAAGCGGAGCGCGGTGACGGACGAGACGGGTTCCTACACACTGACAAACCTGCCGATCGGCCCATATCGATTGGAAGCAGCACTGCCGGGGTTCCGCACTTATGCACAGACGGGTATCGTGCTGCAGGTCAATGACAATCCGGTGATTAATGCCGTGCTTGAGATCGGCCAGGTTACCGAAACAATCGAGGTTCAAGCGAACGCGGCGCTGGTGGAAACGCGCACCACGACCGTCAGTCAAGTGATCGACAACGTGCGCGTGCTGGAACTGCCGCTCAACGGCCGGCAGGTAACCGAACTGGTCTTGCTTTCGGGAGTCGCGAACGTTGGCGGCGTCAATTCCAACAATTCGGGAATCCGGAATTACCCCACGACCACGATTTCCGTCGCGGGTGGCGCGGGCAACGGACTTGTATACCTGCTGGATGGAGCATCGCATAACGATCCGTACAACAACATGGGCCTGCCGATGCCGTTCCCGGATGCGTTGCAGGAGTTCAAAGTGGAGTCCAGCGCCGGGCCGGCCCAGTACGGGCAACACGCGTCGGGCGTGATGAATGCGGTAACGAAGTCGGGCACGAACGACATCCACGGCGACGTCTTTGAATTTCTCCGCAACGGCCGCCTTAACGCCCGAAATGCATTCGCTTTAAAAAGAGACGATCTCAGACGCAACCAGTTCGGCGGGACGCTAGGCGGACCGATCAAAAAGAACAAGCTGTTCTTTTTCGCGGGTCACCAGACGACGACGAACCGCCAAACGCCGCCGGAAGACAGGCAATTTATTCCGACCGCAGCGATGCTTGCCGGTGACTTTACCGCATACGCCTCAGCGGAGTGCAACAACGGCCGTCCGCTCTCCTTAAGGACCCCGTTCGTCAACAATAAAGTCGATCCCAGCTTATTTTCTCCGGCGGCAGTGACCCTGGTGAGGTGGAACAAGGACGGTCTTGTATTCCCCACAACGTCGAATCCATGCGGCGAACTCCGGTTCAGCCGAAAGTCGGCGGATACCGAGCACATCACACTCGGGAAGGTGGACTTGCAAAAAAGCGAGAAAAACTCGCTGTTCTTCCGCTATCAGGAAGCGCGCCGGTACACGCCGAATGACCTGGATCCCTCCAACTACTTGACGCTGAGTATCGGAGACCTCACCCAGAACGTGTTTTCGGCTGTGGTGGGCAATACCTACCTGATCAGTTCCGGCATGGTGAGTTCCTTCCGTGCCGCTGGAATCCGGACGAAGATGCAAAGAACCGCTCCGCATGTTCTCGACCTTAGCGATATCGGAGTAAAGAACGTTTTCAACCCATACCCGCACTTCATGCGCATGGTTATCAACAATGGCTTCAACTGGGCGGTGAATATCCAACCCGGTCACTACAGCACGGTTGCCGAGCAGGTCTCCGAAGATCTGAGCTGGGTGCGAGGAGCGCACCAGTGGGGATTCGGCGGGAACTTTATTCACACGAACCTCAACGCCAACTCCGGCGTGAATACAAACCCCACGTTTACCTTCTCCGGTCAGGCTCAGACAGGCAGTGGGCTGGCCGACTTTTTACTCGGAAAGCCGTCGCAGTTCGCGCAGGGTAATGAAAACGTCGGCAATGGCCGCCAGCACTATATTGCGGCCTACATGCAAGACACCTGGAAAGTGAACCCGAAGTTGACGCTGAACTATGGGGTGAGATGGGAGCCGTTCTTACCAGGATACGAGGCCAACAACCAAACCGCGCACTTTGATAGAGCCGCATTTGACGCGGGCGTGCGCAGCAAGGTCTACATCAACGCTCCGGCTGGGCTTCAGTTTCCTCCATTGCGTGGCACCAGTGGGAGAAGCGAGGACGGGAGGACGAACAAGTATCACGACAATGCCTGGTGGCACTTCGCACCGCGGCTCGGATTCGCGATCGATCCTAGTGGCGATGGCCGCATGACGATTCGGGCAGCCGGCGGAATCTTTTTTGACTATGCACACCTTTGGACCTACAGCTCGCAAGGAACCAACTCTCCGTTTGGTAATTACCTCCAAATCTTTCCGTCGAGCTTTGACGATCCGTACACGAGCATCGGCTTGCCGAATCCGTTCCCCGCGTTCGTGAAAAAGGATGCGACTTTTCCGCTCTTTGCAGCGTACAACAGCTACCGGACAAATCATCATGCGCCTTACGTCTACCAGTGGAATCTGAGCATCCAAAGGCAAATTGGAAATGACTGGCTGGTTTCCGCCAATTACCTTGGCGACAGCACCATTCACTTACTGGGTGACACCGAACACAATCCCGCCATTTACCTGGGACCAACCTCCACGCTTGCCAATCTCAACCAGCGGCGCGCGTTGTATCTGGCAAATCAAAAGGAGGGGCAGTACTACGGTTATGTCGAGGATGTGACCGATGACGGAACACAGAACTATCACGGTCTGTTGCTTTCCGTACAACGCCGGCGGAGTAAAGGCATCACCATACAGGGCAACTACACCTGGTCGCACTGCATCGGCGATCCCGGAGACAGCCAGCCTGGAATCGGCACGTCGGCGCAGTATCCCGGCCGCCGTTTCTACGAACGCGGCAATTGCGACGGAGACCGGCGGCAAGTCGTGAATTTCTCAACAGTGTATGCGACGCCGCAGTTTGCCAGCAGGCCGTTGCAAATCGTTGCCGGCAACTGGCAGATCTCCAGTATCGTGCGTCTCCAAACTGGCAGTTACTTCACCGTGGTCTCCGGCGCAGACACCTGCCTCTGCGGAGCGCAGGGTCGAGACCGCGCGAATCAACTGCTCGCCAATGTTTATACGGCGGAGAAGAATCCCAGTCAGTATCTGAACCCAGCGGCTTTCAGGCGTCCAGCGGACGGGCAGTGGGGAACCGGCAACATCAATACACTGGGTCCGGGACAAATCGACATCAACATGGCTCTGGTGCGAAAGTTTAAGGTCCGAGAAAGTCAAACGGTCGAGTTTCGAGCCGAGGCGTTCAACCTGCCCAACCATCTGAATCTGTACAATCCAGGTGCAAATGCTCCGGGTCTACCTACTCAGAATACCAATGTGGTGAATAGCGTGAACTTCGGCAAGCTCCTGACCGCTCGCGATCCGCGAATCATCCAGTTCGCGCTGAAATACGTGTTCTAGCGGGCGATAAGCCGCGCAGCGGCGAAAGCCAATAGCCCCGGCCGGGGCTCGAATGACTGGATATCCCGGCTACTATAGCGGCGGTCAAAATCTGAGCCGCGGATTGCGCGGATGACGCGGATGCGGCGCAAGCCAGCATGAAATTCGATAAGTCTGTGCGGCGGAAAGTGAAGCTCGACTTCATTTTCGAAGGAAAAGGTGAAGAATGCCGATCTACGAATACGAATGCCGCGGATGCGGAAACCGTTTCGAGTTCCTGGTGCTTCCGTCCTCATCCCCACCCGCATGTCCGGCCTGCCATCATGAAGATCTGCAGCGGTTGATATCCTTGTGTGCTGTGAGCTCGGAAAGCACGAGGCAGGCGCACTTGAGTTCTGCGCGAAAGAAATCGGCGGAGGTGCAACGCGAAAAGCAACACGAGGAACACAAGCACATCCACGAGCATGACTAGCAAATCTGGCGTCGGCACGTAGAAGGTGTGAACGAATCGATTCCCCTCCTTGAAAAGCTTGAAAAGGAGGGGTGGCTGCGCCGAAACGAAGGCGCAGACGGGGTGGTCATTTCAAACGGGTAATCCACGACGGACCAGGCGCTTCGCGCCACCCCTCCTCTGTCAGGGCATTAATATACTTGACTCACGTCGAGAATCAGCAATTCGCAACGCCGGATCACCAATACCCAACAAAGATACGCAATATCCCCAGCAATCGTAGCACCGAGAGAATCTATAAGGATGTGGCGTATCTTTCTTGGGTATTGGTGATCCGGCGTTGCGAATTGCTGATTCTAGGAGCCGGGTGATGCAAGTATGTTGTTGCCCTCTGTCAGGTCTGTCAGGAGGGGAATCACTCACGAACTGGATGCTCGTCCGTCTGACTTCCCTGTGCACTTCAACAAAATGAACTTTCGAGGGAAGCAGACAATTATGAAACAAATAGGCAAATACCCAATGTGGATCGTTGCGGCGCTCATGCTCGGCATCGGATCCATGGCCGGCGGAGCTTTTGTTGGCAGCTCGATGATCCAGGCTGGCCATGCGCCGGAAGCGGCCGCAGCCGCTCCCAAGGTTCGCGAAGCCGCCACCATGCCGGCAACATTCGCACCGGTCGTTAAGGCTGTTTTGCCGGCTGTCGTCAATATTTCATCCACAAAGGTCATCAGGACATCCGCACTCCGCCAGGACAATCCATTCGGCGATTTGTTCCCCGGCTTCCGAATGCCAGATCGCCCGCTGCGCCAGCAAGGTGAAGGATCTGGCGTGATCGTGAGTGCGGATGGATACATCGTCACCAATAGCCACGTCGTTGATGGCGCCACGGAATTGATTGTATCGATGGCGGATAAACGCGAGATGAAAGCGCGCGTGATTGGAACGGACGCCAAGACCGATATCGCATTGATAAAAGTGGACGCGAAAGATCTGCCCTACGTGACTATAGGCAGTTCCGCAAGCGTTGAAGTTGGAGACATTGCGCTCGCTATCGGAAACCCGTTTGGGCTCGGCCAGACCGTGACGATGGGTATCGTCAGCGCAACCGGACGTGGTGGGTTGGGCATCGAAGACTATGAAGACTTCATCCAGACCGATGCGTCGATCAATCCTGGTAACTCCGGCGGTGCGCTCGTCAACACCAAGGGTGAGCTAATCGGCATCAACACTGCGATCCTTTCCGGAAGCGGCGGCAATCAGGGTGTGGGCTTTGCCGTTCCAGTGGACATGGTCCGCCACGTCATAACCCAGTTGAAAGATAAAGGCGTCGTCACCCGTGCGCGGCTTGGTGTCTACTTCCAGGAACTCACTCCGAAGCTGGCCTCTGCACTCGGAGTCAAAACAACGAAGGGCGCAGTTGTTACCGAGATTGTTCCCGATGGGCCGGCCTCGAAATCCGGTTTGAAGAAGGACGATGTCATCGTGGCACTGAACGGAAAAGAAACCGATGGCCGATCCCTTCGCCTCGCCGTTGGCTCGATGAGACCCGGAACCACGATCGATCTGAAGGTACTCCGGGAGGGCACCGAGCAGAAGTATTCCATCACTCTGGACACCATGCCCACCGATACGCAGGCCGAACAGCGCCAGCCGTTTTCGACCCCAAGACGCGGCCGCCGCGGATAACAAAGGATGGCAGTTCCTCCTCAACCGGGAAGGAAATTGCCATCCGCCGGTTCTTTGGTCCGACAGGGATCGGCCGCTCAGTGACAATTTGGCCATAAAAGACTCTACAGGATGCTGAGGAAGTTTACGAGGTCCTGTTTCTCTTTGTCCGTGAGCTCAATCTTGAAGCGGCGATCGAAGAAGTCCACCAGTTCGGTCAGATCCCCGGCGGAACCGTTGGCGAAGTAGGGCGCGCGGGCGGTGAGTCCGCGGAACTGCTGCATCAGGATGGAGCCGACAT
>Ga0066710_100002755_pt1 | contig 14426 bp, 13 predicted proteins | sample GraSoiAngelo_159_FD_79666 | JGI IMG/M metagenome (GOLD analysis project Ga0066710, IMG submission 79666) | Grasslands soil microbial communities from the Angelo Coastal Reserve, California, USA - 14_1009_16_40cm | ecosystem: Environmental > Terrestrial > Soil > Grasslands | place: USA...
AGGTGGAGTTCGTAGAGGTGGAGGAGCTTCCCTCGAGCGAGCGCGGCGTGCGCGGGTTCGGATCGTCTGCGAGCTGATGACCGCGGAGCCGCGCATTCGAGTCTCTGCGATCCTGAGCTGGAAGGGACGCGTGCTCCTCTGCCGACACGAGAAGCCCGGCAAGGAGTACTGGCTCCTGCCAGGCGGCGGCGTCAACAGTGGCGAGAGCCTCGTCGACGCGCTGCACCGCGAGCTCGCAGAGGAGATCGGCATCGACGATGAGCTGCCGGTGGAAGGTCCGGTCGCGATTGTCGATTCGATCGGCCCGCAGAGCAGCTTCGTGCCGAAGCACGTCGTACACATCATCTTCGCGGGCGATCTCGGCGGGCGATCGCTGGAGGCCGTCACGTCGCAGGACGCCGCGGTACGCGGTCACAGCCTGTTCGAAGTCGCCGATCTGGACAGTGTCGTCTTGCACCCGCCGATCCAGCGTTTTCTCAGCCGCTGGCAGCCCGGCGACCCTGCCGTCTATCTCGGCGCACTGTGGGCTCCTTGATCCCGTCTCGGCTCAGCCTCGTCACCCGCCTGCGCAATTTCCACCGCTAGGCTCGCCGTGAGGGTGGCGGGCAGTATCCCCACCCTTGAGGGTGGGGGTGCGCCGGTCAGCGGCGGCCGCCGCCACGGGTTGCTGCCCGCCGCGCGGAAACAGCATGGGCCTCGGCTTCGAGCTCGTCAGCGAGAGGCTCGAGCTCCGGCACCCCGCCGTGGCGATGCGCGAGGGCCTGCGTGAGCAGCCAGTCGGCGAGCCAGGGATTCCGGGGCAGGAGCGGGCCGTGGAGGTACGTCCCTAGGGCACGCCCGACGCGGCAACCCTCTCGGCCGCTCTCGCCGTCATTCCCGAACCCGGCCACGACGCGGCCGAGCGGTTCGGCATCCGCATCCAGGTGCGTGCGGCCGGCGTGGTTCTCGAAGCCCGCCAGGGTGCGGTGCACACCGGGCTCGAGCTCGCACTCGAGCAGGACGTCGCCGATCATGCGCGTGTCGCCGGCGACGGTGTCGAAGGGGAAGACGCCGATCCCCGGGAGGTCGGCCCCGTGGAGATCGCGGTACGAGCGGCCGAAGAGCTGGTATCCGCCGCACACCGCGAGCAACGCCGCGCCCGCCGCCACCGTCTCACGCACACCGTCCGCTTTCGCGAGCAGGTCCTGTGCAACGAGCGCCTGTTCGCGGTCCTGCCCGCCGCCGATGTAGAGGAGGTCGTGCTCGCCCGGTTCCAGCGCGTCGCCGACGGAGACGGATCGCACCTCGAGCTCGTGGCCGCGCCAGGCCGCGCGACGTGACAGCACCGCGATGTTGCCGCGGTCCGCGTAGATGTTCAGGTAGTCCGGATACAGATGCCCGACGACGATCCTCACGCGGCGCGCTCCCAGTAGGGCCTGACGAAGCCGCGTTCGCCGACGATCTGCCGTAAGGCCAGCATCGCCGTGTAGGTGGGGAGGACCACGAGCTCGCCCCCGGGAGGGGTGAGCTCGAGGCCACGATCGAGCGCGGCTTCGAGCGACGGCACCACGTCGATCGCGCCTGCGTCCAGCCCTCCGTACTTGAACCTCAAGCCGAGCTCCGCGGCGCGGTCCCCGGTCGCGACCAGCCGCGTGAGCCCTGGAATCAGCGGCTCGAAGTCCACGTCCCAGATCCACGAGACGTCGCGGCCGTCGGCAATCGCGTCGTTCAGCGCGATCACAGCTGTAGCCGGCGCGCCGCCGTCGACGATGGTCCGCACGGCCTCGTTGGCGCCGGCGGGATTCTTGATCAACAGGATGAGCAGCCCGCGGTCGCCGACGCTGATGCGCTCGAAGCGACCGAAAGCGGCCGTGAACGACTCGATGCCCGCGACGATCTCGTCGAACGCCGCGCCCAGGCTCAACGCGAGCGAGGCGGCGGCGAGCGCGTTGTACACGTTGTAGAGCCCCGGCACGCGCAGCCGGACGACCGACGTTCCCGCGGGCGAGACGAGCTCGAACGACACCGAGTCGAGGCCGTGCAGCTCGATCTCGCGCGCGACGACGTTCAGAGGAGGACGGCTGTGGCCACAGGCCGGGCAGCGGTAGTCGCCGAGGTGACCGACGTACGCCGCGACGTACTCGTACGGAGCTCCGCAACGAACGCAGTACTTGGAGTCCGCAGCGTGTTGCAAGGACGGCCGTGCCGCCGAGGGATCGTCCACCCCGAAGACGAGCGCGTCCGGCCGCTCCCGCGCGAGCTCGCCGACCTGCGGATCGTCGCCGTTCACCGCCAGCGACGCATCCTCGGGGAGAGAGCGCACCGCCGAACGCCACCCCTCCGCGACGTGCTCGAGCTCGCCGTAGCGGTCGAGCTGGTCGCGAAAGAGATTCCCGAGGCAGACGGCTTTCGGTTTGACACGCAAGAGGATCTCGGGCAGTGCCGCCTCGTCCACCTCGAAGAGGCCGAGCTCGGCCGCGCGTGCGTCGAGGAGCGTCGAGGCCACCCCCGAGACGAGGTTCGCGCCCGACCTGTTGTGCGCCAGGCGAAAACGCTCACCGAGAATGCTTGCCGCCATCGCCGCGGTCGTCGTCTTGCCGTTCGTCGCGGAGATCACCGCCGAGCCGAGCGGCAACCTCGCGGCGAGGCGGTCGATCGCTCCGGGATCGAGCTTCCAGATCAACTTTCCGGGGACCGTCGTGCCGCCGCCGGTTCGGGCCAGACGGGATAACCGGCCCGCCGCCCGCGCGACGGCGATCTCGGCGGCGAGCGGAATCGAAACGCGCAAAGCAGGGAGAGGCTACCGAGCAGCGCCGATCCCTCGGAGGGGTGAACTTCGGGGCGCGCTACCGCAAAAGGGTGAGGTACGTGACCCGGGTGCTACCTACGGTGCGGTGCGTCAACTGCGGCGCGAGAGGAGATTCATGAGGACCGGAGGTCATCGGCGGGACGTGCGTGCGAGCGCGCTCTGGGGTAGCGGCAAGCGCGGGACGGGATCGCGCTCGAACGCGCTCTGGGGCAATGGAAAGCGACGCACGGCACTGCTCGCGACGCTGGTTCTGACTCTTGTGGTGCCGCTCGGGGCTGCTGCCGTCCCGGGCCCGAAGAGCGTTCAGGCGTTCGTCGCACCTGGGCTCCTGTCCTCGGCTCAGACGCGACCCGGCGACACCTTCTCGGTGATCGTCCAGGGCAAAGGTGGCAATCAGGCGGCACACGCCGTCGCCGACGTCCTCGGCGTCTCACTCAAGACGGCCCGAACCTTTACTTCGATCGACGGCGTTGCAGTCGACCTGACGGGCACGCAGATTCTTGCTGTCGCTGCCGACAAGCATGTAACCGCGATTACCCCGGATGCACGAGTCCGCCTCTCGGCTCTCGCTCCTCCTCCGGCGAACGAGAAGTGGCCGTACGTCACCGGCGTGCAGAAGTACTGGGCCAGCGGCGCGAACCCGGGTGCACCTGCCGCGACGATCGCTGTCGTCGACTCCGGCATCGATGCAACTCGGCCCGAGTTCGCCGGCCGAATTGCCGCGGACGTCAATCTCACCACGCTCCCCGGTAATTCACCGGGCGACGGGCGCGGCCACGGAACGTTCGTGGCCGGAATCGCCGCGGGCGACCTTGCCGGCCATACCGGCGCAGCTCCTGGGGCGAAGATCGTCTCGCTCGACGTGATGGACGACCAGGGGATGGCGCGGACGAGCGACGTCATCGCCGCCGCGGACTGGATTCTCGCGAACAAGGCGAAGTACGGGATCCGCATCGCGAACTTCTCCCTGCATTCGTCGGTCGCCAACAGCTTCATGTACGACCCGCTCGACAAGGCAGTCGAGAGATTGTGGTTCAACAACGTCGTGGTGGTTGCGGCATCCGGCAACTACGGCAGCCCGACCGGCCCGAGCGGCGTCCCGTACGCACCCGGTAACGACCCCTTCGTCATCACCGTCGGCGCGAGCGACACCGGCAAGTCCGTGTCGACCAACGACGACATCGCGGCACCCTGGTCTGCCTACGGCTTCACGCTGGACGGCTTCGCGAAGCCGGACATGGCCGCTCCCGGCCGCTTCATGATCGGCCCGGTCCCCGTGACGGCGACGCTCTACTCGGAGCGACCCGACCACGTCGTCGAGCCCGGCTACATGGAGCTCTCCGGCACCTCTTTCTCGGCTCCCATCGTGAGCGGCGTCGCCGCGCTCATCGTCGGACGCCATCCCGAGTACACGCCCGACCAGGTCAAGGGCGCGCTCATGCTCGGGACGAAGCCGATGCCGCGGGCCTCGGACATGTCCGAGGGGGTCGGCGAGGTCAACGCTGCACGGTCGATCGAGATCCAGAATCCCCCGAACCCGAACCTCGCACTCGACGCCTTCATCGTCAGCGACCCCACCGGCGGAACGCCGGTCTTCGACGCGGCGAGCTGGGCGGCGAAGGCGAAGCTGGACGCCTCCTGGGCGGCGGCCTCGTGGGCCGACGCGTCCTGGGCGGCAGCGTCGTGGTCGGCCGCGAGCTGGGCCTCGGCCTCCTGGAGCTCGGCCAGCTGGGCCTCGGCCTCCTGGGCGGACACCGCCGCGGCGGCAGCCTCCTGGGCGGACCTGAGCCTCGGAAGCGCTTCGTGGGCGGACAACGCAGGCGGCGAGGCTCCGGCGCCCGACGCCGGGGAGATCGACCAGGCCGAGCTCGCAGCCATCCTCGCAGGCACGTTGGATCCCTAAGCGCATGCAGGACTCGGGGTCACCCGTTCGGGGGAACCGATCGAGTGTTCCCCGAACGGGGGATGCCTCCCTGCCGGGCCGCTTCTACGTTCCGCGGTGGGCTTCTCTTCTGCGGCCCACCGTTCGAGGCGTGGTGAAGGAGAACCTGCGATGAAGGACCGCACCAGGGCATGAGCGCAGTGCCTACCGATATTTCGCGCACCGCCGAGCCCGGCCCGGGGCGAGACGGGGGGCTCCCCCGAAACGCGCGGATCTACTTCGCCGCGGTCGCGATCACGGCCGGCGCGGTGACGCTGCCGTTCATCGGCCGGCTCCAGACCACGCACGAGTGGCCGGCGTTCCTCATCCTCGCGTCCGCGGCCGCCATCGCCCGCTTGTTCGTCGTCCGTACGCCGGCCGACCAGGCGTACCACACCGACATCGTCTTCCTGATCCCGGCAGCATTGATCCTGCCGCCGGAGCTCCTCGTGCTCGTCGCAATCGTCCAGATGGTGCCGGAGTGGCTGAAGATGCGCTATCGCTGGTACCAGCAGACCTTCAACATCCTCGACTACTCGCTCTCGGCCATGGCGGCATGGTTCGTCGGCCGTTGGCTGATTCTCGAGCACGCAGGGATCACGAATGGAGCGCTGCGGCTTTCGTTGGCGGGCCTCGCAGCCTGCGTCGTCTTCGTCGCCGTCAATCACGTCTTGCTCGCGGTGATGCTCAGGCTCGCCCGCGGCTTCACGCTGCGTGAGACGGGCTTGTTCGACGCCGAGTACGTCGCCACTGACCTCGTGCTCGCGGCTCTGGGCGTCGCCGTCTACGCCTTCTGGCAGACAAACCCCTGGCTCGTCCCCTTCGCGCTCACTCCTCTGTTCCTGATCCACCGTTCGCTGAGCGTCCCGGCACTGCAGGCCGAGGCGCGCGTGGACCCGAAGACGGGGCTCTTCAACGCCCGCCACTTCGCCGCTGCGCTTGCCGAGGAAATCGGACGTGCCCGCCGCTTCGAGCGCCCGATGTCGCTGATCATGGCCGACCTCGATCTCCTGCGCGACATCAACAACACCTACGGTCACCTCGCCGGCGACGCCGTGCTGAAGGGAATCGCAGAAGTCTTCCGGGCCCAGCTCCGCCACTACGACGTACCGGCCCGCTTCGGCGGAGAGGAGTTCTCGATCCTCCTGCCCGAGACACCTCCCGATCAGGCGATGGAGATCGCGGAGAGGATCCGCCGCGCGGTTGCCGAGCGCACGTTCGACATCGAGACCTCGAGCGACCCGATCCGTGCCACCGTCTCGATCGGAGTCGCCGGCTTCCCGAAGGATGGCACCGACGCGAACGAGCTCATCCACCAGGCCGACCTCGCCGTCTACCGCGCCAAACTGCAGGGACGCAACCGCGTCCTCGGCGCGAGCTCCGAGCCGCTGCTGGTGCCCGCTGATCGCTCGACACGACTGATCGCCGTCCCGGAGGACGGAGACCATCACGCGCCGCTCCCCAGCGCGACGCAGGTCCAGCCTCTCGAGGAACGCCGGGAGGTGCGCCATCCACGCCCACACGCCGTCCACGGCCCGCGCTTCCTCTCACTCGACCGGCGCCTGAGCCTGATCGTCGGTCTCGTCAGCGCGATCGGTGTCGGGGCGGGCGTCATCGGCCTCACGTTCTCGTGGACCTCGAAGGACCTCCTGGGCCTGCTCACGGTCGTCGGGCTCGTCGGAGTGGGGCAGGCTCTCGCGCTCGAGGCAGACGAAGGATCGGCCGTGCTCTCGGTCAGCGCCGTGGGCTGTCTCGCGGCGGCTTCGCTCTTCGGCTTCCGCGCTGCATTGCCACTCGCGCTCGCAAGCGTGGCCGTCGAGTGGAGTGCACGTCGCGCGCCTCTGCACAACGTTCTCTTCAACGTCGGTGCCCTGACCCTGGCGTCGCTCGCAGCGGCGAGCGTGTTCAAGATCGCGGCCTTCTTTCCGAACGGCACCGCCCACGAGCTGGCCGCCTCCGGCCTCGGGTTGCTCGCCGGCACGGCCTACTTCGTCGTCAACATGGGCCTCGTCTCGCTCGCACTGGCGGTGCAGGGACACGAGCGCTGGTGGTCGGTCTTCAGGGAACGCTTCGCCTGGCTCCTGCCGCACTACCTCGTCTACGGCTTCATCGGCGGCGTCATGGCTCTGGCGTACGAGGCTGTCCAGCTGCTCGCACTCGCCGTGTTCGCGGTGCCGCTCCTGCTCATGCGGAAGACGCAGGAGGCGTACCTCAAGCACACGCAGCGCAGCGCCCAGAAGCTTCGCCAGGCCGCCGAGACGATCCAGTCCCAGAACGTATCGCTCGAGCTCGCGAACAAGCTGCTGAAGGAGCGCTCGACGGCCGCCATGGAGTCGCTGTCTGCGACGGTGGATGCCCGCGACTCGTACACGGCCGGTCACTCGCGCCGAGTCCAGCAGCTTGCGCTGGCGATCGGCCGGGAACTGGGGCTCTCGCTCGCAGAGCTCGACCTGCTCGGCCACGCAGCCCTCTTCCACGACATCGGCAAGCTCGCGATCCCCGACTCCATCCTCCTGAAGCCTGCAAGCCTGACGCCGGACGAGTGGTCGCTGATGCAGCGGCACGCAGAGGAGGGGGCCCGCATCATCGACCGCCTGGGCTTCCTCAACGACGCCGTGCCGGCGATCCGCCACCACCACGAGCGCTTCGACGGCACGGGCTATCCGGACCGCCTGCTGGGCGAGGACATTCCGCTCGGCGCACGCATCATCCATGTGGCCGACGCGCTGGACTCGATGCTGACCACCCGCATCTACCGTGCCGCCAGGCCCGCCGCGGAGGCCCTCCAGGAGCTCCGCCAAGCCGCAGGCACCCAGTTCTGCCCTCGCTGTGTCAGCGCCCTGGAGCGGATCCTGCCGCTCGAGAGCCTCCAAAGCGATACGGACAGGGCTCGCCTCACCCTCGTCGCTTCCTAACCGCCTTCACTCAGGCTTAACTTGCGTTCTTTCCAGAACGCTCTATCCTTCTTGTCATGGCTCGGAAACCGCCCTTCAGGGCGGTCGCGAAGATCGACCCTGACGCACTCGCCTCGTTCCAGGCCGGAATCCGGAAGAGGTACTCGAACGATCAGATTCTCGAGGAGCTGCGCGCATCCGCCGAGCGGCTCGGCCGCTCGCCGACGATGCGGGAGTTCGCGGCAGATCCCGAAACGGCCGTGCACCCGCAGACGGTGATCGAGCACTTCGGCAGTTGGAACGCGGCGAAGCGAGAAGCAGGCCTCGTGCCCCGTCGCTTCGCCACGCGCGAGGAGCTCGTCGGCCTCCTACGGAAGCTGGGGGAGGAGTTGGGCCGCGTGCCGACCGCGAAGGATCTCGATGCCAGACGGGGCTCGATGCCGTCGAAGTCGCTCTACTGGCATACCTTCGGCTCCCTCGCAGAGGCGCTTCGGGAAGCCGGCTTCGACGTGCCGCTCGGGGAGGAGCGGCTCGAGCGGGCAGTCGAACAGGGAGCCACGCTCGCACGCAAGCTGAAGCGCCTGCCGAAGTTCGCGGACTGGGCAGCCGCACGTGGGAAGGACGATGGACTGCTGACCGAGTGGCAGGTGTACAGGATGTTCGACGCACGCCGGGGTGCTTGGTCGACGTTCCAGTTCCTGATCAAGGAGCGCCTCGACGAGGAAGGCGTGGGGGTCGGCTCCGACGGAAACCTCGGTTAGGCCTGTCGTGTCCCGGCCTCGGCATCGTCGATCCCGTAATCGATGCTCGCACCGGTGACCGTCATCAACTCGAAGTCGTAGGACTCACCGGGGATCCACGGGTAGGAGACGGTGATCCGCTCGGCAGCTCCGGGGGCAACCGAGGTCTGGCTCTGGCGGAAGTCGACGAAGGCGTCGTTGAGGATGACCTGCGCTACACGCGCGGTTTCCTGCGAGTTGTTGACGACGACGAGCACGATCGTCCCGGGTTGCAGCGTCGCCTGTTTCACTTTCACGTCGCGTGCCGGCGGCGCAGCGTCGTGCCAGGGGCGTGCATAGGCGATCACGGCGGCCGCGCAGAGGAGTCCCACCGGGACCCCCAGCAGCCACAGTCGTCCTAACAGGCGATCGAGCATTCACTCCACGACTTCGAAGAAGCCCATCCAGCCGAGGGCTGCGAACTCGCTCTTGTGAGCGTGGAACATGTACTTCCCGGTGTGGGGGAAGCGCAGCTCGAGCACGTCCCGCTGGCCCTGCCCCTGGATGACCGTGTCGGTGTACTCGGTCGGCGAGAGCAACGTCCCGGTCGGAAAGCGGTGGAAGAAGTTCCCGTGGATGTGGAACGAGTTGATCGGGTCGAGCTCGACGATGTTGACGAGGTAGATCCGGACGAGCTCGCCGCGTTTCACGCGCACCGGCCTGTACATGAAATGAAAGGCGACGGTGTTGACCGCGTAGACCTCGTTGTCGTCATTGAAGTTCGTGTCGAATGCGTTCTGCACCATGACGAGCTCGTCGGCGTGGGGGCGACCCTGCGGCGGGTCGACGATGAACATGCCGTAGAGGCCCTTGGCGATGTGTCCGGCGAGCGGCGACGCGTGACAGTGGTAGAGGTGCAGCCCGAACGGCTGCGCGTCGAACTCGTAGGTGAACTTCTCGCCGACGTCGATGAGGCCGCCGCCGATCTCCTCGCCGATCCCGGGCGTGCCGTCCATTACGGCGGGGTGAATCCCGTGAAAGTGAATCGTGTGCGGATGTGTCCCCGCGTTGGCGAAGTGGATCCGCAGCAGGTCTCCTTCTCGGGCGCGAAGCGTGGGCCCCGGGACCCGGCCGTTGTAGGTCCACGCCGAGAACTTGACGCCGGGGACGATCTCGATCTCCTTGTCGGTGGCGACGAGCTCCCACTCGCGCAGCACGCGGCCGCCGGCTAGGCGCCGCGTCTTGCCCCAGTCGAAGTCCCGCATGATCGCGCTGGGGTCGAAACCGTTCACCGCCGGATCTACGGTCGTGCTGCCGTGAGCGAAGCCCGAATGAGACGAGCCCGGCACGAGTGGATGGTGGTGGTGCGCCGGCGCGGCCGCCTCGGCGGCCGGCGAAGAGAGCTGAGACAGCCTGGCGGCCACTCCCGACCCGGCAACGGCTGCCGCAGCCCCAAGCGCGCGGCGCCTTGTAAAGGACCTGCGCACGATCACCTCACGCTGCCACGCTCCCCTAAGAGGAACCTGAAACAGGCGTTAGGAGTTCTTAAGCGTCAGGCGGGCGCGGCGTGGAGTCGCGCGAGGCGCTCGAGGCAGGAGCGGCCCTCATGCGGGGCGCGAACGGCCGGCAGCGGCTCTTCCTCGAAGGAGCGATCCGGCTCGAACGATTCGCGGGTGACGATCTTGCCGCTCTCGACGGCGATCACCGTTCCCTCGGGCAGCTCGCTCTTGCGCAGTTTGATGCCCGCGTAACTCTCGACGAGCTCGAGGGCGACCCGCGTCGAAGCGAAGAAGAGCTCCTTCTTCGTCTGTCCGATCCAGAGCGGCCGACCCACGCCGCGAGCAAGAAGGAGCTCAGGGCGACTCTCGTCGAGCCACGCCGTCGCCATCGAGCCGTAGAGTTGCTGCAGAGCAGCCGCGGTCCGACCCCGTGAGCGCTCGGCCAGCGCGAAGATGATCTCGGAGTCGACCGTCATCCCCGACTCGGCGCGCGCGATTCCGTGCTCGGCGAAGAGCTCGTCGTCGTTCTTAATGATTCCGTTGTGGATTCCCACGACGGAGCCGTGGCGGACCGGATGGTTGTTCGCCGCGAGGCTGGGGTGGCCCTTGGTGTAGTCGCGGACGTGGACGAGCAGCTTCGTGGCGTCCTCCGGCACGCTGATCCGCTCGAGTAGGGCCGTGGCCCCCGAGCGCTGCTTATGAACGGCTATCGGCGTTCCGGTCAGGCGATACGCATAGCCCACGGCATCGGCACCTCGTTCGGCGATCCCGGTGAGGAGGGCCCGGGCCGCGACTGTCCGCTCGACTGTGCTGTCGAGAGCCAGGCTATATCCGGCGATTCCGCACAAAGTGTCTGAAAAAATGCGAAGCGACCTTTTGGTCGCTCCATCTTTCTAGACGCATCGGCCGGTGTCCTTGTTAGTAGCGATCCCTCTCCCGAGGGTTGACGGCCGCCTCAAGAGTCGGTTAGGCCGCGCCGATACCCCTCGCATGCGGCCGCTTCCTGACCTGCCCTCGGACCCCGCCGTCGAACCGCGGCTCGAGCTCGTACCCGACGTCGAAGAGGCGGAGGAGACCGAGGTCGAGGAATCGGAGGACGCCGCCGGCGAGGTCGAGCAGCCAGAGGACGGCGACGAGGACATCCCGCCAGCCGCCAGGGCCGAGGCGACCCAGGATCCGCTCAAGCTCTACGTCCGCGCGATCGGCGACGGCCCTCTCCTGACGCCCGCCGAGGAGCGCGAGCTCGCCAGGCGGAAGGACGAAGGCGACGAAGAGGCCAAGAAGAAGCTGATCGAGTCGAACCTCCGCCTCGTCATGTCGATCACCCGCAACTACACGAAGGCCGGCGTTCCGCTTCTCGACCTGATCCAGGAGGGGAACCTCGGGCTGATCCGTGCAGTGGAGAAGTTCGACTACAAGCTCGGCTACAAGCTTTCGACGTACGCGACTTGGTGGATCCGCCAGGCAGTCACGCGCGCGCTCGCCGACCAGGGCCGGACGATCCGCCTGCCTGTCCACGTCGCGGACCAGGTCCGACGGCTCATGCGTGCGCGCCGCCAACTTGCTCAGAAGTACAACCGCGAGCCGACGGAGAAGGAGCTCGCGAAGGAGAGCGGCTTTCCGGAGAAGCGTGTCCGCGAGCTGCTCGATCTCGTCGAGGACCCGGTCAGCCTCGAAACGCCGGTCGGCGACGGCGAGAGCATGTACGCCGACCTGATCGAAGACGTGCACTCGGAACGGCCGGACGAGTCGACCTCGAAGAAGCTCCGCCGCAACGAGCTGGCCGAGGCGCTCCTCCTCCTCAATCCGCGGATGCAGCGTGTGCTTTCGCTCCGCTTCGGCCTGAACGGCGAACTGCCGCAAACGCTCGAAGAGGTCGGAGCAGGCCTCGGCATCACACGCGAGCGCGTGCGTCAACTCGAGTCGCGAGCGCTCCGCGAGCTCCGCGCGGTCGCGCCCGATCTCGAGCTCTACCTGCGGACGTAGCAGGTACTACTAGGGACGTGGATCGTCGATTCGTCGACTGTCACTCCCATGTCGTCCCGTCTGGTGACGACGGGGCCGCGACGATCCAGGACGGGCTCTCCTTGTGCAAAAGCGCTGCGCGGCATGGGACGGCTGTTCTGTTCGCGACGCCGCACGTCTGGCCGTACTTCACGCTCAGCGACGAGCGCGAGGCGGAGATCCGCGAGGCCTACGAGCGCATGCGCCCGCACGCAGGGCTCGAGCTCCGGCTCGGGTTCGAGCTCACGCCGGCCCCGGCGCTCCTGCAGGAAGACCCACACCGCTACGTCCTCGACGGAACCGACTGTGTCCTGATGGAGGTGCCCTTCTCCGGCCCGCCCGATGTCTTGATCGCACTTGCCGAGCACGTCGAAGCTGCCGGACTTCGACCGGTCATCGCCCATCCCGAACGCACGGAAGCGGTGCTCGAGGATCCGTCGATCGCGGACGACCTCGCGGCACGCGGCTGGATGCTGCAAGTCAACGCGACGTCGCTGACCGGCCGCCACGGGCCCGAGCCGGAGGAGTTGGGCTGGTCGCTGATCGAGCGCGGTATCGGCAATCTGGTCGCCTCAGACGGACATCGCACGACACGTCCGGCGCATCTCGATGAGGCGCATGCACTCGCAGAGCAACGGCTCGGCGATCGTGCTCTGTCGTTGTTCGACGGGTCCGCGCTCGGCGTTATGCCGTTACGGACTGCATCTCGCGCAGCGTCGACAGGCGCCTGAGCGATTCAAGCTCGATCTGCCTGACGCGTTCGCGCGTCAGACCGAGCCGCCGTCCGATCTCCTCGAGCGTCTTCGGCTCCGAGTCATCCAGGCCATAGCGCAACACCAGCACCTGACGCTCGCGCTCCTGTAGCGACAGCAGTGCAGCGGTGAGCGCCTGCGAGCGCAGCGAGACCTCGACCTCCTCCTCTGGAAGGGGGTCGTCGCCGGCGACGAAGTCGCCGAACACTGCGTCCTCGGCCTCGCCGACCGGTTGGTCGAGCGACGCGGACGCGCGTGCCGCAGCCCGTACCTCGTGCGCCTGTTGAATCGGCAGGCTGGCCTCCTCGGCGATCTCCTCGAGTGTCGGCTCGCGGCCGAGTTGTGTCCAGAGCGTGCGCTCCGCACGGTTCATCTTCTGCAGGCGCTCGACGATGTGGACGGGCATCCGGATCGTCCGCGCCTTGTCCGCCAGCGCACGCGCAACGGCTTGGCGGATCCACCAGGTCGCGTAGGTCGAGAACTTGTAGCCCCGACGCCAGTCGAACTTCTCGACCGCGCGAATGAGGCCCAGCGTTCCTTCCTGAATCAGGTCGAGGAACGGGAGGCCCTGGTTGCGGTAGTTCTTGGCGATCGACACGACGAGCCGCAGGTTCGACTGGATCATGTGCGACTTCGCGCCCATGTCGCCGCGCTCGATCCGCTTCGCGAGCTCGACTTCCTGAGGTGCCGTCAGCAACGGGTGGCGGCCGGCTTCGCGCAGGAAGAGCTGCAACGCGTCGGTCGTCGTCTCGTACGAGGTCTGGAGTGGGGGAGGCGCAGGCTCCTTCTCTTTCTCCTTTTCCGGCTCGTCGGGGATCACGTCGATTCCCCGCCGTTCGAGCTCGTTGCAGATCGCGTCGGTCTCGAGTGCGTCGAGCTGATGAGCCTCGATCAGCTCAGCGAGCTCGGGCTGCTTGACCGAGCCCGTGCCTTCAGCGTTCTCCAGCAGTCCTTGGATGTCCTCGTGCTGGAGGATCGACTCGATCTCGACGGTCATATCTCCCTGGGTGGTTGTTGCCTCGGGCCCGGCAGTCCCAAACACGCACGCTCTCACGGCTCGGCAGGTTCAGTCAACCCTCTAGCGCTATTCCCCGCGAAAAGGCGCCATTTCGTAGCCATGTTCAGCCGGTCAGCCCACTGTGACATGACTGCTTCAACCCGAATAAGCCCGAGGGTGCAGGCGTCAACTACACAATCGTCGCCTTCACCGCGACCGGCCCCGTGTTCGAGCAGACCGATCCCAGTGCACGGAAATCTGCGTTATGTCAAGTTGAGGCGAATCGGCCTATCGACGCCCCGGGCGGTCGACCTTCCCCTCCAGGCCAAGCCCGCATCCGACTAGTCTTCCGCCGTGCGTAACGACCGTCTGCTCGCCGCACTCGCGGCGCTCCTCGGCCTCGTGCTGATTGCCATCGGCGTCACGTACATCGCGCTCACCGAGCACGACATCCCCTCCTTTTTCCCGGGGCACGTGTCGCATGCCTCGGGCCACCATCACGTCAAGCACGGGATAGCGGCGATCTTCCTCGGGCTCGCCTGCTTCGCCTTCGCCTGGTTCCGGACCGGCCCGCGTCAAGCGCGCGTGGCCCCGCCCGGCTAGTGGTCGCGGCCGGCGGCCAGCATCTGATCAGCTACTTCCAGGCGATCGTCATCGGTCTCCTGCAGGGCGTGACCGAGCTGTTCCCGATCTCGAGCCTCGGCCATGCCGTCATCCTGCCGAAGCTCCTCGGCTGGCATCTGGGCCAGGACAAGCCCTACTTCCTCGCCTTCCTCGTGGCCACGCACCTCGCGACGGCGACCGTCCTCTTCGTCTTCTTCTTCCCGGAATGGGCGCGCATCCTCAAGGGGC